>Ga0075433_10001204_pt1 | contig 18853 bp, 18 predicted proteins | sample RhiMethybrSRZTD2_FD_75299 | JGI IMG/M metagenome (GOLD analysis project Ga0075433, IMG submission 75299) | Populus rhizosphere microbial communities from Tennessee, USA - Rhizosphere MetaG P. TD hybrid SRZTD2 | ecosystem: Host-associated > Plants > Roots > Rhizosphere > Soil | place: USA... | reverse complement strand
TGCGGGCCCGATCCACGGCGTGCGACCATCCGGCCGTGTCGGCCCGGGTCGCGGAAACGAGGTCATCGCTCGCAGCCGTCGCGCGGAACCCGTCGCTGCGCAAGGCCCTCTTCGCGTTCGCGATCTTCCGCCCCGCCGAATCGGCGCAATGGATCGCGATCCTCGTGTTCGCCTACCGGGCCGGCGGAACGGGTGAGATGGCGATCGCGGCCGTCGTGCTCCTGGCGCCCGCGGCGGTGGGCGCGCCCCTCCTCGCGCACCTCGGCGACGTCCTTCCCCGCGGTCGCGCGCTCGCGCTCGGCTACCTCGCTCAGGGAGTGGGATACGGGGCGGCCGCGATCGCGCTCGCCGCCGGTGCCCCGGACGCGGTCGTGTTCGTCCTCGCCGCCGCGGCGAACCTCGCGATCACGACGACGAGGCCGGTGCACCTGGCGATCCTGCCCGATCTCGCCGACTCGCCGAGCGAGCTCGCGGCCGCGAACTCGCTCTCCAGCACGTTCGAGGGCGTCTCCCTGCTCGTCGGGCCGGTGATCGCGGCGATCTGCCTCCAGGCGAGCGGCCCCGCCGCCGTGTACGCGATCGCGGCCGTGGGCCTTTTCGCCGCCGCGGGGCTCGCCTCGACGCTTCACGCGCCGACGGCGGCGCCCGCCTTCGTCGAACATCGGTGGACGGACGCCCTCGACGGGTTCCGCGAGATCCGGAGGCGGCCCGGTGCGCGGGTCCTCCTGGGGTTCGTCGCCGGGCAGACCGCTGTGATCGGGGCGCTCGACGTGCTCGTCGTGGTGCTCGCCCTCGGCATGCTGTCGATGGGGCCCGCCGGCCCGGGCGTGCTGTCGGCGGCGGTGGGGATCGGCGGGCTCGTCGGCGCCGCCGCGACCGTGATCCTGGTCGGGCGCGAGCGGCTCTCGCGGCCGTTCCTGTTCGGCGTCGTCGCCGTGGGGCTGCCGATCGCGTGCGTCGCGGTGGTGCCCGACGTCGGCGTCGCGCTCGTCCTGCTCGCCGTCTCGGGGGTCGGCAAGAGCTTCCTCGACGTGACCGCGCGGACCCTGCTCCAGCGGAGCGTCGACGACGACGTGCTCGCTCGCGTCTTCGGCGTCCAGGAGGGGTCGAACATGGCCGCGATGGCGATCGGTTCGGTCGCGGCGCCGATCCTGGTCGCGACGATGGGTCCGCGCGGCGCCTTCGTCGCCGTGGGTCTGTTCCTGCCGGTGATCGCGGTGCTCGCCCTCCGTCCGATCCGCGCTGTCGACCGGAACGCGCTCGTCGTCGATCCGAACACGATCGGTCTCCTCCGGAACACGGCGATCTTCGCGCCGCTCGGGCCGATGGCGCTCGAGCGGGCCGCGCGGAAGCTCGTGCCGGTGAAGGTCGAAGCCGACGCCGTGCTGATGCGCGAGGGAGACCCCGGCGACCGGTTCTACGTGATCGTGGACGGCGAGGTGGAGGTCACCGCCGGCGGCGCGGCGCTGTCTCGGCTCGGTCCGGGCGATTACCTCGGCGAGATCGCGCTCCTGCGGGACGTCCGGCGGACCGCGACGGCGACCGCGGCGACGCCGTGCTCGTTGGTTGCGATGGAACGCAACGCCTTCCTCGCGGTCATGACCTCGTCGGCGACCTCTCGGAGCGTCGCCGACGACGAGATCGACCGCCGGCTCGCCGCCGGCGGGGGCGCCGATCCCGGTCCGTGACGAAAGCGCAACATCTGGGGGCGAACCGCCCGCCGCGGGGAGCCGAACGGCTGGGTGGAGCCCCTCTCTCCGAGCGAAGGCCCCGGGCGATGCCCGGGGCCTTCGTGATTCTCCCGCTCCAGGCCACCCCGTATGCTCCGCCGGCGTGGAGGAGATCGAGATCCGCATCCGTTGGCGCGACGTGGACAACTACGGCCACGTCAACAACGCCGTCTACCTCACCTACCTGGAGGAATGCCGCGACCGATGGGTCCGGGCGACCCTCGGCGATGCCGTCGATTTCGTGATCGTGCGGATCGCGATCGATTTCCGCAGGGAGCTCTCCCTCGACGACGGGTCCATCCTGGTCACGTGTCACGGTACCGGCCACGGGACGTCGTCGATCCGGACCTCCGAGACGATCCGGGCGGCGGCCGGCTGGGTAGCCGCGGAGTCCGAGTCGGTGGTCGTGGCCCATGACCCCGGGGCCCGGCGGTCGCGGCCGCTCACGGAGGCGGAGCGGGCCGCGCTCGAGGCGTCGATCGAGCGCGACGCGACCGGGCTCAACCCGGGAGGATCCGCCGCCCGAACTTGAAGTGCTCGCGGTACCAGCCGTCGCCGACCCACATGATCGTGACGCCGCCCGGTGTGCTGCTCGAGTCCAGCGAATAGCCGTTCCCGATGTACGTGTCGACGTGGTCGACCGTCCCGTCGCCGTCGCCGTCGTAGAACATCAGGTCGCCGGGCCGGAGGTCGCCGAACCGGACCCTCGTCGTCGTCATCTTCGCCATGTCGGCCGATGTCCGCTGCGGGAGCGACCAGCCGCCGTACGGGCGAGGAGGCGCGACGTCCCATGCCCCGTCGTCGGCACGGAGCAGCCACCACGAGAACCCCGAGCAGTCGAAGCCCGACCGCGGCTGTCCTCCGAGCGCCGCGGGCTCCGGTGAGGAGAACCCCCACTCGCCGCCCCAGACGTACGGATACCCGTCGTAGCGCACTCCCCACTGGACGACCTTCATCGTGCGGTCGCCGAGCTTCGGGAGCTCGATGCCGTCGTACTGGGTGAGCAGATCGGGGACCGCGTAGCTCGGCTGCGTGGTCGCGCGCCACAGTGAGAACGCGACCTGCGCGCGCGACATCAGATCGAGGGGGGCGACGTCCATCGACTCCGACCCGGTCGGGGCGTTGTATCGGAGGTAGAGCCGCATGCCCAGCAACGTCGTGCCGAAGTTGCGTGGGAGCCGGAAGGTCTGGCCGGCATGCGTGTGGAGGTGGTTCAGCGCCTTCACGGCGGGCTTGAGTCCGAGCGCGAGCACGAGGGCGCGGTGCAGCATCGCCATCGTGACCCCCCCGTTGGGAGCGAAGGCTCCACCCCTCTCCTTTCCGATCCATCCGTGCCGCACGGCCACCGCCGCGTAGCGGTACCAAGCGCTCGACGCGTCCAGGTCCGAGAAGACGATCGATGCGTCGGGCGCTTCGTCCGGCGCGAACGCCTCGACGACGGATCGGGCCAGAAGCTTGCGCGTTTCGATCCGGTCGGGTCGGAACGGGTACGTCCCGTCGTCGTTCGCCGCGTAGTCGCGCATCCAGTCGTTCGTCGCAGCCACCCAGCGGATCGCCGCCTTCGCCCAGCCGTCGGACGTGTCCAGGTCGGAGAACTTGATCGTGGGATCCACGGACGCGATCGACCGGATCGACGGCGTCGGATAGACGATCGGGGTCTGCGGGATCGAGGTGTCCTTCGCGCCGGTCGTAGCGGCGGAGGCGACGGGCGATCGGTGCGTCGCGGTCGCGGGAGCGGCGACGCCGAGCAGTGACGCGCTCGCGAGCGCGACGACCAGCGCGGCGCGTGTGGTCGACCGACGGCGGAGCGATCCCCCCGGACCCATCTTCCGGTCGTCGGCACCGGGGCTTCGGGTCTTGAGCAACAACAACGCCGGGCGACCCTACGGCCGCCGGCCGTTGTGCGTCAGTCCTTCGGACCTTCCTTCCGGACCTCCTGGACCTTCTTGAGCGCCTCTCGGAGGTCGACGAGCCACTCCTCCTGGCGCTCTGAGACGAGGCGTACGCACCAGGCGAGCGCGTGGCTCCGCGATCGCGCGACCCCCGCGTCCACGAGCGTGTCGAGCACCTCGCGCTCGGGCATCCGCAGCCGCGTCATGGCCGGGATCGCCAGGGTCGTGAACAGGACCCGCTGGTCGGCGCACCGAGCGCCCCAGCTGATCTTCCGCCCGAAGCGGCGCTCCGCTTCGTCTGCGACCCGCATCCGTTGCGCCCGAGTGTCCTCGCGGAAGCCGGAGATGCGAGCCTCGATCGCCGCGGTGCGCGTCTCCGGCCCGGCGTCGGCCGCGAGCTCGGGTTCTGCCAGCGTGCCCACGACGAGGATCTCGTCGCGGTCGAACGTGACCTCGATGGGGCCGACGAACCAATCGGAGGGGAGTCGCCCCGCGAACCACCCTTCGAGGTGCTCCTGGAAATCATTCTTCTCGCTCATGAGGTGAGATTACATCATTACTTAGATACGTCAACGCGCGAGCGGGATACGCGCGCATGAGCGTGTCGGTGTAGCGTCCGCGCTGGTGGACGAGCGGAGAGGCGCGTCATGACGGGCTTCTGGTGGTTCCTGGGCCTCACCGCCCTCCTGGTCGCCGCCCGGGCGCTCGTCCTGCGAAGGCAGACGCCCGAGCCTCGGGACGTCTCGGCGCCGGGCGCACCCTCGCTCGTCATCCAGACGCGCCCGCTCGCGGGGATCGCGGCGATCCGCAACTTCTTCCGGACGTCTCAGACGCCCGTGTACTTCGTGAGCGCCACGGCCTTCAACCTGCTCGGGATCGACCGGTGGGTGCGGACGTTCCGCTTCATCAACTACTACGACTCCTTCGACGGGTGGCATCCGAACGTGTTCGTGCCGCGCGAGCGGCCGCCCCGCACGTTCGGATCGATCGAGGAGATCGTGAATTACCTCCTCGGCCACAAGGAGGTGGGGGACCTCGTCCGGGAGCACGGCGGGGGGAAGGCGGCCTTCCTGATGTTCGACGGAGAGACGGAGGAGCTCGCGCGCGAGCTCGGTCTGGACGTCGCGTTCCCGGCGGCGTCGCTCCGCCATCGCCTCGACTCGAAGATCGAGACGACCCGCCTGGGGAACGACGCCGGCGTTCCCAGCGTGCCGAACGTGATGGGCACCGCGACGACGCACGAGGAGCTGCTGAAGCTGGCCGAGGACGCGGGGCTCGGCTCGGACCTGGTCGTGCAGACGCCGTACGGGGATTCGGGCCAGACCACCTTCTTCATCGCCGACGCGGCGCAGTGGAAGGACTGCGAGAAGAAGGTCGCCGGCGAGCCGATCAAGGTGATGAAGCGGATCGAGCCGCGGGAGTTGGCGATCGAGGGCGTGATCACGCGCCACGGGACGCTCGTCGGACCGCTCATGGCCGAGCTCGTCGGGTTCGAGGAGCTGACCCCGTACGACGGCGGCTGGTGCGGCGACGACGTGTCGCCCGAGCTCCTCACCGAGCGGCAGCGCCGAGTCGCCCGGGAGCGCACGGTCGCGATGGGCGAGCGCCTCCGCCGCGAGGGATACCGCGGCTACTTCGAGCTCGACTTCCTCTTGGACGCGGAGACGGGAGACCTCTGGCTCGGCGAGCTCAACCCGCGCGTGACCGGCGCCTCGAGCATCACGAACGTCACGTCGGTCGCCTACGGCGACATGCCGCTGTTCCTGTTCCATCTGCTCGAGTTCATGGACGTCGACTACGAGATCGACGTCGACGAGCTGAACGATCGCTGGGCGCAGGTGCAGAACCTCGACGAGTGGACGCAGTTCATCCTGAAGCAAACCGAGGACGTGACCGAGCGCATCACGAGGGCGCCGGCGTCGGGCATCTGGAAGATGCCCGACGCCGGAGCGATCCGCTTCGACCGGCGCGTCACCGACTGGCACACCGTGGCCGACGAGTCCGAGGCGTTCTATCTGCGGATCGCCGCCGAAGGGCAGTACCGGTACCCGGGTGCGGACCTCGGGATCCTGGTGACCCGCGGGCGGTTCATGGACGACGAGCACGAGCTCCTGGACCGGACGAGGCACTGGATCGACGGGATCAAGTCCCAGTTCACGAGCTCGTCGCTGGACGAGGAGCCGGCGGTGGAGCCCGAGCCGTTCGGCTTCAAGCTGCTCTAGCGACCATGCTCGACGTCCTCGGGACCCCCTGAGAACATCTGCGCACCATGCGCATGCTGCCCTTCACGTTCCGCGCCCTCGAGGAGCTCGAGCTCGGGCCGAGGTGGCAGGCGATCTTCGAGGAGAAGTGGCCGCATTACCGAGCGTGGTTCCTCCGCGAGGGCGAGGAGGCGCGGCCCTCGTACGCGACGAGCGTCCGGATGCTCCGGCACCACATGCCCGAGCTGCTCCCCGCCTACGAGCGCGTCGTCGAGCTCGCGGGCGGGAGCGACCTCGCCGCGCGGATGCTGTCCCTCTACACGCCGCCGCCGTACCTCGCGGCGTGCTCCCAGGGCGCGTGGACGAGGGCCGGCGGGCCGCTCCTCGCGAGGAACTACGACTACGCGCCGTCGCGGTTCGAGGGCATCGTCTGGTCGACGCGGCTCCTGGAGCGACGAGTGATCGGGATGAGTGATTGCCTGTGGGGTCTGCTGGACGGCCTGAACGATGCGGGCCTCGCGGTGTCGCTCACGTTCGGAGGACGCCGCGTCCTCGGCGAGGGCTTCGGGATCCCGATCGTGACCCGTTACCTCCTCGAGACGTGTGCGAACGTGGACGAGGCGCGCGCGACCCTGCAGCGGCTGCCGTATTCGTTGAGCCACAACCTCACTCTGGTCGACCGGGACGGTCGCGTGCTGACCGCGTACCTCTCGCCGGACCGCGAGCCGATCTTCCGCGGGTTCCCCGCGGCGACGAACCATCAGGGGATCGTCGAGTGGCCCGAGCAGGCGCGAGCGACGCGCACGATCGAACGCGAGCAGACGATCATCCGTCTCCTCGAGGATCCGGCGACCGACGCCGGCGCGTTCACCGAGAGCTTCCTTCGCGCGCCGCTGTTCTCGACCTCGTACGCTCACGGGTTCGGGACGCTCTACACGGGCATATACCGGGTGGCCGACGGCGTCGCGGAGTACCGGTGGCCCGCCTTCGCGTGGCGGCTCGGGTTCGATGCGTTCGTCGAGTCGGAGCACACCGAGGTGCTCGCCGAGCCCACGTTCGTCGCCGGCGCCTCCGGCGGGTGAGCCGCCGGGTCCTCGCATCGCCCCGACCGACGCGCCAGACTCGGGGATCGGATGAGGGGAGACGGTTCCATGAGCACCACCAGACCGACCGGTTCGGTCCTGGCGATCGCCGGGGGGATCGGTCTCACGATCGCCGCGTTCCTGTCGTGGGGGACGGTGTCGCTGGACGCGACGAAGTTCGCCGCGGCGCTCGGCATCGATCCGAGCCAGATCTCGCCCGGCTCGCTCCCCGAGATGTCGCAGTCGGTCAGCGGGACCGACGGGTGGGAAGGGAAGCTCGCGGTCGTCGCGGGCATCGTCGCGATCGTGGTCGGCGTGATCGCGATGCGCGAGGTCCGCAAGGGACTGGGCGTCGTGTTGATCGTCGCGGGGCTCGCGGGTGGCGGTGTGGCGCTGTACGACGTCGTCACGGTGAACGACCAGAAGGACGCCGCGATCCAGGACGCGGCGCCTGACCTCCAGCAGTTCGGGATCCAGACCTCGACGCTGAGCGACGCGATCGATGTCTCCCTCGACCCCGGCATCTGGATCTGCGTGCTGGCGGGGCTCGTCGTCGTCGTCGCCGGGGTGATGGTCAGGGCCGGCGAGACCGAGACGTCGTCGGGGACGCCGTCGGCCGGGTTCGGGACCTCGTTCGGTTCCCCGACGCCTATGACGCCCGTCTCCCCTCCGGGGGCGATGGCTCCGCCGGCCCCCGTCGCGCCGCTCGACCCCGTGCCGCCACCGGCGGGGGTCGAGGCGCCCTCGGCCGACGACGGCCGCGGCACGTCGGTCTGAACCGATGCGGTCGGAGACGGTGCGCCTCTCCACCGGAGAGCGCCGCGTCTCCGACCTCACGGATCGGGTCCGCGCCTTCGCCCGCGACGCGGGCGAAGGCGCGGACGGCCTCGTGCACGTCTTCGCACCGCACGCGACCGCCGGGCTCGCGTTGATGGAGACCGCGAGCGGTTCCGAAGAGGACCTGGACGAACTCCTCGAACGTCTGCTCCCGCGCGACGATCGGTACGCGCACCGTCACGGGACTCGCGGGCACGGCGGCGACCACCTGCTTCCCGTGATCGTGTCTCCGTCGCTCGTGCTGGCCGTGCTCGGCGGCGAGCTCGAGCTCGGGACGTGGCAGTCGGTCGTCCTCGTCGATCCGAACCGAGACAACGACGAACGGACGGTCCGGCTGAGCTTCGTCGGCGCCTAGCTACAGGTACTGGCCGGGAGCGCGCTCGGCCGAGCTCGCCGGTTGCGAGGACACGGCTTGGATGTCGCGCTCGCGGAGGAGCACGAGGTCCTCCCCCTCGAGCTCCACCTCGAGGCCGGCCGACGGCAGGAACAGGACACGGTCGCCGTGCTTGGCGACGCGCACGTCCGGGCCGGTCAGGGTGACGTCTCCCCACGCGAGGCGCTTGGGCGCCGGCATCGCCGTCGCCGGGATCAGCAGGCCCCCGGACGTGCGCCGTTCGCCGTTCTCCGGCACGCGAACCACGATGCGGTCGCCCGTGAGCCGGATCTCGGACGCGGTCGCCGTCTTCGAGCTCCGCGCCCGGCGTTTCCTGGGGGTCGACGCCGCGCGCTTCGGTGGTTTCGCGTCGTTCGTCCTCGTCGGCACGGCTGCGAGTCTACGAGGCGCACCCGGTAGCATGACCGGCCGATGAAGGCGCGGGCGCTGCTCAAGGAGGGGATCGCGACGCTGCGGGCGTCGGACGCGATCGACCATTGGCAGAAGGACCGCGAGAAGATCGAGGCCGAGGATCTGCTCGCCTTCGTGATGGGCGAGGATCCCGACCCCGGTGACCGGATCTCCGAGCGCGACCGGCGTGAGTTCCTCGAGCTGATCGACCGGCGGGCGACCGGCGAGCCGATCCCGTACATCAAGGGGTTCACGGAATTCCGCGGGCTCGAACTGATCTCGGAGCCGGGGGTCTTCGTGCCGCGCGACTCGTCGGAGTTCCTGGCGGAGCAGGCGATCCGGCGTCTCCGGAGGCGGCGGTCTCCCGTGCTCGTGGACCTCGCGACGGGTGCGGGCACGATCGCGCTGTCCGTCGCGAACGAGGTCCCGAAGGCGACGGTGTACGGGACGGATCTCTCGCAGGAGGCGGTCAAGCTCGCCCGGCGCAACGCTCGCTCGCTCGGGCTGCAGGCGCGCTTCGCGACCGGCGACATCTTCGGCGGTCTCCCCAAGAAGATCCGCGGCACCGTCGACGTCATCACGGTGCACCCCCCGTACGTGGCGGAGCACGAGGTGCAGGATCTGCCCGACGAGATCAAGGACTGGGAGCCGGTCCACACGCTCACGGACGCGAGCCGGGACGGCCTCGGGTTCGTCCGCCGGACGGTCGAGGAGAGCCCCGACTGGCTCGGGCGGAAGGGGTGGCTGCTCATGGAGACCGATCCCGACCGGGCGCGCGACGTCAAGCGGGTGATGGCCAAGGGCGGCTTCCGCGACGTTCGCAGCACGAAGGGCGGCGACCTCAAGATCACACGGGTGGTCGTCGGGCGCACACCGGCATGACGGGGGCGCGGGTGGAGCCGTACGGCACGTGGTCGTCTCCGATCACGCCCGCGATGCTCGCCAGCTCGTCGACCCGGCTCGGGTTCACCTGGCTGGACGAAGGGTCGGTCTACTTCACCGAGGGGCGCCCGGAGGAGGGAGGACGGACCGTCCTCATGCGGGCGGACGCCTTCGCGTCGCCGGTCGATGTCGTCGACGACCGTCACAACGTCCGGACGAAGGTGCACGAGTACGGTGGCGGGGCATACGCCGTCCACCGTGGAACCGTCGTCTTCTCCGAGTTCGCCGACCAGCGGCTGTACCGGCTCGGGGCCGGGGACGAGCGGCCCGTCGCGATCACGCCGGAGACGGGCGGCGCACACCGGTTCGCGGACGGACGCGTCACCGCGGACGGCTCGACGTGGATCGGCGTGCGGGAACGACACCTCGGCCACCGTATCCCCGAGGACGTGCGCAACGAGCTCGTCGCGCTCCCGCTCGACGGGTCATCGGAGCCTCGGGTGATCGCGTCGGGCCGTGACTTCTACTCCTCGCCGCGGATCGCACCCGACGGCACGAGGCTCTCGTGGCTGGAGTGGGACCTGCCGTGGATGCCGTGGGACGGCACGGAGGTGTTCGTCGCCGAGCTCGGCCGCGACGCCCCGCTCGCGGATCCGCACCGCGTGGCGGGGGTGAACGGCGAGGAGTCGATCTGGCAGCCCTCGTGGAGCCCCACGGGAGAGCTCTACTGGGCGAGCGATCGCACGGGGTGGTGGAACCTCGAGCGATGGGACGGACGATCGGTCGTCGCCGTCTGTCCGCGCGATGCCGAGTTCGGCTGGCCGCAGTGGGTCTTCGGTGAGTCGTCGTACGCGTTCCTCGACGACGGCAGGATCGCGTGCCACTACGAACGCGACGGCGTGCAGCACACCGCCGTCCTCGATCCGCCGACGGGCGAGCTGATCGACCTCGACCTTCCGTACACAGCGATCAGCGCCCCGTTCCTTGCCGCGGAGGGCTCGACGATCGGGCTGATCGCCGGCGGACCTTCGATCCCGACGCAGGTCGTGAGGCTCGACCTCACGAGCCGATCCGTCGAGGTGGTCCGGGAGAGCGAGACGACGGATCTCGATCCGGACCTGTTCAGCGCTCCCCGGCAGATCGCGTTCCCGACCGAAGGCGGCGTGACGGCGTTCGCGCACGCGTACCTGCCCCGGAACCCCGACGTCGAGGCGCCGGCCGACGAGGCGCCGCCGCTCATCGTGATGAGCCACGGCGGACCGACGTCGGAAACGACGCCGGAGTTCTCCCTCGAGATCCAGTTCTGGACGAGCCGCGGCTTCGCGGTCGTCGACGTCAACTACGGCGGCAGCACCGGGTACGGCCGCGAGTACCGACGGCGGCTGAACGGCAACTGGGGCATCGTCGACACGGCCGATTGCATCAACGCCGCTCGGTACCTCGCCGCCGAGGGATCCGTGGACGGTGATCGGCTGCTGATCCGCGGAGGCTCCGCCGGCGGCTACACCACGCTCTGCGCCGTCACGTTCCACGACGACTTCGCCGCCGGGGCGAGCTACTACGGCCTCGCGGACCTCGTGCCGTTCATGGAGGGCGGCACGCACAAGTTCGAGAGCGCGTACCTCTCCACGTTGGTCGGCCCGTTCCCCGAAGCGATCGACGTGTACCGCGCGCGGAGCCCGATCAACGCCGTCGATCGGATCGATACGCCGATGCTCGTGCTCCAGGGCGCCGAGGACGAGGTCGTCCCGCCGGCCCAATCCGAGATCATCGTCGACGCGCTCGAGCGGAGGGGCGTGCCGCACGCGTACCTGCTCTTCGAGGGGGAGCAGCACGGGTTCCGCGCGGCGGCCGCGATCCAACGCGCGGCCGAGGCCGAGCTGTCCTTCTACGCGCAGATCCTGGGGTTCGAGCCCGGCGACCCGATCCCGCGCCTCGAGATCGAGCACCTCCGCGGCTGAGCGCTCCTCGTCAGCCGCCGATCATCGACATCGAGCGCTCCGGCTGGACGAAGTCCGGATGGTTGATCCGGTGGCCGGACCACTTCGTCCAGACGGCCGCACGGATCGCCGTCTCGAGCTCCACATCGGAGGCACCGGTCCGCAGCGGCTCGCGCAGGTCGGTTTCCTCCATCGCGAACAGGCACGTGCGGAACGCTCCCTCCGCGGTCAGTCGGAGCCGGTTGCACGTGTCGCAGAACGGCTCGGTGACGCTCGCGATCACACCGACCGAACCCGGCGCGCCGTCGGCGAACCGGTAGGTCGTCGCCGGCTCGGCGCCGTGCGAGGTCGCCTCGAGCGGGAACACCGCGTCGATCGCATCCAGGATCCGCGCCGCGGGGACGACCTTCGCCCGCTCCCAGGCGTGCTCGGCGTCGAGCGGCATGTACTCGATGAAGCGGACCTCGTAGCCGGTGTCCCGGGCCCACGCCGCGAAGTCCACGACCTCGTCGTCGTTCGTTCCGGCGATCACGACCGTGTTGATCTTGATCGGCGTCAAGCCGGCGGCCTGGGCCGCACGGAGCCCGGCGAGGACACGATCGAGCGCGTCGCGTCGCGTCATCTCGGCGAAGCGATGCCGAAGGAGCGAGTCGCACGAGACGGTGGCGCGGTCGATGCCGGCGTCCGCGAGCGGACCGGCGAGTCGGTCCAAGAGCATCCCGTTCGTCGTGATCGAGATGTCCAGCTCGGGCCCGACGTCGCGGAACATCCGGACCAGCGTGGGGAGGTCGGCTCGCACGGTCGGCTCTCCGCCGGTGACCTTGAGCGAGCGCACGCCCAGACGCACGAACAACGCCAGCAGTCGGGTGAGCTCTTCGAACGACAGGATCTCCGACTTCGGGAGCCACCGGAGGCCCTCGGCCGGCATGCAGTACGTGCAGCGGAAGTTGCATCGGTCCGTGACCGAGATCCGCAGATCGTCGGCGACACGGGCGAACGTGTCCCGCAAGGGTCCCGTCGCGGGCGGCGTCGAGGCGTCGATCGGCACCACGTCAGCCTACCCGGATGGCTCCGTATGGTCCTCGCCCCGGTCGGGCACCGCCGTGCGAAGCTCCGAGAGCGCCCCCGACAGGGCATCTTCGCGCGAGGCGCCGGCCGCGATCCGGTCCTGGACGCTGATGCCCAGGAGATAGGTCGAGACCGGCGTGATCCGCCGCTCCATGGTGTGCGCGACGTCCCGCGCGATCGAGAGGATCGCGGAGGTCTCCGCCGCGGTCGGCGGCTCGACCCCGAGGGCCTGCGCGAGTCGTTCGAGCGGATCCATCACGACCTCCTCCTCCCTTGGCTCCTGCCTGGCTCGTGCCTTGGCTCTTGCCGGGGCCGCAACCCTATCGTCACGCGTGAGACGACCTGCTATCCATACGGAGCGATGCACGTCCTGATCCTGTACGAGAGCCGTCGCGGGTTCACGCTGACGGTGGCGCAGGCGATCCGTGACGAGCTGCGCACACGCGACGTCTCCGCGGAGACGGCGCCGGTGCGCAGCGTCGATCGGGGCACCGTCGCGGCCGCCGACGCGTTGATCGTCGGGTGCTGGGTGAAGGGAGCGATCCTGTTCGGGGTCGGGCCGGCCGAGGGCGTCCACGAGGCGATCGAGGGGCTGCCGGATCTCGGCGGCGCCGTCGCGGCGGTGTTCTGCACGTGCGACGTGGCGCCCCGTCGGACGTTGCAGACCCTCGCCGGGTGGCTCGACCGCCGAGGCGCGCGGGTCGTGATCGGCCAGACGTTCAAGCGGAAGAAGAGCCTCCGCACCGTGCCCGCGTTCGCCGATGCGGTCCTGGATGCGTTCGCGCGCGCTCCGGCGGATGCGTGAGCGCGTGCAACGATGAACCGATGAACGGTCCCCCGTCCGCAGCGGTCCTGACCGTCTCCGACGGCGTCGCCGCGGGGACGCGCGCGGACGGGTCCGGCGACGTCGCCGAGGAGCTGCTGCTCGGCGCGGGGTTCGAGCCGGTCGACCGATCCCTCGTCGCGGACGATCGTTCCGACATCGAGACCGCGATCCGAGAGCTCGCGGCGGGGCACGCGCTCGTCGTCACGACGGGAGGGACCGGCTTCGGGCCGCGCGACGTCACGCCGGAGGCGACGCGAGCGGTCGTCGACCGCGAGGCGCCGGGCCTCGCCGAGCTGATGCGCTCGGTCGGCCTCGCGAAGACCCCGATGGCGTCGTTGTCGCGGGCCGCGGCCGGTTCGCTCGGCTCGGCGTTGGTCCTGAACCTGCCGGGGAGCCCTGCCGGGGTCCGTGAGTCCCTCGAAGCGGTCCTGCCGGTGGTGCCGCATGCCGTCGAGCTGCTCGGCGGCGCGACCGGCGCCCACCCGACGGGACACGGGGACGACGCGTCCGAAACCGGGGGCGGTGAGGGATCGGTCGACGTGAAGGCCGTGAAGGTCGTCGCCGGGGCGCCGCCGTGCCGGGTCGGGATGTCGATGAGCATCGACCCGGCAGGGCCGGTGCGCGGCACGCTTGGCTGCGCGGAGTTCGACGAGCAGGCGGTCTCCGCGGCGGCGGAGATCTGGGCGTCGGGGGAGCCCGGCACGCGCGTGCTCCACCACGATCTGGGCGACGTGGAGGTCTACCTGGAACCCCGCCGCCCGTCGCCGCGCGTCGTGCTCGTGTCGGCCACCGACGTCGCCCGCGCGCTCCGGGCGCATCTCTCGCGGCTCGGCTACGGATCGGTGACGGTGGAACCGAGGGAAGACCGGCTCCTGGCCGAAGATCGGCCACATGCCGGGTCGCTCGATGAGCTCTCCCTGCGCGACGCCGACGTGATCGTCCTCACCGATCACGACGCCCCGTACGCATCGGAGACGCTGGCTGCGGCCGTCCGTTCGCCCGCCCGGTTCGTCGGGATGATGAGCTCGAAGCGCCACGTCGAGCGCCACCTCGACGCGATCCGGGCGTTGGGACTGACGGACGACGAAGTCGCGCGGGTGCATGCGCCCGTGGGACTGGACATCGGCGGACGTTCGGCGGAGGAGATCGCCCTGTCGATCGCGGCCGGGATCGTCGCCGACGATCACGGCCGCGACGGCGGCTGGCTCGACCGATGAGCCGCCAGGACGTCAGGACGAACCTCGCGTCCTGGGAAAAGGACAGCGAGGAGTACCAGCGCCGGAACCGAGGCCAGCTGAACCGGTGGGACCGGCTCGGGTGGGGCGTGTGGGACATCCTCGAGGACAACGTGCGCGCGCTCGGGGACGTCGACGGACTCGACGCGCTCGAGCTCGGATGCGGAGCCTGTCAGTTCGGGATCAAGGTGGCGATGCGCGGGGCCAGGGTGACCGGCCTCGATTTCAGCGCGAACCAGCTCGCCGCTGCGCCGGCCAACTTCGAGGCTTCGGGGGTCCGGTTCCCCCTCGTTCGGGGGAGCGCCGAGGAGCTTCCCTTCTCCGACGGGAGCTTCGACCTCGTGTTCTGTGACCACGGCGCGACGTCGTTCACCGACCCCGCCGTGACGATCCCCGGATGCGCTCGCGTGCTTCGCCCGGGAGGTCTCCTCGTCTTCAGCATCAACACGCCGTTCATCAGCGCCTGCTGGGGGGACGACGACGCCCCGCCGGGCCGGGAGCTGCGACGGCCGTACTTCGACTCCGGCCGGCGGGTCCTCCAGGAAGACACGGGACCCTTCGTGGAATGGCGGACGACCTACGGTGAGTGGGTCGAGGTGTTCCGATCGAGCGGCTTCACGATCGACCGCCTGATCGAGCTCCGTCCGCCCGCGGACGCCGACACGACGTACACCGACTACGCGCCGCTGGACTGGGCGCGGGACTTCCCCGGTGAGCACATCTGGAAGGTGCGGAAGGAGCAGAACTGAGGCGGTCGGTCGCGGTCGCGATCGCGCTCGCCACGCTCGCGCTCGCCGCGGGGGCGGGCGCCCGCGAGCGGGCGCCCGCCCCCGACCCCCGCCCGAACATCCTGGTCGTCCTGACGGACGACCAGACCCTCGACACCCTGCCGTCGGATCCGCCCGCGATGCCGTGGCTCCAGGCGCAGATCGAGGATCCGGCCGGGCACTGGATCTGGTTCCCGAACGCGATCGTCTCGACGCCGCTGTGCTGTCCGTCGCGCGCGACGATCCTCACGGGCCGGTACGACACGCAGACGGGGGTCCGGAACAACGTCGAGGGTCAACTCCTCGACGACTCGAACACGCTCCCGGTCTGGCTGCAGCGCGGCGGGTACACGACGGGACTCGTCGGCAAGTACCTCAACAACTACCCGTGGGGCGGCCCGTCGTTCGTCCCGCCGGGCTGGGATCGGTGGTTCGCGAAAGAGAACGCGGACGATTCGACCGCCTACTACGACTACGACGTAGCCGACCAGGGGTACGTGCGGCACTACGGCGCCGCCGCGGACGTGTACGCGACCGACGTCCTCGGCGACGCGGCGAACGCCTTCCTCGAGCAGGCGCCGTCGGACCGACCGTGGTTCCTGTACTTCGCGCCGAACGCGCCGCATCTGCCGTGGATCTCCGCGCCGCGGTACGCCGACGTGTCCTCGATGCAGCCACCGCCGATGCCCTCGCTCGCGGAGATGAACGACGTCGCCGGCAAGCCCGCGTACGTGCGCGTGCAGCCACCCCGGACGCAACAGGACCTCGAGCGGTATCAGCACGACGACCTTGGAGAGCGCGCGATGCTGCGATCTGTGGACGACGAGCTGCGCCTGATGCTGACGACGATCGCGGAGCGCGGCGAGCTGGGCCGGACGGTGATCGTGTTCCTCACCGACAACGGGTACGACTTCGGGCTCCATCGCCTCGAGGGCAAGCGCTACCCGTACGAGCCGTCGCTCGGCGTGCCGTTCGCGATCCGGGCGCCGTGGGCGACCGCCGGCACCGATCGATCGCTGGTGTCGAACGTCGATCTCGCGGCGACGATCGCCGACCTCGCCGGTGTCGCGCCGGGACTCCCGCAGGAGGGGATCAGCCTCGCGCCGGCGCTGCGCGGCGAGCCGCTCGCCCGGCGTCCCGGCGTGTGGATCGATTGGGCCGGCGACCTCACCGTTCCCGCGTGGTCGGGGGTCCGAACGTCGCGATACACGTACGTCCGCAACGAGGACGGGACGGAGGAGCTTTACCGCGGCGCCGGCGATCCGCTGCAGCTCCACAACCTCGCCCAGGAGCGAGCGTCGGCACGCGTGCTGGACCGGCTCCGGGCGCTCGCGGAGTCCCTCGCTCCGGCGGAGGTCGGCGGGTAGACTCCGCGCGATGCAACAGCCTCCTGGCCCGTACATCCGGCCGGCCTCGCATCGTCGTCCGACGCGTCGACAGCGCATCCGTCGCAGAGCCTTCGCAGCGTTGTTCGTCGCTGCATGGATCGTCGTGATCTGGCAGTTCTGGCCCGCGAGCGGCGGGACGAAGCAGGCGGCCCCGACCGGCGCGCCCCCGACCACGGCACCTCCGACCTCGAGCCCGACGGCGCCTGCGACGATCAGCCCCGACAGCCCGATCAAGCACGTGATCTTCCTCGTGAAGGAGAACCATTCCTTCGACAACTACTTCGGCACGTACCCGGGCGCAGACGGGGCGACCGAGGGCAAGACGATGCAGTGCGACAACAAGCCGCAGCCGGGGCCGACCCTGCCGCTCACGCAGGCTCCGTACGTCTATCCCCACGACCTCGGGCACGCGTTCGACCCGGGCCTGATCTCGATCGACGGCGGCAAGATGGACGGCTTCAACTGCGTGACCCTGGGCGACGACCTCACGGGGTACACGCAGTTCGATCGCAGCACGCTCCCCGTCTACTGGGACCTGGCGGACCGGTTCGTGCTCGCCGATCACTTCTTCACGTCGATGTACGGTCCGACGTTCCCCGAGCACCTGTACACCGTCGCGGCCCAGTCCTACGGGATCGTCGACAACAAGTCGACGACCGACCATCCCGGCAACTACTGCGACGATCCCACCGAGTACACGAAGCGGTTCCCGATCGAGAGCCTGACGAAGTCCGATATCAGCACGATCATGAACCTCGAAGAGCATCGCGACGACGACCAGGCGAACCTGTACCGGATCGCGCAGTACTGGGTGAGCACCCGGACGTGCGTCGACATCCCGACGCTCCCGGACAAGCTCGAGAAGGCCGGGATCTCGTGGAAGTACTACGCGGAACCGGACATCTGGATGAACGCCCTCCAAGCGATCCGGCACATCCGGAACGGCCCGCTCTGGAGCAAGGTGCAGCCACCCGACACCATCCTGCAGGACCTCGCGGACGGCACCCTCCCGGCGGTGTCCTGGCTGATCCCGCCGGACGGGAGTCCCAACGAGCACCCCGGCGCCGGCGTGAACATCTGCGACGGGATGAACTGGACCGTGGAGTACCTGAACGCGATCTTCCGGAGCGACGCCTGGCCGAGCACCGCCGTCGTCATCGTCTGGGACGACTTCGGCGGCTTCTACGACCACGTTCCGCCGCCGCACTACGACGTCATGGGCCTCGGCCCGCGGACGCCGGCGCTGATCATCTCCCCGTACACGCGCGCGGGCGACAACCCCGACGGCGGCTCGATCGACCCGACGGTCTACGAGTTCTCCTCCGTGCTCCGGTTCATCGAGGACCTGCACGGCCTGAAGCCGCTGACGGATCGTGACGCGAGGGCGGACCCGCTCACGGGGGCGTTCGACTTCTCGCAGCCTCCTCGCCTCGACGTTCCGAAGCTCAAAGAGCTCGACTGCTCCGGCACGTGAGCCGCCGCGCCGCGGCCGTCGCGATCGCCGTGCTCCTGCCGCTCACGCTCGCCGCCTCCGATCCGCGGAACGACGCTGCGGCGTGCCGGGGGACGCACGCCCCCGGGAACCCACCCGACCTGATCGCGGCGGTCGGCCGCGTCGACGAGGAAGGCTCGTCCGCGGTCTGGACGCTGACCTTCGCGGAACCGCTCCGCGTGCCGGATCCCGTCGATCCGCCGTTCCGCGTCGACATCGTGCTCCGAGATCCGAAGGTTCCGGCCGTCTCCTACGGCGACTACCGGGACTTCAACCGGATCGTCCGGTATGACGCGACGGGCGCCGACTCGCGTGTGCAGCTGCTGTTCATCACGGAGGGCGGGCACACGCTGTTCGACCCGCCGGTCATCGACGGCGCGACGATGGCGATCGAGATGCCGGGCCGCTTGTTGCTGGGGGCCGACGAGTTCGCGAGGTCCGCGATGGAGCGCCTGCGATGGACCGCGATCGTCCGCGACGGCGGTCGGTGCGACCTCCTCGGAGACGGGTCGACGTCGCAGCGGTTGATCCCGCTGCCGGCGGCGTCCTCATCCGCCTCGGCTCCGACGGATCAGGCCACGGATACCGACGGTCTCTTCAGAGGAAGATCGGCGACCGCCGCCGTGATCATCGGGATCCTCGTGCTCGCGCCGATCGTCGTCGCGGCGGTCGTGCTCAGGCGTCGACGGTGATGCCTTGCTCCTGCTGGAGCTCCGTCAGGAGCTCGTC
>Ga0075433_10001201_pt1 | contig 18855 bp, 11 predicted proteins | sample RhiMethybrSRZTD2_FD_75299 | JGI IMG/M metagenome (GOLD analysis project Ga0075433, IMG submission 75299) | Populus rhizosphere microbial communities from Tennessee, USA - Rhizosphere MetaG P. TD hybrid SRZTD2 | ecosystem: Host-associated > Plants > Roots > Rhizosphere > Soil | place: USA... | reverse complement strand
AGCCGGCCTTCGAAGCTGCTCCCGCCGTGTCCGGTGAAGTACGGCGGCACCGGCCCCTGAATCCCACCCACGTTCTGGTTGCTCGTGGCCAGCTGGATCCCTGGCACGAGCGCGGCCAGGCCCTCGTACGAGCGGCTGGCCGGAATTGACGCCATCACTTCGCTGTTGATGACCTGCTGGCGCTGCGCGCTCGACACATCCACGACCGGGGCTTCCCCGGTGACCGTCAGTGTCTCCTCGAGGTTGCCCACCTGCAGACTGAGGTTTACAGTCGCCGTGAACGACCCCGACAACTCGAGTCCTTCCCGGCGCACGGTGTTGAACCCGGGCAGCGCTGCAGTGAGCGTATAGGTCCCGGTGGGGAGGTTGGTGAGGCGGTAGCGGCCCGTCGAGTCAGTCACCGCCGCGCGCACACGTTCGATGAGCACAGGGCTCGACATTTCCACCGTCACGCCCGGGAGCACCGCTCCCGAGGAGTCCTGCACGATTCCGGTCACCGTCGCCAGCACGGCCCCTTGCGCGTGAGCCATCGACGGCAGGGCAATCAGTCCCGTCACGAGCCACCCGGTCACGATCGAGGCACGCCTCTCACGCATGGTTCACCCCTCTCACTTCAGGTCTGGAAGGGCAGAACCGACTGCCCGACCAGTCCCGACTACGATCGGAAAGATTGGCCGTTTTCGCGATTAGCAGAACGCCCGTTCTCGGTCCGTGGTCACACTCTTTTTACAGTCAGCCACATCCCCTTCGACGTGACACAGCGGGAATGTGCCGTCGATTTTCGACAGTTCGGCGTGGCACCGCAAGCGAAATTGGATGGACCGCGTCGCGGTAGTTGTGCCTACCGAAAATCGAAAAAGAACAGAAAAGCGCGTTTCAGTAGGCTGCTGAGCACAGCCATGCGATCGCGAGGTACATCCCTGCGTGTGCAATACCCGCTCGGTCACGACGCGGGACTTGCCGAATGATCGTTCTTGCTCGTCGGCACGGAGCTACACCGACATTTCGCGTTACTGTGATCACTCGCATGTTTCGGCTTCTCCGAACGGTCTCGACAGCAACAGCGACCTTGCTCGCGCTGATCGTGCTCGTCGTACTGCCGAGGGCTGCGACCGGTTCTGGCAGCCAGGTCGCGACACGGTCATCGCCTCTCGTCGAACGCTTTGCGATGGCCGCGAGCGGACCGGTGCTCGATGCACCATCGCGGGCGGGTCGCTTCGTCGCGTCCATTGGCGCACGCGCCGCCGCGCTTGGCTACGAGCATCGACCGTTCGAGCTATGGGCGTGGCCAGTGAAGATCGTCGACGATTTCGATGTCGCGTTTTCGCTTGAAAATTATCCGGTGCCCTTGGAAGGCCGCGACCTGCTGGCGCGGGTGAGCGTTCGTCCCGAATCAACCACGCTCATCTACGCGCACGCGGCGTTCACGGTGCGACAGATTCTCTTCGTTCCGCCCGACGACTCCGCCATCGTCATACTCTTCGACGTGAAAAGCGTGCTGCCGGTGCAGGTGATCGTGCGATTCAGGCCGCGGCTCCGATTGATGTGGCCGGCCACGTCGATGACGCCGTTCGTGGCGTGGGATGCCGCGACGCAGGTGTACGACATTGGCGAAGAGTCCGGGAAGCTCGCGGCGGTGATCGCCGCGCCGGGCGCGCGCGATCTTGGGGTGCTGCCTTATCAGGAGGAGCCGAAGAGCGTGCCGGTCGCATTTGCGTTCGACCCGGCGCGCTACGATGCCTCACGGCATCTGCCAGCGATTGTCGTGACCGCCAGCGTGGACGGACGGGAGCGCGCACGAGACACGGCGGCGCGCGTGCTGCGGGATCTGCCGTCACTGCATGCGGCGACCGTCAATCACTATCGCGCGCTGCTGGAATCGACGCTCGAGGTCGACACGCCTGATGATCGGCTCGATCGCGCGTTTACGTGGGCCAAGGTGGGCATCGACAAGGGGCTCGCGACGAACCCGACGCTCGGCACAGGGATGCTGGCTGGGTTCCGCCCGTCTGCCGAGAGCGAGCGTCCCGGCTTTGCGTGGTTTTTCGGACGAGACGCGCTGTGGACGGCGCTCGCGACCACTTCGTACGGCGGCTTCCAGACGACGCGCGCGGCGCTGCAGTTCCTGGCCACGCACCAACGGGCTGACGGCAAGATACCGCACGAGGTCTCGCAGAGCGCCGCGTTCGTGCCGTGGTTCACAGGCTATCCGTACGCGTGGGCGAGCGCGGATGCCACGCCATTGTTCGTGATTGCGCAGGCCGACTACTGGCAGGCCGCCGGTGACCGAGCGTTCCTCGACGGCAGTTGGCCCGCGATTGTCAAGGCATATGAGTTCTCGCGCGCAACCGATCGCGACGGCAATGGCTTGATCGATAACACGAACGTCGGCCACGGATGGGTGGAAGGCGGCGCACTCCATCCCGCGCACGAGGAGATTTATCTACAAGGTCTGTGGATCGAAGCGCAGCGTGCGATCGCCGCGCTCGCCTACGAGCGCGGTGACCTGTCCCTTGCTGCGCAGGCCCAGGCGGGCGCTGAACGCACGCGAGCCGCCGTGGAATCGACGTTCTGGCTGGAGAAGTCCGGACACTATGCGTTCGCGACGCGAATGCCCACCGCTACGCCGAGCGTTGCAGAACCAGGTCCGGAGCGCGCCCGGCGACAGGCTGCGTTGGATCTGCTGGCGCCGGCGCGTCGCGTCGACGAGGACACGGTGCTGCCGGCGGTGCCGCTCTGGTGGCGAACGCTCGATCCGGCTCGCGCGGACATCGAGATCGATCGATTGGGGAGCGGCGCGCTCATGACCGATTGGGGGGCGCGGCTGCTATCGCGCACGAGCGCCCTGTACGATCCGCTCTCGTATCACTACGGATCCGTGTGGCCACTCTTCACTGGCTGGGTCTCGATGGCCGCGTATCGATATGGCCGTCCACATGTCGGCTACCAGGCGCTGATGGCCAACGCGCTGCGTACCGAAGCAGACGCACTCGGCTCGATCACAGAGCTGATTTCGGGTGAGTTTGACACGCCGTTCGGGCGCTCGGCGCACCACCAGATCTGGTCGCAGGCAATGGTCGTGTCACCGCTCGTGCATGGGCTGCTCGGCATCGAGGTCTCGCGTGGAGGTTCAGCGCTGACAATCGCGCCACAGTTGCCCGCCGACTGGCGCTCGGTCCGCATTCGACGGGTGGTGGCGGGTGGTGCGCGGTTCAATCTGGATATCGAGCGGACCGACGAGCGCTATTCGATCGGCCTCAATCGCGAGGGCGAGTCTTCGTCTGTCGCGCTCGTCTTCGCACCGGCGCTGCCGCTTGACGCGAACGTCAAGCGGGTGATGGTTGGCGGACGCCAGCATCCTTTCACCATCGAACGCGAAGGCAACATCCAGCGGGTTCGTGTCGCGATCGATCAGCCGGCGCTGCCGATCCGCTTGGACATCGCGCACGACGCGGGCACCGATGTGGTCGTTCCAATCGTCGAGTCAGAGCCAGGCGCCGAATCAGAAGGGATACGGATCCTTCGCGTGATGCCGGAACGCGCTGCGCTCGGATTGAACGTCGAAGGACGCGGACAGCGGACGTACACGCTGACGATCTACAGCTCGCGGGCAGTCGGCTCGATTGGCGACGGAGCGGGCGTGACGCTCCTCGACAGGCAGGGCAGGGCGCAAACCATCTCGATTCGCTTCCCGGGATCTCCCAACGACTACGTGCGTCGTAATCTCCGGTTGCCGCTGAAGTAATGTGGTCGCCCTCACACCGGCCTCACAAACCTGAACTCCCGCGCGAATTCACCGCAACACGGCGGGCCGCGTGAGTCAGTTCGAGTTTGTACATCCCACACGGTAGAATCGCATCGTTGCCCTCTGCGCGTTCTGAACCCACATGGCTTCTTCTCGGACACAGGTAGGCATTGTCGGTGCCGGCCCTGCGGGGTTGCTACTTGGGCATTTGCTTCATCTGAATGGCATCGAATCCATCATTGTCGAGAACCGCAGACGCGAGTACGTGATTGACCGCGTGAGGGCAGGTGTTCTCGAGCAGGGCACCGTCGACCTGCTGAACGCGATCGGCATTGGTGCCGGCCTTCGACGCTCCGGCCTGCGGCACCAGGGGCTCTACGTCAGCTTCCGCGGGCAGCGGCATCGTATCGATCTCGCTGACCTGACTGGTGGGAGAGCCATCACAGTCTATGGGCAGAACGAAGTCGTCCGGGATCTGATCGACGCACGCCTCGCGACGACACGTCCTCTGTACTTCGAGGCCGAGCGTGTGTCAGTCGATGGTCTCGACTCCGCCGACCCGATGCTCCGCTTTCAGCATGGCGGTACAGATCATCAGATTCGCTGCGACTTCATTGCAGGCTGCGATGGATTTCACGGCATCTGCCGTCCGTCGATTCCCGACAGGGCTCTAACTGTCTATGAACGGGTCTACCCATTCGGTTGGCTTGGGATTCTCGCTGAAGCGGTGCCTTCTTGCGACGAGCTCGTGTACACGTATCACGAGCGCGGCTTCGCGCTCTTCAGCATGCGCTCGACGACGATTACACGCCTCTATTTTCAAGTGCCGCCCGAAGAGCCGATCGAGCGCTGGTCCGACGAAGCGATTTGGCAGGAGATGCTCACGCGCATGGCGACGAGCGACGGTTGGAAGCCGAATGTCGGCCGCATCATCCAGAAGGGTGTGACGCCGATGCGCAGCTTCGTTGCCACGCCCATGAACTATGGCCGCCTATTCCTGGCCGGCGATGCCGCGCACATCGTCCCGCCGACGGGTGCGAAGGGATTGAACCTGGCGGTGTCGGACGTCGTGGTGCTGGCGCGCGCGATCAAAGAGTTCTATGGGCACGGCCGCGCAGAATTGCTGGACGAATACTCTGACGTGTGCCTTCGGCGCGTCTGGAAGGCGCAGCGGTTCTCGTGGTGGATGACATCGACGCTGCATCGCTTCCCCGACGAAACCGCGTTCGACCATCAGCGCCGCATAGCCGACCTTGATTACCTCACCAGCTCACGAGCCGCAATGATGAGCCTCGCCGAGCAATACGTCGGGCTGCCCTTGGATGTGCGGATAGAAGAAGTCGCGCCCTGAGAACTAGCCAGGTCTTTGGTTCTCGGGACCTGTGATACCCTGCGCTCGCTTGCTCAGGGTCGAGCCAAGGCCAGGTAGATCGAACGATGCATAGGACTCTGCCAACCTGTATCGCACTGATCGCGTTGGCTCTGACGCTGGTCGCATCCGCAATCGAGGCGCAGGAGAGCGATAAACTCGTCAGCGTTTGGGATGGCGTTTACACGGGAGCACAGGCCGAGCGCGGCAAGGCCACCTTCGACGTCAGCTGCTCGCGCTGTCACAACGCCGACTTGAGCGGATCCGAACGCGGGCCCACGCTGACGGGCGAGAAATTCCTCTCGAACTGGCGGGATGGCAGCCTGGACGCGCTCTTCGGCTTCATCAGGGACCAGATGCCAGAGGGCAGCGCCAACATCGTGAGCGACGACGACAAGATCAACGTCGTCGCTTACATCCTTCAGCGCAACAGCCTGCCACCTGGCGCGACAGAACTGACCAAAGACCCGGCCAGCCTGGGACGTGTGCAGATTCTTCAGAAGGGCGCCACGCCAGGTCCACAGAACCTATCGTTTGTGCAAGTGGTCGGTTGCCTTGAGCCAGGAATCGGAAATCGATGGGTGCTGACACACTCGAGCGCCGGCCCGGCGTCACGCGGGCGGGCTGTCTCTGCCACGGAACTCGAACGCGCACGAAGCCGCTCGCTGGGCGAGGATACCTACGCGCTCGTGAGCGTGACGCCATTTGCGCCGGCCACGCGTCAAGGCCACAAGGTGGCCGCCAAGGGATTGGTGTACCGGCAGCCGGGCGACTACAGGCTGAATGTCACAGCGCTCGAGACGCTGGCCGACACTTGTTCGACCAGCCGGTGAGCACAAAGGCCTTCACTGAATCTTAGATCTGAACGCGACGGCCTGAGCGAAGTCGAAAGGCCGTCGCACTCTGGCTTCAGGGCCGCTGCGACGCGATGCTGCCGGCCGGCGCCGCCGGTACGGTGAGGCCCTGCTCCTGCATCAGCCGACGCAGTAGCTCCGCGGTGCTCTTGCGCACTGGAGGCGGTCCGCCTCGCCCTCCGCCACCGACTCCAAGTGCCACGTCAAGCGCCGTGCGGCCGCGGCGATCCTGCGTATCGAGCCTGACGCCCCGCTCAACCAGATACGCCACGATCGAATCGGCTCCGCGACCTGCTGCGCGGTGGAGGGCAGTGTCCCCGTTCATGTTGAACGCGTCGAGATCGACTCCCGCTTCCGCAACCAGCTTGAGAGCCGCGAGCGAATCCTCTTCGGTCGCTGGTGTGCTCACTGACGCTGCTCCGGGGTAGACGCGCTGCCCGCCGCCGCCGGCAGCAATCATCGCCACCGTCGTCAGATCGGCCTGCGTCAGATGCGGATTCGCGCCGCCGTCGAGCAGCAGCTTCATCAACTTCGCGTCGCCACTCTTCGCCGCTCGCGCAAGGGCGGTCGTGCCGTCGCTGAGCGACGGATCGCCCGTATTCCGCGTGTGCCGCCCGATGATGGGCCGCTTCAGCTGCGCGTTCGGATCCGCGCCGTGGGCCAGCAGTGACCGCACCATGCCTGCTGGATCGGTGGCGTCCTCGAGCAATGGCATCGGCCGTCCCCAAACCGTCTGAATCGTGTTCATGTCGACCGCGGCGTAGAGTGGGGTCATGCCGCTCTTGTCCACCACATTTGGATTGGCGCCCTTGTCGAGCAGCGCAATCGCGGTGTCGAAGTGGCCGTTGATGATAGCCAGCGTGAGCGCGGTCGTGCCGTCCGGATCGACCAGGTTCAGGTCGGCCCCGCTGTCAGCCAGGGCGCGGACGGCGTTGACACCGCCGTCGCGTGCAGCGTACATCAGCGGCGTCCAGTTCCCGACTGGTTGCACCGCGTAGATCATGCCGGCCGTCTTGAAGACGAAGTCCGGGAACTCGAGCCGCTTCGATCGCGCGTTGACGTTGGCGCCCAGTTCGACCAGGAGTCTCACGGCGTCAGCGTGGTTCTCGGTGGCCGCGTAGACCAGCGCCGTCTGTCCTTGCCACTGTTCGGCGGCGTTCACGTCGGCACCGTGGGCGACGAGCGCCTTGATCGTGTCCACGTTGCCCACTCGCGCCGCCGTCATGAGAATCGTTTCGCCTTCTCCCACCGTGAGATTCGGGTTGGCGCCGGCCTTGAGTAGCGCTTCGGTCAGCACTGCGTTGCCATTGGTTGCGGCGAGGGTGAGCGGCGTCACGCCATAGCGATTGGCGGCGTTGGCTTTGGCGCCGGCAGTGATCAACAGCTGCGCCAGCTCGTTGGCATTCGCCTGCACGGCCCAGTGCAGCGCGGTCGTGCCATCGGCCGTCGCGTCGTTGACGTCGACGCGCTGCTTGAGCAGCGCGCGCACGCTGGCGACGTTGCCGGACCTGACAGCATCGATCAGGGGAAGGCTGTTCCCGGCGGCGCTCAGACCCGCAGCCGTCGCGACGACCAGAATCCAAACCAGACGCAGATATCTCATAAAGGACTCGTCGTGTGAATTCGCCTTTCGTCCAGGCGGTCGCGCAACGCCCTGTCCCGTTCCCCGTTCAGAGCGAGATCTCTCCGGTGCTGAGCGTCCCGAAGCGATCGAGATCGCATCCGAAGACGTTGGCCAACGACAGCAGGCAGTTGGCAAACGGCGTCTCTTTGCCCGTCTGGACGTGACGGTTGCCTTTGAACCCTTGGCCGCTCCCACCAACCAGAAGTGTCGGTATATTGAGTCGCGAATGAATGTTCGCTTCGCTCATCCCGCTGCCGAAGAGCAGCAGCGAGTGATCGAGGACCGACCCGTCGCCGTCGGGCATGGCGCTCAGCTTGTCGAGGAATTCGGCGAAGAGCGACATGTGATACGTGTTGATCTTCACCAGGTTCGGGATGCTCTCCGGCAGCTCCAGATGGTGCGTCGTCGAGTGGTGCGGCTCGGAGATGCCGAGGTTCGTGTACGAGATCATGCTGGCGTCCTTGGCCATCATGAACGTCAGCACGCGGGTGATGTCCGCCTGGTACGCCAGCGCCGCCATCTCGAACATCAGGCGAGCGTGTTCCTCCCACGACTCCGGAATGCCGAAGGGCGCGTCTACTTCGATAATCGAATTCGCATCGTGCTGTTCCGACAGCTGAATGCGGCGTTCGACCTCCCGTATGTGCTCGAGATATTCGTGCAGGCGGCCGAGGTCACGGTTACCGAGTCCGCGCTCCAGATCCTTCACGTCGTCGGCCAGCGAATCCAGGATGGTGCTGTCGGTTTTCTTCCGCTGCTGCCGCTGCGCGGCGGTTCCGGGGCGTCCGAAGAGCCGCTCGAAGACGACACGCGGATTGATCGCCATGGGCATCGGTGTCGTCGCCGACGACCACGAGATCGTGTTCATGTACGCGCAGCTGTACTGCGTGTCGCAGCCGCCGATGTAGCCGGTGAAATCCTCGGTGGCCAGCTCGAGGGAGGGCAGCGACGTCTCCTGCCCGATCTTCTTCGCGATGACCTGATCGACTGTCTCACCGCTATAGACATCCTCGGCGAACGTCTTCTTCGGGACGGCACCGCTCAACCATGCGGAGACTGTCGTTGCGTGTCCGTCCAGCGGATCGCACAACTCCGAGATGACCGTCACCTGCTCTCGGAACTTCTCGATCGGCTTGAGAATAGGAGTGAACTCGAAGTTCGATCCCACGGTTGCCGGCGTCCAGTATCCCGGTCGCTCGCCGAGAGGCACGAACACGGCGCCGAAGCGGCGCGGCGGGTTGGCCGCCGTCTTCGCGGTCGCCGTCAAGGCCGGCACCATTGCATCCAGGAGCGGCAATGCCAACGCGGCGCCCATCCCCCGAAGAACGGTCCGACGCGGTAACGCCATCTTGGAGACGAACATCGGTCACTCCTTCGCGAGACAGCTGTATGAGATCGCTACAGGGTGCGATCCTAGCACGGGGTGGCTACCCTCGGCAGTGCGTTTTTAGCCCGGTTCTCATCACTTTTGCGCCTAAAAGGCGCGGTTCAGCCGGCTGCACGGATCAGCGCCTTGCCTCACGTGTTCTTCACCGCGCCGCCACGCTCGAGGCGGGCCCCTCAGCCTCGGGCGCCGACTTGACGCGCATCGTAAATGGCGTGCTGTTGACGATGCCGAGCACGATGCTCGAGAAACGATAGTCGCGACCAGCAGCGTCTCGGACGATGGCCCGCACCACGGGCATGTCGTGTGCCGCCACACCTCGGCCGAGCGCAAACGTCATGAGTTTCTCGACGACCGTTCCCGCGAACAGCTCGGGCTGGCGCAGCAGCGCCTTCCGCAGTGAGACGATCCCATCCACGTGCGTGCCGTCGAGCAACTCGCCCGAGGCGTCAATCGGGCTTCCGAGCGAGCCCCCGTCACGAGTGCGCCATCGTCCGACGGCGTCGAAGTTCTCCATGGCGAGCCCAATCGGATCGAAGAGCCGGTGGCAGTTCGCGCAGACCGGGTTCCGCCGGTGAGCTTCCATGCGCTCGCGCATCGTCAAGACTTTGCCAGACCCATCGGGCTCGGGAAGCGGTGGCACGTTGGGCGGCGGTGGCGGCGGCGGGGCGTTCAGGATGTTGTCCAGGATCCACTTGCCGCGCACGACCGGCGAGGTCCGCGTGGCCTGCGACGTCACCATCAAGATCGCGCCCTTGCCGAGCAGGCCCTTGCGCGCGTCATCGGTCAACGTCACGCGCCGGAACTGGCTGCCGTAGACGTTCGGGATGCCGTAGTGCCTGGCGAGCCGTTCGTTGACGAATGTGTAGTCCGCCGACATCAGGTCGAGCACGTTGTGATCTTCGCGCACGATGCTCTGGAAGAACATCGACGCCTCGCGCCGGAACGCCTGCCGCAGCTGATCGTCGAAGTCCGGGAACTCCATCGAATTCGGCTGGTGGTTCACCAGATTCCGCAGATACAGCCACTGGCCCGCGAAGTTCTCCACCAGGCGTTCCGATTTCAGGTCGGCCAGCATGCGCCGAACCTGGCGCTCGAGCACGGCCCGGTCATGCAGTTGGTTGGCTGCGGCCACTTTCAGCAGCTCGTCGTCGGGGATGCTGCTCCAGAGGAAGAAGGAGAGCCGCGAGGCCAGTTCCAGGTCGCTGAGCCGGTAGGCCTGGCCGGACGACACTTGATCGGGCTCGCGCTCGACGCGGAACACGAACTTCGGGCTGGCCAGCACGCGCTGCAGCGCAACCTGGATACCTCGATCGAAGTCGCGCTGCCTCTTGCCCTCGCGCCAAAAGGTCATCAGACGCTCGACGTCGGCATCCGTGCCCTGTCCTCGATACGCGCGGCGCACCAACGTCGAGAGGATCTGCTTCGCGCAGCGTTCTTCCGCGCCGGAACCTGGCGTGCAGGTGAAGATCCGGCGCCGGCTCGGCATGTCGCCCGGTCCGGCCGTCTTCAGCGGGCCGGCGACGGTGAACGTCGACAGATGCGGAATCCCCAGCGGGTCGCGCGTGTCATGCGAGCTGCGAATGGGCCGCGTCGTTCTCACGGGATCCACCGCGTCGCTTTTCTTGAGCCAGACGGCCGTGATCTCGTGTGGCCCGGGCGTCAGAGCGACGCGCACCTTGGCTCGCTCCTCGATTTCATCGGCGATGAGTGTGTTGTTCTCCAAATTCGCCGCCCAGTCGGCCGGTCCCCCCAGCTTGGTGAGATGCACGCGTACGCCGTCCACGGCATATTCCAGCTGGTGCTCGTACTCGAGGCCCCGGAGCACGCCGAGGTTTGTACGGAAGAACTTGGCCGACAGCTCGTATTCGCCACCGACCTGGATCGTCGGCGTAGCGAGAATGCCGCCGACCGTGCCGAAGGGCAACCCCTCCACGTGCCTGTCCTGCGACGCATCCTGAGGAATGGTGTAGACCTCCGCCGCAGGACTGACGTCGGGATCGCCCACCGCGAGCGAGCTGACTTTGCCCGCTGCACTCACGTACTGCTCCATCAGCGTCGCGGACACGCCGAGGACGTCGGCGACGTTATCGAACCCGTACGCGGAGTCGTCGGGTGGCAGCAGCGTTGTGGGGTCCACATCGAGATCGAGCAGATCGTGGATGGCGTTGGCGTACTCGGTGCGATTCAGCCGGTGCAAGGCCGGACGACCCGGGTTCGGGTTGGTACGTGCCGACTCGTCGAGCGCACCTGCCAGCGTCGTCACGAACGCCTGTCGCGCTGCGGGGTCCGGCCGGGGAACGGTTGCCGGCGGCATCATACCGACCTGAACCTTCCGGATGACCTTCTCCCACACCTCGGCGTCGGCCCCCAGATGGTCGAAGTCCCGCGAGTCGAGCGCGAGACCGCCGGTGTTGAGACGCGCGTTGTGGCATGACACGCAGTACTGCGTGGTGAACTGGCGGATGGCCTGGGTCTGCGTCGGAGACGCGGCGGCGCGGACCTCATTCTGCGGGGCCGCACCAGCCAGCACGCCGATCGTGGCCGCCAGGAGGATCCCGGTGAGAACGCCGGGCAAAATACCTACATACGCGCGCATTCCGGCCTCCTTGGCCCACTCGACCGTGCCGTTCACGGGACGTACTACTCGATTATGTGGCCAAACGCAGCCGAGTGTGCGAGCCGACGGTCCGCGCTGTCAAGAGACCTGATCGGGTTCCACGATCGCGCCCGTCCTAATCCTTCGCCGCGACGTCCCGTGTCTTGAGCAGCCACTTGCCGCTGACGCGCTCCATCTCGTCGAGACTCTGCCCGGCGGCGACGATCCGCGGCGGCGTCTCGCGTCCCAACGCACCGGAGACGGTCAGGTAGTAGGCGTGATAGCGGGCGTGATCCTTGTCCACGAACTCGATCCAGTGGTTCAGTTCCATGTGGTACAACGGCGCCCGAGCCGGTTCGCCGGCAGCCGGCTGCCGCACCACGAGCTTCGACAGCGCCTCGCGCCCCTTCGTCGCGTTCGCGCCGCTCCCGAACTGCCCGTCCACAGTGTAGGTGGAGGCGTAGGTCGCGCCGTCTCCCTTGTCGAGCGCGCGCGTGTACTTCCACATCAGCGCCTCGATTTCGTGGCGGTCGCGCGGCGCCGCTTCAAGAATCTCATTGTCGAGGTTTTCGTGCTACCGTGCCAGCGCGGCACACACGCGGCTCGCGCCAACCATTTGGTGACCAAAAACATGCAGCTCTACCACACGTTCATCAGTTATTCGCGCGCGGACGCAGAATTCGCGCTGAAACTGGCAAACGACCTCCGCGAAGCGGGCGTCAACGTCTGGCTGGACCAGTTGGACATCCCCCCTGGCGCCAGGTGGGATCGCGCGGTCGAAACCGCCCTGGAGACATGCGGCCGGCTGCTGGTCATCCTCTCCTCGACCTCGGCGAACTCGGAGAACGTACAGGACGAGATCGGGGTGGCATTCGACAACAACAAGCCCATCGTGCCGATTTTCAGCGAAGTGTGTGAAGTGCCAATGCGCCTTCGCCGGCTGCAGTACATCGACTTCACGAAGGATTATGGGCGCGGTCTACAGACGCTCCTTGCGGTACTGAAGCTTCCGATTGCGGCACCTGAAAGCGTCCCGGCCAACGAGGCCGCGGGGGCTGCCGGCGCGCCGGCACGCGCACGCCCGCTCGTGGACACGAGGGTTGGGTATAGCCCGACTCCTGCGATAGAGAAACAGTCGGCGCCGTCTTCTCGCAATCGCCTTATGGTCATCGCGGGCGCCGTAGCGGCAGCGTTGGTTCTGATGTTATGGCTGGCCAGCGGTAACTCAGGCACCGGTGTCCCTGTGGATGCGATCACACCAGACGGAGCCGCAGAAGCGGCCGATGCCGCGCCGGCAGGGACCCAAAGCGCCTTCGGGACCATGGCGAACGTGAAGATCATCAACGACTCGGACTGGGAAATCCGACAAATGTATATGAGGCGATCCGGACAAAGTGACTGGGGCCCCGATCGGCTGGGCGAAGAAGTCATCGGCTCCAAGGGCGGTCAGCACACGTTGACGCAGATCCCGTGCGAGAGCTACGACGTCAAGTTGGTGGACCAGGACAGTGACGAGTGCGTCATTCCGGCGCAGAACGTGTGCGAGCACGACCAGACCTGGCAAATCTCATCGGACGATCTGGCCGACTGTCAACAGAAACATTAAGACGAATCACGCTCGCCTCAAGCTCGGCAGCGCGAGTCCCGCACTCAAAGCGCTGAAGGCGCGCACTCTCTGACACCGAGCACCGGCCGCCGCTGACGGCCGCTCACAGCACTTCGGCCGGTTCATGCTGCTGCGCGAGAGTCGCCCAGCGGAGCGACGGTGGAGATTGTCGTCAGTGCGCTGCCGCGGCGCCTCGCGACCTATGTCTCTCGTACGATGCGCGTGTTTGTCGAGCGCGAATCAAAGCTCAAACTTGTCGCGACTGAACAGATCCGGCTGTCGTTCAAGCCTCACGCCTCAGCCGCGCGCATGCGAAGGCTGCTGAAGGACCTCTGTGGTTGCACCTTCAGTTCGATAGGTCTGTTCGCCTCCAGGCGCTGATGCGTTGTTGCAAGAGAGTTGCTCGTATTCAGTGTCGAAGCCCCAGGCACCGGGGAGATAAGTCACATGCAGCCATTTACGCGCCGTCCCCTCCTTCTGCTGGCGATCGTGACCCTGCTGGCGCCGGCAGTGGCGCTCCCAGCGGCCGCCCAGACGCAAAAACCAGCGTCCGCCCAGACGCAGAAGCCCCCAGCCAAGCCGGCGCCCAAGACCGCTGCCCCGGCAAATGCCAACCCAGCGACGCCGAAGCCACCGGAAGCTGTGAAGCCACCCGCGCCGCCGCCACCGCAGGACGTCCGCTTCAAGTCGACCTATACGACCGGCGACATGAAGACTGAGAGCGTCACCTACGTCAAGGGCGAACGGGAACGTTTCGAGTTCCAGGACATGGTCCTGCTCAAGCAGCGCGACCAGAAGCGCACGATTCAGATCAGCAAGGCTGCCAACACATACCTCGTATCGCCGGACGGCATGCCGGCACCCATCGTCCCGGGCACGCCAGCAGCAGCTCCGCCCAAACCCCCTGGCGTCATCATGGTGGCCACGACCATCGTCGACACCGGTGAGCGAAAGGAAGTGTTCGGCCGTCAGGCCCGTCACGTGAAAACGATGATCGACAAACAGCCAATGGCGGGTGCCTGCGATACGACCCGACAGCGCTTCGAGACCGACGGCTGGTACATCGACGCGCCAGGTACGCAGACCCTGCCATCGAGCCCGGAACAGAGTGTGGGCACGATGCCAGACGGCTGCGCTGACAGGATTCAGGCCACGAGCAACGGTGACCCAAAAGTCTTCGGATTTCCGATCGCGTATACAACCACGCTGACGGGCGACGACGGCAAGCCCATGATTGCGAAGATGGAGGTCACCGAGTTCGAACAGACGACGCTCGATCCGGCGCTCTTCGAAATTCCGCCAGGCATGAACGCGGCGTTGAACCTGCGCGAGCTGTCCAAGGCTTTGAGCGATGCCAATGAGGTGAAGCTCGCGGCAGACAGCGCGGCGCCGGCCCCCGTACCTGCCCCGAAGACACCGGGTGTGGTTCTCATCGGCGTGCCGGAGTTCGCCAACAAAACGCCGCAAGCGGTAGACACTCGCACTCTGCGTCAGCGTCTCATCACGAGCCTGGGCGATCTCAAGTTCGAAGCCGTGCCGATGGCTGCGGCGCCTCCCGCGGATCTGCAGAAGCGCGCGAACGACCTCGGGTACGACTACCTGCTGGTGGCGGAGGTCACTGAACTCAAAGTGTCGAAGCCTGGTGCGCTCGGCGGGCTCATGAAGGCCGCGTCGGGTGTCGCCGGTGGACGCGGCGGCGTCACTGGAGCGGCGGCCGGCGCTGCCGCTGGCGCTGCAGCGCCCAAGGAAAACACCGAGTCCACCATCGCGGTGAAGCTCCTGCAGCCCGATGGCAAACAGCGCTTTGCCACGACGCTCAAGGGCAAGGACGGCGGCGAGTTCACCCTGCATACAGCCCTTGGCCTCGCGAAGTTCGCGGGCGGGATGTACATCACGATGTTTGCTGGCCCGCAGATGTATGCGCGCCTATACGGCTTGGGGGGCGCGAACCTCGGTGGCATGGGGATGCTCGGAAGTCCGATGCTCTATCAGATCCAGGCGAGTGGTCTTGGCCTTGGCAAAGGTGGTGGGCTCGATTCGACCGCGGGTGCGGCCTCATACCTGATGCAGCAGGCTGTGACCATGAACGACCTCGGCGGTCTGGTCGGTCTGCCGGGACAAGGTCCCTCCTATGACGAATCGCTCGGCGAGGCAGTCCAGAACGCGGCCAAAGCCGTGCAAAAGGCGCTCGAGAAGAAGTAGGGGAGACCGCTTGGGATCGTTATCGCGTTGTGTCCGCAATGCTCACGATCACCCACTCGCCGGCTTCCTTGCGGAGCGAGAAAACCTCCCGTGCGGTTCGCTGATCCGGCGGTACCGTGATTTTCGCGGGCTGGCATAGGTACGTCGTTTGAGCGGTGACAGTGGCCGCTGTCGGATCGTTTTCCGCGAGGGCCACTGTCATGTTCTTCCCGAAGCCCACCTCGTAGGCTCCACAATCACGAAACTGCGTGGCGAGCCGTTGCCTCGTCTCTCGAGGAAGTGACGGATAGACAGCGCTCAGCGCGCTCAAATTCATGGCCGAGTATGCGTTCTGGTATCTCTCGAGTGCCCGGATGATTCCGGGGCGCTCCCCGGCGAGCGTGCCTGCACCAGCGATTGCAGCGGGTGGCGGACTCGGCGCCGCTGCTGTTGGAGTCTCGGTCCGCGGCGGCACCGGCGTCTCGGGAGTTGGGGACGGGATCGCGGGAACGGATGATGACGCAGCCGCCTGAGGAGCGCCTGGTTTGGTTCTCGCGGCCGCAGCCGTCGCAGCTGCGACCCGTGCTTCAGACTCCGCGCGTCGATATGCCTCGGTAGCCGCGAGCGCCTGTCTGCCAGCATGCACATAGTCGCTTCGGTTTGACGCAGCGTCGGCGATCCGTCGTGCCTGTTCCGCGGCTGAGTACGGAACCGGTGCCAGTTCGGCAGCCTTTTGACTCGTGGCTGCCTCGAACGCCGTATCCATTGAACGAGCCGCCCCCTGTGCCACGGAGCGGGCCAGCGCGATGACGCGTCGGTCATCCGATGGCGATATGCGATCTAGTTCCGCGAGCGCCGCCGCGACGTTGCCCGCCTGATTCAGCTGGGCTATGCGAGTCAATTGAGTGGAAAGCGAATCACCCGCTGTTGGCGACGCCGCCGCGGGCGCCGGGGTCACCGGCGGATTTGATTGAGACTTCGCCACTCCGCCTTGCGGCGTCGGGGCGGTCTGATCGACGCGTACGGGGACGGGCGGATTCGCGTTGCCTGCCGACGACACCGAGGGGCTACCGCCGGAGGCCGAAGCGCGCGGGCCAGAGGACGCCTCGTTCGGCCGATTCATCCACACCACGACACCACCGATCGAAAGCACGAGCACGGCAGCTGCGGCGACGATCACGACCTTGCGGGATGAGGAGCCGGTCGCGCGCATCGATTGAGTCGATCGAGTCGGCGCGTCGAGTCTTGCCGGTTCCGACGGCGCACGCGGGTGACGCTCTTTCTCCTGCCGAATCTCGACGAGAAGTTGCGAGGCTTCGGGGTCGTCTGGATCCAGCGTCAATGCGTCTTCGCATGCGACTGTGGCCGACTCGAGATCGCCTCGTGCCAGCGCGGCGCGCGCCGCGTCGCACTGAGCCACAATCTGCCGCGCACGACTCTCCATGCCGCGTCGCTCCGCAGACGATGCAGGGCGGGTTGACGGCTTCGACCTGTTGCGGGACGGAATGACAACTGTCGCGACTTGCAGATTCGGGTCGATGCTGCTTCGGGCGCGACCGATTGCGGCCCGCATCTCGTCGAGATCCGCGAATCGATCCTGCGGATGCTTCGCGAGGGCACGGAGGACGACCTGTTCCAGTTCTCCCGGAAGCTCCGGGCACAGCTCTGCGAGCCGTGCCGGATCTGCGTGTGGCAGGCGCTGCAGGAGGCCGTCGTCCAGTGATCCGGGGAACGCCTGGTGGTAGGAGAGCAGCTCGTAAGCCAGGGCACCGACGGAGAAAATGTCGCTGCGAAAGTCGACCGGCTTTCCGAGCATCTGTTCGGGCGACATGTAATTGAGGGTCCCGAGCATCATGCCGTCGGACGTCATTGCCGAATTCGCGACCCGCGCGATTCCGAAGTCGAGGATCCGGATGATGCTTTGCGCGTCAACCATCACATTCGCCGGCTTGATGTCCCTGTGCACGATGCCGACGCGGTGCGCATGGTGGAGACCGGCGCAGATCTGCTCGACGAACGAACACTTCTGCGCCAGCAGCAGCTGCTGCCGCCGCTTGATGACCTCGGCCAGCGTCGTGCCGTCGACGTACTCCATGGCAATGAACGGCTGATGGTCGTGCTGATCGACCTCGTAAATGGTGACCAGGTTCTCGTGTCGCAGGTTTGCCGTGGCGCGGGCTTCCCTGAGGAACCGTTGCAGCAGCTCGTCGTCAGCGAGCGGCTCTCTCAGCACTTTGACGGCAACCTGTCGATCCAGATTCGGATCGCGCCCGAGATACACCGTCCCCATCCCGCCGTGGCCGAGGCGGCGCACGATTAGGTACTTGCCAATCTGCGGAGGTGACGTCGCCAACTCAGTTCGCTGATGAAGACGTCATTATATCGACGTCGTGCGGGACGGTCCGGAATCAAGGTTGCACGAATCGAGGCATGGTAGATGAGCACGACAGGAAGAAACAGGGCGCTCAGCAAGAGAATCCGGCTGAGCGTGAGGCTAAGAAGAACCCGGCGAACCAGCAGGATCTTGAAAGACCTTCTGAGGGTCGCGATGAGGCGCCAGCAGATATCAAGAAAGGAGAGCGGAGTCCAAAGAGCCCGTGGATGGGCGGTGGCTGAGCCAGGCGCGTATCGAACGCGTGCGCTCGGTGACGTGTGCTGCTACTGCAGCGCGGGCGGCGTGGCGCCCTTCGGCCGGGACTGGACGAACGCGTAGAGATCGGCAAGGTCTGCGTCGGGAAGAATCCTCTCGGTGTACGGTGGCATCTGCAGGCGGGGCGCACGGACGTAACGTGCGAACGCCGGGTAGGGAAGGCCGTTCGGCCCGAGACGCGGTCCGCTCGTCGGCGATCCTTGTGCTTCGCGGCCGTGGCACTGGGCGCAGCCGACCCTGACGAACCCGAGCCGCCCCTTCTCGACGTTACCTGCAGGTGCTGGCTGCGGCTGCGACTGCGCAGTCAGGATCGGGCCGCTCAGGGCAACACCGCTTAGAGCGGCGGCACACATGACGATGACGAAGAGCGTCTTCATCATCGCGGCTGCGTGACCACGTCGACGAGCGCCGGCTGGCCGCGCTTGACGGCGGCGATCGCGCGGGCCAGCGCCGGCCCCAGGTCATTCGGATTGGCGATTGGACCCTCGGCGTACCATCCCATTGCCTGTGCGAGCTTCGCGTAGTCGATCGCCGGGTTGTCGATCTCGTTGCCGATGTGCGCTCGATCGACGCCACGATTCCGGCGATTCCCCATCCGTTGCAGGTGCATCGTCTCTTCGTGGTAGCTGCGGTTGTTGTGCACGACGGTAAGGATCGGAATCTTGTGATGCGCTGCCGTCCAGAGCACGCCCGGTGCGTACATCATGTCGCCGTCGTTCTGGATGTTCACTGAGAGGCGGCCGTGTTTCCGGTTGGCGAGCGCGGCACCGACCGAGGCAGGCATGCCGTAGCCGATTCCGGACCCGCCGGACACGCCGATGTACTGGTGATGCTTGTCGAAAT
>Ga0075433_10001200_pt1 | contig 18866 bp, 20 predicted proteins | sample RhiMethybrSRZTD2_FD_75299 | JGI IMG/M metagenome (GOLD analysis project Ga0075433, IMG submission 75299) | Populus rhizosphere microbial communities from Tennessee, USA - Rhizosphere MetaG P. TD hybrid SRZTD2 | ecosystem: Host-associated > Plants > Roots > Rhizosphere > Soil | place: USA... | reverse complement strand
GCGCACGATTCCGTGGGACGCTAAGGGGTCGAGCGTTTTCAGGGGTCAGACCCCTTGAGGTTTGGTCTTTCCGGCGTGCTGGGGCTGTGAACTCGTTCAGCTCTTACTGGCGGAGGCCGGCTTGGCCGGCCGCAGCAACACCGCGGGAAGCGCGTCTGCCGCTTACGAAGGGGGCTCGGGGGAAACCTGGTTCCCCCACGGCTCTATTCCCACTCGATGGTGGAGGGGGGTTTCGAGGAGATGTCGAGCGCGACGCGGTTCACGCCCGGGATCTCGTTGATGATCCGGCTCGAGATCGTCTCGAGGAGCTCGTACGGCAGCCGCGCCCAGTCGGCGGTCATCGCGTCCTCGGATGTGACGGCGCGAATCACGATCGGATAGGCGTACGTGCGCTCGTCGCCCTGTACGCCGACCGAGCGGATCGCGGGCAGCACCGCGAAGCTCTGCCAGAGGTCGCGATAGAGACCGGCGCGGCGGACTTCCTCCTGCAGGATCGCATCCGCCTCGCGGAGGATCTCAAGCCGCTCCCGCGTGACCTCGCCGATGATGCGGATGGCGAGGCCTGGCCCGGGGAACGGCTGCCGCCAGACCATCACCTCCGGCAGGCCGAGCTCCGCTCCGACCCGCCGCACCTCGTCCTTGAAGAGCAGCCGGAGCGGTTCGACCAGCTCCATCTCCATGTCGGCGGGCAGACCGGCGACGTTGTGGTGGGACTTGATCTTCGCGGCCACGCCTTCGTTGGACCCGCCGGACTCGATCACGTCGGAATAGAGCGTCCCCTGGACGAGGTAGCGCACGCGCCCGAGCCGCTGCGCCTCCTCCTCGAAGACGCGGATGAACTCCTCGCCCACGATGCGGCGCTTCTCCTCGGGATCGTCGACGCCCTCGAGCCGAGAGAGGAACCTCTCCTCCGCGGCGACGTGGACGAGCGGAACGTGGAAGTGACCGCGGAACGTCTCGACCACCTGAGCCGCTTCCCCATGCCGGAGCAGGCCGTGGTCGACGAAGACACACGTGAGCTGGTCGCCGACGGCCTTGTGCACGAGCAGCGCGGCGACGGCGGAGTCGACGCCGCCGGAGAGCGCGCACAGGACGGGTCGATCGCCGACCTGCGCCCGGATACGCTCGACCTGCTCCTCGATGACGGCGGCCGGCGTCCAGGTCGCAGGCGCGTCGGCCACCTCGTACAGGAAGTTCTTCAGCACGTCCATGCCGTGCGGCGTGTGGACGACCTCGGGGTGGAACTGCACGCCGTAGAACTTCCGCTCCGGATCCTCGAAGCCGGCAATCGGCGTCGACGGGGAGCCGGCGACGACGCGCGCGCCGTCCGGCGGCGCCGTGACCGAGTCGCGGTGGCTCATCCACACCGTCTGCTCCTCCGCCAGACCGCCGAACAGCTCACCGCCGTCGGCCCGGAGCTCGGTGCGCCCGAACTCGGAGACGCCGGTTCGCGCGACGCTCCCGCCGAGCTCGAGCGCCATCAGCTGCATGCCGTAACAGATGCCGAGCACCGGTACGCCGAGCTCGTAGAGGCCGGGGTCCACCGAGGGCGCTCCGTCCGCGTAGACGGAGGCGGGGCCGCCGCTAAGGATGAGTGCCCGCGGCCGGCGCGCTCGGGCCTGCTGCGCCGTGATGCGGTAGGGGACGAGCTCGGAGTAGACGCGGCACTCCCGGACGCGACGCGCGATCAGCTGCGAGTACTGACCGCCCAGGTCGACGACGAGCACCGGCCGCTCGCCGTCGCGGGCGGCCAGCTCGACGACAGTCGGCCTAGCGACGATAGTTCGGGGCGTCCTTCGTGATCGCGATGTCGTGCGGGTGGCTCTCGCGGAGGCCTGCGCCGGTGATGCGGACGAACCTCGCCTGCTTGAGCGCCTCGAGGTCCGCCGCGCCGCAGTAGCCCATCGCCTGACGGATGCCGCCGACGAGCTGCAGAACGACGTTCCGGAGCGGCCCCTTGTACGGCACCCGGCCCTCGATGCCCTCCGGGACGAGCTTGTCGGAGTCCTCGACGTCGCCCTGGAAGTAGCGGTCCTTCGAGTACCCACGGGCCTTCATCGCCCCCAGCGACCCCATACCTCGGTACTCCTTGACGCGCTCGCCATGGGAGACGACCACGTCACCGGGCGCCTCGTCCGTCCCGGCGAGCATGGAGCCGAGCATGACCGCGTCCGCCCCGGCCGCGAGCGCCTTCGCGCAGTCGCCCGACGACGTGATGCCCCCGTCCGCGATCACCGGGACGCCGTGCTCCGCCGCGACGCGGACGGTGTCGTGGACGGCGGTCACCTGCGGCACGCCGACGCCGGCCACGACCCGGGTCGTGCAGATCGAGCCTGGCCCCTGCCCGCACTTGACGGCATCCGCACCGGCCTCGATCAGCGCCTGCGCCGCCTCGCCGGTGGAGATGTTGCCGGCGATGATCTCGACGTCGAGGTTGGCGTCGATCCACGCAACCATCTCGATGACGCCTCGAGCATGGCCGTGAGCGGTGTCGACGACGAGCGCGTCGGCGCCCACCTCGGCTAGGGCCGTGGCGCGCTCGCGCGAATCGGGCCCGACGCCGACGGCCGCGCCCACCCGCAGCCGCCCCCGCTCGTCCTTCGTCGCCAGCGGGTACTGCATGCGCTTCTTGATGTCCTTGACAGTGATCAGGCCCTTGAGGACGCCGGCCTCGTCGACGATCGGAAGCTTCTCGACCCGGTGCCGGTGGAGGAGCGCCTCCGCCTCCGCGAGGGACGTACCCACCGGTGCGGTCACCAAGTTCTGAAGAGTCATCAGGTTGGACACCGGCTGCGACACGTCGTCCTCGAACCGGAGATCGCGGTTCGTCAGGATCCCGACGAGCAGACCGTCCTCATCGACGACGGGAACGCCGGAGATCCGGTAGCGCTCCATCAGCGCGAGCGCGTCGGAGACAAGCGCGTCGGGAGGCAGCGTGACCGGGTCGACGATCATGCCGGCCTCGGAGCGCTTGACCTTGTCGACCTCGGCGACCTGCTCCTCGATCGAGAGGTTGCGGTGCAGGATGCCGATGCCGCCCTCGCGCGCGAGCGCGACGGCCATTCGCGCCTCCGTGACGGTGTCCATTGCCGCCGAGACAATCGGGATGTCGAGCTCGATGCGGCGGGTCAGGCGCGTACGCGTGGACACGTCCGCCGGAAGCACGGCCGACTCGGCCGGCACCAGCAAGACGTCATCGAAGGCGAGACCCTCCTTGGCGAACTTCGCTTCGAGCGCGAGCAGCCGCTCGAGCTGCTCCGGCCGCAGCTCGACGTTCACGATCGTCTCCTTAAAGCAGAAAACCCAGGCGCCACTCGCAACGCCCGGGCCGAAGAACCGCCTGTCGACAAACCTCTCAAGTCGGCGATGGTAGCACCGCCGCCGGACGACCCGGCGCGCGCCCCCGAGCGTTCGGGAAGAACGTGAGCTGCACGGCCGTCAGGAATGGGAGACGTTACGACGCGTACGTAGGACTGAGGGGGGAGGAAGCATGAGGACCATTCTTCGGCGCGGCAGGGTCGCATCGACCCTCGTGGCCGCGCTCGCCGCAGGGCTCGCCGGGATCGCTGTCCTCGCCGAGACCGCGTCGGCGAAGGACAAGGTCAAGGCGAGCATCCAGAACAACGCGCTGACCGTCGCCGGGACGGGAGCGAGCGAGGCGATCGCGCTTCGCCTGCGGAGCGGCGACTCGACCACGCTCCAGATCGACGTCGGCGACGACGGCTCCGCCGATCTCACGTTCAAGCGGGACAGGTTCGACCACATCCTTGTCGATGCCGGCAACGGCAACGACACGGTTCGCATCGACGACGTGAACGGGGCCTTCACGGACACGGAGGCAACCACGCTCAACGGCGAGCGCGGCGACGACTCGCTGATCGGCGGCCGCGGCCCCGAGACCTTGTCCGGCGGCGACGGCAACGACACGATCCGGGGCGGTCAGACCAACGACGTCGCGCTCATGGGCGCCGACGACGACACGTTCATCTGGAACCCCGGCGACGCCAGTGACACGGTCGAGGGCCAGGCAGGTGCAGACACCCTCCAGTTCAACGGGGCGAACGCAAGCGAGAAGTTCGATCTGTCGGCAAACGGCAACCGGCTCCAGTTCCTCCGCGACATCGCCAACGTCAAGATGGACGTCGACGGCGTCGAGACGGTCGACGCGAATGCGCGCGGCAGCGCTGACACCGTCACCGTTCACGATCTCAGCGGCACGGCCGTCCAGCACGTCGCCGTCGACCTGTCCGCGTCCGCGGGCGGTGGCGACGGCGAGGCGGACGGCGTGGTGGTCGAGGGAACCCCGAACGCGGACGTCGTGGAGATCAGCCGAACCGCGGCTTCGCCCGATGCGAGCGTGACGGGTCTGGCGGCGGACGTCTCGGTAACCGGCGCCGACCCGACCGGCGACACGCTTACGGTTGACGGCAAGGCCGGCGACGACCGGCTGATCGAGAACGCGGCCGACGGCTCGATCATGCCGGTGAAGGTCGAAGGTGGAGACGGCGTCGACACCGTCGAGGTCGACGGCAGCGACGACGGCGAGACCTTCACCGCCATACCGAACGCACCGCGCGTGCGGGTCGATCGCGTCACCCCGGCGCCGTTCAATCTGGACATCGGCACGAGCGAGAACCTCATCGTCAATGCGAACGGCGGCGACGACACGGTCACGGGCCTCAATGGATTGGCGACGCTCATCTCGCTCACGATCGACGGCGGCCCCGGTGCCGACACGATCACCGGCGGCGACGGCGACGACCACCTGCTCGGCGGTGACGGAAACGACACCGTTGCCGGCGGGCGCGGCGACGACGTCGCGTTCCTGGGCGCGAACGACGACACGTTCATCTGGAACCCCGGCGATGCCAGTGACACCGTCGAGGGTCAGGGCGGGTCGGACACGATGCGCTTCAACGGGGCGAACATCGCCGAGAAGTTCGAGATCTCCGCCAACGGCGGGCGCGTTCGCTTCACGCGCGACATCGCCAGCGTCACCATGGACCTGGACGACGTCGAGCGAATCGACCTCAACGCCCTCGGAGGGGCCGACAGGATCACCGTCAACGACCTCTCGGGCACCGACGTCACAGCGATCAACACCAACCTCGCCGCAAGCGGGGGCGGCGGCGACGGCGCGGCCGACGAGGTGATCGTCAACGGGACCACGGGCGCCGACGTCATCGTCCCGTCCGGCGACTCGAGCGCGGTGACGGTCAAGGGTTTAACTGCGACCGTCAACGTCACGGGGTTCGAAGCTGCGAACGATACGCTGACGATCAACGCGCTCGCCGGCCAGGACACCGTGACGGCGTCGGGCCTCGCAGCAGACGTGATCAAGCTGCAGCTGAACGGCGGCGACGATGCCGACACCTTCATCGCCTCCCCCGGGAAAGACCTCGTCGCCGGAGGCCGCGGCGACGACGTTGCGCTCCTCGGCGCCGGTGACGATACGTTCGTGTGGAACCCGGGCGACGGAAGCGACGCCGTCGAGGGTCAGGCCGGCACGGACACCCTGCAGTTCAACGGCGCGAGCATCGCCGAGAAGATCGACATTGCCGCCAACGGCGGTCGCGTTCGCTTCTCCCGCGATATCGCCAACATCACCATGGACCTGAACGGCGTCGAGCGAATCACCGTCAACGCCCTGGGAGGCGCCGACACGATCACCGTCAACGACCTCTCCGGCACCGGCGTCACCGAAGTCAACGCCAACCTCGCCGCGAGCGCCGGCGGCGGCGACGGAGACCCCGACAACGTGGTCGTCAACGGCACCGCCGGCTCCGACGTCATTCAGGCGAACGGTGACGCCTCCGGCGTCGCCGTCCTGGGCCTGGCAGCCCGGGTGAACATCACCGGCGCCGAGTCCGCCAACGACACGCTGACGATCAATGCCCTCGCCGGCGACGACGTCATCGACGGCTCGGGCCTGACGGCCGATGCAGTCAAACTCGCGGAGTTCGGCGGTGACGGCGACGATGTGCTGCTCGGTGGCGCCGGCGACGACGTCATCCGGGGCGAAGCGGGCGACGACGTGCTGATCGGCGGCCCGGGGCTCGACGATCTCGACGGCGGCCCGGGCAACAACATCATCATCCAGGACTAGCGAACCGGCTCTGGAGGGCCTCGCCGGGACGCGGGGCCCTTCCGGACCCTAGAAGCGGCTCTCGGCCGGCACGAGCTCCGCGACCTGCACGTCGTGGAGGATTCGTGCCGCCTCGCGCGTGTCGAAGCGCCCTGCGCCGGCCTCGAGCGTCGCCGCCGCCCCCGCGGCCACGGCGGCGCGCAGCGCCTCCTCGGCCGGCCGCACCTCGCTCCACGCACCCAGGAAGCCCGCGAGAAGCACGTCGCCGGTGCCGACCGGCGAGATGGGCTCGATCCGGACCGCGGTCGCCTTTAGCAGCCGCACCGAGCGCTCCTCGCGGAGGCGAGCGTAGCAGCCGGACTCGAACGTGATCAGGCCGTTTCGCGCCCCCATGTCGGCGATCTGCTCGAGCGCCTGGATGAAGTCCTCGTCCTCGAAGAGCTCCTGCCCGACCAGGTCTTCGGCCTCGCGCTGATTCGGCGAGACCAGGAACGGCTCCGTCTCGATCCCGCGGGAGAGCGAAGGGCCCTCGGAGTCGAGGACGGTGCGAACCTGCAGCCGGTTCAGCTCCCGGATCGCCTCCGCGTAAAAGCCGTCGTCAACGCCGCGAGGCAGCGATCCCGCGAACACGACGAACTCGGCGCCTCGCGAGAGGTAGCGCAGTTTCTCCAAGAGGAACTCGATCTCCTCCGGCTCTACGTACGGCCCCCACTCGTTGATCTCCGAGTAGGAGCCGGCGGTCGGGTCCAGCACCGCGGTGGAGGTGCGCGACTCGTCGCCGATGCGCACGAAGTCGTTCAGGATCGCCTCGGCGGTCAGCTCCTCGACGATACGCGTCCCCGTCCGGCCCCCCGCCAGCCCGGTGGCGACGACTGGCACGTCGAGGCGCTTGAGCGCCCGCGCGATGTTGATGCCCTTTCCGCCCGCGAGGGTCAGCCCATCACTGGCGCGATGGCGATGCCCCGGTCGGAAGTTCGGGACGGTCAGCGTGCGGTCGATGGCCGCGTTCAGCGTGACGGTGACGATCACCTCAGGTCACCCAGCCCCAGACGTTCTCCACGGTCTTCCTTACATACCATCCCACCCTGCTCACGACTCCGGGACGAGAGACGGAACGCGCGGCGACGAGCGGGCTCCGCGCGAGCAGCCTGCCGTGCTGGTAGAGGGCGACCTCGCCGAGGCGATCGCCTCGCTCGACGGGGAGACTCGCCGTACGATCGACGACCGTCCGCTGCACGACCGGATCCGCAAGCCGCACGGCGCGATAGACCGAACGCGGGGCCACGAGTCGTACGGTACCCCGACCGAACGCCGTCGAGGTGGTGGCGTAGGCCGCTCCGCGCGAGACCACCGGCAGATAGCGGTACTGCCCCCGGGCCCAGGTGAGGAGGCGTTCGAGATCCGCGTCGCGCTGGTAGCGCGACGGACTGCCGAGGATGGTGGCGAAGAGCGTCATGTCGTGCCAACGGTCGGCCGCGACCTCGTTCCAGCCGGCCAGGGAGGTGTGGCCGGTCTTGACGCCGATCACGCCGGGATAGACGCCCAGCAGGTCGTTCCAGGTCGAGAGCGTCCGCCCGCCGGAGATCGACGCCGTTCGCATCCTTACGATCTTCCGGACGATCGGGCGGCGCATCGCGATCCGCGCGAGCCTCGTCACGTCCCGCGCGCTCGATACGTGGCCCGGGGCGTCGAGTCCGTCGGGGCGGACGAAGTGCGTGTCGCGCAGGCCGAGGGCTCGCGCCCTGGCGTTCATCATCGACACGAACCGCGGGACGCTGCCGTGGCCGACGTACGATGCGAGCGCCCACGCCGCGTCGTTGGCGCTCTGGATCAGCGCTCCCTCCAGCAGCTCCCGTACGGTGAGGCGATCGCCGGCATGGAGCTCGATCGTCGATTCCCCGATGGCGGCGGCCTCCGGCGAGACGACGACGACGTCGTCCAGCCTCGCGTGCTGGAGCGTGACGAGGACGGTCATCAGCTTCGTGATGCTCGCGATCGGGACGCGCTCGTGCTCCTGGCTCGCGTAGAGCACCTCGCCCGTCGTACCGTCCTGGACATAGACGGCGCGAGCGTCGACCTGCGGCGGCCCAGCGGCAGCAGTCGCACAGAGGACGAGTGCGCCCGCTACGACGAGCGAGCACGGCAGGCCGCGAAGCCTCACCAGCCGGAGACGGTCCAGACTTCGCGGCGGAGGCGGGCGGCCTCGAGTGTTGCGGCCGTGCGCCAGTCCTCGTCGGAGCCGCGGTAGGCATACGCGAGCGAGCGCGAGACCGTCACCACCGCGCTCGCAGGTCCGCTCGTGAACGCTCGCGCGACGTCGGCCGGGGTGGCTCCCTGCGCGCCGACACCAGGCAGGAGAAGCACCGCCTTCGGCGCGATCCTCCTCGCCTCGCCGACCTCGCGCGGGTGCGTCGCGCCGACCACGGCGCCGACGCTGGAGAGCCCGCACTCGCCGACGAGGTCCTCGCCCCAGTCGCCCACGAGACGCGCAACGTGCTGCCAGAGCGGTCGCCCGTCCAGCAGCGCGACGTCCTGGAGCTCGGCGGCGGCGTTCGAGGTCTTGACGACGCAGAAGAGCCCGGCGCCCTCCCGCCGGCAGGCGGCGAGAAACGGCTCGAGCGAGTCCGCTCCGACGAACGGGTTGACCGTCAGGGCGTCGGCAACCGGCGTTTGGCCGTTGCGGCGCTCGAGGTACGCCGCGGCGTACGCGCGTGCGGTCGAGGGGATGTCACCCCGCTTGCCGTCGGCCAGGACGAGCAGCCCCGCCTCCCGCGCGAACCCACAGACCTCTTCGAACGCCCGCGCGCCGTCTGCCCCGAGCGCCTCGAAGAACGCGAGCTGCGGTTTGACGCCGACAACGTACGGCCCGACCGCGTCGATGATGCCGCAGCAGAACCGCGTGCAGGCAGCCGCTGCCTCCGCTCGGCCGAGGACGGCCTCGCCCCGCAGCTCGACGGGCAGCAGCTCCGGACGCGGATCGAGGCCGACGACGAGCTGGCTCCGCTTGCGGCCGACCGCCTGGGCCAGCCGGTCCGAGAAGAGCGTCGTCGCGACTGCAGACCCGACCATGCGGACGACAGGCTACAAGTCGCTCCGGCCGGGGGCAGTGGCCCCCCGGCCGGCGACAGGCGGCGCGGCGGACTACCGCAGCCGTCAGGTGTTGCGGACTGCGTCCTTGAGCCCGGAGCCCGCCGAGAACTTGGGGACGGTCGCGGCCGGAATCGTCACTTTCTGGCCCGGATTCCGAGGGTTGACGCCCTGGCGCTCGGCGCGCCGGGCGGTGGAGAACTTGCCGAAGCCCGTAAATGTCACCGCCTTCCCCTCCTTGAGGGTGTCGGTGATCGCGTCGAGGAACGCGTCGACTGCGCGCGCCGCGTCCCTGCGGCTCATCTGCGTCTTGTCGGCCAGCCGCTCGACGAACTTCTGCTTGCTCAGGGTCTCTGCCACCGCGCCTCTCCTCCCTTGTTCGGTGCTTGAGTGCGGCTCGGAGCGTAACAGCCGCGCGCTTTCGGCTCAACCATGCGGGTTTGCGGCATCTTTTGCCGCCGAGGCGACCTCATTCGACCGAAACAGCGGCCGGAGGCGGACGCCGCGGCGCGCGAGTGCGTCGGAACCGCCCTCCTCCCGATCGACGACGCAGACCGCCGTCCGGCACTCGAGACCGGCCGCCCGAACTGCGTCCACGGCAGACACGGCCGCGCCGCCGGAGGTGACGATGTCCTCGACGAGGCAAACGCGCTCCCCCGCCTCGAACGACCCCTCCAGGCGGTTTCCGGTGCCGTAGGCCTTCTCCTCCTTCCGCACGATCAGGAACGGAAGGCGACCGGCGAGCGACGCAGCCGCCGCGAGCGCGACCGCTCCCAGCTCCGGCGCTGCCAGGCGGAGCGCGCCGGGTTCGTGCTCGGCGACCTCGGCGGCGATCGCGGCGCCGAGCGGCTCGAGGAGGTCGGGGCGGGTCTCGAAGAGGTACTTGTCGAGGTAGTACCGCGATCGCCGTCCCGAGCGAAGGACGAAGTCGCCTTCCAGGTACGCGTGCTCCCGCAGCGCGCGGAGCAGCTCGTCGCGGGTCATCAGTGCACTAAACCGTGCTGAGCAGGTCGCGGGCGACCGGAAGGAGGCGCTGTGCCTCGGGAGAGTCGCCTTCGAGCGAGATCATCGAGCCGTCGTCGAAGTAGAGGTCGACGCGCTCGTCCGAGCCGCGCAGCGCCCGCCGAACCACGACTGTCACGGCGACGGCGCCGCCGGCGATCAAGACGAGCGTTCTAGGACGCACCGTTCTCCTCGCGCACGCTGCGGAGGCAGCTTCGAAGGTCGTAGAAGACGAGGCCGACCGTCGGCTCTGCACCCGTGGTGGCGGCAATCCGCCGCTCGCCCTCGCGCACGAGGAACACGCTTCCGGCCCTCAGCTGCGCCTGCACTTGCGAGACGCCGCCAGCTTCGGCGGAGCGGACGCGGCCGGCCTCGTCGAGAAGCTCCGCCCCCAGCCGGGCCAGCTCGCGGGAGCGCTCCTCGTCCTCGAGCGTCGAGCCTTCCACGGCGCCCTGCTCGTCGAAGATCACCGCGACCTCGATCTGCGGCGAGATCTCCGTCAGCTCGGCAATGGCTTGCGCCGCATCCACCGCGCGAGGCTAACACGCGATCCACCACGGCCCAGCCGACCTCAGGAGATGGTCGCGCCGTGGCACCTAATTGGGGCCGTCGCCCTCCGGGGCAACGAGGCGGTGCGATGCCAGGTGCGACTGGCGCCGGGCGAAGTTCACCTCGGCGCCGAAGACGATCACGTTCGCCATCACGTACATCCAGACGAGCAGGATCGCCGGCCCGCCGAAGACCTGCAGGGCGGGCGAGTTCGAGGAGAAGCGGAGGTAGATCGGCACCGCCTGAAACGTGACGGCGAGCACGACCGTGGCGACGAGGGTGCCCGGGAGCACGTCGCGGATCGTCAGCTGCTCGTTGGTCAGGAAGTAGTACGAGGCAAGCAGGAAGAGGAAAGCCGCCACGCTTGACGTGAGCACCGACACCGCGTAGGCGACGACAGGCTCCGCCAGCACCCCGGGCGCGAGATCCTCGAGGAGCCGATACCCGACCCCACCGGCGAGCAACCCGGCGAAGAGCGTGATCAGGCTGCCGAAGAGCAGCAAGACCGCGATCCCCTTGCCGTGTAGAAAGCCTCGGTTGGGACGGTCGTAGACGATGTTGAACGCTGACTCGAGCACGCTGAACAGCGAGAGCGACGTCCAGAGGAGGAGCACAATGCCGACGACGCCGAGCGTGGCGGCGTTGGTGCGGACCGTCCGCACCAGGGTCTCGATACGGCCGATCGGCGTGCCGGGAAACGTGCGCTGAAGTTCGTGGACGAGGTAGCTCGACTCGTCGGTCTGGCCCGCGAGCCCGAGCAGCGAGAGCGCGAGGAACGTCAGCGGGACGAAGGAGAGCAGCGAGAAGTACGCCACCATCGCGGCCAGGTGCGTCCCTCGGTCGACGAAGAACTTGTGGAATGGTCGCTGCACGCCTGCCGCCTGGGACAACTAGCAGCCTCCGCGGTCAGGCTCGCCGGAATCCACCTGCTCGCGGAGCGCTCGTGCCGCCCTCGCACGGTGGGAGTTCTCGGTTTTCCACTCGTTGCCTAGCTCGGAAACGGTCTTCGTCTCGCCCTCGGGGACGAAGATGGGGTCGAACCCGAAGCCTTCGTCCCCACGAGCCTCGTCTGCAATGGAGCCGTCGAGGATTCCGCGGCCGCGAAACTCCCGGCCCACGGGATCCAGCGCGACGAGCTCGCACACGTAGCGGGCGCCGCGGTCCTGTGCTCCGTCGAGTGCGGCAAGCAGCCGCGGGACGTGCTCGCCGCGGGCCCAACGCGCCGTCTCGACACCGGGGCGGCCGGCGAGGGCCCCGACCTCGATGCCCGAGTCCTCGCCGACCACCCACTCGTCCGGCGGAGCGAGGCGGCGCCCGAACCGGGCCTTGCCTTGCGCGTTCTCCAGGTAGGTCGCTCCGTCTTCCGAGGGATAGCCGTCGGCGACGAGCGTGCTCAGATGCCAGCCTGCCAGCGCACGCTGCAGCTCGAGGAGCTTGTGGACGTTGCGCGAGGCCAGACGCGCCTTCAGCGGACCCACTGCAGCCGCCGCACGCCTGAGAGCCTGGCGATCCGGTCGGTTGCCTCCTGTGCCTGCTTGCTCGTCCGGTAGCGAACGCTCATCAACAGGCTGCGCCCGTCCGGCAAGTCGTGGAATTCGACGGCGTCGACGTCGGCGTCGAGTCGCTCGAGCTCCTCGAGCACCGGCGCCGCGCTCCCGCCCTGCTCCAGGTCGACGGCGAGCCGGCCCTCCTCGGGCCGGAAGCGCACGAGCAGGCGGTACGCATAGATCCGCACAGGCCAGAGGAAGACGAGCACGAGCCCGGTCGTGACCGGCGCCGCCTCCCAGTAGCCGGCGCCGGCCGCCATCCCGATCGCCGCGACGACCCAGAGGCTCGCGGCGGTCGTCAGCCCGCGGACCGAGACGCCCATGCGAATGATCGCCCCCGCCCCGAGGAACCCGATCCCCGTCACGATCCGGGCCGCGATGCGCGTCGGATCCGGCCGGACGGCGCTCGACCCCGATTCGATGTCGCTCGTGAAGCCGTACGCCGAGACGATCGTGAAGAGCGCCGACCCGACCGAGAAGAGCATGTGGGTGCGGAGCCCGGCCTCGCGTTCCCGAGCTCGCGTTCGAACCCGATCGCGCCGCCGAGCGCCGCGGGGACGACGAGCCGCAGCAGCGCGCCCTCCCACGAGAGCGTCGGGACGCTAATCGCGAACGGCAGCACGCTGAAGCTCACCGATCTCCCCGATCGCAGCCGCGGACAGGGCCAGCAGCTCGTCGAGCTGGCCGCGGTCGAAGGCGCCGTGCTCCGCCGTCGCCTGCACCTCGACGAACTGCCCCTCGCCCGTCATCGCCACGTTGAGATCGACCTCGGCCGTCGAGTCCTCCGAGTAGTCGAGGTCGACGACCACCTCGCCGGCGACGATTCCCGCCGACACTGCGCCGACCGAGTCGAAGAGGACGCGCGAGAGCCCGTGCCGGTCGAGGGCTCGGTAGGCGGCGACGTACACGCCCGAGATCGCTGCGCACCGGGTGCCGCCGTCGGCCTCGAGCACGTCGCAGTCGAGCCAGAGCGTGCGCTCGCCGAGCGCCTCCATATCCGCAACCGCCCGGAGGACGCGGCCGATCAGGCGCTGAATCTCGATCGTCCGTCCCTTCTGCCGTCCCTGACTGGCCTCTCGCGGGGTCCGCTCTCCCGTGGAGGCCGGCAGCATCGAGTACTCGGCGGTAAGCCAGCCCCGGCCGCGTCCAGCCATCCATCTGGGCACTCCCTCGCCGAGCGTCGCCGCACACAGCACGCGTGTTCCGCCGACGCTGATGAGCGCCGATCCATGGGCGCTGCGGAGGAAATCGGGCTCGATCGTCACCGGCCGGAGCTGATTCGCGTGCCGGCCGTCGGCGCGAGTCACGCGTCGGCCTCCCGGCCTCCGGCAAAGGGCGCCAGGCGCGCCCCACCCGGTACCTGACGACGTCCATTGGCGTTTGCCTCGAGCTCGGCGAGCGACACCTGTTCTACGTCTCCGAGGGGCAGCTGAAGAAACCGCTCGCCGAGCTGCCGGAAGAGATCGGGCGACCCCGTGGTGAAGAACCGGGACTCACCTTCGCGCTCGCCGGCGTTCTCGATGCCTTTCCGCGCCAGCGTCTCCGCGACCTCACGCGCCGTCTCCTCGGCCGAGAACACGAGCGTGACGCCGCGCCCGAAGACGCGCTGGAAGATCGGCCGGATGAGCGGATAGTGCGTGCAGCCGAGGATGACCGTGTCGACGCCGGCGTCCTTCAGCGGGACGGCGTACGACCGCACGGCCTCGGTGGTCTCGCCACCGAAGGGCGCTTCGCTCTCGATCAGCGGCACCAGGCGCGGGCATGCGACGGGGATGAACTGCACGCCGGCGTCCAGCGCGTGCACCAGCCCGGCGTACCGCCCAGCCGTCACCGTTGCCTCGGTAGCGAGCAACCCGACCCGTCGGTTTCGCGTTGCCTGGACAGCTGCATGCGCTTCCGGCGTGATCACGCCAACGACGGGAACCGCCATCTCTTCCTGCAGCTCGCGGAGAGCCGCCGACGTCGCGGCGTTGCACGCCACGAGGATCAGCTTCACCCCCTGGGCCTCGAGAAACGCCGCGATCTCGCGCGCGAAGCGCCGGATCTCGGCGAGGGGACGCGGGCCGTACGGCAGGCGGGCGTGATCGCCCAGGTAGAGGAAGTCCTCGTGCGGCATCGTCACCAGGCACTCGTGGAGGACGGTGAGGCCGCCCACACCAGAGTCGAAGACGCCGACCGGCCGCCGGTCCATGCCGGCGATTCTACGGGCGGGTCCGGAGACGCCCGCGAACGGGCTACGGTTCAGCAGTGGGTCGCGTGCTCGCCGTCCTCGCTCTGGCGCTCGTCCTGCCGCCTGCGGCCCACGCGTTCACGAAACAGGATCTCCGGCTGCGGATGAGCGACGGCGTCGAGCTCGCCGCGACGTTCTACGTCCCCGACGGCCTTCGTCCCGGCGCCGGCTGGCCTGCGGTCATGGCCTTTCGGCAGACGCGAGCAAGCCTGAACGCGGCGGCCGAGTCGTATTTCGTGCCGCGCGGGTATGCCGTCCTGACCGCCGACGCGCGCGGCCACGGCGAGTCCGGCGGGCTGAACGCCCTCGATGGCCCGCGCGAGGTCCAGGATGTGCGGGAGCTCTTCGACTGGCTTGGCGCGCGGGGAGACATCGACGCCCGGCACATAGGAGCGCTCGGCGTATCGCTGGGCGGCGGCCTCGTCTGGCGTGCAGCCGCAAGCGACGTGCCGTTCGCGGCGATCGCTCCGATCACGACATGGACCGACCTTTACGGCGCGCTGTTCCCCGGCGGCCTCGCGAAGTCCGGAGCGATCTTCGGCTTTCTCAACGAGATCCCGGCCGACCGCTTCTCGCCCGAGGTCATGTCACTGCAAAACGATCTGCTGCACAGCACCAACCTCGGCGCGGTCAAGGCGCTCGCGGCCGAGCGATCCGTCGCCCCGCTGCTCGGCCGGGTGCGGGCGCCGGCGCTCGTCATCCAGGGCCGCCGCGATTTCGAGTTCGACCTCGGCCAGGCGGAGGCGGCGCTGCGCCGACTCCGCGGGCCCGTCCGGATGTATCTCGGGGATCTCGGCCACCCGCCTGCGCCGAATCCACCGGCCGAACTCCCCCACGTCTACGACCTCGCGCGCCGTTGGTTCGATCGCTGGCTCCGGGGAGTCGAGAACGGCGTGGACCGTGGGCCGCGCGTCGAATTGGCTCCGGACCCCTGGACCGGCCGGACGTTTCGCTACCGGAGCCTCCCACGGACCACACGCCTCCAGTTCACCTTCCCCGGCCGCCGGACGATCGACGCCGAGGGCGAGGTCGTGCGCACGCTGCGACAGCCGGCGAGACGCCTGGAGACGTTCGGCGCTCCGGTTCTGCGCGTCACCGCGTCGTCGACGACGGGATGGCCGCGCCTCGTGGCGCAGCTCACGGCCCTGACGCCGCGCGGCAAGGTGGTCGTCGCCGATGGCGGGGCGGCGACGCCTGCGATCGGCCGGCGACCGCGGCAGGTGATGCTGCGTCTCACCAACCAGTCGACCCTGATCCGGCGCGGTTCGAGGCTCCGCCTCACGCTCGCGACGTCCTCGGCCGACCTCCTGTACCTCAACTTCCCGCTGTCGCAGGGCGTGAAGGTCACGATCAGGGCGGCTAGGCTCACGCTGCCCGTCCTGCGACGCCCGGTCTCCCGATAACCAAACGGGCGACCCTGACGTCTCAGACGACGGGAACGCATCCAGGAAAGGAACGGGGGTTATGAGAGAACGACTTCGATTCGCGCTCGTCGCGGGCGCCGCGCTCCTCGCGCTCGCCTTCGCCACACCGGCGCTCGGCGCATATGGTCCGAAGCTGTTCGCGCTGGCGTCGCCGGGCACCGTTACGACGGTGGGCTTCACGCAGGCGCAAGGCGACGACGCCGGCGCGGCGGTGATCTTCTACGCGCCGCCCGGCATGCAGGCCGACTTCACGGCGGCCCCCGGGGCGCCGATCGGTGCGGCCTCGGCCGTGCTGGACATCGCCGGCGCGTCGACCACGGCGACGGGAACCGTCGTCGTGGCGAACCCCGCCGACCCCGCGATCGCCGATGCAACCGCCAGGTGCACGCTCACGTCGACGCACACCGCCGTCTGGGTCCTGCATCTGACCATCAACGACGTACCGATCGACGTTCCGGTGTCCGTCGACCAGACCACTGGTCCGGAGGCGGCCTTCTCGTCCTACAAGCTCCGGATCTGCTTCCGGTCCCCGTACGTCCCGGTTGCAAAGGGGGGACAGCCCAACGGCGCCAAGCCGTTCGGGGCAGCCTTGGCGGTGGGCGGCGTCTTCACCCCGCCAAAGGCGAGTGACCTCCGGTGGACCGGCCTCTTCGTGCCCTATGCCGTCGGGACGAAGAATCCCAACTACGCTGCGGCAGCCGAGAGCCAAGCGATCGCCTCGTATCCGGTCCGTTTTGGCATCACCGGCAAGGACGTCGTGACGAAGCGCGTCGTCGGACGAGGCCGAGCGCGGCATGTGGTGACCGTGCATCGGGCACGGATCGCCGGCAGGCTCACCGCGAACGCAGGCGGCCAGGCCGGGGCGAGCTACACGCTGTTCGTGGGCAAGAAGAAGGTCGCGAGCGGCAAGACGAACGCGAACGGCGCCTTCACGAAGCTCGTACCGCTCGGGAAGACGACCCGCTTCCGTGCGGAGGCGGATCTGGACCCGCAGAACGCGAGCGGCTCGTGTAACCCGCTGCTTCCGATCTCGACCGCTCCGCTGCTCCTCCCAACCTGCACCGGCCTGACCACTGCCGGCATCGCAGCCAACAGCAACACCGTCACCGTCAAGAAGAAGCAGCCGAAGCGGAGGAGGTAGCTCCGAGAGACTAGAGTGGCGCCGTGCACGTCCTGGCGGTCATTCACGGGGAGAAGGCCCGCGCGGGCACGTTCGAGGACGTCCTTCTCGACCGGGGCCACGCGCTCGAGGAGTGGAGCCTCGCCTGGGGAACCCCGCCGCCGCGACCGCTCGACGCGTACGGCGCCGTGCTCGTGTTCGGCGGCGCGATGCACGCCGACCAGGACGATCACCACCCCTGGCTCCGCGACGAGAGCTTCCTGCTCCAGCGCCTGCTCGGTCTCGGCATCCCGGTGCTCGGCGTCTGCCTGGGAGCACAGCTGCTCGCGCGGGCGAGCCACGCGGCGGTGATGCCCGCCAGCGACCCCGAGATCGGCTGGTACCCCGTCGAGCTCACCGAAGAGGCGGCCGGCGACCCCCTCTTCTCTCGCCTGCCACGCCGCTTCGACGCCTTCCAGTGGCACTTCTACACGTACGACCTGCCGGCCGGTGCGTGCGAGCTCGCCCGGAGCGCAGTCTGCAGTCAGGGCTTCCGGCTCGGAGAGCGCGCCTGGGGCATCCAGTTCCACGCCGAGGTGACGCGGGCACAGATCGAGGAGTGGGTCGACATCGACCGGAACGAGCTCCTGGGGTCCGGCGACGAGCTACTGCGGGAGACGGACGAGCGCATCGAGGCCTGGACGACGATCGGCCGGGACGTCTGCGCGGGGTTCCTCGAGGCCGCGGAACGGGTGACCGCAGCGGCGTAGCCGCGACTCGCTACAGCCCGGTCTCGGCAGGAAGGTCGTCGTGGCGCGACCATTCGTGCCACGAGCCCACGTAGTTTCGGGCGTTGTATCCGGCGGCGCGGAGCGCCATCGCGGCCACGCCCGACCGAGCCCCGGAATGGCAGTAGGCGACGATCTCGGTGCCCGGAGGCAGGCCGACGAGCTCGCGGATCCGATCCGGGGAGGCCTCCATCAGCTCCGCAACGTGCATGTGCATCGACCCGGGTATGTGCCCCTGGCGCGGATCGCACGGATAGCCGTCCGCGCCCTCGTACTCGACGTCGGTGCGGACGTCGAGCAGCGTGACGTCGTCGTCGCCGAGACGCGACCGCAGCTCGGGAAGGTCGATCGTCTCGCTCACGAGGCAGCAAGCGCGGAGACGACAGCGGTCTCGGCCGCGATCGCCGGACGCTCCCGCAGCCGCTCGAGCCAGCCCCGTACGGCCGGGAACGGATCGAGCTCGAGCCCGAAGAGCTCCTGGCCGCGGAGGATCCAGGGGACGTAGGCGACGTCCGCAAGGCCGTAGTCGTGCCCGGTCAGGAACGGCTGCGCCTCAAGGTCGGCGTCAAGCTTTCGGAGCGCGCCGTCAAGCCGAGCGCCGGCGTCCGGATCGCCGCGGCGGACGGCGTAGTAGGGCGACCCGAGATCGTCGAACCGCTCCATGCGCAGCCGCGCAAGCGCGCGCTCGGCGGGATCCGCCGGCAAGAGGCTCGGCTCGGGAAACCGCTCCTCCAGATACTCGGCGATGCAGAGCGACTCGGAGAGGATGAAGCCGCCATCCTCCTCGATCACGGGGACGCGCCCCGCCGAGTTCTTGTCGTAGAGCCACGCCGGGCGATCGTCGAGATCGATCGCGATGGTCTCGTACGCGAGCCCCTTCTCCGCGAGCACGATCCGCACGCGCGCGGCATAGGGGCACCGCTCGGCGTCGTAGAGCGTCAGCACGACATATCGATGCTATGCGAACGTTGCAGGGTGCCGTACCGGGTTTCGTTCGGTCGTCCGCCGGCGGTGGCGGCTGGCAGCATGGTCGCGACCAGCCAGCCGCTCGCGAC
>Ga0075433_10001198_pt1 | contig 18880 bp, 16 predicted proteins | sample RhiMethybrSRZTD2_FD_75299 | JGI IMG/M metagenome (GOLD analysis project Ga0075433, IMG submission 75299) | Populus rhizosphere microbial communities from Tennessee, USA - Rhizosphere MetaG P. TD hybrid SRZTD2 | ecosystem: Host-associated > Plants > Roots > Rhizosphere > Soil | place: USA... | reverse complement strand
GCGGCGGGGCGGGAAAACGGACTTGGGCTCGCCGACCTCTCGCCGAGCCCGGCGTTCGAGCGCTATGCCGAAGCGCACGGTGCCCACGCAGCGCGCGTGGAACGACCCGCCGAGCTGCCTGGGGCGTTGGCGGCCGCACGCCATGCCGTCCTCAGCGAGCGCCGGCACGCTCTCGTCAACGTCCTCACTCCCTATTGAGCCGCCGGCCAGCCCCGCCTAGGCCCGGGCCAGCAATCGCTCGCGCACGCGCGCCAAGTGCTCGCGCCCCCAGTAAAGGTCGGCGTCGGCGAACAGGAAGCTCGGCACGCCAAACACGCCGGCGGCCTCGGCTTCCCGGCGAATGTCCTCAAGCGCCTGCCGACCCGCACCCTCGAGGAAGGCGATGAATTCACGGCTTGGGGCACCACAGTGCTGCAGCACCTCGGCCAAAGCGTCGGCGCTCTCCAGGTCCAAGGCGCGCTGCCAAAACAGCTCGAAGACGCGATCGTGATAGCCGCGGAAAACCCCGTGCTGTTTGGCAAACAGCATGCCGATATTGGCCAAGGAGGAATCGAATATCTTCTTGGGACCGCGGATCGTCAGGCCGCGTCGGTTGGCCTCGCGGCGACAGTCCATGTAGCTGTACTTGACCCGACGCCATTGGTGCGCATTGCGGCTTTCCTCGCTCACCTTGCCCGCCGCATCGACGCTGGCGCTGCCGAGATAGGCGGGAATGTCGAGGGTATAAGGCAGCCACTCCACCCGCGCGCCCGTCTCCTGTTCCAGTGCGTAAACCAAGTCCTTCGCCAAATAGGCGTAAGGGCTTTTGTAGTCGGAGTAGACCTTCAGCGCGGAGGCGGACATGGCGGATCCTCAAAAGCGGCCATCAATCGATCCGAGGCGGCGGCTGCGCTTGGGCACGGGCCCTGGGGGGCTTCGCGCGCCGGCCCCGCCGGTTGAGCGGCGCCGGGGTAAAACGAGCCTCGCAGGCTGTTGGCGCCCTGTCCAGGCTACTCCGTGAACGCCTGGCGACGCGTGGAGCGCACCGCGGGCAGCACCAGAAGGCCCACCGCCAAGGCCGCGGCGAACAGCATGGCGGCGCTGATTGGGCGAAGCAAAAAAATCGACGGGTCGCCGCGCGAGAGCGTCAGCGCGCGGCGCAGATATTCCTCCATCATCGGGCCCAGGATGTAGCCCAATAGCAGTGGCGCCGGCTCGCAGCCGAGCTTGGCAAAGGCGTAGCCGAGGACGCCAAAGAGCGCCAGCAAGTAGACGTCGGCCACGCTGTTGGAAAGGCTCAAGACGCCGACGGCGGCGAACAGCAAGATTGAGGGAAACAAGAGGTCGTAAGGGACGCGCAGGAGACGCACCCACAGGCCGATCATCGGCAAGTTCAAGAGCAACAAAAAGAGGTTGCCAATCCACATGGAGACGATGACGCCCCAGAACAGGGGAGCCTGTTCGAGCATCACGTTGGGACCAGGCCGGATACCCTGAATGATCATGGCGCCGATCATGAGCGCCATCACCGGATTGGAAGGGATGCCGAGGGTCAGCATGGGGATGAAGGAGGTTTGGGCGCCCGCATTGTTCGCCGCTTCGGGTGCGGCGACCCCCTCGATGGCACCTTTGCCGAACTCCTGGCCACGGGGGGAGAGGCGTTTTTCCACGGCGTAGGCGGCGAAGGACGCCAACAGCGCCCCGCCCCCCGGCAGAATGCCCAATAGCGAGCCGACCGTGGTACCGCGCAGAATCGGCGCAACGATGCGCCGGCGCTCCTCGCGGTTGGGCATAAGCCCCCTGATCTCCTGCACGAGCAGCGCGCGGGTTTCGTCGTCTTCGAGGTTACGCACGATTTCGGCGATGCCGAACACTCCCATGGCGACGATGACGAAATTGATGCCATCACTCAGCGCAGACAAACCGAAGGTGAAACGCTGGGTGCCGGACGTGACGTCGGTGCCGACGAGGCCCAAGAGCAGACCGAGCACCACCATACCCAGCGCGTTGAGGAGCGAACCCTGCGCCAGCACGATCGAGCCGATGAGCCCTAGCACCATCAGCGAGAAATACTCCGGCGCTTGGAAATTGATGGCCAGATTAGCCAGCGGCGGGGCCAGGAAGGCGATCACGAAAGTCGCCACCGTGCCGGCGAAGAAGGAGCCGATGGCAGCGGTGGCGAGCGCCGCCCCGGCGCGGCCTTGGCGCGCCATCGCGTGACCATCGAGCGTGGTGACGACGGAGGAGGATTCGCCGGGCAGATTGATGAGGATCGCCGTGGTGGAGCCGCCGTACTGCGCCCCGTAGTAGATGCCGGCCAGCATAATCAGGGCAGAATCGGCTGGCAGCGTCAGGGTCGCCGGCAACAGCATGGCGATGGTGGCAACCGGCCCGAGCCCCGGCAGGACGCCGACCAGGGTGCCGATCAAGACGCCGAGAAAGCAATAGCTGAGGTTGACGAGCGTCAGCGCAGTGGCCCAACCGGTGGCGAGATTGGCAAGGATATCTCCCATCCCCTCGTCAACCCCCGAAGTGCAGGATCGGAAACGGCAACCCGAGCGCCAAGCCGAACACGGCCGCGCAAAAGGCAGCGAGCGCCACGGCGAGCGCCATCGCCCGAGCGAGACGGAGCTCGGAGCCAGCCGCACTGGCGAGCAGCACCAGCCCCACGCTGGCGACGGCGAGGCCCCAGCGCTCGACGGTGAACCCGAACAGCAGGACGGCAAAGGTCACCATCAGCAGTGGCTTGGCCGCGACCCGACCGATGGCGGTGGGCGCAACGGCCAAAGCGCGCAGCATGGCGAGGAGGCCGATAGCCATGAGCAAGAGCGCCAGCAGCTGGGGAAAGTAGGCGGGCCCCATGCGCCGGGCGCTGCCGAGGGGGTAGCCTTGGGCCAACAGGAGGAATGCCGAGCCGAAGGCCAGAAAGAGCAGTCCGACCAAGAGGTCTTTGGCATTCGGCCGGCGCATGACGGGCTCAGAAATGGCGCAAGCCGCCACCTTAGCCGATCCCGCGGGCCGCTGTCCGTTGCGGCGCCGGCTGGGCTCGGCGGCAGAAGGCGGAGCGCGGCAAGGAAGGCACAGGCGCGGGGGCAGATCACAGGCATGCAGCGATGCTGCTGCCGGCGACCTCAGGCGAAAAGCCCCACACCGGCGTAGGTAAGGGCGGCGACCGCGGCGGCGGCGGGCAGGGTCAAGACCCAGGCGGTGACCACATCGCTGGCGACATTCCAGCGCACAGCCGAGACGCGCCGGGCGGCGCCCACGCCCACGATCGCCCCGGTGATGGTATGGGTTGTCGAGACGGGAATGCCGAGCTCCGTGGCGACAAACAGCGTGAGCGCGCCGCCCGTTTCCGCGCAAAACCCTTGCATGGGTGTGAGACGCGTAATCCTGGAGCCCATTGTCTTCACAATGCGCCAGCCGCCGAACAAGGTGCCCAAGGCCATTGCCGCCTGACAGCTGAGGACCACCCAAAACGGCACGTAGAACTCGCTACCCAAGTGCCCCTGCGCGAACAGCAGTCCGGCAATGATGCCCATGGTCTTTTGCGCATCGTTGCTGCCGTGGCCCAGTGAATAGAGCGCCGCGGAGACGAATTGGAGCCGCCGGAACAGGCGGTCGACCGAATAGGGCGTCTTGGCGACGAAGACCCAAGAGACGATCAGCACGAACACGAGCGCCAAGGCGAAGCCGACGGCTGGGGAGACGACAATGGCCCCGACCGTCTTCAGCACGCCTGTCCACACGATGGCGCCGAGGCCGGCGCTCGTCAGCCCGGCCCCAATCAGCCCGCCGATCAGCGCATGCGAGCTGCTCGATGGGATCCCAGCCCACCAGGTGACCAAATTCCAGACGATCGCCGCCGTCAAGGCGGCAAAGATCACGCGCGGTGTCACGATGGCTGGGTCGATGAGACCGGTGCCGAGCGTTTGCGCCACATGCAAGCCGAAGAACAAGAAGGCGATGAAATTGAAGAAGGCGGCCCAAAACACCGCCAGCCGCGGCGGCAACACTCTGGTGGAGACGATGGTGGCAATGGAGTTGGCGGCGTCATGCAGGCCGTTGAGAAAATCGAACAGCAGCGCCACGGCGATCAGGCCGAACAATAGACCTAAGCCGGCCGCATCCATCTGCCATCCCCGCCTGGCCTAGACATGTTCGATGACGATGCCTTGTATCTGGTTGGCGATGTCATCGAAACGGTCGACGCTTTTCTCCAGATGATCGTAGATCTCGTTGCAGCGTACGAATTCCATGGTATCGCCGCCCTTTGCCTGCAGATAGAGCTGCTTCAGGCCCTGATCGTAGACCTCATCCGCCCGTCCCTCGATGCGGCCGATTTGCTGACAGATTTCGGTCAACTGCCCGGCGTGCTGGCCAATGTTGGCCAACAGCGGCATGGCGCGGCGCACCAGTTGGGAGCACTCCGCGATGCTATCGGCGACACTGCGCATCTGCGGCGCAAAGCTCAGCAATTCGAAGAGTACGATGGCCTTTGCCGTCTTCTGCATCTGATCGATGGCATCATCCATCGCGGTGATCAGATCCTTGATGTCACCACGATCGAAGGGGGTAATGAAGGTCGAGCGCACGCCGATCATGACCTCGCGGGTGATGCCGTCGGCCTCCTCCTCGTGGCGCATCACGAGGCGACAGTGGTCCGGCACGGCATCGCCGCCGTCGAGCATGCGACGGAGCGCCTCGGCGGCCGCGGCAATGCAGGCCGCGTGCCGTTCGAACAGCGGAAAGAACTTCTCTTCCCGAGGCAGCAGCCGTTGAAACCAGTCAAGCATCGCCGAACGCTCGCTAGCGCTAGCGCGCAAGCCTACGCGCGTCCGCTGCCCGCGCCTACTTTTTTGTGCTTGGCTTGAGACGAGACGAGGAGAGCACCCGGCCGGCGGCGCTGACGGGGCGCCTCTGCGAGGCGCCGACAAGGCAAAGACGAGGTATCGCGTGCAGCTGGCATCGTGCACAATGCCAGCACAAGCGCCGCCTTGGCTCGCCACCGCGAGGACGGTGCCGTTGCAGCAGTGGCCGCCGCCTGCGACCAAAGAGGATCTGCGCCATGACGCAAATGCGACCGCGCAACAGCGACCTCGACAGCGCCCTGGCAGAGGCGCGCGAGCGCTATAGTGCGGCCCGCCCGGAGAGCGAACGCATCCATCGGGCGGCGCGCGCCGTCCTGCCCGGTGGCAATACCCGCTCGGTCCTGTTCTACACGCCATTTCCGACGGCGATGGCCCGCGGTGCAGGCTGTTCTCTCGAGGACGTGGACGGCCGCCGCTATCTCGATTTCTGTGGCGAGTACACGGCCGGCTTGTTCGGGCATTCGGAGCCGCGCATCCAGGCAGCCTTGCATGCTGCAATCGATCGGGGGCTCAATTTGGCCGCGGTCGGCGAGCGCGAAGCTCAGCTGGCCGCGTTGCTGTGCGCGCGCTTTCCATCGCTCGAGCGGGTGCGCTTCACCAACAGCGGCACGGAAGCCAACATGCTGGCCCTTGGTGCCGCGCGCGCCTTTGCCGGGCGTCCGGGCATTCTTGCCTTTCGCGGTGGCTACCACGGCGGGCTGCTGACCCTGGTGGGCGGCGGCAGCGCGATCAATTCGCCCATTCCCATCACGCTAGCCGATTACAACGACACGCAACAGACGCTCGAGGTCCTTCGCGCCCATGCCGGTGAACTTGCCGCCGTCATCCTCGAACCCATGATGGGTTCGGGGGGCTGCATCCCCGCCCATCCCGAGTTTTTGCGCGCACTGCGCGAGGCAAGCCGCGAACTCGGCGTCTTGTTGCTGTTCGACGAGGTGATGACCAGCCGGCATTCCGCCGGTGGCCTGCAAAAGCTGCGGGGGGTGACGCCGGATCTGACCACGCTCGGCAAGTACATGGCCGGCGGCATGAGCTTTGGTGCCTTTGGCGGCCGCGCCGATGTGATGGGCCTTTTCGACGGCCATCGGCCCGGCGCCCTGATCCACTCGGGCACCTTCAACAATAACGTTATGACCATGGCGGGTGGAATGGTTGCCATGGGCGAGATCTTCGATGCCGCGGCCGCCGATCAATTGTTCGCGCGCGGAGAGGACCTGCGCGCGAAGCTGAATGCGATTTGCCGCGCGCGGGCGGTCGAGATGCACTTCAGCGGGCTCGGCAGCATGATGCACCCGCATTTCCGCCGTGGCCCGGTTGAACGCCCCTATACTCCCACGGCCCGGGAGGACGCGTTGCGCGAACTCTACTTCTTTGATCTGCTCGCCCAGGGGATCTACATCGCGCGCCGCGGGATGATCGCCATGAGCCTGCCGATCGGGGCCGCCGAGTGTGAAAGCCTGCTCGCCGCGGTCGAGGAATTTTGCACCGTGCGCGCCCCCTTCTTGACAGGGTCTTGAACGCTGACGCCTGGCTCGAGCCCCGAGCCGAGTTGACCGGGGTTGGTCAGCCAAGGCATGCTCGCGCGCCTTGCCCGCCGGAACCACGACTTGAGATCCCATGCCTCCTGACACTGATCCGATCACCGTCTCCGTGGTCCAGCATCGGCTGCGGGCCATCGTCGAGGAGATGGGCGAGGCGATGTTGCGCACGTCTTATTCGCAAATCCTCAACTCCAGCCGTGATTTTTCGACGGCCCTTTGCGATCCGGAGGGGCGGCTCGTCGCCCAGGCCGAGCACGTGCCGATCCACGTCGGCGCTCTGCCTTTTGCGGCGCGGGCCGTGCACGACTTCTTCAAGGGACGCATCCGGCCCGGCGACGTTTATCTGCTGAACGATCCCTATTGCGGCGGCAACCACCTGCCCGATCTGACCGTGTTCGTGCCGGTTTTCGACCAGGGGCGCCTGGTGTTCTGGTCCATCAACCGCTCACACCAGAGCGACATCGGCGGGGCCACACATGGCGCCTATAATGCTGGAGCCACCGAAATCTACCAGGAAGGACTGCGCATTCCGCCCCTCAAGCTCTACGAGGAGGGTCGGCGGCGCGACGACGTCTACGAAATGATCGTGCTCAATGTCCGCCACCCGCGCGACTTTCGCGGCGATCTGGCGGCGATGATCGGCTCGGCGCGCATCGGTGAACGGCGCCTGGGGCAGCTCCTCAATGAATTCGGCTCGGCGGTGGCGCACGCCGCCGTTGCAGCCGTGCTCGATGGGGCCGAGCGGCAAGTGCGCGCCATCATCGCCGCCTGGCCGGATGGTACCTATGCCGGGGAGGCTTTTCTCGACGACGATGGCCACGGCGCCCACGACATTGCCATACGCGCGCGCATCCGCAAGCACGGCAGCAACCTTGACATCGACCTCAGCGACAGCCACGCACAGGTGACCGGGTTCGTCAATTCGTCGTACGCCAATACCTATTCGGCTGCGGTGGTTGCGCTCGCCTACCTGATCGATCCGGAAATCCCAAAGAACGACGGCGCCTTTCGGCCGCTGAGCTTGAAAGTGAAGGAGGGCACCATCGTCTGCCCGCGCCCGGGTGCGCCGGTGACGCTCTGCACCAACCACTGCGGCCAGGAGATCATCGAGGCCATCATCCGTGCCCTGACGCCGGCCTGCCCCGAGCGTGCCATGGCGGGCTGGGGCCGGCGCTTTCGGCTGGCCGTGCAAGGCGTGGACCCACGCAACGGCAAGCCCTTCATTTGGCATCTGTTTCAAGCACGGCCGGGCGGGGGCGGCTCGTCGGCCGGCGACGGTTGGCCAGGGGCTGGTGAATGGCAGGCGGCCGGCGGCATCAAGTTCGGCAGCCTCGAGGTGCAGGAGGTGCGTTTCCCCTTGCATTTCCGGCGCCACGAGTTTCGCTCTGACAGCGCAGGGGACGGGCGCCATCGCGGCGGCCCCGGCGGCGAGCTTGAACTCATCATCGAGACCAGCGAGCCGGCGCTGGGCAATACCGCGGGCGATGGCGTCAAATACGGTGCCTGCGGCCTTAACGGCGGGGAGAACGGCAAGCCGCATCTTTACTGGCTGCAGTCCGCCGGCCGTGCCGATCGCAGGCTCAAGACCAAGGAGATCGGCATCGTGCTGCGACCCGGCGACGTCGTGCATGTGCATTCCGGGGGTGGCGGCGGCTGGGGCGAGGCCGGCCTCAGAACCGCGGCCGAGCGCGAGCGCGACCAGGCGCAGGGTTTTGTCTCCGGCAAGGCCGACTGAGCGATGTTTCGGATCGGTATCGACGTCGGCGGCACGTTCACGGACCTTGTCTGCGTTGACGCCCAGGGCGATGTGACCTTGGCCAAGGTGGCAACGACGCCCGCGGATCAGTCGCTCGGCGTCATGGCGGGGCTCGAGCACCTGGCCGCGACGCTCGGGATCGATACCGGCATGCTGTTGGGCGACACCGAGCGCATCGTGCATGGGACCACGGTCGCCACCAACGCCCTGCTCGAGCAGAAAGGTGCCAGGGTCGGCCTGCTCACCACCGAGGGGCACCGCGACATTCTCGAAATGCGCGAGGGGCTCAAGGACGACCGCTACAATCTGCGCCAACCGCCGCCCGTTCAACTCGTGCCACGTGAGCGTCGCCTGGGCGTGCGCGAGCGCCTGCGGCCCGATGGCCGCGTCGAGGTTGCGCTCGACCGCAGCTCGCTGGAGGCAGCGGTTGCCACGCTTGGCCGCCACAACGTCGAGGCCGTCGCGGTCTGCTATCTGCACAGTTGGCGCGATGCCAGCCATGAGCGCGCAACCGGCGAGGCGATCCGCGCGGCGCTGCCCAACGTATATGTTGCCCTCTCCTCGGACGTCCTGCCGCAGATCAAGGAATACGATCGCCTCTCGACGACGGTCGTCAATGCCTACGTTGGCCCGGCACTCGAACGTTATCTCCTGCGTCTGGAGGCGCGCTTGCGTGCGGCCGGGTCCACGGCGCCCGTGCTGATCATTCAGTCGCACGGCGGCGTCGCCAGCATTGCGCAAGCGGTGCGCTTGGCGGCGGGCAGCGTGCTGTCCGGCCCGGCGGGCGGAGTGGCGGGCAGCCAGTACGCGACGCGGCTCATGCAGCACGCCGACCTTATTCCCTTCGACATGGGCGGAACCTCGACCGATATTTCGCTGGTGGTCGGCGGCGAGGCCGCCATCAGCTCGGACCGGCGCATCGCCGGCCAACGCGTGGCCTTGCAGAGCTTGGACATCGCCAGCATCGGCGCCGGTGGAGGCTCGATCGCCCGGGTCGACGACAGCGGCGTCTTGCACGTGGGGCCGCAGAGCGCGGGTGCCCAACCCGGGCCGGCCTGCTATGGCCGCGGCGGCAGCGAGGCGACCGTCACCGATGCCAGCCTGGTGCTTGGCTTTCTCGATCCGGAGAATTTTCTGGGGGGTCGCGCGCGCCTCGATCGTCGCGCCGCCGAGCTGGCGGTCGATCGCATTGCCGAGAGGCTGAGGCTCGACCGGATGAGCGCGGCGGAAGGTATTCATCGGGTCATCAACACCCATATGGCCGAGGGCATTCGGCTGGTCTCCGTGCGCCGCGGGGTCGATCCAAGGCGCTTCGCCATTCTCGCCTTCGGCGGTGCGGCGGCCTTGCACGTGACGGAGGTGGCACGCCAGCTCGATCTCAAGCGCGTTATCGTTCCGCGGCTGTGCGCCGTGCTGTCGGCTTGGGGAATGCTCGCCAGCAACCTGCGCTGCGAAATAGCGCGCACGCATATTGGCGATACCAGTCGCCTCGACGCGGTGGCCGTACGCACGGCGTTCCGGCAGATGGAGGCCGAAGGCCGCCAGCGCCTGGAGGCGGCGTCATTCGCGGGTCCGGTCCAGGTCCGCCCATCTGCCGACATGCGCTACGGGGAGCAGGTGTTCGAGGTCAACGTGCCCCTCGGCGAGCTGGCGTTCGACCGGGAGGACCTTTTGCAGCAAATGGCGGATGCCTTTCATCTTCGCCACGAGCAACTTTACACCTACAGCCTCAGGGATCAGGAGGCCGTTCTCGTCAATGCCCGCGTGGCCGTGGTGGGCGAGTTGCCGCAGCTGCCGCAAGAACCCGCCCTGTCCCTGCGGCCGCCGGCAACCCAGATCGCCGAGCGCAAAATCTACCTCGGTGCCTGGCGCACGGTGCCGCTTTACCAATTCGACGCGCTCGCGCCGGGCCAGCCGATCGAGGGACCGGCAGTGATTGAATCGGCGACGACCTCGGTGTTGTTGCGCCCGGGTGACCGTGCCCGCACCACGGCGTTGGGCTGGCTCGACATCGACATCGCGGCCCCTTGAGCTCGCGCCGGCACCATTGTTGCCGCAGCCATCAGCGGTCACAATGGTGCGAGCCGTCCCGCAGCAACGGCCGGAGGACCAGCGATGGCCGCAGAGAAGCAATTGCGACTTGGCGCATTCATGCGACCGGTCAGCATTCACACCGGCAGTTGGCGCTATCCCAATGCCTTCCCCGACGCCAATTTCAATTTCGCGCACTTGCGTCGCTTTGCCGAGACGCTGGAGCGGGGGTGTTTCGATGCCTTTTTCATGGCCGACCATCTTGCCGTCCTCAACATGCCGATCGAGGCCCTGCAGCGCAGCCACACCGTGACGTCCTTCGAGCCATTCACGCTGTTATCGGCGCTCGCCGGCGCCACCAAGCACATCGGACTGATCGCCACGGGATCCACCACCTTCGATGCGCCCTATCATGTTGCCCGCCGGTTTGCCTCGCTCGATCATATCAGCGCAGGCCGCGCGGGCTGGAACATCGTCACCACCTCCAATCCCGATGCCGCCCTGAATTTTGGCCTCGAAGTACACATGGAGCACGGCGAACGCTATGCGCGCGCCCGCGAGTTCTACGAAGTTGTGACGGGACTGTGGGACAGCTTCGCCGACGATGCCTTCGTACGCGACGTGGAGCGCGGCCTTTATTTCGACCCGGCAAAAATGCATGTGCTGAACCACAAGGGGAAGTACTACTCCGTGCGGGGGCCGCTCAATATTGCGCGTCCAGTGCAAGGCTGGCCGGTCATCGTGCAAGCGGGCGCCTCCGAGGCCGGCCGGCAGCTGGCGGCCGAAACCGCCGAAGTCGTGTTTGCCGCCGGCTCCAACCTTGCCAACGCCCAGCGCTTCTATGGGGATGTCAAAGGCCGCATGCGCAAGATCGGGCGCGACCCGGAGCATCTGAAGGTCCTGCCCGGCGCCCTGGTGGTGGTGGGCGACACGATCAGCCAGGCCCAGGCGAAACGGGCGCGGCTCGACGGGCTCGTCAACTACGCCAATGCCATTGCGTCGCTTTCCATCGCGCTCGGCCACGACGCCTCCGGCTTCGACCCCGACGGTCCGTTGCCCGAAATCCCCGAGAGCAATGCCAGCAAAAGTGGACGCGAGCGGGTGATCGAATTGGCGCGCCGGGAGAACTTGACGGTGCGCGAGCTGGCCCAGCGGCTCGGCGGCTACGGCGGGCTTGCCTTTGTCGGCACGCCGCAGAGCATTGCCGATGGCATGCACGAGTGGCTGCTGACCGCGGGCTGTGACGGTTTCAATGTGATGTTCCCCTATCTTCCCGAAGGCCTTGATGACTTCGTTGGCCGCGTCGTCCCCGAGTTGCAGCGGCGCGGGATCTTCCGCAGCCGCTACGAGGGTACAACCTTGCGCGAGAATCTCGGCCTGCCGCGGCCGGCCAACCGAAACTTTGCCAAAGCGCAAGGCGCGGGAGCGGCCCTATGAGGTTCGGCTGGATGACGCTGGCGCACTCCCCCTCCCCCGCCGACGACGCCAACGCCATCTTCGAGCAACTCGAGCAGGCGACCCTGGCCGAGCAATTGGGCTTCGACGGCGTCTGGCTGACGGAACACAACTTCACCGGGGAGAGCGTCTACGCCGACCCGATCCCCTTTGCGGCCGCGTTGGCGATGCGCACCCAGCGCATCCGCATTGGTTTCGCCGTCATCCAGATGGCCTTGCGCCATCCCGTCAGGCTGGCCACGCAGCTCTCGCTGCTCGATAACCTGTGCAAAGGGCGGCTGGATATCGGCGTCGGCCGCGGCAGCATCTTCAATGAATATGAATTCGTCGGCTATGGATTGCGAAGCGATGATGCACGCGAGCGCATGGCCGAGGCCTTGGAGGTGATGACCCGCGCCTGGACCGCGACGCCGCTCGACTTCAAAGGCAAATATTTCGCGGTGCGTCTGCCGGAGTTGCGCCCCGCCCCCGTGCAGCGGCCGCATCCACCGATCTGGCATAGCGTTGCCTCGGCGGCGTCGTTTCATCTGTGCGGCAAAAAAGGCGTGCCGATCCTGACCGTGCGGCTGCCGATCGTGCACATCCGGGAGCGGCTCGGCCAATATGCCGAAGGGCTCAGCGCCAGCGGGCTTGCTGCTGCCGCGCAGCGGCGGCTCATGCGGCAGGCGGCGATCTGGCGTTGGGTTTATGTTGCGGAGAGCCGAGCCGCCGCCGAGGACGAGCTCGCCGCCGCCTTGCAGGCGACGCGGCGCCATATGATGCACGCGCGTCAGGCCTTGAACCCCGCCGATTTCCACGCGGATCCCGCGCTCCTGAACCCGTGGACCGATCCCGCGCATGCCGAGGCGGAGGGAATTGAGTGGGCGCTCCGCTCCGGCACCCTGATCGGCAGCGCCGAGGACGTGGCCGAGCAGGTCGCCGAGCTGCGCGATGCCGGCGTTCACCATCTTCTTTGCCAGATGAGCTTCGGCTACCTGGACCACGGCCGCATCACGCGCTCCATGCGCCGGTTTGCGGCGCGGGTGCTGCCGGCTTTTCGGTCCGGCGCGCCGTCGAGCTGAGGCGCGCTTGCGACCCGTGCGAGGCGACGGGCGAGCCCCCCGGTCCTCGCCGGACCGGCGCAGAACCAACCGCGGCCCGCAGCGAGCGCGCGCAAGCCCGGCGTGCGGCTAGGGCCCGGGCCGGTGCGTGATCGTGTGCTTCCAGGGCCCGCTCGGGACCTCTTGCCAATCGACATGGCGCCACGGCCCCGGGTCCCGGGCTTGGCCGACGCCGCGGCGCTCTCGGCTGCTGGCCGGGCTCGGGCAGGGGGCCGATGTCGCGCACGCCGCGCCGGCGTCCCAATGCATGCAGGCGGGGGCCGGACGGCTCGTTGGCGTGTCGCGCCAAGCTGCTGCCGGAGGTCCTCTCAGGCCGCGCCTCCCGCGTGGCCCTTGAAGTAGCTAAGCTTTGCTCCGCCGCGCCCGTTTCCAGGAGAGTGGGACATGCCCCGCGGTCAGCGCTACATTTTCATGGTGAGCAAGGGGGCGCTCTTCAACAAAGTCTACGATCAGGAACACGTTCCCAATCTGCTCAAGGTGCCTGGCGTGCATGCGGCACGCGCGCCAAGGCCGAGCCATCGCTAAAGCTCAATATCGGCGGGGAAGCGAAGGTGATCGGTCACCAGGGGGCGACCTATTGCGCCATTTATGAGATCGATTCACCACGGGTGCTCGTCAGCCCCGAATGGGCGCACGCCGGCGAGGCGGGGCGCTGGCCGAGCCAAGTGCAGCCGTTCACGCGCAACCGCCGTCATAGCCTCTATAAGATCCTCTAAGCGTTCCCCACAAGCCTGTGACGGGGCCGGCGCAACCTTCAATGTCGCGCCAGCGAGCGCCGCGGCCGGCCAGGCTCCGCGTCGGCGGACGACGGCGGAGCCCTAGAAGGGAGCAGACCGATGCGTGAGGCTGGGCCAGGGCCCACCGTTCGCCGGCGCAGGCGGCCTCGCCGCGGGTCGCAAGCACCGCAGGCAAGGTCAGATGGGACTGGCCAACCGGCCTTGCCACGCTATAGTTGGACCTGCGCGCGCCTGAGAGAAGAGGGATCCCGGCTCGCAGACTTTGGAGCTCCACGCTCTGAAACGGTTGCGCCCAACGGCGCGCGGGAGCAACGGGGGACCTCGAGCGAGAAAAAGGCCAAGACGCAAAGGGCGACGCCCCCAAAATTCGAAAACAAGCAAGCCAGCAAACAAAGGACGGAGGAAACACATGGCCATCAGTCGTCGGCAGGCTTTGATTGGGTCCGCGGCGAGCACCGCGACGCTTGCCAGCGGTGTGTTTCGGCCCGCCATTGCCGCCTCCGAACCCATCCGCATTGGCTACCTGCCAGCCCTGACGGGACCCAGCTCTTCGACCGGGATCGGCATCAACCGCGGTACCGAATTGGCGGTCAAGGAGATCAACGACGCGGGCGGCATCAACGGACGGCAGATCGAGCTCGTCGTGCGCGACACACAGAGTGACCCCACCAAGGCGGTCAACGCGGCCACCGAACTTACGCGCCGGCACAAGGTGCACGTGATCTGGGGGCCCCTGAATTCCGGGGAGGCGCTCGCGGCGACGCCGCTCATTGCCCGAGACGGCGTTCCCCAGTTGCACCCGTGCTGGGTCGATCAGCTCACCGATGTGAAGAAATACCCGCTGGCGTTTCGCAACGCCCCCACCAATCAACAAATCGGCGGCGCCGCCAACCATTACGTGGTGAATATCGTCAAGGCGAAGAAGGTGGCCGTCATCAGCGATACCACGGGCTACGGCACGGCGTCGCTCAATGCCTATGTGCCGATGCTCAAAACCTTGGGTGCAGAGGTCGTCTATGAAGGCAGCGTTGAATCGAACAATCCAGACTTGAAGCCGGAATTGCTGCGCATGCAGGCGGCCGGGGCGCAGGCGATCATGCCCTGGAGCGTCAATGCCGGTTTTCTTTCGCGCATCATCAACACGCGCGCGGAATTGAATTGGGATATTCCGATCGTCGGACAGACGACGCTCGGCTCCGGCCAGACCAAGGCCTTGTTGAAGAAGCCCGAATACTGGGAAAAGGTCTATCCAAACAACTTCCGCAACTGCAGTTACAATGCCGCCGGCGCCCTGCCGCCGCGCACGGTCGAGTTCGTCGAGCGTATTCGCAAGGCCAATATCGAGATGGGCGATACGCTGCTGTGGTGGATTGCGCTGGGCTACGACGGTCCGCGCTTGATGGCGGAGGCCATCAAGGCAGCGGGCAGCGGGCCCGAGGAGATCGCCGGCTATTGGAACAAGATCAAGGCTTGGCCCGGGGTTTATGGCAGCATCAGCTGGACACCGGAGTTGCACGACGGCTTCCAGAATGAAGAGATCGTCATGTGCCAAGCCAATTCGCTGCGGGATGGGGCCTTCACCTTGGCGCCCGGCTACACCGGATAGATCGATGCTGCTGTCGATCGTCTCCTACGGCTTGGCGCTGGGAGCCGTCTATGCGCTGATTGGCATTACCTACAATGTCATGTTCGCGGCCTCGCGCGTCTTTTCTTTTACCGCGGGCACGGTTGGCATGTTGGGGGGCGTATTCGGCGCTTTGTGCATCGATCGCATGGGTATGCCGGTCGCGCTCGGTTTCCTCCTCACGCTCGCGGCCGGCGCGGTGTTGGGCGTCATCACCGAGGTGTTGACCGTACGGCCGGTGCTGAAAAGCCTGGATCAGCACCTTTACGTGCTGTCCACGCTTGCCTTTGCCCTGATGCTGCAACAGCTGACCGCGATCGAGTGGAGCACGGAGCCCCAGCCGTTTCCGCGTCTGCTGCCGTTTGGGCCCGGTTTTTTTGACCAGCAATTCTGGTTGCCGATATCGGCCTGCGTACTGACCATCATTGGCCTCGAGTGGCTCTATCGGCGCACGCTCGTGGGGCGCGCCTTCCTGGCCATCTCGGAAGACAATTATGCGGCACGCGCGCTCGGCCTACCCGAACAGCGCCTGCGCGTCGCCAGCTATGCGCTCGCCGGCGCCATCGGTACTTTGGCGGGCTTTACGGGAGGCGAGATGATGCTCGCCTATTTCGGCAATGGCCCGCTCCTGAATTTTTACGGTTTTGTCCCCGTCGCCCTCGGCGGCATGGGCAGCAATCGCGGCGCGGTGGCCGGCGGGCTCGCGCTCGGGCTCTTTCAGCAGACAGCGAACTTCTTGGTGGGCGGCATTTTTGCCTCGGTTGCCATTTTCGTCGTCTTCATCCTCGTCCTGCTGGTGCGCCCCGAGGGCTTTGCCGGCGCCGCCCCCGCACGGCGCGTATGAACGATAGCGCCACATTGCCGCTGCCTGCGGTGCAAAGGCTGAAGGCTGGCAGCCTGGAGGCTTGGTTACCCACGGCGATGTTGGCGATCGCCGGCGCGGCGCTGCCGCTGCTTGGTGATTCCTACCTGGGCGTAATCGCAACGCGCGCCGCCATCTACTGGGTGCTCGTCTCGGGTCTAAACCTGGTCGTCGGCTTTGCCGGCCAAATTGCCATCGGCTGGGTGGCGCTCTTGACGCTCGGCGCCTACGTCACCAGCGTTTTGTGCGCCGGCACCGTAATGCCGGAGCTGTCAGCTTATCTGGCGTTGCTGATCGCCGGGCTGGTCGGCGCGATTTTCGGCCTGATCATCGGCCTGCCCGCGCTGCGGCTGCGCACCTTCTACTTTGCCATGACCACCCTGGGATTTGCGACCATCGTCACGCAGGTCGCGCTGGCCTGGAAGAGCGTCACGGGCGGCGGCGTGGGAGTGCCCGGTCCGGTGCTGCCATGGCCCTTCGCCAGCCCGTGGGGCTTTTACTATTTCTGTCTGGGCTTGGCGCTCTTGTGCACCTGGATGACCACGAATATCGCCGCCAGCCGTTTTGGTCGTTCGCTGGTGGCGCTGCGCGACGCGGAGGTGGCCGCCGAGGCCGTCGGCATCTCCAAGCCCGCGCTGCTGGTCACCGTCTTCCTGTTTAGCGGCGCGCTCGCGGCCATCGCCGGGGGCCTATTTGCCTCGCTGCAATCCTACATCACGCCCGATGCCTTCACCTTCGACCTCTCGGTGTTGTTCTTCATCGCCATCCTGATCGGCGGCCGAGGCTCCATCCTCGGTCCCCTGCTGGGGACCATCATTCTGACGGCGCTGCCCGAATTCGCCGCGCCGCTGGTGGCCTGGTCGACGTTTCTTTATGCGGTCCTGCTGCTCGTCATCGTGCTCGCGGTCCCCGGCGGCATCGCCGACATGCTCGACTTCAAGAACCGCCGGCCTCTCGAGCGCCATCGCGAGATCCGCCCGCGCCCGGAGCTGTTGGCCCACATCATACCGCCCAGTGCGCAGGAGAGCCTGCTCAAGCTCGAGAACCTGTCCTTGAGTTTTGGCGGCGTGCGCGCCATCGACGCCGTGCATCTCACGCTCCGCACCGGCGAAGTGCATGGGCTGATCGGCCCCAATGGCAGTGGCAAGACCACGACGCTCAACGTGATCTCCGGCTACTACCCACCGCAGCAGGGGCAGGTGCGCTTGAACGACAAGGCGCTCGCCGCGGGCGCCGCCGCCGCACGGGCAAATCAGCGCATAGCGCGCACCTTTCAAACGCCGCGCCTGGTCGGCAGCGCCTCGGTGCTCGAAAACGTCATGATCGGCGCGACGACGGCCGGCCGCGCCAGCTTTGTCGAATCGCTGCTCTTCTTGCCCCGCCATCGCCGCGACGAGGCCCGGGCACAAGCGGCGGCGATGACGGCGCTGGCGGCGGTCGGCCTCGATCAGCTGGCCTTCGTGCGCGCGGACCGCCTGCAGCACAGCGAGCTGCGTTTCGTCGAGATCGCCCGGGCGCTGGTGCTGCGACCCCTCTTCCTGTTGTTGGATGAACCCGCCGCCGGATTGTCGGTCGAGGAGATCAAGCGGCTCGGTGCCCTGATCGTCACCATCAGCCGCCAGGGAACGGGCGTGCTGTTGGTAGAGCACCACGCCGATCTGATCTTCGACATCTGTGATCGCGTCACCGTGCTCAATCTCGGCAAGGTGCTGGCATCCGGAACCCCCGCCGAAATCCGAGGTCATCGCGAGGTCATCAATGCCTACCTCGGCGCCTGAACCGCTGTTGCAAGTCAGCGCCCTGTCCACGGGCTACGGCAAAATCGAGGTCCTGCACGGCCTCGATCTCAGCGTTGGCGCGGGAGAAATGGTGGCGCTGTTGGGTCCCAACGGCGCCGGAAAGACCACGTTGTTGCGCGCGATCTCGGGCCTGCTGCCGAAGTCCGGGCGCGTACACTTTGCCGGTCGCGATTTGTCGGCGGCGAGCCCCCGCGACATGGTGCGTGCCGGGCTCGTGCACGTGGTGGAGGGCCATCGCGTCTTTACGCAGCTGAGCGTGTTCGACAACCTGCTGTTGGCCGGATACGGCATGCCCCGGCGCGAGCGCGAGGGCAAGGTCGAGGAGGCGCTGGCCTTCTTTCCGGAGATCGCGGCCAAGCGCAACGACCGGGCCGTGACGCTCTCGGGCGGACAGCAACAAATGCTTGCCGTCGCCCAAGGCCTGGTGCGGCATCCGCGTCTATTGATGCTCGATGAGCCCTCGGCCGGGCTCTCCCCGGTTCTCGTCGACCGGGTGCTCGCAGCCGCCGGACGCCTGCGCGATGCGGGCACGGCGATTCTGCTGGTCGAACAATTGATCGAAAAGGCGCTGCTGCTCGCCGACCGGGTCTATGCCTTGGTGCGCGGCTCGATTGTGCTCGAAGCCGCCGGCAGCGCACCCAACCTGCCCAAGCGCTTGGAGGAAGCCTACTTCGGGCAGCCGCAGCCGCCCCTGGCCGCCCAGGGTTGAGCGGGCAATCTGTGCGGAGCGAGCCGGCGCGGCCGTCAATGGCGGCAACGCCGCTGCGCCCAGCCCAAGCCGCGCCGCACGCGCCTCAAAGCCCGGCCGCAGCCGAGCGCTCGATTGAGCGCTGCGGCGGCTCTGGGCTGGCGTCGGGCCGAACCCGCGCCTCGCGGCCAAGAGGCGAGGCGTGCGCCGCGGCCAAGCCAACCTCCACCGTTGCCGTGAGGGGACGTTGTTCGGCGCTGGGCGCAAGCGCGCTCTCCTCGGCGAGCGGGTTTGCTTGCGGGCGCGCAACGCCCTCGAACTTGGCGCCTTCGTCGACCGACAGGGTTTGATAGATGATTTCGCTTTCCACGCGCGCGCTCGCCTGCAAAAGGACGCGCCTGGCGCGGATCAGCCCCGTCATCTTGCCGCGGATGACG
>Ga0075433_10001197_pt1 | contig 18884 bp, 18 predicted proteins | sample RhiMethybrSRZTD2_FD_75299 | JGI IMG/M metagenome (GOLD analysis project Ga0075433, IMG submission 75299) | Populus rhizosphere microbial communities from Tennessee, USA - Rhizosphere MetaG P. TD hybrid SRZTD2 | ecosystem: Host-associated > Plants > Roots > Rhizosphere > Soil | place: USA... | reverse complement strand
CGTCCTCCTCGCGATGGGCCGGTCGGCCGAGGAGACGCGCGCGACGGTGCGCTTCTCGCTCGGGTGGGACTCGACGGAAGCGGACGTCGACGCCGCGGCGGCGCTCGTGCCGTCGGTCGTGGCGCGCCTCCGGGCGATCGCGCCGGCGGGCCGTCCGTGAAGGCGACGATCCTGCTCGTCACGGCTCCGGACGCCCGGAGCGCGGCGCGCATCTCCGACGCGCTCGTCGGGGAGCGTCTCGCCGCCTGCGTCACGGTCGTGGCCGGGGCGCGCTCCACGTACCGGTGGAAGGGGAAGATCGAGCGGGCGCGGGAGGCGGTGCTCCTGGTCAAGACGCGGGCCGCGCTCGTCCGGCGCGTCGAGCGTCGCGTGCGGGAGCTTCATCCGTACGACGTGCCCGAAATCCTCGCGCTTCCCGTGTCGTCGGGGGAGGCGAGCTACCTGCGGTGGCTCGGGGAGTCGACGCGGCCATGAACTTCTTCACCAAGATGATCCTGGGGGCGGTGGCGGTTCTCCTCGCCGCGGTGGCCGCCGTCCTCCTCTTCCGGTCGCGCGACGCCGCGCGCGTCGAGGAGCTGATCCGCCAGGCGGTCGGATGGGCGGAGGCCGGCGAGGCGAAGCGCGTCGAGGAGCTGGTCGACCCCGACTTCGCGTCGGGGGGATGGAACGCGGAGACGGCGCGGGCGGAGATCCGCCGTCGCGTCGGTCCCGGCAAGCTCGCGAAGCTGGAGGCGGTCTCGGTCGAGGCCAGGATCGAGGGCGACGAGGCGCGGGTGACGCTCGTCCTCAAGTGGCCCCTGCGCGACGCGTCGATCAAGCTCGAGGCCGTGGAGCGGGTCGAGGTCCGGCTCCGGAAGCGCGAGGGGGCCTGGAAGGTCGTCGGTTACGAGCAATCCATGGGCCGGGGGTGGTGAAATCACGCCGCCGGCCGGCCGCTACAGTCCGATCGCGTCCCGGATCGGCCGGGTGATGGAGTGTCCCACCTCGGTGAAGAAGAGGAAGTGGGCCGCCCAGACGACGAGGACGAAGACGAGCACCCGGATCAGGATCTTCCGCAGGCGGCCCGGCCTCGAGCCGAAGCGATCCCCCACGGCCTCCGAGCCCGCCGGCGTGCCGCAGTAGAGGCAGCTGCCGTTCGCGGAGAGCATCCGGTTGCACTTGAAGCAGAGCGCCATTTCGCGTTCCCCCGAAACATTGTGCCCCCGGATGGGGCGTGAGGCAACCCGGTCGGACAAATATGGGTCAGATCTCCCCAGCCCATGCGCCGCCCTCCCCGATTCCGGTGAAAAATGGAGCCCCGCGGCTGGCACGGTCCTTGCGAGCTTGCATCCGGAACGGACCGGAGTGCCGCCCCTGCGGCGGCGGGGAGGATCCATGGAAACGACGACGGACGCGGTCGGGATGGCGGAAATCGAGGTGCGCGGGGACGACTCGGGCTGGCTGGCCACCACGCCGTGGTGGCTCGTCTCGGCGGGGCTCCACCTGGTGCTCCTCCTGGTGGCGACGCTCTTCTACGTCGAGCGCTTCGCGTCGGTCGAGGCGGGCGGCGTCGCCATCACGCTTTCGCGGACCGGGGCGACACTCTTCGAGGATGTCGAGCGCCGGGCGGACACATTCCAGCGGGATGGCATACCGAAGGAAACCCCGTCGGATTCCTCCGAAGAGAAGATCATTTTTGATCCGACCGCCAAGAAATCCAATCACAACGAGAGCGAGGACAACGAGGATTTCCACCAGAGAAAAGGACAGGATGACAAGTACATCGGCTACCTTCCCGGCAACGCCCGGGGAATCGGCAGGACGATTTCCAAGGATCCCGGTGCGGGAGAAATCCTCGGAGTCGGCAAGGGCGGCGGGGGAACCGGCCGCTGGGGCAGGGATCGCGGGGGCCGGGAAAACCTCGTCGCGGACGGCCCAGGACCGACCCGGGTCACCGAAAGCGCCGTCACCGCGGCGCTCAAGTGGCTCGCGCGCCACCAGAGCCCGGACGGCTCCTGGGGCGCCACCCGCTTCACCGACCAGTGCGTTGGGGACAAGTGCACCGGCGCGGGCGACGCGGAGAACGACACCGGCGTCACCGGACTCGCGCTCCTCGCCTTCCTCGGCGCGGGGTACACCCATCTCTCCAAGGACGAATACCCGGACCCCCTGATTCCGGGACGCAAGCTGAGGTTCGGCGACGCGGTCAAGAACGGCCTCAAGTGGCTCATGTCGAAGCAGGATGCCGAGGGGTGCATCGGCGGCCGCGGCTCGAAGTTCATGTACAACCACACGATCGCCGCCCTGGCGCTCTCCGAGGCGTACGGCATGTCCGCGACCCAGCTCTTCAAGGGGCCCGCGCAGCAGGCGGTCGATTTCATCATCGCCGCGCAGAATCCGGAGCGCGCGTGGCGCTACACGAAACAGCCCGGCGACAACGACACCTCCGTCACCGGCTGGGCCGTCATGGCGTTGAAGTCGGCGGAGCTCTCGGAACTGAGCGTCCCCTCCCGCGAGTCCTACGAGAAGGCGAAGAAGTGGTTCGACGAGGTGACGGAGACCGCGTACTACCGCGTCGGGTACAACGCCCGCAACTCGGGCGCGGTCCACAACGCCGTCAACCAGGGCTTCAACCACCACGAGTCGATGACGGCGGTCGGCGTCCTGTGCCGGATCTTCATGTCGAAGGACAAGAAGGAGCCCGCGCTCGCCGGCGTGAGCCTGCTGGTGAAGGACCTTCCCTCCTGGAAGCCCGACTCCATCGACTATTACTACTGGTACTACGCGTCGCTCGCGCTCTTCCAGTACGACGGACCGAACGGGCCGAACTGGAAGCGGTGGAACGAGGCGATGAAGGACGCGCTCGTCCCGAACCAGAAGACGGCGAAGGACGGCTGCGCGAACGGGTCGTGGACCTCCGACAACGAGCGGTGGGGGAACGAGGGGGGCCGCGTCTACGCCGTCGCGATCAACGCGCTGACGCTCGAGGTGTACTACCGGTACCCGAACGTTTTCCGGGGCTCGAAATAAGGGAGAAGTCCGCGAGGACGCGCCTCAGCTTCTCCTCGTTGGCCGCGGACATCGCGCAGAGGGGCGGGCGCACCTCGCCCGTCCCGCGCCCCATGAGCCGGAGCGCGGCCTTGACCGGGACGGGATTGGACTCGAGGAAAAGCGCCTTCATCAGCGGCAGGAGCCGCAGGTGGAGTTCCCGCGCCCGCTCGATGTCCCCCTTCGCCGCCGCGGCGCAGAGGTCCGCCATCTCGCGCGGCACGACATTCGCCGCCACGCTGATCACGCCGGTCGCCCCCTGCATCATGAGCGGAAACGTGAGCGCGTCGTCGCCCGAGACGACCGCGATGTCGCACTCGGCGTGGATCTGCGCCGCCTGCTCGACCGACCCGCTCGCCTCCTTCACCGCGACGATGTTCCGGATCTTCGCGAGCCGCGCCACGGTCTCCGGGAGCAGGTTGACGCCCGTCCGGCCCGGCACGTTGTAGAGGCAGACCGGAAGGCTCGTCGCCCGCGCCACCGCCTCGTAGTGGAGGAAGAGCCCCTCCTGCGAGGGCTTGTTGTAGTACGGGGTCACCACGAGGAGGGCGTCGGCCCCCAGCGCCTCCGCGCCCTTGGAGAGCTCGATCGAGGTGCGCGTGTCGTTGGTGCCCGTCCCCGCGACGACCGGCGCCTTTCCCTTCGCCGCGCGGATCACCGTCCGCAGGATCTCCGTGCGCTCGTCCCCCGTCAGGACGGGCGACTCGCCCGTCGTGCCGAGCGGCACGAGCCCGTCGGTCCCGTTCTTCAGGAGGAATTCGACGTGCTCCTTGAGCGCGGCGGCGTCCACCCCCCCGTCCCGGAAGGGTGTGACCATCGCGACCATCGATCCATGGAAGATGCTGGAGTTCATGAGGGGAATGAAATAGTACGGACGTTGATTCCCCGAATCAATGGGCAGCTGTCAGCAGTCGGCGCTCGGCATTCAGCCGGAAAGGATCCGGACCAGAACCACCTTCGCGCACACCGTGTTGGACCGGACATGAAGGATTTCCGAAGGCTGCAGGTGTGGCAGAAGGCCGCCCATCTCATCGACCAGGTCTGCATGGCAACACGGTCATTCCCGGCGGAAGAGAGGTACGTGCTCACGGCGCAACTCCGACGCGCGGCCATCTCGATCGCCACCAATATCGCCGAAGGTTGCTGTCGAAAGGGGGACGCCGAGTTCGCCCGGTTCCTTTACATGGCCATGGGGTCGGCGAGCGAGGTCGAATGTTGTCTCGAGGTGGGGAAGCGCCTGGGTTTTCTCAAGGATCCGGAGAATCCTCCGCTTTCCGCGGGGATCGTCGAAATCAAGAAGATGGTCGCTTCCCTGATCGGTAGGCTGAATGTCGATCGCCGCTGAACGCTGAGTGCTGACGGCTGATCGCTTTCCAACAAATCAATCCTTGAGCTTGATGGTGACGCGCGTGTGGTACTGCGTGCCGACGAGGTTCCAGAAGGGCTCGATCGTCGGATCCTGCGGCCGCATCAGCTTGCGGAGGTCCACCGCGAGCGCGAGCGAGGCGTCGACACGGACGAACCGGCGCGCCTGGGGATCGAAGTACCCCGCGACCCATCCGACGAGCCGCCCGCGACCCTCGAAGGGCGTCGTGAGCTCGACGTCCACCTTCGACAGCAGCTTCACGCATTCGAAGCGGCCCACCTTGCGCCGTCCCGCGTGGACGATCTCCTGGCGGCCGTGGTACTTGAAATCCTCGGCGCCGGCGTCGACGTGGATCTCGCGCGTCTCCTGGCCGCCCGGCTCGAGGGCGCGCCCGGGCAGGGCGAAGTAGACGTCGAGCATCGGGTAGTTCGTGTCCCCCGACATCTTGCGCGAGTCGGTGAAGGCTCCGTCTTCCCGGACCAGGCACCGGTAGACCACCGGCTTGATCTTGTTCAGCTCCTCGGAGGTGACGGGCTGGTCGTTGATCCACTGGGCGCGGGGGGCGCTCTTGTAGAAGAGCTCCGCCTTGGCGTTCCCGCCCCCGACGAACTCCGCGCCCCCGTCGTTGCGGGAGCGCATCCGGATCCGGGTCGACTCGCCGCGGGCCGAGGTCGTCAGGTCGGCGAAGGACTCCTCCTCGCAGGTGTAGAAGTGATGGACGTCCTGCGCGAAGTCCCACGCCAGGTCCGCCCGGCCGGCCGGGGGAAGCTCGAGGTACTCGTCCTTGGCGAAATCCTCGGAGGCCCTGACGTCGACCTGCGCCGGCAGGTCCGGGGGCTTCGGCGGGCCCGGGGGCGGCGGGGGGTCGGGCTTGCGGCCGCAGCCGGCGAGCGCCGCCAGGGCCGCCGCGAGAACGAGCGCTCTCACGTGCCGATCGCCCAGCGCACGGCGGTCGCCACCGCCTCCGCCGCCCGCTTCACCTTGTCGCCGTCCATGCCTTCCACCATGACGCGGCAAAGGGGCTCGGTCCCTGAGTAGCGCAGAAGAATCCGGCCGTCCCCGTCGAGCTCGCGCTCCGCCGCCGCGACCGCGTCCCGCACGGAGGGCACGGACGCCAGGTCGGGTTTTTCCTTCACGGGAACGTTGACGAGGACCTGGGGGGCCTTCGTCAGGCCTTCGCAGAGGGCGCTCAGCGGGCGCTTCTCCTCGAGGAGCACCTTGAGCACGCGCAGGGTGGTCAGGATGCCGTCCCCCGCGGTGGCGGCGTCGAGGAAGATGACGTGCCCGGACTGCTCCCCCCCGAGCCGCGCGCCCGTCCGCATCATCTCCTCGGCGACGAACTTGTCGCCCACCTTGACCCGGTCGAGCCGGAGGCCGAGCGTCTGCAGGTATTTCTCGAGTCCGAGGTTCGCCATCACCGTGGAGACGACCGAAGCGCCGCCCAGCGTGCGGTTGCGCTTCATCGACCGCGAGCAGAAGGCCAGGATGTGATCGCCGTCGCGCACCTCGCCCTTCTCGTCGACGAGGATGCACCGGTCGGCGTCGCCGTCGAACGCCGCGCCGAGGTCCGCCTTCGCCGCGCGCACCGCCGCCGCGAGCTGGTCCGGGTGGAGCGCCCCGGCGCCCTCGTTGATGTTGAGCCCGTCGGGGGCCGCGTGGAGCACCTTGACCGCGGCCCCGAGCGACCGGAAGAGCTTCGGCGCGAAGGGCGAGGCCGCGCCGTGGGCGCAGTCGATCACGAGCTTCATCCCCTTCAGGGGCCGGCCCGCCGGGAGCTGCGTCCGCAGGAACCGGAAGTAGGGTGCGGAGTCCCGGCGCTCGGAAGTCCCGGGCCGGGGCCCCGGCTCCGAGGCGGCCCAGACCTCCTCGACGCGCGCTTCGGCCGCGTCCGGGATCTTGAACCCCTCGCCGGAGATCACCTTGATGCCGTTGTCGTGGGCCGGGTTGTGGGAGGCGGAGATGACGATGCCGAGGGCCGCCTTCCAGCGGCGCGCGAGGTACGCCACGCCCGGCGTCGGGACGACGCCCACCCGGATCGCGTGGACGCCCATCGCGTGGAGGAGGTCCTTCTCGATGTCCGGCCCCGAGGCCCGCGTGTCGCGGCCGATCACCACGCGCCGGCCGGAGAGCCGCGCGGGAAGGCGCAGGGCCCGGCGCACGGAGGCGCTCACCCGGGGGAGGAAGATCTTCGGGGCCTCGCGGAGCAGGGTGCCGAGCGCCCGGCCGAGCCGCCGCACGCTCTCGGGAGAGAGGGGGCCCTCGCCCGCCCGCGCCCGGATGCCGTCCGTGCCGAAAAGCGCCATGAGGGGCCTAGCCGGGCTCCGTAACCGATTCCGGATTGCGGATTGTGGATTGCCGGAGAGCTCCCGAAGGGGAATCCTCCCGAAATCCAGAATCCGCCATCTGAAATCGCCGCCGATCCATTACGGCACCCACGATGCTTGAGTTTCTTTTCACCATGAAAAGACCCGGCTAGGACTTGGCGACCCGGACGACGGCCGTGGACCGCTCGCCGGTGTGGAGCCGGACCCGGACCACCCGGCGGAGCGCGTCGTCGGCCACGTCGCACTTGATGGGGAGGGAGAAGTCGCCCGTGCGCGATCCCGGCGGCCAGTCCAGTTTCACGAAGACGTGGAGCTGTTCGGGATGGACGGACTTGACGATTTCTTCGGGACCCTCGAGGATGACCCGGACCGACTTGGGCTCGACGAGCTCCGCCCCCAGGCCCTTCTGCGGCGCGCTCGACAGGCAGACCGGCACCTCCGTCATCTCGAGCTGGAACTGGACGGGGACGATGTCCACCTCGACCGTGAACGTCTCCTGCGCCTTCACTTCGCGGAGGAGGAGCTGGTCGGTGTCGATGTCCCCGGGCGCCACGAAGCTGGCGGCCCGGCCGCCGATCCGGATCGGCCGGATCGAGATCGACTTGAGCGACTCCGCCTTGTCCGCCGGAATGCGCACCTTGATCTCCGGGGGGACCGGGCGGACCTGCTCGACCCGGAAATTGTCCTTCGGCCGCCCGACGAGATCCGGAATCTTGACCGGCAGGCTCCGGACCTCGAACCGCGCGTAGCGGATGCGCAGGGTGACGGGATTGATCCGGATGCGCCGGGCCATTTCGTCGGTGATGCCGAAGTCGCGGTACGTGAGCTCCAGCGGGATCTCGCGGTTCGCGGTGTCGGCGGGGAACTTGCCCTCGTCGAGGATGGGCCGGCAGGTCAGCTGGATGACCTCGATCTGCGGGCGGTCGCCCGAGACGGTCACGAGGAGCCGGTCCGTGACCTCCTGGCCCTCCGCGAAGTACTCGAGGGAGGTGACGTCGGCCCGGACCACGGGCGTGAACTGGGCGTAGATCGTCACCTGCGTCTCGGCGTCCGGCCGCTTCGTCAGGACCACGACCGTCACGAGCGACAGGAAGAACGCCATCGTCATCGTGCTGTAGTTGTTGGCGAGCCACTTCACGGCGACTTCTCCTTCGATCCCCCGCCGGCGGCGGCCGCCTTCTTCCGGGCCTCCTCCTCGGCGGCATTGCCGTTGGATCCGCCGGGGACCGCGGGCATCCCGGCCATGGAGGGGGGCGAGAAGAACCGCTTGGTCCGCATCGCCAGGGTGCCGCGCTCGTACAGCTCGCGCAGCTCGTGCTCGAGGGCCTCCGGCGTGAGGTCGGTCTTGAGCTTCCGGCTCGTGCAGATCGAGATGCGCCCCGTCTCCTCCGAGACGACGATCACGACGGCGTCCGTCTCCTCGCACACGCCGAGGGCGGCGCGGTGGCGCGTCCCCATCGACTTCGCCAGCTTGTCGTCCTCGGAGAGGGGGAAGAAGCAGGCGGCCGCGGCGATGCGCTCGTGCTGGATGACGACGGCCCCGTCGTGGAGCGGGTTGCCCGGGAAGAAGATCGTCTCCAGGAGCTCGCTCGTCACGGCCGCGTCGATCCTCGAGCCCTTCTCGACGTACTCGCTCAGTCCGACGTCGCGCTCGATCGCGATGAGGGCGCCGATGCGGTTCTTCGACAGCCGGACGGTCGCCGTCACGAGCTGGTCGACGACCTTCGAGGATCCGCCGCGGAAGATCGGGGAGAGCAGCGGCGACTGGGCCAGCCGCAGGAGGAACCGGCGCAGCTCGGGCCCGAAGATGACGATCGCGGCGATGAACGAGCCCCCGAGGACGAACTGGAGGACCTGCTCGATCCGGTGGAGCCCGAGCAGGCGGGCCATGCCCATCATGCCGAAGAAGGCGAGGACGAAGAAGAAGATGAGGCCCTTGAGGATGTTCGCCCCGCGCGTGCCGCGGATCGAGTTGAGGATGAGGAAGTACGCCGCCGCCAGGATGACGATCTCGGCGAGCGACTGGAGCTTCAGGATCTCCTGGAAATCCAACTCCGGCTCCCGGGCTGAGGGGGATTTATTTCATCCGGTCGGCCATGCGGGCCGCGTCGGCCATTTCTCGGACGTCGTGGACCCGGATCATGTCGGCGCCCCGGAGCACGGCCGCCGTCACCGTGGCGGCGGTGCCGTCGCGGCGCTCCCCGACGGGCCGTCCGAGGACGTGGCCGATGAAGCTCTTCCGCGAGGTGCCGACGACGACCGGTCGACCCAGCGAGCGGAACTCCTCGAGCCGCCGCAGGATCTCCAGGCTGTGGTCGGGGCTCTTCCCGAACCCGATTCCCGGGTCCAAAAGGATTCTAGCACGGGGTATTCCGACCGACAACGCCCGGTCCATGCGCCCGTGGAGGAAATCGACGATCTCCGCGACGACGTCCCCATAAATGGGGTTCCGCTGCATCGTCCGGGGCGTCCCCTTCATGTGCATGAGGACGACCGGCACGCGGGCCCTGGCCGCCTCGCGGGCGAGGTCGGGATCGGCGAGGGCCGTGACGTCGTTCAGGATCCGCGCCCCGGCGGCGAAGGCGGCGCGGGCCACCGCGGGCTTGGCCGTGTCGATCGAGACGAGCCGGCCGCGGCGGGCGAGCGCGCGCACCACGGGCTCGACGCGACGGATCTCCTCGTCCGTGGAGACGGGGTCCGCGCCCGGCCGGGTCGATTCGCCCCCGACGTCGAGGACGTCCGCCCCCTCCATCGCGAGCCCGGCCGCGACGGCGCGTTCGGGATCGAGGAGGAGGCCGCCGTCGGAGAAGGAGTCGGGCGTGACGTTGAGGACGCCCATGACGAGCGTACGCCCGCCGAATTTCAGGGACCCGCCGGGGTAGGGGACGACGAAATCGCGGCGGCGGTAGTCCCGGAGGAGGCCGCGGAAGTCGGGGCGGAGCTGGGCGGCGGTGCCGGTCCGGATCCGGCGCCCGTCGTGGATCATCCAGGGAAGGCTCGCGGCCCGGGGGAGGGTGGCGTCGGGCGCGTGGAGGACGCGTGCGACGCGGCTCATCAGGCTTGGGTCGCGCCCGGCAGCGGGTGCGGGCCGGAGGAGGAGGCCGGCTTCCAGCCGCCCGGCGTGGACTGGCGGCGCTTGTCCTCGGCGTCCCGCTCGTCCTGGCGCGCCCGGTCCTCGCGGAGCTGGCGCTGCTTGGAGGCCTCGAAGTCCCGTCCCTCGACGATCATGGCGACCTCTTCGCCCGAGAGGGTCTCGTACTTCATGAGCGCCGCCGCGATGGCCTCGACCTTGGCCCGGTTCTTGGTGATCAGGTCGCGCGCGGTCCGCAGCCCCTCGTTGAGAAGCGCATGGACCTCGGTGTCGATGAGATTCATCGTCTCGTCGGAGATCGTGCGGGTCTTCGTGATCTCCCGGCCCAGGAACATATGCTCCTCGTTCTCGGTGTAGCGGATCGGGCCGAGCTTCTCGCTCATGCCCCACTCGCACACCATCGTGCGGGCCATTTCCGTCGCCTGCTTGATGTCGTCCTGCGCGCCCGAGGAGATATCGCCGATGAAGACTTCCTCGCCCACGCGTCCGCCGAAAGCCACCGCGAGGCGCGCCTTGCAGCGTTTCAGGCTCAGCCCGTAACGATCCCGGTCCGGGAGGAAGAGCGTCCCGCCCCCCATGCGGCCGCGCGGGATCACCGTCACCTTGTGGACGGGATCGGTGTCGGGCGCCAGGAGGACCGAGACGACGGTGTGGCCCCCTTCGTGGTACGCGGTGAGTTTCTTCTCCTCCTCGAGGATGACCCGCGACTTCTTTTGACGGCCCCAGAGGACCTTGTCGCGCGCCTCCTCGAGATCCGCCAGCTCCACGGCGTCCTTCCGCTTCATCGTGGCGATGATCGCGGCCTCGTTGACGAGGTTGGCGAGGTCGGCGCCCGAGAATCCCGGGGTGGCGCGGCCGATCGTCCGGAGATCCACGTCGCGGGCGAGCTTCACCCGCTTCGTGTGGACCTTGAGGATCTCCTCGCGGCCCTTGATGTCGGGCAGGTCGATGACGACCTCGCGGTCGAACCGGCCCGGGCGCAGGAGGGCCGGATCGAGGACGTCGGGCCGGTTGGTCGCGGCGATGACGATGACGCCCTCGTCGGTGTCGAACCCATCCATCTCGACGAGGATCTGGTTGAGCGTCTGCTCGCGCTCGTCGTGGCCGCCGCCGAGGCCCGTGCCGCGGCGACGCCCGACCGCGTCGATCTCGTCGATGAAGACGATGCAGGGCGACTTCTCCTTGGCCGTGTTGAAGAGGTCGCGGACGCGCGCCGCGCCCACGCCGACGAACATCTCGACGAAGTCGCTGCCGGTGATCGAGAGGAAGGGCACGCCCGCCTCGCCCGCGATCGCCTTCGCGAGGAGCGTCTTGCCCGTGCCCGGGGGGCCCACGAGGAGGACGCCGCGCGGGATGCGCCCGCCGAGGCGCGTGAATTTCGCGGGGTCCTTGAGGAACTCGATGATCTCCCGCACGTCCTCCTTCGCCTCGTCGATCCCGGCCACGTCGTCGAACGTCACCCTGACTTTTTCCTGGGCGACGAACTTCGCCCGGCTGCGGCCGAAGGCGAGGACATTCCCCGGGCCGCCCGTCGCCCGGATCTGGCGGATGAAGAGCCACCACGCGAGGACGATGAGGATGATCCACGGGACGATGTTGATGAGCAGGGCGGGCCAGAGGCTCGGCCCGGTGTTGTGGACCTTCGAGGCGTCGATCTTCGAAACCGGCAGGGTGAGCCGGTCGAAACCATCGGGGGTCGTGAGGTACGCCTCGGGCACGGAGGCCCGGATCTTGGGGACCGGCCGGCCCCCCGAGGAGGGGAAGGCCGTCTGCTTGTTGAGCCGGGCTTCCACGATGCCCTCGTGGAGCCAGACCTCCGCGACGTTCCCCGACTTCAGCTGGGCCTCGTATTCGAGGATCCCGACGTCGGCCTGCTGCTCCCGGAAGGGGTTGGAGCCGTAGATCAGGGCCATGACGGCCAGGAAGACGAGGATGAGGAGGAAGAGGACGCTGCGCGGGCGGCGCGGCGGCTTCGCCTCGACGGGTTCGCGTTCTTCGTCGCGGTTCATCGAGCTCATTCTACCAGTCTTTCTCCACCAGCGTCACCACCCAGTCCGCCAGCTTCTTGATGACCTCCTGGCGGGCGGTGTCCCGGGTCTCGAACCGCCCCGAGGAGAAGGACGCCGTTTCCTCCCGCTCCTTCTTCGAAATTTCCCGGCCCGTCGCGCTGCTCACCAGCGTGACCTCGATCTTGAAGGTGACGGCGCCGACGATGGGCACGTCGCCGGGGTTCTCGACGAGGGTCGGCTCGGTGATCTTGAGGATCTTGCCCCGGATCTCGACGGGCGCGTCGGAGGCGTTGACCCGCACGCCGCGGGCGGCCAGGGCGAAGTCGATGGCCCGGGTCAGGTCGAACTCGTGCGTGCGCCGCTCGTCCAGGTTGTCGAAGGGTTGGACGCGCACCGATTCGTGCTCGATCAGCCCCCCCGCGGAATAACCGCATCCGGCGAGGGTGGCGGCGGCGATCCAGGCGAACGTCTTCATGGTCGGGTTACTTCCGGAGGGTTTCGAGAAGCCCTTTCGCTTCGGGGGCGGTCGGGGTGTCGCCGAGATTCTTGAGGATGTACTCGAGGTAGACGGCCGCCGACCGGGGGCGGCCCCGGTGGATGTAGAACCTCGCGAGGGCGAGCTCCTTCTCCGCCAGCTTCGCCGTCACGAACCGGATGCCGTCGCGCGCCTCCGTCGCCATGACCTGCAGCCGCGCCGCGTCGAGGCCCAGCGAGCGCAGGCGCTCGGGATCCTCGCCGTACCGGAGGAAGTCCCCGACGAACCGCTCGTAATCGCGCCGCGCGTCGACGAGGGTGCTCAGGTCGTAGCTGATGGCGTCGAACCGGTCCCGGCGGATCCGGGCCCTCAGGAGGAGGGCGCGCGGGGCGCAGTCCGAGGCCGGATAATTTTCCAGGATGAGCGTGAGCTCCGCCTCGGCGGACGCCGAATCCCCTTCCTCGAGGAAATAGCCCGCGAGCCTCAGGTAGTAGTCGTCGGTGCACTCCTCGCGGGAGAAGCGCAGGAGGGTGTCCCTCAGCAGCTTGATCCCGTTGCGCGACGACCGGTACATCGGGATCCCGAGGATCGTCTGGAGGTCGCCCTGCCGCGCCTTGGCCAGGGCGCACTTCATCATCTCCTCCCGCACGGCCGCCACGCGGGGCGACTCCGGGAAGGCGGTGAGGTAGCGGTTGTACTCCTCGTAGGCGGCGGTCGGTTCCTCCCCGTCCGCCAGGGCGCGCGCCCTCAGGAGGAGTCCCCGTTCGCGCAGGGAGAGCTCGACGGGGGAGGCCGCGAGGATCCCCATCGCCTCGGCCGCCTCCTCGAACTTGTGCTCGGCGTGGAGCTTCTCCCCCAGGGCGAGGAAGGCGTCGGGCGCCTTGGTCTCGCCGGTCGAGAGGTTGACGAAACCGCCCGCCCGGTATTCCCAGGAGTCTCCGCCGCAGAGCGCGGCCAGCAGGAGCAGGATCATGAAGGGAAACATTTTAGCGGCGGCGGCCGCTGATTGAAAGGGAGGCGTGCCCGGGAGGGCTCCGAAAGTCCGGCGAAACCCGGGGATTGTCGCAGGGTTCAATAATCTGGAGGTGCCCCATGAAGCGAGCCCTCGTCCTGTCGACGCTGGCGGCGGCGTGCGCCGCCCTCTTCCCAGGGTGCATCGTGGTCGCGAAGCCCGTCGGCCCCCGCACCGTGATCGTGGACGACGACGGCCCGGAACCGCAGGGGACGGTCGACGTGGTGGTCTGCAAGCACCACGAGGGATGCGGTCACTACTGGTACAACGGCTCGTGGTATCTCGTCCGCGGCCACCGTCACGGCCCGGGCTGCGGCCACTTCTTCCTCAACGGACGCTGGGTCCTGGCCGCCTCGGTTCAGGTGGGTCACGGCCATGTCTGCACGGCGGCGTGCTCCCACTACTTCGTCGACGGCCGCTGGTACGTGATGCGCAAACACCACCACGGCCCCGGGTGCGGGCACATCATGCGGAACGGGATCTGGGTCGGAGTCGGTTTCTAGCCGGCGGGTACGCTTCCCGTTTCCCGATCCCGGCGTCAGCTTCGGGCTCGCAGCTTCTGAAGCTGGAAGCTGTACGCCTGGTCGACGCCCGAATCTACCCGGCGAACGCGGGGACATGTAGAATCCTCCCCGTGAGGTTCTCCACGTGAGCCGCCGTACCGTTCCCGCTGTCCTGGTCGCGGGCACCCACCGCGGCTGCGGCAAGACCACGCTCGCCACCGGACTGATGGGCGCGTGGCGCAAGCGCGGACTGAAAGTACAGCCCTACAAGATCGGCGCGGACGCGCTCGAAACGGGCTACCACGGCCTCGCCGCCGGCCGGCCCTCCACCATCCTCGACCTGTGGATCATGCCGGCCAAGGCGCTCGCCGCTTCGTTCGCCGCCGCCGCCGTCGGCGCCGACGTCTTGGTCCTGGACGGCAACCGCGGACTGTACGACGGGATCGACGTCGAAGGTGGCCCCGTGTCGACCTGGGACGTCGCGTCGCTCCTCGGCGTTCCAGTCTTGCTGTTGATCGACGCCTCGGGGATGGCGGAGAGCGCCGCCGCCGTCGCGCGCGGATTCGCCACGCACCGGCAGGTCCGCCTCGCGGGCGTGGTCCTCAATCGCGTCGCGGGACCCCGTCACTACGAAGTCCTGCGCGGCGCCATCGAAAAACACGCGGGCCTCCAGGTCCTGGGATACCTGCCTCCCGACGCCGGGCTCGAACTACCCCAGGCCGGTGCGGGGCTCATCTCCCCCGAGCACATCCACGGTGGCGAGGCCTCGCTTCCCCCGCTCGTGGAAAAACTGGAAAGCACCGTCGACCTCGACCGGCTTCTCGAGGTCCTCTCGCCGGGCGTTCCGATTGAGCCCCCTCCGCCGCGGCCCGAGCCCCCCGGCCGGGTCCGGATCGGCGTCGCCCGCGACCCGGCGTTCCATTTCTACTACGAGGACAATCTCACGCTGCTGAAGGCGGCCGGGGCGGAAATCGTCCCCTTCAGCCCGATGAAGGATAGCGGACTGCCTCCCGAGATCGGCGCCCTCTACCTCGGGGGCGGCATACCCGAGAGCTGCGCGGCCGTGCTCGAGCGGAACCAGGCGATGCGGGACGAGATCCGCGCCGCGGTGAAGGCCGGCATGCCGGTGTACGCGGAGTCGGGCGGCATGCTCTACCTGGCGACCAACCTCGTCGGCACCGGGATCCGCGCCTGGGAGATGTGCGGCGTGATCCCCGGGGAGATCCGGATGGTGGCGCGCTTTCCGGCCGCGGTGTACGTCGCGGCGGAAGCGGCCCAGGCGACGTTCCTCATCAAGCCCGGCGAGCGGTACCGGGGCAACGAGTTCCGGATCTCCGCGTGGTCGGGCGAGCTCGGTCCGGCGGCGCCCTGGCGGGTCTGCCCGCCCGGCAGCCGCCAGACGCGTCCCGAGGGCTACGCCAAGGACGGATTGCACGCTTCATTCGTCCATCTGCATTTCGCGTCGGCGCCGGAGCTGCCAGGACGTTTCGTCGCGGCGGCCCGCGCCTTTTTGATGAAGGGAGGTGCGAAGAAGAGAACCCGCAAGGAGCGACAGAGATCCAGGGAACGGTAACGGGAACCTCGTGAGCCTCCGGCCCGTCGCCGGAAGCGAATCGAGGGCTGCCCCGCAACTGTGAGCGCCGACGAAGGTCCCAGATCGCCATTGCCCCAAAGGGGGTGAGAAGGCGGGACCGGAGGAAGACGCGCGAGCCAGGAGACCGGCCGTTCCCCCGTGCCGGAGCCCATCCGGCACCTTTCGAGAGGAAAGGAGCGATCCGTGTTTCCAGCTCTCATTGTCATCTCGCTTTTCTGGCCCCAGGAAACGCCGGCCAAGCCGGCCGAAACCAAGCCCGCCCCGTCCGGACAGGACGTCGTCGTCACCGCCAAGCGCCACGAATCCGGTCCCCTCGAGACGCCCGCCGGGGTCACCGTGATCACGCGGGAGGATCTCGACAAGTCGAACGCCCACACCGTGGTGGACCTCCTCGAAGGTCGCGCCGGGCTCTTTGTCACCAAGAACTCGACCACGCCGCAGGATTCCGTCGTCGACGTCCGCGGCTTCAACAACGGCGGCGGAAACGGCCAGCGCCTCCTCGTCCTCGTCGACGGCCGCAAGGTCAATTCGGTCTCGGGCAGTCAGACCGATTGGGCGACGATTCCCCTCGAGAACGTCGAGAGGATCGAGATCCTCCGCGGTCCGGCCGCCTCGCTGTACGGCGACGGCGCGGTCGCGGGGGTGATCCTCATCGTCACCCGGCGCCCGACGAAGGAGCCCTCCGCTTCGCTCGAGGCCGCGTTCGGCTCCTTCCGCAGTTACCGGTCGTCCGGCTCCTACCGGGCGACCGAGGGGGCTTTCGGGATCTCGCTCTTCGCCGGGCGCGAGACCTCCGAGGGATTCCGCGCGAACAGCGCTTTCACCGGGGAGAATGCCACGGCGCTCCTGACGTACGACCTCGCGCCGAAGGCCCAGGCGCGGCTCAAGCTGGGGCTTCACGACGACCATCGCGAACGTCCCGGAACGCTCACGGAAGCGGAGATCGATCAACTGGGGCGCAACGGTTCGACCACGCTCGGAGACGAGGCCAACGTGCGGCAGGGATTCGCCGATCTCGGCCTCGACTGGGAAACGTCCTCGGGGACGCTGACTCCCGCGATATACCTGACCCGCGACTCCTCCGATTCCATCACGACGTTTTCCTCCGGCACGGGTTCGTCCGACGCGAACTCGAGCCTGTTCCAGCTCTCCGTGAAGCACGTTGTGAAATTCAAACTGCTGGGAAGCGATGCGACCGTGGTCGCGGGACTGGAGGGGGGAATCGAGAGCGCCGATTCGGAAAGCCTGAGCGATTTCCCCTCGTTCGGTTTCGTCGAGCTGCAGAAGGCGGACTTCGACCGGCGGCTGTGGGGCGCGTACGCGCGGGCCGAGGCGCGGCTCCACCCGAGCCTGCTGGTCGCGGTCGGGCTCCGGTACGACGCGGCGCGGATCGAATTCAAGCGCGAGACGACCGACGTGCCCAGCGGAACCTCCTCGACGATCGAGGGGGACGAGGATTTCTCCAACGTCGCGCCGCTGGCATCGGCCAGCTGGCTCTTCACCGAGAAGACCTCCGCCTATGTCTCCGCGGGCCGCACGTTCCGACTTCCCAACCGGGACGAGCTGGTCGGATTCCTCACTGCGTCGCTCAACCTCGACCCCGAGCGGGCGACGGTCTTCGAGATCGGGCTCCGGTCGCGCGAGTCGAAATTCCTCGGCGGCGGGATCGCGCTCTACCGCATGGATGTGCACGACGAGATCTTTTTCGTCCCGCCCGCGGTCGGCGAGGACATCTTCTCGACGGGGAACTTCGGCCAGAACCAGAACGTCGACCGCATCCTCCACCAGGGAGTGGAGATCGAGCTCGAGTCGGCCCCGACGGAGTCGGTCGTCCTGCGTTCTTCGATCACGATCCAGCGGACAACCGTCGAGAGCGGGCCGTTTGAGGGGAAGAAAATGCCGATCACGCCCGACTTGTCCGCCTCGCTGGCCGGGACGTGGACCTCGGACTTTGGTCTGTCCGTTACGCTCTCCGGCCGGTACGTCGGCGAGCGGTTCCTGCTGAACGACCTGTCGAACGACGTCGAACCGCTCGACGCGTACACCGTGGCCGACGCCCGAGTCGCGTGGAAGTGGAAGAAGGCGGTCTTTTTCCTCGAGGCCAACAACGCGTTTGGAAAGAAGTACTTCGACAACGGCGGGATCGGCGCGGGCCCGACGGGCATCTGGGGCGCGCGTGAGGCGTTCAATCCCGCGCCCGAAGACAATTTCCTGGCGGGCGTAACCGTGGAGTTCTGATTGACCAGGAATCAGGAATCAAGAATCAGGAATCAGGGACCGGAAGAACGTGGCTGAACCGCTGCTGCTCCTGCTCGACAACGTGTCCTGCGCCTACGACGGCTTGACGGTGCTCGCCGGGGCGAACCTCGAGGTCCGTCCCGGCGAGTTCGTCGCCGTCGCGGGGCCGAACGGGTCCGGGAAGACGACGCTCCTCCGGACCGCCAGCCGGGCGCTGGCGCCCCGGGCGGGGCGGGTCTTGCTCGAAGGGCGCGACCTGTACCGCGAGACGCCCGCCGCCGCCGCAGCCCGGGCGATCGCCGTCGTGCCGCAGGACGCGCCGGTGGAATTTGAGTTCCTCGTCGAGGAGATGGTGCTCATGGGGCGCCATCCCCACCTCGGCCGGTTCGACGTCGAGACCGGGCGCGACCGGGCGGCGGCCCGGCGCGCCATGGAGATGACGGGCACGTGGGAGCTGCGCGACCGCCCGATCACCGAGCTCTCCGGCGGAGAGCGGCGCCGCGTCCTCCTCGCGCGCGCCCTGACCCAGGAGGCGAAGCTGCTCCTGCTCGACGAGCCCACCGCCCACCTCGATCTGCATTTCCAGGTGGAGACGCTCCGGATCGTGCGGGACCACGTCGCGGCGGGCGGCGCGGCGGTTGCGGTCTTCCACGATCTCAATCTTGCCGCGTCCTGCGCCTCGCGGCTCATCCTCCTCAAGGAAGGGCGGATCGCGGGCGACGGAACGACGAATGAAATGCTCGACGAACGCCACCTGAAACCGGTCTTCGGGCCCGACGTCGTGGTCCGGACCCATCCCGACGGCGGGCCGCTCGTGCTCCCGAGGCGACTGTGAAAAAACTCGCGCTGCTCTTCGTCGTCGCTCTCGCGGGATGTCCCGCGCCCAGGTCGGAGGTTCCGACGCGGGTCGTGCGCGATCTCGCCGGCCGCGATATCGTCGTACCCGTCGAGGTGCGGCGCATCGTCTCGATCGTGCCGAGCGTCACCGAGCTGACGTTCGCCGCCGGGGCGGGGGACCTCGTCGTGGGGGTCACGACGTTCTGTGATTACCCGCCGGAGGCGAAGGAGCGGACGAAGATCGGCGACATCCGGGTCAACTACGAGGCCGTCGTCGCGCTGAAACCCGACCTGATCGTCTCCGCGCACGACCTGGCCGCGCGGTCCAACGAACAGCTGCGCGGGCTGGGACTCCCGGTGCTCTGCATCGATCCCAAGAGCCTCGCGGAGATCGGCGCGGCGATCCGG
>Ga0075433_10001196_pt1 | contig 18893 bp, 17 predicted proteins | sample RhiMethybrSRZTD2_FD_75299 | JGI IMG/M metagenome (GOLD analysis project Ga0075433, IMG submission 75299) | Populus rhizosphere microbial communities from Tennessee, USA - Rhizosphere MetaG P. TD hybrid SRZTD2 | ecosystem: Host-associated > Plants > Roots > Rhizosphere > Soil | place: USA... | reverse complement strand
CCAAGCTCATTTAACACCCGCGCTCGCGGGAGGGTCAAGTATTTCCCCCCATTCACGCCTCCCGCGCCCGTGTGCTATGGTCACGCGGAGATGGCGGACGAACAGGTCCACCTGGTCGCGGTGATCGGCGCGGGCCCCGCCGGTCTCTTCGCCACGCGCGCGCTCGCCGCGCAGGGCTGCCGCGTGGTCCTGATCAACCGCGACGTCAAGCCGGGCGGCCTCGCCGAGTACGGGATCTTCCTCAACAAGTACAAGATGAAGGGCGGCCTGCGCCGCCAGTTCCAGAAGATCCTGAGCGATCCCCGGGTCACCTACCTGGGTCACGTGACCGTCGCCGAGCGCGGCGATCTCACCGTCGAGGCGCTCGCCGGCATGGGCTTCGACGCGCTGGTCTTTGCCATCGGCGCGCAGGGCACCAAGTACCTCGGCATCGAGGGCGAGCGGCTGCCCGGCGTCTACCACGCCAAGGACCTCGTCTATCACTACAACCGCCTGCCGCCCTTCAGCGAGCGGCCGTTCCCGATGGGCCGGCGGGTGGCCATCGTCGGGGTCGGCAACGTGATGGTCGACATCGCGAACTACTGCGCCCACTTCTGCGACGTCGACGAGGTGATCGCGGTCGCGCGCCGGGGCCCCTTCGAGAAGGCCTACGACGACCGCGAGTTCGAGGACGTCGAGGACGCCTTCGACCTCGCCCTCTACCGCGAGGAGCTCGAGCGCATCCGTCCGCGCCTCGAGGCGGCCGGGCAGAACCCCGACGAGCCGATGGCGGCGGCGGCCGCGCGCGGCGAGCCCTCGCCCCGGTGCCGCACGCGCCTCCGGTTCCGCTTCCTCGCCTCCCCCCGGCGGGTGGTGGCCGAGAACGGCCGCGTGGTCGGGCTCGAGGTGGAGGAGACGCGGCTCGAGCGCAAGGGCGATCGCGTCGCCGCGGTGGGCACCGGGGTCACCGATGTGATCCCGTGCGACACGGTGGTGTTCGCGGTCGGCGATCGCGTCGACGAGCACGCGGGGCTGCCCTATCGCGACGGCCTCTACCTCACCGTCCCCGGCGACGATCCGGCCGGCGCCTACCAGGTGCTGGACGAGACCGCAGGCAAGGCGCGCGCGGGCGTCTACGTGGTCGGCTGGGCGCGCAAGGCGAGCGACGGGGTGGTCGGCCGCGCGCGCCTCGACGCGGAGACCGGGATCAAGCACGTGGCCGCCTTCCTCGCCGAGCGCCCGAAGCGCCCGCTCGCCGAGGCGGAGCGGGTCGTCGACGGCCTACGGCGAGCCCTCGCCGAGCGGGGCACCGCGGTGGTCGATTACCCCGCGGTCCAGCGTCTCGAGGCGGTGGAGCGCGCGCGGGCGACCGCGGATCGCGTCGAAGAGTTCAAGTTCTCGAGCGACCGCGAGATGCTCGACCAGCTCCGCGGTTAGGCGTCCCCCCGGCCGAGCAGCACCAGCAGCGCCCCCGACACCCCGTACGCCGCGGCCAGCGTGTGCGGGACGCTGCTCGCGACCGCCCACGGCCAGAACACCGCGCCGTCGGGGAGCGGCGAGTGGATCACCCCGAAGAGCGTCGCCACCGCCGCGATCGCGAGCACCGCGCCCGCGACCGGAAGCCGCCGTTCGATGATGGCGACCAGCGCGGCGGCCCACAGCAGCGCGGTCAGGATGAAGCCGTTGCCCAGCACCAGCAGCGCGCTCCACACCGCGCGGCCCTCCCCCGCGAGATCCGCCGCGCTCTTGCCGACGTCGCCCAGCAGGAGGTTGCCCTCGATGAGCACGAGGGCCGCCACCGCGGGCAGGAACGCGAGCGCCACCGCGGGCGCGTGCCGCGCGGGGGACGCGAGGAAGGCCTGCGCGGTGATCTGCAGGCCCACGAAGACCAGGATGGGAGCGACCGCCGCGTCGGGCAGCAGGCGCACCAGCAGGGCCACGACTCCGATCGCCGCGCCGACGCCGATGAGAAGCCCGGTCGCGAGGGTGTAGCCGGCGCGCGCGCCCATCGCCTTGTAGGCGGGATGGCCGATGTAGGGTGTGTTCTGCACCACCCCGCCGCAGCAGCCCGCTGCGATGGTGGCGAGCGCCTCGGTGAGGAGGATGTCGCGGGTGCGGTACTCGTCGCCCGCCACGATCGCCGACTCGGTGTTGTCGATGCCGCCCACCACGGTGGCGAGCGCGAACGGCACCGCGAGCGGCAGGTAGGGCAGTAGCGCGTCGAGCGCGCCGAGCCACGCCAGCGTCGGCATCGGGAGCGCGAGCCCGAGAGCGCCCCAGGTCAGCACCGGGCGCGGCTCCCCGCCTCCGACCCCGGCCAGGGCCCACCGCGCCCAGAAGATCGCGCTGCCCGCGAGCACCGCGCCGAGCGCGCCCGGCACCCCGCCGGGCAGGCGCCGGCCGCCCACCAGGGCCACCAGCATCACGGTGAGCGAGACCACACCCACGAGCGGGTCGGCGAAGATCCGCAGCGCGGGCAGGAAGGCGATGAGCAGCACCGCCACGCCCGCGATCGAGCCGAGCAGCGCGGCGCGCGGCACCAGGCGCCGGACCCAGTCGCCCGCGAACGCGAGCCCGAGCTTGATCACGCCCATCGCCACCGTCACGCCCATGCCGATCTTCCAGGCCAGGACGGGATCGCGGGTGAGCAGCATGGCGGGGCCGAGCACGCCGAACACCATGCCGAAGAGCGACGGGGTATCGACGCCGAACGGCATCGCGGTCACGTCGCTCCGTCCAGTGCGGCGCATCAGCCGCACCGCGAGCCACGTGTAGGCGAGGTCGCCCAGAAGCACCCCGAAGGCGGTGCCGGGGACCATCACTCGCAACACCAGGTCGGAGGGGAAGCCGAAGACCCCGATCAGCAGGCCGGAGAAGATGACGAACAGGCTCAGGTTGTCGAGCGCGAGCCCGAAGAATGCGTTCCAGTCACCGGGGGCCCACCAGCGGACGCCCGGGCCCGCCCTCACCGCTCAGGCGGTACGGAGCGGGCCCGACCCGGCCGCGGGCAGCTCGCGCGCGAGCGCGCGGATGCGCGCCGCGAGGCCGGCGCACCATGCGAGGCTCCCCCGGTTCTGCGCCACTTCGGGAAACCCCAGCTCGAGCGGAGGCGCGGGCGGGGCCGGGGCCAGACCGGCGCCGATTCGCAGACGGACGCCGAAGCTCTGCCCCTCGCGCGGGCCCTCGGTGTCCACCACCGGCTCCGCGCGCAGGTTCTCCCGCTTGGCGTGGGCGGCCACGAAGTTCTGCAGCCACCGCGCCACCTCGTCGTACTCACCGCCGGAGAACATGGGCGCCCCCTAGCACTCGTTGAAGCCGCAGGAGAGACACTTCTTGCAGCCCTCCTCGTAGACGAGGGTGGCCTGGCCGCACTCGCGGCAGAGATCGCCCACGCGGCGGAACGGGCTCACCACCGCCGGCGGCTCGGCCGGGGTCGACGCGCGCGGGGCCCCGATGTGCTCGGCCAGGGTGCGGGCGAGCGCGTCGGGCAGCGACAGCACCTTGGCCGCCCCGAAGCCGGTGGGCTGGCCGCCGCCGATGCGGGAGAGCTGGCTGATCGCCTCCTCGAGCCGGCGCCGCGGGGTGAGCGGCGAGGGCAGCCGCAGCACCAGCGACACGAGACGGCCGAGCGCCTCCGCGACCGCCATGGTGTCGGAGCCCGCCTTGCCGACCTGCACGAAGACCTCGAACGGCTCGCCGCCCCCGTTGTCGTTCACGGTCACGAACGCGGTGCCGATCGGCGTCTCCATGCGGTAGGTGGCCCCGGTGAGGCTGTGGGGGCGCGGCTTCACCCCGCGGGCGGGCGGCTCGCCCGCCGCCGCCTCCGGGCGCAGCCCCATGTTCAGCACCTGGCTCCCCTTGGAGCCGTCGCGGAAGACGGTGATGCCGAGACAGCCCAGATCCCACGCGAGACGGTAGGCCGCGGCCACGTCCTCCTCGGTCGCGCTCTCCGGCAGGTTGATCGTCTTCGAGACGCCGTTGTCGGTGTGCTTCTGGAAGGCGGCCTGGTGCCGCACGTGCCAGATCGCGTCGATCTCGTGCGCGGTCTTGAAGATCTCGCGGACCGCCTCGGGCACGCCGGCCACGTCGCGGAGCGAGCCTCGGCGCGCCACCTCGGTCATCAGCGACTCCGAGTGGAAGCCGTGGCGGCGCGCCAGCCGCTCGAAGGTCTCGCTGAAGAACGGCAGCACCCGCTCGCCGTCCGGTCCCTTCACGCGGTGCTCGAAGGCGAGGGCGAAGACCGGCTCGATCCCGGACGAGCAGCCCGCGATCATCGAGATGGTCCCGGTGGGCGCGATGGTGGTCACGGTGGAGTTGCGGAGCGGCCGGCCGTGCCGGTAGATCGAGCGGCTCCAGTGCGGGAACGGTCCGCGCTCCTCCGCGAGCCGCGCGGACTGGTCGTGCCCCTTCTCGTTGACGAAGGCCATGAGGCGCTCGGCCAGCTCGAGGGCCTCGTCGCTGTCGTACGGGATCCCGAGGGTGAAGAGCAGATCGGCCCAGCCCATGATGCCGAGACCCACGCGCCGGTTGGCCTTCACCATCTCGTCGACCTGCGGCAGCGGGTACGGGTTCACCTCGATGACGTCGTCGAGGAACCGCACCGACAGCCGCACCACCCGCTCGAGCTCGCTCCAGTCGATCTCCCACCGCCCGGCGCGCTCGACCGCGAACTTGGCCACGTTGATCGAGCCGAGGTTGCACGCGTCGTTCGGCAAAAGTGGCTGCTCGCCGCATTGGTGGACCACGAGGCCGTTGGCGACCATCGAGTGGCTCTGCGGCTCGGTCAGGTCGTAGACCGAGCGCCGGCCCGCCGGCTCCACCGCGATGACCTCGTCGCTCCACTTCTGGGCGTAGGAGCCCGCGTAGCGCACCCCTTCGAGACGGCGCTGCTTGTCGTCGAGGAACCCGACCTCGCGGAGGAAGCGCGAGCGCGACGCGCCGAAGATGCCCAGCTCGAAGAGCACCCCGTCGGAGCCGTAGGTGCGGAGCCCGCCGTCCTTGGCCCGGTAGGCGAAGAGCCCGTCGCGGGGCGACCGCGAGCGGTCCATCAGGCTGCTCTTGATCCCGAGGTTCAGGAGGAGGAGCTGGACCCCGCGCAGCAGATCGCGACTCTTGGAGGTGAGCGCGATCCAGGAGCTATTGGTCTTGGGGTTCTCCCGCACCGTGCCGTCGGCCGAGAAGAGCCCCTGGAGGAACCCCGCCACCGCGACCCGCGGCGCCGTGAAGAGCGTCTCGGGCACCGCCTTGTGCGCGGCCTTGACCGGCCGGACGCCGAGCGTCTCGAAGAAGCCGGCGAAGAACTTGCCCGGATACATGAGGTGCCGCACCCCGCGCGCCCGCGGCCACACCCGGGCCGGGCGCCCGTGCCAGCCGTCCATCGCGGCGGCGATGCGCGCGAGGGCCGCGTGGTCATCGGAGCCGAACGTGAAGCCCACCCGCGGGTCCTTGCCGTCGCCCGCGCGAAGCCAGCCGTCGCCCACCAGCCAGCCGAGGACGAAGCCGAGGTCTCCGCTCCACCGGGTCGGCAGGGGGTGGCGGTACCGGCGCCCGTTGCGCCCGATGAACTCCGCGGGCGTCTCCACCGGCAGGGCGTCGTCGGCCGGGAACGCGCCCGGGTCGCTCTGGATCCACACCCGATCGACCGCCACGCGTAGATCCCCGGCCGCGACCCAGCCCCGATCGGTCATCAGCCGGTGGTCCGGCGTGCACGTGAGCTCGTATCCCGCCGCGGTCCGCACCGTGACCGTCTCACGCTCGCCCGAGCGGAAGGCCCGGCTGATGGGCAGGCAGCTCTCGCCGTAGGCGGTGAGCGGCACGTCGTGGGTGCCTTCCCAGACCATCAGCCGGGAGGGCAAGAGCCGCGGATCGACCTTGACCGCGAGACCGCCGGCCCCGTAGCGGGAGGCGATGCGCTCCATCCGCAGGAGGCCGCGATCGGTGGAGACCAGCGCGTCCGCCGCGATGCATGGATTGGTCGCCTCGATCAGCCCCAGGTCCGGGGTGGGATTCGCCGGGCTGCGGTTGATGCGATCGATGAAGACCATGCCCGGATCGCCGGAGCGCCACGCGGCGCGCACGATGCGCGCGAAGACGTCGCGCGCGCGCAGCCGGCCCGTGACCTGTCCGGTGCGCGGGTTGATCAGGTCGTACTCCCCGTCGGCGGCGAGGGCCTCCATGAACGTGTCGGTGGCCGCCACCGAGATGTTGAAGTTGGTGATCCCGCCGTCGAGCTTGCTCTCGATGAACTCGAGCAGGTCCGGGTGGTCGACGCGCAGGATCCCCATGTTGGCCCCGCGCCGCGCGCCGCCCTGCTTCACCGCCTCGGTGGCCGCGTTGAACACGCGGAGGAAGGACACCGGTCCCGACGCGCGCCCGCCCGTCGAGTGCACCACGTCGTCCTTCGGACGCAGGCGTGAGAAGGCGAAGCCGGTGCCGCCCCCCGATTGCTGGATGATGGCGGCCGCCTTCACCGACTCGAAGATCTCCTCCATCGAGTCGCCCACCGGCAGCACGTAGCAGGCCGAGTACTGGAGCGCGTTGTCCTTGCCCGCGTTCATGAGGGTGGGCGAGTTGGGAAGGAAGTACCCGTCGACCATCATGTCGTAGAAGGCGGTCGCGACCTCCGAGACCCCGGCCGCGGTGCGCCCGAAGCGGGTCTCCGCCGAGGCGATGGCCACCGCGACCCGCCAGCACATCTCCTCCGGGGTCTCGCGGACCTGCCCCTGCTCGCGGGCCAGGTAGCGCTCGCGGAGCACCCGCAGCGCGGGCTCGGACCAGCGGCCCACCTTGGACGGTCGGGTCATGGACGGCATGTTCTTACTTACCCCTCCCCTGGTATCCGGCGCCGGGAGGCCTCCCGCGCGTGGGGTACCCACCGGACTATCTCACAAACTTGACTACAGTCCAAAGGTCCCTACAATTGGGCGGAATTGACTTCTCCACGCAGATTCCCCCCATGTGCCTCCCGCCCCGGTCAGGACCTGGAGAAGCGGGATCGGGCGCGTGTTCCCGAAGACGAGGCCCGGTGTGACGTCCACGCTTCACGTGAAGTCTCAGGGAGATCCGGCATGATGTGGGAGCGATTCGCTCTGTCCCTGGCGCTGGTCCTGACCCTGGGGGCGCTGCCGCCCGCGGTCTCGGCCCAGACGCCTCCTCCGGCGACCACGCTCCCCCCGGCCACCCCGGCCCCGGCGACGATGCCGACCCCCCCGTCGATGCCGCCGCGCGAGCCCCTGCCGCCGCCGCCCGGCATCCGTCCGTTCGCCACCCCCCAGGAGCTGGTGGGGCGTGAGCTGGGCCTGGAGGAAGCGGTCAACATCGGGCTCGAGAACGCCCCCGTAATCGTGGCCCGCATCAGCGACTATATCGCGTCCCAGCAACGGGTGAACCAGGCCCTGGCCCCCCTCCTGCCCCAGCTGACCGCCTCCGGCAACTACGGCCGGGCGCGCTCCCTCAACACGTTCGGCGGCAACACCCTCTACAGCGACTTCGGATCGGCCAGCGTCACCGCCTCGCAGCTCCTCTTCGACTTCGGCCGGACCTGGGCGGCCAAGGACGCGGCCAAGTCCAACGCGGTCGCGTTCAAGGAGATTCTCGAGTCGCAGAAGCTCGACATCTCCCAGCTCGTGAAAACGCAGTACTTCACGCTGCTCCTCTCCAAGCGCCTGGTGCAGGTGAACCTGGCCGCGCTCGACCGCGCTGAGGTCAACCTCCGCAGCGCGCAGGGCTTCTTCCAGGTCGGCACCCAGCCCAAGAGCTTCGTCACGCGCGCCGAGGTCGACGTGGCCAACGGGCGGGTCAACGTGATCCGGGCCCAGAACGCGGTGAACCTGGCCCGGGTGGCGCTCAACGCGGCGATGGGCATCGCGGTCAACGCGCCGACCGAGGTGAAGGACCTGCTCTCCTACACCCAGTTCCCCCTCAATCGCGACGAGCTCATCGGCGAGGCGCTCCGCAACCGGCCCGAGTATCGGCAGGCGAAGGCGCTCGCCGACTCGGCGGATGCCTCGGTGCGGCAGACGTTCCGGGACTTCTTCCCCAATCTCTTCGGCAGCGGCACCTACGGCATCGCAGGCGTCACCGCCGTCGACCGGAACACGAGCGGCTTCATCGACTCCGGCAACCAGTGGAACGTGGGCCTGACCCTCAGCTGGTCGATCTTCGACGGCGGCGGCAAGATCGCCCGCTACAAGGAAGCCAAGGCGAACCTGGAGGCCGCGAAGGCGCGGGTGCGCGACACCGAGCTGCAGGTCTGGCAGAATGTGGAGCAGTCGTACCTGAACCTGGGCGAGGCCGAGGAGCGGATCGGGGCCGCCCAGAAGGCGGTGGAGTCCGCGGAGGAGAACTACCAGCTGGCCCGGGGCCGCTTCGACGCGGGCGTGGCCAACATCATCGAGCTGACCGACGCGCAGCTGGCCCTCACCCAGGCCCAGTCGGACCAGGCCCAGGCCCTCTCGGACTACCGGATCGCCATCGCGCGCCTGGAGCGGGCACTCGGCCGGCGCTAGGAATATCGCCGACCGCCCCCGCGTCTGTCATCATGAAGCGTCGTCTCCTCTGGGTGGTCGCGATCGTGGTGCTCGCGGGCGGGATCACCGGCGCCTATCTCTACACCCAGGGCGTCGGGGCCCGGACGGCCTTCCGGACCGCCGCGGTCTCGCGCGGTCCCCTCACCGCCGCGGTGTCGGCCACCGGCACCCTCAACGCGGTGATAACGGTGCAGGTCGGCTCCCAGGTGTCGGGCCAGATCAGGGAGCTCCTCGCCGACTTCAACTCGCTGGTGAAGAAGGACCAGGTCATCGCCCGCATCGATCCCGACACCTTCGAGGCCAAGGTCAACCAGACCAAGGCCCAGGTGGACGCGGCGCGCGCCTCGGTGCTGAACCAGCAGGCCGCGGTGGAGAAGACGCGGGCCGACCTGGAGAACGCCCGCGCGGCCCTCGCGGCGGCGCGCGCCCAGACCGCCAAGTCGCGGGTGACGGTGGTCGATTCCAAGCGCACGCTGGGCCGCAATCGCGACCTGCGGCAGCGCGGCCTCATCGCGCAGGCCGACGAGGATACCGCCCAGGCCGCCTACGACTCCGCGGTCGCCCAGCTCGACGCCTCCGGGGCCCAGGAGCAGGCGCAGGTCTCGGCGGTGCGCGCCGCGGAGGCGCAGCTGCGGGTCTCCGAGGCGATGCTGCAGAACGCGACCGCGCAGGTGGCCCAGAACGAGGCGGCCCAGCGCCAGGCCCAGGTGGACCTGGACCACACCTACATCCGCGCCCCGGTCGACGGAGTGGTGGTCGGCCGCACCGTCGACGTCGGCCAGACGGTGGCCGCGAGCCTGCAGGCCCCGACTCTATTCACGATCGCCCAGGATCTGCGTAACATGCAGGTCGACACCAACGTCGACGAGGCCGACGTGGGACGGGTCAAGGTGGGCCAGGCCACGACCTTCACGGTGGACTCGTTCCCCGGCCGCACCTTCACGGGCGAGGTCGTGCAGATCCGGAAGGCGCCGCTGGTGGTGCAGAACGTGGTCACCTACGATGTGGTGGTGACCGCCAGGAATCCGGAGCAGCGGCTCCTGCCCGGCATGACCGCGAACGTGCGCATCATCATCGACCAGAAGGAGGGCGTGCTGCAGGTGCCCAACGCGGCGCTCCGCTTCCGCCCGCCCGGCGTCGAGGCGGCCGAGCGCGAGCGGCCGGCGGGGCGACCGAGCGGGCCCGGCGGCGGCGGGGGCCGCGGGGGCGGGGCGCCGGCGGGGCGGGTGTTCGTCCTGGGCCCCGACGGCAAGCCGACCGCGCTGTCCCTGCAGCTCGGCATCGGTGACGGGACCTACACCGAGGTCGTCCGCGGCGAGCTCACGGAAGGCCAGCAGGTCATCGTGGGCGTCGCGGTGCCGGGGGATCGGTCGCAGCCGCCGACCGGCACCGCCCCGCGCCTTCGCTTCTGACATGGCCGACGCCCTGATCGAGACGGTCGACCTGGTCAAGGACTACCACCTCGGCTCGCGGCGCATCCACGCCCTGCGGGGGGTCTCGATGACCATCGCGCCCGGCGAGTTCGTGGCGGTGATGGGCCCCTCGGGATCCGGCAAGTCCACGTTCATGAACCTGCTCGGCTGCCTCGACATCCCGAGCGCGGGGCTCTACCGGCTCGACGGGCTCGACGTCTCGCGCATGGGCCGCGACGCCCTCGCCCACGTGCGCAACGAGAAGATCGGCTTCGTCTTCCAGACCTTCAACCTGCTGCCCCGCACCACCGCGCTCGAGAACGTGGAGCTGCCCCTGCTCTACAGCGCCGCGATGCCGCGCGACCGGCAGGCGCGGGCCCGCGCCAAGCTGGCCGCGGTCGGGCTCTCGGAGCGGGAGCACCACCATCCCGCCCAGCTCTCGGGCGGCCAGCAGCAGCGGGTCGCGATCGCGCGCGCCCTCATCAACAACCCGGTGCTGATCCTGGCCGACGAGCCCACCGGCGCGCTCGACTCGCGGACTAGCGTGGAGATCATGGCCCTCTTCCAGGATCTGAACCGCGAGGGCATCACGGTGGTGGTGGTGACCCACGAGGCCGACATCGCGCGTTACGCCGGCCGCGTCCTGAGCTTCCGCGACGGCCACCTCACCCACGACGAGCCGGTGGCCGATCGGCTCGTGGCCCGCGAGCTGCTCGCCACCCTGCCCAGCGGGGACGTCGCCGACGAGGAAGACCTGACGCCCGAGGTGACGCCCACGTGAACGTCCTCGCGAGCGCGCGGATCGCGGTGCGGGCCCTGCGGGTCAACAAGCTGCGCAGCGCGCTCACCATGCTCGGCATCGTGATCGGGGTCGGCGCGGTCATCACCATGGTCGCGGTGGGCGCGGGAGCCCAGGCCCGGGTGGCCGAGCAGATCCAGAGCCTCGGGGCCAACGTCATCGTCATCTGGCCGGGCACCGTGAATCTCGGCGGGGTGCGGCTCGGCGCGGGAGCCCAGGCCAGCCTGTCCGAGGACGACGCGTGGGCGGTCCAGCGCGACATCCCGCTCGTCGAGGTGGTGGCGCCCTACGTGCGGGGCAACGCCCAGGTGGTCTACTCGAACCTCAACTGGTCGACCACCATCCTCGGGGTCACCCCCGAGTACTTCCCGGCGCGCGACTGGGAGGTCGTGGAGGGTCGCATCCTGACCCAGGAGGAAGTGGACGGCGCCTCCAAGGTCGCGCTGGTCGGCCAGACGGTGGCTCAAAACCTGTTCGGCGAGGAGGACCCGCTCGGCCAGGTGATCCGCATCAAGAAGGTCCCGTTCACCATCATCGGGGTGCTGGACCGCAAGGGCCAGACCACGTGGGGCCAGGATCAGGACGACCAGATCGCCATTCCCCTCACCACCGCCAAGACCAAGGTGATCGGGGGCAACCAGGCCAAGGGCCGCGCGGTGGGCGCGATCACCATCAAGGTGCGCGAGGCGGAGCTCATGAAGGCGGCCGAGAACGAGATCCGCGAGCTGTTGCGCCAGCGCCACCGGCTGCAGCCCTTCCAGGAGGACGACTTCAACCTGCGGAACCTCGCCGAGGTGCTCCAGTCGCAGGAGGCGGCCTCCCGCGTGCTGACGATGCTGCTCGCCGCCATCGCGTCGGTTTCGCTCCTAGTGGGTGGTATCGGTATCATGAACATCATGCTGGTGTCGGTGACCGAGCGGACGCGGGAGATCGGGCTGCGCATGGCGGTGGGCGCGCGCGGCCGCGACATCCTGGCCCAGTTCCTGGTGGAGGCGGTCACCCTGTCGCTCATCGGGGGCGCCATCGGGATCGGCGCGGGCCTCCTCGGCTCCTATGCGATCGCCTACTTCGCGGAGTGGCGCACCCTGCTCCAGATCGAGGCCATCCTCGTCGCCTTCGGCTTCGCGGCCGCGGTCGGCATCTTCTTCGGCTTCTACCCGGCGCGCAAGGCGGCCGGGCTCAACCCCATCGACGCCCTCCGGTACGAATGATCGCCCGCCGGCTGCTCGGGGTCGTGCTGGTCTGGGCCGCGCTCGGCGGCTCGCTCGAGGCCCAGACTTATTCCCCGCAGTCCCCTTCCCGTCTCGCGGTGAGCTTCACCACCGAGCGGGTGGGCAGCGGCCGCGTCCTGATCTACGGCGAGGTGCGCAACGGAGCCAACTCGGCCTGCGAGCGGGTGATCGTGAGCGTGGAGGGGCTCGACGAGAACGGCCGGGTGGTCAGCCGGGGCCGCGCCTTCGTCTTCGGGGCCGTCCCGTCGCGGGGCTCGAGCCCGTTCGAGGTGCGCATGTCCTCCCCCGGCACCGAGCGCCGCTTCCGCGTGGAGATCGAGTCCTTCCAGTTCTCGTCGTCCTCGGGGAACTGACCCCGCGGGTTCGTGAAGAAGCGAAAGAAGGCCGCCTCACCCCGCCGCCGCATCGCCCGCGAGCGCGCCCGTCGGCGGCGGGCCCGGGCGCGCCGGACGCGCGTCGCCGCCCCCGCGCTGGCTCCCGCCCCGCTCGCCCTCACGCCTACCGCGGCCACGCCGCCCGGCCCGTCGGCGACGGCCGTCGCGACCCAGGTCGAGCAGCGCGGGCGGCCCATCGTCGCCGCGCTCGCGCGGATCGCCCGTGGCTCGGAGCCGCCGCGGGCCCGCCTCGAGCAGGCGATCCGCCTGCTCCTGGCCGCCTACGGCGAGAGTGATCCCGACTTCTCCGGGCTCTTCCTGACCGGCTGGGCCCGGGCCCGGCACGACAAGCAGTTCCGCCTGACCCTCGCCTGGCAGCGGGAGCAGATCCGGCTCTCCCTCGAGGACATCCTGACGGAAGGCGCAAGAACCCGCCGGTTTCGCGGCGATCTGGACGCGGGCGCAGTGGCCGCGGTCATCGTGGGCGCGGCCGAGGGCTGCCTGCTGCAGGCCGCGACGGAGGGCGGCGCGGTTCCGGCCGAGCGCCTGGTGGGCGCCCTGCTGACCCTGGCCGTCAGCGGGGCTTGAGCTCGATGTGGTAGCCGTCCGGATCCTGGATGTAGAGCGACGGGCCGGTGCCGAAGGCGCCGCGCCGCTCCACCACGTCGCCATCGATTGTCACCCCGCGGGCGCGCAGCCCGTCCCGCACCGCGGCCAGGTCGCCGCAGCGGATCGAGAGGCAGAAGTGGTCGAGCCCGCCCCCCTCGGCCCGCTCGCCCGGCAAGAGGTCGATGAGTTGCTCGCCGAAGCGGAGCTGCACCAGCGAGATGCGCTCGTTCACGTGGTCGAGCGTGCACCCGAGCAGATCGATGTAGAAGCGCTGCGAGGCCGCCTGGTCGCGCACGCGCAGCACCAGGTGATCGAGGCCCAGGGGCTCGAAGCCGCGGCTCATCGCCTGAGCCCCACCGCCACCAGGCCCAGGATCCCGGCGAGCAGGCTCACCCCGTTCAGGACGCTCGAGAGCCGGTGTAGCCGGGTGAACGCGAGGGACTCGGTGGAGACCGCCCCGGTCGCGGCGCCGGTCTGGTGCAGGGCCTCGCGCGCGGCGTGGGCCGCGGGCAGCACCACGAGCCACGCGTAGAGCGTGCTGGCGAGCATCAGGGCCACCAGCAGCAGCGCGACCCAGCCGCCGGATCGGTCGTCGCGGAGCAGCAGGCGCACCAGCAAGGCCAGGAGCGCGAGCCCGCCGAGCGCGGCGCCCACCGCGTAGTAGCGGGGAAACACCGCGCTCACGAAGCGGCCGGCCGCCTCGCGGTCGAGCGTGGTGAACGCGGCGGGCGCGATCACCGCTCCGAAGAACGCCATCACCCCGAGCCAGCAGACGATCGCCCCCGCGGCCACGATCCTCATCGCGCCTACCATACCGGCGGCGCCCCCGCATCGCAAGGCGCGCGGGGGGGCGCGCGGTTGACAGTGCGGGCTCGGGCCCTCTAGCATCGGGCGCGATGCGCCTGGCGGCGGCGGTGGTTCTCCTCCTCGGCGCGGCCGTCGCCGCGTGGGCCCAGTCGGGGCCGGCCGCCGAGGTGCGCGCCTTCGCCTCGCGCTACCACGAAGACCCGGCGCGGATCGACACGCTGCGCGCCACCATGACCCGGATCGTGGAAAGCGACCCCCAGATCGACAACCTGCTCGCCCTCGCCCAGATCGCGTTCATCTACGGCGACATCCGCGCCAAGACCCCCGGCGACAAGCTCGCGGCGTACGAGCAGGGCCGGCAGGCGGCAGGACGGGCGATGGAGGCGGCGCCCGGCAACGCGCGCGCCCACTTCTGGTACGCCGCCAACGTGGGTCGCTGGGGTCAGACCAAGGGCGTGGTGCGATCTCTCTTCCTGTTGCCCGAGGTGAAGAAGGGCATGGAGACCGCGCTGGAGCTGGACCCGCAGTTCCCGTCCGCCTACGTGCTTGCCGCCACCGTCTACTGCGAGGTGCCGGGGCTCTTCGGCGGCGACCTCGAGAAGTCGGAGGCGATCTTCCGGCGCGGGCTCGAGGTCGACCCGCGCTTCACCGCTCTGCGCGTCGGTCTGGCCCGCACCCTCATCAAGCGCGGGCGGATCCCGGAGGCGCGGCGCGAGCTGCAGGCGGCGCTCGACGAGAAGAGCCCCGGCAACCCGGCGGACTGGACGCTCAAGGACACGCCCGAGGCGCGCGCGCTGCTCGCGTCGATCGCGGGTCGCTCGTGAGCATCGGCCACGTCATCCGGCGCCTCCGCCGGGAGGCGCCGACCTGGCGGGCGACCGCGCTGGCCCTGGTGGCCGACCAGTGGCACGATCCGTTCCGCGTCCTGATCGCCTGCCTGCTCTCGCTCCGCACCAAGGACGAGACCACCGGGCCCGCGGCGGCCCGCCTGTTTGCGCTCGCCGACACGCCGGAGCGCCTGCGCCGGCTCGCGCCGCGCACCATCGAGCGCGCGATCTACCCGGTGGGCTTCTACCGGACCAAGGCGCGCGTGCTGCGCGACGTGAGCCGCGATCTGATCGAGCGCTTCGGGGGCGCGGTGCCGGACGAGATCGACGCCCTCCTCACCCTCAAGGGGGTGGGCCGCAAGACCGCCAACCTGGTGGTGACCCAGGGGTTCAACAAGCCGGGCATCTGCGTCGACGTGCACGTGCACCGGATCTCGAATCGCTGGGGCTACGTGAGCACCCGCACCCCCGAGGAGACCGAGATGGCGCTTCGCCGCCGTCTCCCGCGCCGCTACTGGATCGGCTACAACGACCTGCTGGTGTCCTTCGGGCAGAACGTCTGCCTGCCCGTCTCGCCCCACTGCTCCCGCTGCCCGATCCGCGCGGGCTGCCCGCGCAAGGGCGTGCGCCGCTCCCGCTAGGCGCGCGCGGCCCGCGCCCGCCGCCGCAGGCGCCGCAGCAGCGCGAGGGCCTCGCGGTCCGCGCGCGGCTCCGGGTCCTTCGGGGTCTCGAGCGCCATCGGCACGCGCGCGAAGCGGCGATCCCGCATCAGCCGCCGGAAGGTCTCGACGCCCAGGTGGCCCCGCCCGATCTTCTCGTGGCGGTCGAGGCCGGAGCCGAGCGGTTGCTTGGCGTCGTTCAGGTGGAAGGCGAGGACCCGGGCGAGCCCGAGGCGCTCCGCGCACTCGCCCATCGTCGCCCGGTACCCGGCCAGGGTGCGGATGTCGTAGCCGGCCGCGAAGAGGTGGCAGGTGTCGAGACAGATCCCCACCCGCTCCGGCTCCCGCACCGCCGCGATGACCGCGGCGAGCTCCTCGAAGCTCCGGCCCACCGTCGCTCCGCCGCCCGCGGTGTTCTCCAGCGCGATCCGCACCCGGTGCCCGCGGGTCCGCTCGTGCAGCACGTCGATTGCGCGGGCCACCCGCGCCACGCCCTCCGCGAGGCCGGCGCCGCGGTGCGAGCCCGGATGGATCACCACGAAGGGCAGGCCGAGGGCCTCCGCGCGCTCCAGCTCGTCGTGGAACACGTCCACCGCGCGATGCCACTCCGCGGGCACCGGGGTGGCCAGGTTGATCAGGTAGTTCGCGTGGGCGAAGACGACCTGGATGCGGCTCGCCTTCCACGCCGCGCGGAACTCCCGCACCTCGGCGTCGGTGTAGGGCCGCGCGGCCCACTGGCGCTGGTTCTTGAGGAAGATCTGCACCACCGAGCAGCCCACCTCGAGCCCCCGCGTGAGGGCCTGCGGCAGCCCGCCCGCGATGGACATGTGGGCGCCGAGCCAGTCACGCGTCGAGCTGCCGGGCGACCTCATGCAGCTCGCGCTCGAGCCGGCGCAGGCGCCCGCTCAGGGCGGGGCCGCGGGCCTTGCGTCGCAGCAGGCCGCCCTCGATCAGGGAGAGGAAGGCGGCCGAGATCTCCTCGGCGCCCCAGCGGCCGCGGGGGTTGTACCACTTGTGGACCCAGTTGACCATGCCGAGCACGCCGAAGACGACCAGGCGGGGCGGCACGTCCCGGAACACCCCGCGGCGGATCCCCTCGGCCACGATCCGCTCCACTCCCTTGTCGTAGCGGTCCTTCTGGGCCGCGAGGGAGCGCGCGAAGCGGGCGGGCAGGTTCGCCTCCTCCCCGAAGAACACGGTGAGGAAGGACCGGTTGGCGATGACGAACCGCACGTGCTGCCGCACCACCCGCCGCAGCTGCTCCTCCGGGCCCAGGTCCGAGCCCAGCACCAGGCTGAGATCGCGGGTGAACGCGTCGATGGTCTCCCGCGAGATCGCGGCGAGCATCTCCTCCTTGGCCCGGAAGTGGGTGTAGAGCGACGCCTTCGACATGCCGAGCTGGGCCGCGATGTGATCCACCGTGGAGGCGGGGTAGCCGCGCTCCCGGAAGAGGTCGGCGGCGGCGCGCAGGATCTGGGCCCGGGCCGCCTTGCGGGTCGCGTTCATGGCGACCCAGTCTACTTGACACTCCCCGGGACCCGTGATAAAAACCGAAGAGTATAGAAATCATACTGTTGGGTTTTATCCGGCTATTTCTAGAGGAGGTGCCTCCATGGAGCGTCGCGTGATCCCCGGCACGATCGAGACCGTGTTCGAGTTCGACTACTCGGTGCAGGCGGAGGACATGCGCGGCCTCTACGAGAAGGCCAAGCGCGACCAGTGGAACGCGAGCCGCGACATCGCCTGGGAGACCCCCGAGCCCTCCGACGGCCGCGTGCTCTCCGACGAGCTCGTGGACATCTACGGCAGCAAGATCTGGTCGAGCCTCTCCGAGAAGGACCGGGTCGAGCTGAACCGGCACATCGCGGCGTGGCGCCTCTCGGTCCTGGTCTACGGCGAGCAGGGCGCGATGCTCGCCTGCAGCCAGATGGTGAACATCGTCACCGGCACCGACGAGAAGTTCTTCCAGGCCACCCAGGTCATGGACGAGGCCCGTCACAACGAGGTGCTGGAGCGCTACATCCAGACCCGCCTCGGCGGCACGCACTACCCGATGCCGGAGAACGAGCGGGTGCTCTTCGACACGATCCTCACCGACTCGCGCTGGTACATCAAGACCATCGCGCTCCAGCTGGTGGCCGAGACCTTCGCGGTGGCCATCTTCAGGATGATGCAGGAGGCCGCCGCGGATCCCCTCCTCCGCCAGGTCTGCAGCCGGATCCTGCTGGACGAGTCGCGCCACATGGGCTTCGGGATGCTCGCCCTGCCCGACATCGTCAAGGAGGCGAGCGACGCGGAGCGTCGGGAGATGGAGGACTTCACCTGCGTGGCGCTGGAGAAGGTGCTGACCGGCTTCTTCCCGCTCGAGGCCTACCGCGACGTCGGCTTCACCCCGGCCCAGATCGAGGAGGCCAAGGCCTTCCGGCGCGACGTGGCCGCCCGCAACGACTACGCGGTGTACCGGAAGTTCTTCAAGCGCGACATGCACACCTCGATGGTGAACAACCTCGCCCGCATCGGCCTCCTGACCGAGCGGGTGCGGCCGCGCCTGGCCGCGCTCGGCATCGAGCTGCCCGCCGCGGCGGCCTGAGCGGCCCACGCGCCTACCCGCCGCCGAGCAGCTCGCGCAGCCGGCGGTCGCGGTAGTCGAAGAGGGCGCGGATGCGTCCGCCCCCGCCGAGCGCGTGGGCGAGCCGGCCGAGCGGCCCGGCGGGAAACCGGTAGGTCACGCGGTCCTCCAGCCAGGTGCCGGGTGTCCCCGCGCCGGGCCCCGCCTCCGCGTCCCGCGGCCCCTCCAGGAACCGGTGCCGATGCTCCCAGCGCGCGAACGGCCCGTGCAGCTGCACGTCGACGAAGCGGTGGGGCGGATCGAACTCGCGAATCATCACCCGCCAGGCCATCGGAAGGCCGGGCACCCGGAAGTCGAGCACCGCTCCCGCGGCCAGCCGCGGCGGCGGGGCGAGGAAGCGCGGGCGCGCCCACGCGGGCTGAAGGCGGGGGAGATTGGCCGCGTCCGCGAAGAGCTCGAACACCTCGGGCCGGGGTCGCGGCAGCCACACGCGACGCTCGAGGATATGGTCCGGCATGACCGCCGCGTTATCATAGGCGGGTGCCCGGCGCCGGTCAAACCCGAGCCTACCTCGCACTGACTCTGATCTCGGCGCTCTGGGGCTCCTACCCCGCCTTCGCCAAGCTCGCGCTCGCCCACTTCCCGCCCTTCGTCCTCGTCGCGCTCCGCTGCTCGCTCGCCTCCGCGTTCCTCACCGTGCTGCTCTTCCGCCGCGGCTGGGAGGAGTTTCGCGAGCTGCGCTGGGCCGACCTGCGCGTCTTCGCGTTCCTTGGGTTCAGCGGGCTCTTCGTCTCCACCGGCGGCACCTACCTGGGCATCGCGCTCAGCACCGCGGCCAACGCGGCGATCCTGCAGGCCGCGACCCCGGTGATGGTGGCCCTCGGCGCGCGCTTCTACCTGGGCGAGCGCCTGCGCCGGCGCCAGTGGGCGGGGGTGGCCGCGTCGCTCGCGGGAGTCCTGCTGGTCATCACCCGAGGAAGCTGGCGGGCCATCGCCCACCTCGAGCTGTTGCCCGGCGACTTCATCCTGCTCGTCTCGCAGGCGGGCTGGAGCGCGTACACCATCTACGGCAAGCAGGTGCTCGCGGTGCACTCGCCC
>Ga0075433_10001195_pt1 | contig 18904 bp, 15 predicted proteins | sample RhiMethybrSRZTD2_FD_75299 | JGI IMG/M metagenome (GOLD analysis project Ga0075433, IMG submission 75299) | Populus rhizosphere microbial communities from Tennessee, USA - Rhizosphere MetaG P. TD hybrid SRZTD2 | ecosystem: Host-associated > Plants > Roots > Rhizosphere > Soil | place: USA... | reverse complement strand
GAACGCGTAGCCGGGAACGGCCTTGCGCTGCGCGTACAGCTTCAGCAGCTCCTCGGCCATGTCGCGCATCGCCTTCTTGACGCGCGTCTTGGCCTTCTCCCACGTCGTGCCGCCGAGGCGATCGAGCGCCGGCCGGATGCCGCCCGTGTACTTCTGAATCAGGTCGAGGCGTTCGACGGGAACGAACAGCTTGTCGTCGCCGTGATAGCGCAGCTCGAGAAACTCTTGCGTCTCACCCGCCGTGCCGACCGCCAGCGTGCCGGTGCCCAGCTGCTTCAGTCCCACGAATTCGCCGATGCCGTGATCGACATGGACGACGAGATCGCCGACCTTCAGATCGCGCAGGTTCGAGAGAAACGTTTGCGCAACGCTGCGGCGACGCTCAGTCGCGTGCCGTTCCTCGTCGAAGATGTCGGTTTCCGCGTAGAGCTGAAGCGATGCTTCCGCTAGACGGAAGCCGCGGGACAACGTCCCGACCGCGATCAACACCGCCGCCGCAGAGGACGCATCGGCGTGGTCGATCGGCAGCGCGACGATTTCATAGTCCTTCAAGATCTCTGCGGTTCGCTCGGCTCTGCCGGCGCTATCGGCGACGAAGATCACAGATTCGCCGCGATCGCGCGCTTGCCGCAGATCCGCCACCCAGTCGCCCACCCGCCCGCGAAACTCCATCGCCGGCTGACATGAGACGTGGTGAATCGCATCGCCTTCGTCGATCGCGAGCTCCTCGAGCCGAGCCGCGGCACCAATCGGGTCGGCCAGGTCTTTCCACGGAGTGAACGCCAGCCAGGGCGCGAGTGCCGAGACGTGACCGCGCGCGGTTGCGTCTCGGTAACTGTTCTCGAGCTGCTGACCAACCTTTGCGGCGTGTTGCTCGATTTGTTCGAGCTCAGACACGGTTATGCGAAGGCGCGGTGTCGTCGACAGGAAATCCATCACCGACACGAGATCGTCGTCTTCGAATCGTTCTCTGGCCGGAACGATATGCACGTGATCGGTCGGTCCGGTGGATCGCTGCGAGGCCGGATCGTAGCGCCGCAGCGTTTCCACCAGGTCGCCGACAAATTCGATTCGCACCGGCTCGGCATCGCCGGCCGGAAACAGATCGACGATCCCGCCGCGCAATGTGAACGACCCGTGCTCGTCGACCGGATCCTCGCGAGCGAAACCGGCGTCGACGAGCAGTTCGGCGAGCCGCTGCGGCTCGATTTCGGAACCGGCGCGGAGATCGATCGACGCCCGCAGGAGTCGTTCCGGTCGACTGACTCTCGGCAGAAGAGACGCCGCCGAGGCCACGAGCAGACGCGCCGTGCCGGTGGCCGCAGCGTGCAGTGCACGAGCACGCGCGGCGGCCACTCGAAAGTGCGGCGTCATGCCGCGGTACGGATCGACTTGAAGCGATGGGAATGGCAGAACCGCTTCGTCGATCGCCGATTCGGACGCACTCTCGAGCGCGCCGTAGAAAAAGCGCGCGTCAGCGGTGGTCTGATCGACGTCCTTGTCGGTCGGCACGACGAGCAGCGTGGTGCCACCGCGTGCCCGGGCAGCGATCACCGCGGCCAACGCCTTCGCAGAGGGCGTCAGTCCTGCGGTCACGCGCGCACTTCCGTCGAGACCTGCGGCGGCCGCAGCCCGGCTGAGCAGCGCGCGCAGCGTTAACGAAGGCGCGATAGTTGGCATGTGTTACGAGCGACGAACCCGTTCAATCAATCGAGACGACGAAAACCCCTCCGTCAACGTCAACCGCACGACCTTGCCGCCCCTCGCTTCGACGATGTCGCGACCGACGATCGCGTCATGGTTCCAGTCGGAGCCTTTGACGAGGATATCGGGCTGAATGCGAGAAATGACCGCGTCCGGTGTGTCCTCGTCGAAGATGGTGACGGCGTCGACAAACGCGAGCGCAGACAGCAGCTCGACGCGTTCGCGCTCATCATTGATCGGTCGGTCCGGCCCCTTATTCATTCTCACAGAACGGTCGGAGTTGACAGCAACGATCAACGCATCGCCGAGCTCGCGCGCTTGCGCGAGATACCGCACATGACCTGGATGCACGAGATCGAAGACACCGTTGGTAAATACCACGACGCCGCCACGACCGCGCACGGCGGCCGCGAAGAGGGCCGCCTCTTCCTGCGACATGCCACAGCGATGGTTGCGTTTCACAGGCCCGTTATGCGAATCCCGCTCGAAAAGGTCCAGCGATGCGGCGGACGGAACACGCCTGTGTCCTTCCATTGTGAGGCAATGCGGATCGTGTGCAGCTGGCGATGGTAATCGTACGGAGTGCCGTCGCGGCGATGCACGGCCACGTCGATCTTGTACGAACCCTCGATGAGCGCCAAGCTGTCGAGGTGAAACCCCACGTCAGCGTCGCCGCTGAACTCGGCGGGTTGCGCGCCTTCGATATCGGTGTTGGTGCCGTAACAGCAGACCCCGTCGGCACTGAAGATGCCCACGCCGAACACGAAGTCGGTCAGCCGTTGGTGCGCGCGGACGCGGATCCGAATCTCGACGGCCTCACCCGACTCGAAGACGTGGGCCGCGGTGCCATCGCGCCGCAGGAACTCGACGCTGAGAATCTCGGCCTCGCGCGATCCCCATCGCCCTTCTCGAGCCGTACTCATATCGGTAGGCGCGTCACCGCGTCGAGTGGCATCGATGGCGGTCCCGGCAGCCATGCTCCGGTTCTCTTCGGCGGCAACATCCAGTCGATAGGCGTCAATCACACGCTTGGGATCACCGTGCGCACGTGTCACGCCGTGGTCCAACCAGATCGCGTCATCGCAGAACCGCGTGACCAGATCGAGCATGTGGGTGACCAGGAGCACCGTCTTGCCGCGCCGTTTGAAGTCAGCGAACTTGTCGAGACACTTGTGCGTGAAGGCCTCGTCACCGACGGCGAGCACTTCGTCGACGAGCAGGACGTCCGGGTCCACGTTGATGGCGACCGAAAAACCAAGACGCACATACATGCCGGAGGAGTAGGTCTTCACCGGTGCATCGATAAACTCCTGCATATCGGCAAACGCCACGATCTCGTCGAATCGGGTCGCCACCTCGCGTTTGGACAAGCCGAGCATCATCCCGTTGATGAACACGTTGTCGCGACCCGAGATCTCTGGATGGAACCCGGCGCCGAGCTCGATGAGCGCCGACAGGCGGCCGTGCACCTGCACTTCGCCCGACGTCGGCTTGCCAATCCCGGCGATCAACTTCAACATCGTGCTCTTGCCCGAACCGTTGCGGCCCACGATGCCAAACGTTTTCCCTTGCGCCACATCGAACGAGACACCACGAAGTGCTTCGAATGTGGTGGTCTGGTTCAAATCGTGGGTGCGCCCACGCGACAGCAGCGCGCTCTTGAGCGTGCCGAACTGCGTACGTCGGCCGTATCGGCGATACACCTTGCGAACGTCGCGCACTTCGATCGCGTTCACACTTCCTCCGCGAGCGTATCCCGCAGGCGATCGAAGACGAAATATCCAACGCCGCAGATCGCCAGGGACAAGAGACCAAGGGCGAAGAGACGCGGCCATCCCGAGTAGAGCCCTGGCATGACCAGCGTCTCTCGGTACGCGACAGTCAGATGCGTAAACGGGTTCAGTGCCAGCAGCGTCTGTGCCCATGCAGGCGCTTCAGACAACGGATAGACGATCGGCGTGGCGAAGAACGCCAGCGTCAAGACATTGCTGAGCAGATCCCGGAGATCGCGGAAGTGCACCGTAAGCGACGACACGATGAGCGCCAAGCCGATCGTCAGCAGCAACTGGTCGAGGACGATCAGCGGCAGCCAAGCGATGTCAGCGGTGATCGGCACTCGGTAGTAGAGGATGAACGCGATCAGGATGGGAAGTCCCAACGCAAAATGCACCAGCCCTGCGAACACCGTCACGAGGGGAAGTACTTCGGCCGGAAAGAGCACCTTCCGGAGCAGCGCTCCACCCGCCACCAGCACGTTCGCCGATTCCAGGAGTGACGAAGACAACCACGTCCACGGAAGGATCCCGCAGAACAAGAACAGCGGGTAGTGCTCGATCTGCCGGCTCGGTGAGCCGGGAACGACCACCGAAAACACGAATGTGTAGATCAGCAGCAGGAGCAGTGGGTTGAGAAACGACCAGATGACGCCGAGAGCGGACCCTCGGTAGCGCGCCTTCAGTTCACGGGCGACGAGGCTCTGAATGAGCGCGCGATGGCGGAGAAGTTGCCGGAGACTATGCAGCACTCAGGATGGGCCCGGTCCACGCGTCCCGGGCCGGCCACATTTATACCCGGTTACACCCGGGTGCGTGCGCGCGAAGCGACCTGAAGTCGGGTAAGCGCTTTCATCAATGCGATGCGTGCGCGCTCGAAGTCCATGTCGGCTTGTGGATGGGCGACGCGCTCCTCGGCGCGCTTCTTCGCCTCCTCGGCTCGCCCAACATCGATATCCTGCGCGCGCTCGGCGATTTGGGCGAGCACGGTGACACGATCCGGAAGGACTTCGGCGAAGCCGAACGCAATCGCGAGATAGTAGCGCTCCTGCCCGGTCCGGTACCACATCTCCCCGACTTGCAGGCTGGCGAGCAGCGGCGTGTGTCCGGGAAGGACACCGAAGTATCCGTCCGCGCCCGGCAGCTCCACTTCGTCGACCTGCTGGCTGACAATGGCGCGGTCGGGCGTGACGATCTCGAGCGTGAGCGAGGTCGGTAACGCCATGACGGCTACGCGGCCTTCATCCCTTCTGCCTTTTCTCTGGCTTCCTCGATGGTGCCCACCATGAAGAATGCCTGTTCAGGCAGATCGTCGTGCTTGCCCTCGACGATTTCCTTGAAGCTCTTGACCGTTTCCGCGATCGGGACGTACTTGCCCTTGTATCCGGTGAACTGCTCGGCGACGAAGAACGGCTGCGAGAGGAACTTCTGGATCTTGCGCGCGCGCGCGACCGCCACCTTGTCGTCCTCCGACAGCTCGTCGATGCCGAGAATCGCGATGATGTCCTGCAGATCCTTGTAGCGCTGCAGGACCTGCTTGACCGAGCGCGCCACAGTGTAGTGCTCGTCGCCGATGACGCGCGGATCGAGGATGCGTGACGTCGACGCGAGCGGATCGACGGCCGGATAGATTCCGAGCTCTGCGATCTGACGAGAGAGGTTCGTCGTCGCGTCGAGATGCGCGAATGTGGTCGCCGGTGCGGGGTCGGTGTAGTCGTCCGCAGGCACGTAGATCGCCTGCACCGAGGTGATCGATCCCTTCTTCGTCGACGTGATGCGCTCTTGCAGCTCGCCCATTTCAGTCAGCAGCGTGGGCTGATAGCCGACGGCCGATGGCATGCGGCCGAGCAGCGCCGACACCTCGGACCCGGCTTGCGTGAACCGGAAGATGTTGTCGATGAACAGCAGCACGTCCTTGTTTTCTGCATCGCGGAAGTACTCGGCTACCGTCAACGCCGAGAGGCCGACGCGCAGACGTGCACCGGGCGGCTCCGTCATCTGGCCGTACACGAGGGCAGCGCGGGACTTCGCCATGTCCTTCATGTCGATGACGCCCGACTCCTGGAACTCGAGCCACAAGTCGTTGCCTTCGCGTGTGCGCTCGCCGACACCGCCGAACACGGAGACGCCACCGTGTTTCATCGCGATGTTGTTGATCAGTTCCATGATGATGACGGTCTTGCCGACGCCGGCGCCGCCGAACAGGCCGATCTTGCCGCCCTGCAGATACGGCTCGAGCAGATCGATGACCTTGATGCCGGTCTCGAACATGCGTAGCTCGGTGGACTGGTCCTCGAGCGTCGGCGCGTGACGATGGATCGGCCAGTGCTCCTTCGATTGCACGGGTCGATCCGGGAAGTCCACGGGCTCGCCGAGCACGTTGAGCACGCGGCCCAAGGTCTCCGGGCCCACCGGCACCGAGATCGGTGCGCCGGTGTCGATCGCAGTCATCCCCCGCGTCATGCCGTCGGTCGGCTTCATCGCCACCGCGCGCACGCGGTTCTCACCGAGATGCTGTTCGACTTCGGCCACGACGTCGATCTTCTCGACCCCCGGTCCGCCCTCCGAGACGATGCGAACCGCGTTGTAGATCTCCGGCAGCCCGCCGGCGAATTCGATGTCGATCACCGGGCCGATGACCTGCACAACCGTGCCCGTTCTCTGTGCTGCTGCTGTCTGTGCCATGTGATTTCACTCGGGTCCGGCTGAAGCCGGACACTACGTACGTCAGGACGTCGCGGCCGCGCCCGACACCACTTCGATGATCTCGCGCGTAATCGCCGCCTGCCGTACCTTGTTCATGTACAGCGTGAGGTTATCGAGCATCTCCGCCGAATTGCGTGTGGCTGCATCCATCGCGGTCATCTGTGCCGCGAAGAATGCCGCGTTCGATTCGAGCAGCGCTCGATAGACCTGCACCTGCACGTGGCGCGGCAGGAGGTCTCTGAAGATCTGCTCCGGTGCCGGCTCATAGAGATAGTCGATCACCGGACCTGTCGCCGGTGACGCGTCGAGTCTCGGAATCGGCAACAGCTGCTCGACGACGATCCGCTGCGAGATGACTGATTTGAACTCGTTGTAGACGAGATGCACGCTGCCGACCCGGCCGGAGGTGAACTCCTCGATCGCGGCATTCGCCAGCGCCGCGGCGTCAGCGAACGACAGACGCTGAAAGATACCGGCCGCCTCGTAGCGAACGTCGAACCCTCGACGTCGGAAGAAGTCGCGGCCCTTGCGCCCCACGAGACCGAGCACCACCTGGCGACCGCGATGGGCGCCGATGAATTGACCTGCAGCTTTGATCACGTTCGAGTTGAAGCTGCCGCAGAGTCCACGATCGGCCGTGATGATGATCAGCAGTGTGGGCGCACTTTCGTCGATCGCCGATCGCAGCAGAGGATGCGCATCCTGATCGACGCGCGAGACGAGCCCGTTCAATACAGCAAGCATCCGTTGCGCAAAGGGGCGCGCCGACACGACGCGTTCCTGTGCGCGGCGCAGCCGCGACGCCGCGATCATCTTCATCGCTTTGGTGATCTGCTGCGTCGATTTGACGGCGCGGATCCGGCGGCGGAGATCGATCAGTGATGGCATGTGCGTGCGGAGTCCCGGGCTACGCCGCCGCCCCTGCCGGCCGTACGGCGCCGAAGTGCTCCGCGAATCCCTTCAGCGCCCCCTCGAGCGCCGCTTTGACGTCGTCGTCGAGAATCTTCTTCTCGGCGATGCGCTTGAGCACGTCTGGATGGCGCCCCTCGAGGAATCGATAGAGATCCTCTTCGTAGCGACGGACATCCTCGACCGCGACCGAATCGAGGAAGCCTTTGGTGGCGGCGTAGACGATGACCACCTGCTTCTCGACCGCGAGCGGTTGATACTGCGGCTGCTTCAAGATCTCGACGAGGCGCCGGCCGCGATTCAGCTGCGCTTGCGTCGCTTTGTCCAGATCGCTGCCGAACTGCGCGAACGCCGCGAGCTCGCGGTACTGTGCGAGGTCGAGGCGCAACGAGCCAGCGACTTGCCGCATCGCGCGAATCTGCGCGGAACCGCCGACGCGCGACACCGAGTTGCCGACGTTGATCGCGGGGCGCACGCCCTGGTGGAAGAGGTCGCTCTCGAGAAAGATCTGACCGTCAGTGATTGAGATCACGTTGGTCGGGATGTACGCCGAGAGGTCGCCCGCCTGCGTTTCGATGATCGGAAGCGCGGTCAGCGAGCCACCGCCCTTGGCGCTGTTCATCTTGGCCGCGCGTTCGAGCAGACGCGAGTGGAGATAGAACACGTCGCCGGGATAGGCTTCGCGGCCTGGCGGACGCCGCAACAGAAGCGAGATCTCGCGGTACGCCTGGGCATGTTTCGAAAGGTCGTCGTAGACCACGAGCGCATGGCGTCCGCTGTCGCGGAAGTACTCGCCGATCGCGCATGCCGAGTACGGACTGATGTACAGCATCGGCGCCGGATCGGACGCCGCGGCGGCGACGACGATCGTGTAGCTCATCGCGCCGTATTCCTCGAGCGTGCGCACCACCTGCGCGACGGTCGATTGCTTCTGTCCGATGGCGTTGTAGATGCAGATGACGCCAGTGTCTTTCTGGTTGATGATGGCGTCGACAGCGACCGCGGTCTTCCCGGTCTGACGATCACCGATGATCAGCTCGCGTTGTCCGCGTCCGATCGGCACCATGCCATCGATCGCTTTGAGGCCGGTCTGCAGCGGTTCCTTCACCGGCTGACGATCCACCACGCCGGGTGCGAGTCGCTCGATCGGCAGGTACGTGTCGGTGTGAATCGGACCTTTCCCATCGATTGGCTGCCCGAGCGCATTCACGACTCGCCCGAGCATCGCCTCGCCGACCGGCACCGAGATGATGCGGGCCGTCCGCTTGACCGTGTCGCCTTCCTTGATCTCCTTGAACTCGCCGAGCAGCACGGCGCCGACGCTGTCCTCCTCGAGATTGAGCGCAATGCCGAATACGCCATGCGGGAATTCGAGCATCTCGCCGGCCATGGCGCGCTCGACTCCGTGCACACGGGCGATGCCGTCGCCGATCGAGATTACGCTGCCGACTTCGGCAACGTCGACCTCCACCGCGTACCCACCGATTTGATCGCGGATGATCTTGGAGATTTCTTCGGCTCTGATGTCCATATCGATTCAGTTCCTGTCGCGAAGATCGATCGCTCGCTTACCGCTCGGACAGCCGCCGCCGCACCTTCGCCAGCTGCGCGGCGACGCTGCCGTCGTACACGGTGCTGCCGATTCGTGTGATCACGCCGCCGATGATCGCGGGGTTCACTTTGGTCGTCATCGTCACGGCTCGACCTGTGGCACTGGCGAGCCGCTGCTGAAGTTGAGCGACGCGCTCGTTCGACAACGGCGCGGCCGTCGTGACCTCTGCGCGAACGACTCGCTGGTGTTCCATCAATCGCTCGCGATACACGTCGAGCAGATCGGGTAACAGTGGAAGACGGCCGCGCGCCGCGAGCAGGGTGAGCAGCTTCGCCGCCGGCGTCGACAGCTGCAGCCGGTCAACGACCTGCTGCACCATCGCGCGTTTGTCGGCGGCGGACACGACCGGATTCGCGAGGACGCGCTCCAGATCTGGATGGCCGTTGACGAGATCGACGAAGACCGCGAGCTCGTGTCCGGCGCGTTCAGGATCGGATTCTTTGATGGCGACGTCGAGCAGCGCCCGTGCGTACCGCGCCGCTGAGGCCCGCATGCTCATGGTGTGTTCAGTCTGTTTGCGAGCTTGTACCTGAAAGGCACAAGCGTCTATTTATACCATGGTCTGAGGCCGGTGCACGCGTCCGTGCGGGAACCCCAGGGCTCGTGCGTTCTGATCTAGCGACGGTCGACGATGTACTCGAAGAGGCGATTCAGTTCGTTTTCCGAGCCAAATTCGATTTCGATTCGCCCAGCCGACCCTCGGCGAGTGATCTGGACCTTCGTGCCCAGGGCGAAACGCATGCGGTCCTCCGCTGCGCGTGTGTGGACGTCTTTCGCCACTTCCTTGGCCTGGCGTTTCGATTGAGCCGGTTGCGCGGACAGCCGCTTCACGAAGCCTTCCGTCTCGCGCACCGACAGCCCGCGCGCGATCACTTCGCGAGCCGCTTGCCGCTGTGCTGCCGCGTCGGTCAGCGCGAGCAGCGCGCGGGCATGGCCCGTGGACAGCGCGCCCGACGCGAGATCACCGCGGACCTCCTCGGGCAGCTTGAGCAGGCGCATGAAGTTCGCCACCGAGCTGCGATCCTTGCCGACGGCTGCAGCGATTTGATCCTGTGTGAGCGAAAAGTCACTTGCCAGGCGTTGATACGCCAGCGCCTCGTCGATCGGGTTCAGCCCTTCGCGCTGCAGGTTCTCGATCAGCGCCAACTCGAGGATCTGCTTGTCGCCCGCGGAGACCTCGCGAACGACGACGGGCACGCTGTGAAGTCCTGCTCGCTGCGCGGCGCGCCAGCGTCGCTCGCCGGCGATGATGTGATAGCGATCGCCGGCGCGTCTCACGAGAATCGGTTGGATGATGCCGTTCGCCTTGATGGATGCTGCAAGTTCGTCCAGCTTCGTGTCATCCATCTGCAGACGCGGCTGCTGTTCGTTCGGAACCAATCGATCCACGTCGACTTCGAGCACGCCGGGCCGTACGGGCTCGGGCGCATCGGGAATCAGCGCGCTCAATCCTTTGCCGAGTGCCGGCCGACGTTCGATCATGATGGTGTCCTTCCCCCTCTACGCGGCGTGGCGCGCGAGCATCTCTTTCGCGAGCGCAACATAGGCGGCGGCGCCTCGGGATTTCGCGTCGTAGAGCACGCACGGAACCCCGTGACTCGGCGCCTCGCCTAATCGGACGTTGCGCGGAATGATCGTATTGAAGACTTTCTCTTTGAAGAATTCGCGCACGTCGCGCGCGACGAGCTGCCCGAGGTTGGTGCGATCGTCGTACATCGTCAGCAGCACACCTTCGATATCGAGCGCGGGATTCAACGCATTGCGAACGCGGCGCATCGTTCCGACAAGATCGGCCAAGCCCTCGAGCGCGAAGTACTCACAGTGGAGCGGGATCAGCACGGCGTCTGCAGCCACGAGCGCATTCAACGTGAGCAAGCCGAGCGATGGCGGACAGTCGATGAAGATGTGATCGAACTGGTCGCGAAGCGGATCGAGTACGCGTTTCAGTCGCCGCTCTCGCTCGGGCAGCGGGACGAGCTCGATCTCAGCTCCGGTGAGATTGCGATCGGCCGGCAACAAGGACAGGTTTGTGACCGTTGTCGGCAAGACGAACCCGTCCGGAGGTTCGTCCGTCAGTAGTGCTTCGTAGACCGTTCCGGCCGCGGCGCGCTGCGATTTCGCTCCGACGCCGCTGGTGAGGTTGCCCTGCGGATCGATATCGACGAGGAGCACTCGACGGCCGGCCATGGCGATTGACGTCGCCAAGTTAATGGCCGTGGTGGTCTTGCCGACGCCGCCCTTCTGATTGGCGACGGCGACTATACGGCCGGCCCCTGCACTGTTGGTCATCTAGCCAATTGATTGAGAGATTGCTGCTCGGCGCAAGCAATGGTGCACTTCAAAGGCGCACGGGGTCAAGTGCGATCGCGACCAGCAGTAGGAGTGTTTCACGTGAAACACTAGGGGCGGGATACGCCAACGGGGCGTTTTTCCAGCACCAACAGGCTGCTTCCCTGGGAATCCAATAAAGGAAAGGCAACCTTGAAGGCAAGCGGCGGTGTCGGCATGTTCTGGGGGCCGTTCGTGCCTGAGCGAAAAAGAAACATCTCGCCTGACGGCCTGATAAACGCCTGGAGATTCATGAGGATCCGTGGTTCCACCCGGACTGCCCTGATCGTGAGCAGATCATGCGCTTCGTGTAGATCGGGGCGTGACAGGAGCTCCTCATAACGTGCAGTAATCACTTCGCAGCGGTTCATCTCCAGCGCCCGCAACGCTTCACGCAGAAACACGGATTTGCGCGTCTTCGCTTCGACGAGGACGCCTCGAAGACGCAGCCCCAGCAGCATCGGAATGGCCGGCGAACCACCTCCGCTTCCAATGTCAATCAGCGTCGTCGCCGTTGGTGCGACATGACGAGCCGCGAGCAATGGCTCGATGAGCAGCTTGTCCAGCGCCTCAGGTGAAACCTCCGAGAGGTTGAAGCCGGTGAGGTTGATCTTGGTATTCCAAACGGAAAGCAACCGAAAGTATGTCTCGAGCCTGGTCTTCAGCTCGGCATCGAGCACCACTCCCGCACGGCGTGCCCGCCGTGTAAGGCGGTCTTGAAACTCTCGACTCAACTCACGCCTGCATCGAAGGAGATGATTCCATTCGGTTGAGGAACACACCAAGCACGGCAATCGCGGCGGGGGTCATCCCTGGTATGCGCGAAGCCTGGCCCAGCGTCTCAGGTTTGACCTGCGTCAATCGCTGAACGACTTCTGCCGAAAGACCGGGGACTCGCGAAAACGGAAACGCGGCAGGGATCCGGCGCCGTTCATCTCGTTTCAAACGCTCGACACGAGTCGACTCTTGCCTGAGATAGCCAGCGTATTTGATCACTGTCTCGACGCTCACCACGTCAAGGTCGCGCGACGCGTCCGTCGTCTCGAACGGCAGCCCACTTCGAATGAGTCCTTCCAGCCGCGCCTCCGGTTGTTTCAACCGCTCTCGCGCTGTGACGCGTCGTCCGGACTTGTCTCGCACAAACTCGCGATCGAGTGCAACGAGATTCCTCTCATAACGGGCTTGGCGCAATTCAAACGCTTCCCAATGCGCGTCCGTCACGATACCAACATCACGACCACGCGGCGTGAGACGCAGGTCGGCATTGTCGATGCGGAGCAGCAGGCGGTGCTCCGCTCTCGACGTGAACATCCGATACGGCTCGAGGCACCCGCGCGTCACCAGATCGTCGACCATAACGCCGATGTACGCTTCATCACGACGCAGTACGAACGGCGCCCTCTTTAAAACCAGGTTGGCCGCATTGATGCCGGCAATCAGGCCTTGACCCGCGGCCTCCTCATATCCAGAAGTCCCATTCAACTGTCCCGCGAAGAAGAGGCCGCGCACGCGGTGCGTTTCAAGCGTCGACGACAGCTCCGTCGGCTGAACGAAGTCGTATTCGACGGCATAGCCAGGCCGAATGATCGTCGAGCTCTCCAGACCGGGAAGCGCGTGGACGATACGCTCCTGAACATCACGCGGCAATGACATCGAGAATCCGTTGACGTAGATCTCGTCGACATCGAGTCCCTCCGGCTCGAGATAGATCTGGTGTCTCTCCTTGTCGGGAAACCGCATGATCTTGTCTTCGAGCGAGGGACAGTACCGTGGTCCGATGCCGCGAATCTGCCCGTTGAACAACGGACTTTGATCGATGTGACCTCTGACCAGCGTTCGCACTCGCTCGTTCGTGTGAACGAGCCAACAGCGAGCACGATTCGACAATCGGCGATCCGTGCGATATGAGAATGCGACCGGAGTCTCGTCGCCAGTTTCCTCGACGAAGATCCCGGATCGCACAGACGCCTCGAAGTCGATGCTTCTCCGATCGAGACGCGGCGGCGTTCCGGTCTTCAGCCGACCCATCGTGAACCCAAGGCGACAAATCGACTCGGCAAGGGACCGCGACGGCGGCTCGCCGTGACGACCTGCTGGCCGCTGCTCCGGGCCAACGTGAATCAAACCATTCAGGAACGTGCCGGTCGTTATGACGAGCGCACCGCACTCATGGCGCTCTCCACTTTCCAAAGCCAAACCAACAACGCGCGAGCCGTTCACGAGAATCTCGCCGGCACGCCCCAGCAACCACTCAATATTGGGCTCTAGCCCAATTCTGTCGGTGACCCACTGGCTATACAGCCGCTTGTCCGCCTGCGCGCGCGGCGACCAGACGGCCGGACCTCTACTTCGGTTGAGCAGCTTGAATTGGATGCCTGTCGCGTCCGCGGCAAGGCCCATCAGCCCGCCAAGCGCGTCGATCTCCCGAACGAGATGGCCCTTGGCAGTGCCGCCGATGGCGGGGTTGCAGGGCATGTGCGCGACTGTATCTCGCGTCAGGGTGCAGAACCCGACGTGACACCCTATTCGCGCCGCCGCATGGGCGGCCTCGACACCGGCATGTCCCGCTCCGACGACGATGACGTCGAAGTGCATCGGGAGATCTTTACTTCATTTTCCGATGCAGAACCTCTCGAAGATATGGCGCAGCACTTCATCGCTCGACCGCCCCCCGACCACTTCGTCGAAGCACGAGCGCGCTGCGTGCAAATCGGCGAGGACGAACTCTTCGGGCACGGCGGCCGTTACTGCGTCGTGCGCGTGTGTGAGATGCGCGCGCGCCTGTTCCAACAGCGCGACGTGACGAACGTTGGAGATCGCCGCACCGTCGTGCAGTGACTCGGTGCCAGTCAACGCACGCGCCACCGCGCGCCGAACATCGCCAACGCCCTCGCGCGTTGTCGTCGACACGAGGACGGCGTCGCTCGCCTCACATGCCGGTGGGAGATCGCATTTGTTTGCGATGATCACGCGAGGCCGCTGCGCGGTTGCGTTGAGCAGCTCGCGATCTTCACACGACAGTGGCTCACTCCGATCGACGACGACGAGTAACACGTCGGCGACATCGCGCGCACGAAGACTTCGCGATACGCCTTCGCGTTCTGCAGCATCGCGCGCGACTCTCAAGCCTGCGGTATCTGTCAAGCGAACCGCGAGACCTTCGATGTCGATGGTTTCTGTCACCAGATCTCGAGTCGTACCGGCAGACGACGTCACGATCGCGCGATCGTGTCCCACCAGTGCGTTGAACAAACTCGATTTGCCGACGTTGGGCCGTCCCGTGATCACGACGGTTGCGCCGTCGCGGATGACACGACCCCGGCGTCCGTCCGCAAGCACTGCATCGAGCGTCGCGATCAGCACGGCCAACTGCTCGCCGGTCTCATGCGGCTCGATGAAATGGTATCCCTCGTCAGGAAAATCGAGCGACGCCTCGAGGCGCGCGACGAGATCGAGCATGGTGCGATCGAGCGCGCTGAGACGAGACGTGAGCGTGCCTTGGAGCTGATCGAATGCGACGCGCGCCTGCAGCGGCGTTGCCGAGGCAATCAGGTCGGCCACCGCCTCCGCTTGAACGAGATCGATCCGCCCGTTCAGAAACGCGCGAAGGGTGAACTCGCCGGGGCGCGCCAACCGCGCACCGGCATCGATCACCGCGCGCACGATCGATTCGAGGATGACGGGGCTTCCGTGTGCGCTCAGTTCGACGACGTGTTCGCCGGTGTAGGACCGCGGTTCGGGAAACCACGTGGCCACGACCTCATCGAGCGATCGTGAGGCGTCTGGTGCTGTTCGGACTTTGGTGAATGTCGCACGGCGCGGTTCGAGCTGCTCGCAATCGAGAAGGCGTCCCGCGATCGTGTTGGCATCCGGCCCGCTGATTCGTACGATGCCAAGGCCTGCACGGCCGGGCGCCGTCGCGATGGCCACGATCGTATCGTCGCGCGAAAACATGTTGCGCCCGTGCGTCGTCCGGCGGTCGGCGCGTGGGGACCGCGCCGCGCTATCGGCGAGCCGAAATAATCACCGTCTTCATGAACGCGTCGCCGATACTCTCCGAGCTGACCGTTGGATCCTCGGCAATCGCCAAATGCACGATCCGGCGTTCGTACGGATTGAGCGGACCCATCTCTTGCGGGACGCCGCTCGACCGCGCTTTCTCGGCAACGAAGCGCGCCATTTGACGAATCTCGGCGTCCTTGTCTCTCCGAAAGCCGTTGCAGTCGACGACGATCCGATTGTCATCACCAAGCTGTTTGCGGAAGGTGGTGGCAACCAAATGCTGCAGCGCCTGCAAGCCTTGGCCGCCGCCGCGAATCAAGAACCCGCCATCGTCGCCATCGAGGTTGATCCGTGCGGCCTCGGGCGTCTCTTCGACGCGCGCCTGCAGCGACATTCCCATGGCATCGACCACGGACTGAACGAACGCCGCAATCTGGCGGCTGAGGGCTTCGTTGATGCCGCGATGTTCGTGATTCGTGTTCACGTGTGTCTCGCTGTCGGAAGTCAGTTCTTGTTCTCGGCGCCAGCGGTGCGTCCAGCACCCGCGCTCTTGAGTCGGCGCTCCGCCGGTGGACGTGCCGGCGCAGTCGTCGGAGGACCGATCCACCAGTTCGTGAAGTACTGCTGACCGATAGCAAACAGGTTGCCCACTAACCAGTACAGCACCAGGCCACTCGGCGCCGCGAGGAACATGACGCCAAACATCAGCGGCATCATCATCATCACGCGTTGTTGCGCAGGATCGGCCGTTGACGGCGTCACGCGCTGCTGCCAGAACATCGTCATCGCCATCAGCACCGGCGTGATGTAGTACGGATCGCGCTCCGACAGATCGCTGATCCAAAAGCCAAACGGCGCACCACGAAGCTCGATCGCCTGCGAGAGCAGCGAGTAGAACGCGAAGAGCACCGGCAGCGTCAGCAACATCGGCACGCACCCGCTCGCCGGATTGACCCCCTCCTGCCGATAGAGAGCCATGATCTCCGAGTTCATCTTCTGCCGCTCGGGATCAGTCACCTTCAAGCCCGCGTAGCGATCCTGAATCGCTTTCATCTTCGGCTGCAGCACCTGCATCTTCCGCATCGACACCACGCTCTTGTGGCGAAGCGGGAAGATCGCGAGGTTGATCAGAATCGTCAGGACGATGATCGACCATCCCCAGTTGCCGACGTAGCTGTGCACCCACTTGAGGGCCGTGAGCAGTGGCGTCGCAATGACCTTGAATGTCCCGAAGTTGATCGCTCGAACAAACACCGCCTCCGTCCACAACGAGCGATCGACCGACTGCAGGAGTTCGAATTGTTTCGGCCCAATGAGGAAGCGAAGACCTTGAGGAGGCTGCGGCAACCCGAGCGTCGCCGCCAGCAGCTTGCGCTGCGTGTCGTCGGGACCTGGCAGCGTGACTGCCTGGTAGCTCAATCGCGCGCGTCCCGGATTCACCGCCACCGCAAGAAAATAGTGATCGTCGATTCCGGCGAATTTGAAGACCCCGTCGGGTGGTACCTTCGACGAGACGTCGGCCGCAGGCACGCGATGAATGTCGTCGGTGTAATAAATGGCCTGCGGCGGCTGAACGTAGTTGCCCGTGAAGAAGCTTCCGCCGCCGGAGACGGCTCCGATGTCGCCGAGGCCTGGTCCCCAGGCAATCGATGTATTGACTGCGCGATCGCCGCTTGTCACCTGCGACGTGAATGTCAGCAGGTACCCGGTCGGGTCGAATCGAAACTCTTTGCGCGAGTGGAGGCCCGCCGAATCCTGGAACTCGAACACGACCGTCGCCGGACGCGCCGTCGCGTCAACACGGCTGCTCGTGTCTCCTGTCACACGGTAGATCGCGTCGTTGAGCCGCGAGGTCACGCCTGCGTCATCAGCCACCAGCGAAAACGGACGCGGTTGATCGGGAGGGACCCCGGAAGGAACGAGATCGAGCGCGAGGCCGCTCTTGTCTCGGTACTCCTTCAGTCGCCAGTGCAGCAAGCGGCCGCCTCGGTTCGACAGCACCGCTTCAACGGTCGTCGTCTCGATCGTGATCTCCCGCTCGCTCACCTCGGACGTGATCGCGGTAGCGGAAGGAGGCGCTTGCGGCTGCTCCGGGCTCACGGCTGCGGGCGACGAGGGAGGAGGAGCCGCGGTTGGTGTCGACGGCGTTTCACCCGCCGGCTTCTTTTGCTGGAGCGTGCTGTTGGTGGGCGGCGGAGGGACGAAGATCGCCTGATAGCCGTACATCACGACGATTGAGAGAAGAATGGCGATGAACAGCCTGCGTTCCATGAATTGGTCTACGTGCGTGGCACTGGATCGTATCCATGGCCGCCAAAGGGCAGACAGCGAATCAGTCGCCGAACGCCTAGCCATGCGCCGCGGAGTACGCCGTGCCGAGCTACTGCCTCAGCCATGTAGTCGGAACACGAAGGGTGGAAGCGGCACGAACCCGTAAACAACGGAGAGACAAACAGTTTATAGATTCTTAGCAGGACGAGCAGGACGAGGGCTGCCCTTCCGGGACGCGGGTCGACTTCGTTCGCGCCCACGTCGGTCGAGAGTTGAGATGTAGTCGGTTTCAAGACTATCGAACGAAGCATCGAGCATTTCCCGGCGCGGCACAATGACGATGTCGAGGCCCTCGCCGATCTTGTTCCGTCTGAAGACCTCGCGCGCGAGGCGTTTCGCGCGATTTCGTTCGACCGCCGACCCCAGTTTCCTCGTCGCGGCAACGCCGAGTCGTGTTGCCGTTCCGCCATTCGCCACGACGAACAGCGTCATGAAGCGGCCGTGAATCCGGATGCCGCTCGAGTACGCGCGCTCGAAATCAGGCCGTCGGCGGACCCGCTCGGCGGGCGCCAGTCCGTGGGCCTGACTCACTGACTAACGCTCGTCAGCCACCGTGAGGCGTTTCCGCCCTTTTGCCCGGCGCCGTTTGAGCACGATGCGACCGTTCTTGGTGGCCATCCGCACGCGAAAACCGTGGGTTTTCTTGCGCCGACGAACGTTGGGTTGAAATGTCCGCTTTCCCTTCATGCGTGTGCCGCGTCCTGGCTCTCCACCGTCCTTCGTGACCGTGGAAGGAAACCTCAATACTAGTCGGCAGTTTCAGGGCTGTCAAAGGATCTGAGGACTGGGCGCGGACGCTCTGTGCTACAGTCGCGGGCGCTCTTCACGGGGACATTGGCGAAAGCGGCTTCGGTTTCTCCCCCAAGATTTCCACAGATGTGGAAAACATTGTGGAAAACGTGCCCTTGAGCTAGTTTCTGTCAAAAAGAGCCCATTTTCCGCTAGTACCGGCGTATGTCGTCGCGAGATTTCAGGGTTTTTCGGGCCTCCCGCAGGTCTTCACGACCCCGTTGCTCCACACGCCGGCCACTCTGTCAGGGCGAAAGTCGATTCCCGAAGGTCGGCACGAAATGATCATGACGGACGCGAGCATTTGGGACCAGATCCTCGCCCGGATCGAGACCAAGGTAAACCGCCATAGCTTCTACACGTGGTTTCGCCCCACGGCCCTCGTTGCTGATAGCGGTTCCCAGTTGACGATCCGCGTCCCTAATCCCTTGTTCAAGGATTGGCTCACAAAACATTACTCGGGGGTGCTTGCTGAGGCTCTGGCCGAGGTGCGCCGCCCCGGAGTGTCGGTTCTCTTCGTGGCCGAGGGTGCGCCCTCGGTCACGCCTGAGGAGACCACGCCTCCATCGCTCGAATCTGAAACGCTCCCGACGGCTGTCTCAGGTGGCCTGAACCCGCGCTACAGCTTCGACACGTTCATCGTCGGCTCCTCGAATCAATTCGCACATGCGGCGTGCCGTGCGGTCGCTGAAGCCCCCTCGCGCTCGTACAACCCGCTGTTCATCTACGGTGGCGTGGGACTCGGAAAGAC
>Ga0075433_10001194_pt1 | contig 18909 bp, 30 predicted proteins | sample RhiMethybrSRZTD2_FD_75299 | JGI IMG/M metagenome (GOLD analysis project Ga0075433, IMG submission 75299) | Populus rhizosphere microbial communities from Tennessee, USA - Rhizosphere MetaG P. TD hybrid SRZTD2 | ecosystem: Host-associated > Plants > Roots > Rhizosphere > Soil | place: USA... | reverse complement strand
GAGATCGTCGGCATCCGCGACACGCAGAAGTCGGTGGTGACGGGCGTTGAGATGTTTCGCAAGCTTCTGGATGCGGGCGAGGCGGGTGACAACGTTGGCTGCCTGCTGCGCGGGATCGACAAGGATGCGGTTGAGCGGGGTCAGGTGCTTTGCAAGCCCGGTTCGATCAAGCCGCACAAGAAGTTCAAGGCGGAGGCCTACATCCTGACGAAGGAGGAGGGGGGCCGGCACACGCCGTTCTTCACCAACTACCGTCCGCAGTTTTACTTCCGCACGACGGACGTGACGGGAGTGGTGTCGCTGCCTGAGGGCACCGAGATGGTGATGCCGGGCGACAACGTTGCCGTGACGATCGAGCTCATCACGCCCATTGCGATGGAGGAGAAGCTTCGCTTCGCCATCCGCGAGGGCGGCCGCACCGTCGGTGCTGGCGTCGTCACGTCCATTATCGAGTAGGGGCTGTTGAAGCGCTCGATCCTAAAACGGGCGCTTCTCACTTTTTGGGGCAATCGGACGTCACATGCAAAGTCAGAACATCCGGATTCGGCTGAAGGCCTTCGATCATCGCGTGCTCGACGCCTCGACGCGCGAGATCGTCAACACGGCCAAGCGCACGGGCGCCGAGGTGCGCGGCCCCATCCCGCTGCCTACCCGGATCGAGCGCTTTACGGTCAATCGCTCGCCGCACATCGACAAGAAGAGCCGTGAGCAGTTCGAAATGCGCACGCACAAGCGTCTGCTCGACATTGTCGACCCGACGCCGCAGACGGTCGATGCCCTCATGAAGCTCGACTTGGCGGCCGGTGTCGACGTCGAGATCAAGCTCTAGCAATTGCCGGGCCTGATTTATTCAAAGCCCGCCACACAGCAGCAAAGGGAATGCGAACGACATGCGTTCCGGAGTCATAGCGCAGAAGGTCGGCATGACCCGAGTCTTCACCGAGGCCGGGGAGCATATCCCCGTGACCGTGCTGAAGCTCGAGAATGTTCAGGTGCTGGCCCACCGTACCGACGAGAAGAACGGCTATACCGCCCTGCAACTGGGCGCGGGCCGGCGCAAAGCCAGCCGGCTGACGCGGGCCGAGCGGGAGGGCTTCGCCGTTGCCAAGGTCGAGCCCAAGCGCAAGCTCGCCGAGTTCCGCGTCAGCCCGGAGAACCTGATCGAGGTGGGTGCGGAAATCACCGCCGACCATTTCGTCAAGGGCCAGATGGTCGACGTCATGGGCACCAGCCAGGGCAAAGGCTTCCAAGGTGCCATGAAGCGCTGGAACTTTCATGGCCTGCGCGCCACGCACGGGGTCTCGGTCGTGCATCGCAGCCACGGCTCGACGGGGCAACGCCAGGACCCGGGTAAGGTCTTCAAAGGCAAGAAGATGGCGGGTCACCTGGGGAGCGAGCGGGTGACGACGCTGAACCTCGAGGTCGTCGACACCGACAAAGACAAGGGACTGGTGCTGGTCCGCGGCGCGGTCCCCGGCACCAAGGGGGGCTGGGTTCTGGTGCGGGACGCCGTCAAGCGGCCGCTGCCCAAGGAGGCGCCCCAGCCCGGGGCCTTCCGCAAGGCTGCCGACAGCGCCGGGGCAGCCGCGCCGGCTGGCGCACAAGGAGCGGAGCAGCAGTCATGAAGGCCGCAGTCACGACCCTCGATGCGGCGAGCGCCGGCGAGGTTGAGCTCAACGATGCCATCTTCGGGCTGGAGCCGCGCTCGGACCTGATCCACCGCATGGTGCGCTACCAACTCTTGAAGCGCATGGCCGGTACGCATCATGCCCAAGATCGCTCCGAAGTGACGGTCACGGGCAAGAAAATGTACAAGCAGAAGGGGACCGGCGGGGCGCGGCACGGCGACAAGTCGGTGCCGCAATGGCGCGGCGGCGGCAAGGCATTCGGACCCAAGCCGCGCAGCCATGCCATCGAGTTGCCGAAGAAGGTGCGCGCGCTGGCGTTGCGGCACGCCTTGTCCGCCAAGGCCAGGGCGGGCGAGATCGTCGTGCTCGACAAGGCGGAATCGACGGACGGCAAGACCAAGGGACTGAAGGAGCGCTTCGGCAAGCTCGAGCTCACCAATGCCCTGATCATCGACGGCACCGACATCGAGCCGGGCTTTGCGCAGGCCGCACGCAACATCCCCAATATCGATGTGCTGCCGGTGCAGGGCATCAATGTCTACGACATTCTGCGGCGCAAGCGCTTGGTGCTGACCAAGGCGGCCGTGGAGGCGCTGGAGGCGCGCTTCAAATGAAGAAAAGAGATGCCCACGACGTCATCCGCGCTCCCGTCATCACGGAGAAGTCGACGCTCGTTTCCGAGTACAACCAGGTGATGTTCAAGGTGGCCCGCGACGCTTCCAAATCGGAGATCAAGGACGCCGTCGAGAAGCTGTTCCGCGTCAAGGTCAAGGCCGTCAATACCCAGGTGCGCAAAGGCAAGATGAAGGTCTTCAAGAATATCCGCGCGCGCCTCAGCGATTCCAAACGCGCGATCGTCACCCTCGAAGAGGGGCATTCGATCGACGTGACGACCGGGCTGTGAGGATAAGCGATGGCACTTAAAACATATCGGCCGATCACGCCCGGCCTGCGACAGCTGGTCTTGGTCGATCGCCAGAGCCTGTGGAAGGGCGCGCCCGTCAAGATGTTGACCGAGGGCAAGCTCAAGTCGGGCGGCCGCAACAACCATGGCCGGATCACCACGCGCCATATCGGCGGTGGGCACAAGCAGGCCTATCGGCGCGTCGACTTCCGCCGCGTCAAGCACGACGTGCCGGCGATGGTCGAGCGCCTTGAATACGATCCCAACCGCACCGCCTTCATTGCGCTGCTCAAATATCAGGATGCCTCGCTGTCCTACATCCTGGCCCCGCAGCGCTTGAACGTCGGTGACATGGTGGTTTCCGGCATCAAGGCCGACGTCAAGCCCGGCAATGCCATGCAGCTTGCCTCCATGCCGATCGGCACCATCGTGCACAACATCGAACTGAAGGCCGGCGGCGGCGGCAAGATTGCGCGCTCCGCCGGGGCGTATGGTCAGCTGGTCGGCCGCGACTCCGGCTGGGCCATTCTGCGCCTCAATTCCGGCGAGACGCGCCGCGTGCGCGCCGACTGCATGGCAACGGTTGGCGCCGTCTCCAACCCCGACCACATGAACGAGTCGGTCGGCAAGGCGGGTCGCACGCGTTGGAAAGGCACCCGACCCACTGTGCGCTCCATCGCCATGAACCCGGTCGACCACCCCAATGGTGGTCGCACCAAGGGTGGCAAGCACTGGGCGACCCCGTGGGGCAAGAGCACCAAGGGCGCCAAGACGCGCAAGAACAAGGCGACCGACCGCTTTATCGTTCGGCCGCGCCATACGGGCAAGTAAGGAGCAAGGCGACGTGTCACGCTCGGTTTGGAAAGGTCCGTTCGTCGACGGTTATCTGCTGAAGAAGGCGGAGGCCGTGCGCGCATCGGGTCGCAACGAGATCATTCGCATCTGGAGCCGGCGCTCGACGATCCTGCCCCAGTTCGTCGGTCTGACCTTCGGCGTCTACAACGGGCAAAAGCACATTCCCGTCAGCGTGACCGAAGACATGATCGGCCACAAGTTCGGTGAGTTCGCGCCGACGCGGACCTTCCACGGTCACAGCGGCGACAGGAAGGCTGTCAGGTCCAAACCGGCGGCCTGAGGGTAGAGTTAGGCGAAGGCGAAAACGATGGGCAAGGCGAAGCGGGAGCGGGTGCTCGAGGAGAGCGAGGCCAAAGCGGTGGCGCGAAACCTGCGCGTCTCGCCGCAGAAGCTCAATCTCTTGGCGCAACTGATCCGCGGCAAGAAGGTCGAGACGGCGCTGGCGGATCTGGAATTCTCGCGCAAGCGCATCGCCAAGGACGTGCGCAAGTGCGTGATGTCCGCGGTGGCCAACGCCGAGAACAACCATGGGCTCGACGTCAACGATCTCGTGGTCAGTGAGGCTTACGTCGGCAAAAACTTGGTGATCAGGCGCTTTCATGCCCGCGGTCGCGGCCGCATGAGCGCAATTCAGAAGCCCTTTTCCCAGCTCACGGTGATCGTGAAGGAGAAGGCTGAAGAGGCTGCGGCGAAGGAGACCGAATAATGGGTCACAAGGTCAATCCGGTCGGTCTGCGGGTCGGCATCAACCGCACGTGGGACAGCCGCTGGTTCGCCAGTCGCGGCGAGTACGGCAAGCTCCTGCACGAGGACATGCACATTCGAGACCACATTCTCAAACAGCGCCGCCAGGCCGGCATTGCCCGCGTGGTGATCGAGCGACCGCACAAGAAGTGCCGGGTCACCGTGCACACGGCGCGCCCGGGCGTTCTGATCGGCAAGAAGGGCGCCGACATCGAGAAGCTGCGCAGCGAATTGGCGAAGCTGACCCCGTCGGAGGTGCATCTCAACATCGTCGAGGTGAGAAAGCCCGAGATCGACGCCACCTTGGTGGCTGAGACGATCGCCCAGCAGCTCGAGCGCCGCGTCGCCTTCCGCCGCGCCATGAAGCGGGCCGTGCAGTCGGCGTTGCGCCTCGGCGCGCTCGGTATCCGCATCAATTGCTCGGGCCGGCTCGGTGGCGCGGAAATTGCCCGCGTCGAGTGGTATCGCGAGGGCCGCGTACCCCTGCATACGCTGCGCGCGGATATCGATTTCGGCTATGGCATCGCGCAGACCGCTTACGGCGTGATCGGCGTCAAAGTGTGGATCTTCAAGGGCGAGATCATGGACCACGATCCGATGGCTGCCGAGAAGCGGGCGATCGAGGCCCAGGAGGCCGGTGGTGGCGGCCGCCGTCGCGGTGGTGGCGACGCCGCAAGCTGGGCCGAGCGGCAGGCCGAGTAGGGCGCGCCGAGAGAGGACTTTTGAGCAATGCTGCAACCGATCCGCACCAAATACCGCAAGGCTCACAAGGGCCGCATCCATGGCAATGCCAAGGGCGGGACGAGCCTCAATTTCGGTTCCTACGGCCTCAAGGCGGTCGAGCCCGAGCGCGTGACGGCACGCCAGATCGAGGCCGCGCGGCGGGCGATCACGCGCGCCATGAAGCGCGCCGGCCGCGTCTGGATCCGGGTGTTTCCGGATGTGCCGGTCACCAAGAAGCCGGCGGAAGTGCGCATGGGTTCGGGCAAGGGCGCGCCAGAGCTCTGGGTGGCGCGCGTCAAGCCGGGTCGCATCATGTTCGAACTCGATGGGGTAACGGAAGGCACCGCGCGCGAGGCCTTGGGTCTTGGTGCGGCCAAGCTGCCGATCAAGACGCGCATCGTCAAACGGCAGGTTTGAAGACAAGGGTAAGGAGCGCACGCCCCTTGTGGCTGCGATCAGGGTATGAAAGCGGAAGAGTTCAGACATATGACGGTCGACCAGCTCGAAGACCAGCTGGGCAAACTGAAGAAGGAACAGTTCAACCTGCGTTTCCAGCGCGCTTCCGGCCAGCTGGAGAACACCTCGCGCGTGCGCGAGGTGCGCCGCGACATCGCCCGCATCAAGACGGTGCAGGTGCAAAAGCGCAGCGGTGCAGGCAACAAAGTTTGAGGATCAGGGCATGCCGAAGCGCGTACTGCAAGGTGTGGTGGTGTCGGACAAAAACGCCAAGACCGTGGTGGTCCAGGTGGAGCGGCGTTACATGCACCCGCTGTTCAAGAAGACCGTGCGCCGGTCGAAGAAGTTTCACGCGCACGATGAGGAGGCCACCTTCAAGGTGGGCGATATCGTGTGGATCGAGGAGAGCAGGCCGATCTCCAAGAACAAGCGCTGGGTGGTGCTGAAGGACCGCAAGGTCTAAGCCGGAGGGCGCGGTGCTAACGCGGCAAGCAAAAGCCTGCAACGGAGGACTGGACCGATGATCCAGATGGAGACCAACCTCGACGTCGCCGATAACTCGGGCGCCCGACGCTTGCAGTGCATCAAGGTGCTCGGCGGCTCCAAGCGCCGGTACGCGACGATCGGCGACACCATCGTCGTGACCATCAAGGAGGCCATTCCGCGCGGGCGCGTGAAGAAGGGCCAGGTGATGAAGGCGGTGGTGGTGCGCACGGCCAAAGGTGTGCGCCGTCCGGACGGATCGCTGATCCGTTTCGATCGCAATGCGGCCGTGCTGATCAATCCGCAGGGCGAGCCCGTGGGCACGCGCATCTTCGGGCCGGTCACGCGCGAGCTCAGGGCCAAGAACCATATGAAGATCGTCAGCCTGGCGCCGGAGGTGCTCTAATGTCGGCCGCCAAGATAAAAAAGGGTGATCAGGTCATCGTCCTTGCCGGCCGCGACAAAGGCAAGAAGGGCGAGGTCTATCAGGTGATGCCGCGCGAAAGCCGCGCGCTCGTGCGCGGCGTCAATATGGTGCGTCGGCACCAGCGTCAGTCGCCCTCGCAAGAGGGCGGCATCATCGCCAAAGAGGCCCCGATCCACCTGTCAAATCTGGCGCTCGAGGATCCCAAGGACGGCAAGCCGACCAAGGTTGGCTTCAAGATTTTGGCCGACGGCCGCAAGGTGCGCGTTGCCAAGCGCTCTGGCGAAGAAATTGCGGAGAAGAGATAGCCATGGCCGACGACGAAAAACCCGCAAAGCCGGGCAAGGCCGAGACGCCCGCCCCGGACGGCGGCAAGGCACCCAAGGCGGCGAAAGGTGGCGACAAGGCGCGACCGGAAAAAACCGCCAAGGGCGGAAAAGGCGCGCCTAAGGGCAAGGGCGATGCGGGCAAGGCGCCCGCCAAGGCGGAGAAGACCGCTCGTACACCCCGGCCCAAGGATTACAGGCCGCGCCTCAAGTCGCATTACCAGAAGGTGGTGCGCGAGGAGATGGCCAAGCAGTTCGCTTACAAGAACCCGATGCAGATCCCGCGCGTCGAGAAGGTCGTTCTGAACATGGGCATCGGCGAGGCCGTCAATGACCGCAAAAAGGTCGACTCGGCCGCCAAGGATCTGGCGATGATCGCGGGCCAACGCCCCGTGGTCACGCGCGCGCGCAAGTCGATTGCCACCTACAAGCTGCGCGACGGCATGCCGATCGGCGCCAAGGTGACCCTGCGCGGCGATCGCATGTACGAGTTCCTCGATCGCCTGATCACCATTGCCTTGCCGCGGGTCAAGGACTTCCGGGGCCTCAACCCCAGGAGTTTCGACGGCCGCGGCAACTTCTCGCTCGGCTTGCGGGAGCACATCGTGTTTCCGGAAATCAACTACGACGACGTCGACGAGATTTGGGGCATGGATGTGATCGTCTGTACGTCGGCCAAAACCGACGAGGAGGCCCGGGCACTGTTGCGGGGCTTCAATTTTCCGTTTCGCACGTGAGGACGACCTTGGGTCTCGGCACGGTGGCTGGAGGAATGCATGGCTAAGATTAGTTCCGTCAACAAGAACAACCATCGGCGCAAGCTGGTCGCGCAATACGCCGGCAAGCGCAAAAAGCTGAAAGAGCTTGCCTCTGACCTTTCCAGGCAGCCCGAGGAACGCTTCGCGGCCCGGCTCAAGTTGGCGCAGCTGCCGCGCAACTCCTCGGCAACGCGCGTGCGCAATCGCTGCGAGCTGACGGGACGCTCGCGTGGCTATTACCGCAAGCTCAAGGTTTGCCGCAACATGCTGCGCGAGCTGGCGAGCCAGGGCATGATCCCCGGGATGGTGAAGTCGAGCTGGTAGGAGAGGAAGACGATGAACGATCCGCTCGGCGATATGCTGACCCGTATCCGCAACGCGCAGCAGCGCCGCCGCCCGAAGGTGTCTTCGCCGGCCTCCAAGCTGCGCGAGCGCGTGCTCGACGTCTTGCAGGCGGAAGGCTATATCCGCGGCTACGCCCGCATCGACCACAAGAACGGTCCGGCAGAATTCGAAATCGAGTTGAAGTACGCCAACGGCCAGCCGGCCATTCGCGAGATCAAGCGGATTTCCAAGCCTGGCCGTCGTGTTTATACGGCCGTGCGCGAATTGACGACGGTAGCCAACGGCTTGGGGGTTGCGATTCTGTCGACGCCCAAAGGCGTGATGTCGGACACCCGCGCCCGCGAGGAGAACGTCGGCGGCGAAATCCTGTGCAACGTTTTCTAGCGCCCGGGCATGAGACGAGTTGAGGACCAAGAGATATGTCGCGCATAGGTAAGAGGCCGGTGCCCATTCCCGCAGGCGTCACGGCGACGCTGAGCGGGCAGAAAGTCACGGTCAAGGGACCCAAGGGCGAGCTCTCCTTCAGCTGTCCTGACGAGATCGCGGTGGAGAAAACGCCGGCTGGAATCGCGGTCAGCACGCGCACCGACAGCAAACCGGCGCGCGCGCTGTGGGGCATGTCGCGGACGCAGATCATCAACCTGATCGAGGGTGTGACCAACGGCTATTCGCAGACGCTCGAGATCCATGGCGTCGGCTTCCGCGCGGCGATGCGGGGCAAGGATGCCCTGCAGGTGCAGGTCGGGTTCAGCCACGACGTGGTGCACAAGATCCCGACCGGCGTCGAGGTGAAGGTCGGCGGGGCGAAGCAGGAAATCATTACCGTCTCGGGAATAGACAAGCAGAAGGTCGGGCAGATGGCGGCCGAGATCCGCGCTGCACGCCCACCCGAGCCCTACCAGGGCAAGGGTATTCGCTACCAAGGCGAATATATCCTGCGCAAAGAAGGCAAGAAGAAGTAGGCCGCGCCATGCTCCGCAAGATGTCCCAATTCGACAAGCGCAAGCTGCGCGTGCGCCGATCGCTGACGCGCCGGGAACGACCGCGCCTATCGGTGTTCCGCTCGTCCAAGCATATTTACGCCCAGCTGATCGACGATGCCCAGGCCACGACGCTCATCGCCGCTTCGACCCTCGAGAAGGACCTGAAGACCGCCCTCAAGACGGGCGCCGATAAGGCCGCGGCGACGGCGGTCGGCAAGCTGCTCGCCGAGCGTGCGGTCAAGGCCGGCATCAAGCAAGTGGTGTTCGATCGCGGTGGCTACCGGTACCACGGGCGCATCAAGGCGCTGGCGGATGGTGCACGCGAAGGCGGCCTGAGCTTCTAAGCAAGGAAAGGCAACAAGGTGGCTCGTCCATACAGAGACCGGGACCGCAATCGCGAGGAGCGCGACAGCGAGTTCAAAGACAAGCTGGTGCACATCAATCGTGTGGCCAAGGTGGTGAAGGGCGGCAAGCGTTTCGGCTTCGCCGCGCTGGTGGTGGTCGGTGACCAGAAGGGCCGGGTCGGGTTCGGCCACGGCAAGGCGCGCGAGGTGCCGGAAGCGATTCGCAAGGCGACCGAGGCGGCGCGGCGCGGCTTGGTCCGCGTGCCACTGCGCGAGGGTCGCACCCTGCACCATGACTCCGAGGGCCGGCATGGGGCCGGCAAGGTGGTGTTGCGCTCGGCGCCGCCGGGGACGGGCATCATCGCCGGCGGGCCGACCCGGGCCGTGTTCGAGATGCTTGGCGTACAGGATGTGGTGGCCAAATCGCTCGGCAGCACCAATCCCTACAACATGGTGCGCGCCACCTTCGATGCCCTGAAAGAGCAGGAGAACCCGCGCGCGGTGGCGGCACGGCGCGGCAAGAAGGTGAGCGAGATCGTGGCCCGCCGGCGCGATGGTTCGGCCGGTGAGGCCGAGGCCGCGGCCGAAACAACCTAGCAATTGGCCGGAGGTTGCGCGCCATGGCAGCGGCGGAAAAAGGCAAGGACAAGCGGCTGACGGTCGAGCAGATCGCCAGTCCGCAGCGCCGTCCGAAAATTCAACGGCAGACCCTGATCGGACTGGGCCTCAACAAGATCGGGCGCCGCCGGACCCTTGAGGATACCCCGGCGGTGCGCGGTATGATCAACAGCATTTCTCACCTCGTTCGCGTGGTCGAGGAGAAAGCCTAAGAGCCGTAGGAGCCAGACGTTCGATGCGTCTTAATGACATCAAGGACAACCCGGGGTCCCGCAAGCTGCGCGTGCGCATTGGTCGGGGCATCGGCTCGGGAATGGGCAAGATGGGCGGCCGCGGCGGCAAAGGCCAGACCGCGCGCGCCGGCGTGCGCCTGGGCGGCTTCGAAGGCGGCCAGATGCCCCTGCATCGCCGCTTGCCAAAGCGTGGCTTCAACAAGCTCAACGCCAAGGAATATAATGAGATCAATCTCGGACGCCTGCAGGAGGCCGTCGACAGCGGCCGGCTCGATGCCGGCAAACCCGTCGATCTCGCGGCGCTCCTCGCCGCGGGCCTGGTGCGGCGCGCGCTCGATGGGGTGCGCGTGTTGGGCGAGGGCGAACTCAAAGCCAAGCTGGCCTTGACCGTCAACCATGCCACGGCCAGCGCCAAAGCAGCGATCGAAAAGGCCGGCGGGACGCTGACGCTGATCGAGCGCAAGGTGCTCGCCGCCGACGAGGCCAAGCGCAAGAAATCGGCGGCAAAAAAGGCCAAGACCGGCAAGCCCAAGGCGGCGGCCAGCGAGGACTAGGGAGCTCGGCGCTGAGCTTTAAGGCGTTGGGACGGGCGAGGGGAAGCCCGCAGGTGAGGGAGCACGCCGGCTTGCGTTGCACCTTCCCGGTTCCCATGTTTTAACGATGCCAGCCCGCGCGGGGCGCGCGCACCGCCGCCGGCCAGGGCAGGGAGAGAGCAGATGGTTTCCGCCGCCGAGCAACTCGCTTCCAATCTGAATTTCGGGGCGTTCGCGAAGGCCGAAGATCTCAAGAAGCGCATCTGGTTCACGCTGGCCGCGCTCGTCGTTTATCGGCTCGGCACCTACATCCCGATCCCCGGCATCAATCCGGCGGCCTTTGCCGAATCCTTCCGCGCGCAGTCGTCCGGCATTCTCGGCATGTTCAACATGTTCGCGGGCGGCGCCGTGGAGCGCATGGCGATCTTCGCCCTCAATATCATGCCCTATATCTCCGCCTCCATCATCATGCAGCTGATGACGAGCGTGGTTCCCACCCTCGAGCAGCTGAAAAAGGAGGGCGAGCAGGGTCGCAAGCAGATCAACCAGTATACGCGCTACCTGACCGTGGCGCTGGCCGCCTTCCAGGCCTACGGCATCGCTTTCGGCTTGGAGGGCTCGCGCGGCTCCGCCGGCGCCGTCGTCATCGATCCCGGCTGGTTCTTCCGTATCTCCACCGTGGTGACCCTCGTCGGCGGCACTATGTTCTTGATGTGGCTTGGCGAGCAGATCACGGCGCGCGGGGTCGGCAACGGGACCTCGCTCATCATCATGTCGGGGATCGTCGCCGGGTTGCCCAGCGCCCTTGCCGGCCTGCTCGAGCTCTCGCGCCAGGGCGCCATTTCCTGGCCGCTGCTGATCGCCTTGCTGGGGCTCATGCTAGGAGTGGTGGCGGCCATCGTGTTCATCGAGCGCGCCCAGCGCCGCCTGCTCATCCAGTACCCCAAGCGGCAGATGGGCAATCGCATGTTCCAGGGCGATGCCTCGCACCTGCCCTTGAAGCTCAACTCTTCCGGCGTCATTCCGCCGATCTTTGCCTCCTCGCTGCTGCTGTTGCCGATCACGGTGGCCCAGTTCAGCCAGGGCGCCGGACCCGACTGGCTTAACGCCATCGTGGCTTCCTTGGGTCGCGGCCAACCCCTCTACCTGGCGATTTATGTGGGCTTGATCGTGTTTTTCGCCTTCTTCTATACGGCCATCGTCTTCAACCCGCAGGACACCGCCGACAACTTGCGCAAGTACGGCGGCTTCCTGCCGGGGATCCGCCCTGGGGCGAAGACGGCGGAATACATCGACTACGTCTTGACGCGCATCACGGTTGTGGGCGCCATCTATCTAGCCGCCGTCTGCGTGCTGCCAGAGCTGCTGATCTCCTATGCCGCGGTGCCCTTCTACTTCGGCGGGACCTCGCTTCTGATCGCGGTCAGCGTCACCATGGATACGGTCGCCCAGGTGCAAAGCCATCTGCTCGCGCATCAGTACGAAGGGCTGATCAAGAAGGCGAAGCTTAGGGGCGCAACGCGGCGATGATGAACCTGATCCTGCTGGGTCCGCCGGGGGCGGGCAAGGGCACTCAGGCCAAGATCATCGCCGCCAACCATGGCCTGATCCAGCTGTCCACCGGTGACATGCTGCGCGCCGCGGTTGAGGCGGGCAGCCCGGTCGGCCGCAAAGCCAAGGCCGTCATGGACCGCGGCGAGCTCGTGCCCGACGAGATCGTCGTCGAGATCATCTCGGCCCGGCTGGATGGAGCCGATTGCAAGGGCGGGGTCATTCTCGACGGCTTTCCGCGGACGCTCGCGCAAGCCGCGGCACTCGACCGCGTGCTCAAGCGCAAGAAGCTTAAGCTCGACGCGGTCATCGAGTTGAAAGTGAACGACGATCAGCTAGTCGAGCGCATTGCCGGCCGGTTCACCTGCGCCACCTGCGGCGCGGGCTACCATGACCGCTTTCGGCAGCCCAAAACGGCTGGGACCTGCGATGTGTGCGGCGGCAAGACCTTCCTACGCCGGCCGGACGATACGGCCGAGACGGTGGGCCGGCGGCTGCTGGTCTACTATCGGGAAACCTCCCCGCTCCTCGGCTACTACTACTGCAAGGGCAATCTGCGCAGCGTCGACGGCATGGGCTCGGTGGAGGACGTGGGGGCCGCCATTGAGGCCCATTTGCCACGCCGATGAGGTTGTTGACGATGCAGGGCGGCTCGGTTAGAAGAACCGCAACTTTCGGGACTGAGAACGCTGCAGTCGGATCCGGCGCACCGCCGCTGGAGCCGACTTGTGTGCGTTTTTCTGAGCATTGTTCAGGTCCCATCTTGCAGCAACGGCCTGGGCCCGTTGCATGGGGCGATCCTTCAGGAGACCAGCGTGGCTCGTATCGCAGGCGTTAACATTCCGACGCAGAAGCGCGTTCTTATCGCGCTTCAATACATTCACGGCATCGGCCCCAAGTTTGCGCAGGAGATTTGCCGCAAGGTCGGCATCCCCGACAAGCGTCGGGTCAACGAATTGACCGACGCGGAGGTCCTGCAAATCCGCGAGGCGATCGATCGCGACTATGTGGTGGAGGGCGACCTGCGCCGCGACGTGGCCATGAACATCAAGCGGCTGATGGATCTGGGGTGTTATCGCGGCCTGCGGCACCGCCGCAGCCTCCCCGTCCGCGGCCAGCGCACGCACACGAATGCGCGCACCCGCAAGGGCAAGGCGCGGCCCATCGCCGGCAAGAAGAAGACAACGGCCTAGAGCTTGCAAGCGCGATCCGGCCAATGCCGGGCGCGTGCGCTTAAGCCCCCAACCGATCCTGACCCCTGGAGCCCTTTGATCGATGGCAAAAGAGACGCAAGCCGCGACCCGAGCCAAACCGCGCCGGCGCGAGCGCAAGAATATCAGCTCTGGCATCGCCCACGTGAGCGCGACCTTCAACAATACCATGATCACCATCACCGATGCCCAGGGCAACACGATTGCCTGGTCCTCGGCCGGCACCATGGGCTTCAAGGGGTCGCGCAAGTCGACCCCCTATGCCGCGCAGATGGCGGCCGAAGATGCCGGCAAGAAGGCGATGGAGCACGGCATGAAGATCCTCGAGGTCGAGGTGATGGGGCCGGGTTCGGGGCGTGAGTCCGCGTTGCGCGCCCTGCAGGCCGTCGGGTTCCAGATTACCTCGATCCGTGACGTGACCTCGATCCCGCACAATGGATGCCGTCCGCGCAAGCGCCGGCGCGTGTAGGTGGCGGCGCGGCAGCGACGCGCCAGAGCCTTTGGATTGGAAGGACGAGCCTGAAGGCGAGGATCAGCTCGCGGCTCGTCTGCATTAAGAAAGAGTGTGAGGCCTCCCCGTGGCAAACGTGTTGCAAAAGAACTGGCAGGATTTGATCAAGCCGACCAAGCTCGAAGTCGCTTCAGGGCGGCAGCGAGACAAGGTCGCGACGATTGTCGCCGAGCCGCTCGAGCGCGGTTTCGGCATGACGCTCGGTAACGCGCTGCGGCGTGTGCTGCTCTCGTCCTTGCAGGGCGCGGCCATCACCACCGTGCATATCGACGGCGTGTTGCACGAGTTCTCCTCCATTCCCGGCGTGCGGGAGGATGTGACCAACATCATCCTCAACATCAAGGAGATCGCGCTGCGCCAGCACTCCGAGGGCGTGAAGCGGATGGTGCTGAAGAAGGAAGGGCCCGGGCAGGTGAAAGCCTCGGATATCGAGGCCAGTTCCGAGATCGAGATCCTCAATCCCGACCATGTCATTTGCACCCTCGACCAGGGCGCCGCGATCCGCATGGAGTTCACCGCTAGCATGGGCAAGGGCTACGTGCCCGCCGAGCGCAACCGCCCTGACGATGCGCCGATCGGCCTGATCCCGGTCGATAGCCTCTATAGCCCCGTCAAAAAGGTCTCCTATCGGGTCGAGAATACGCGCGAGGGCCAGATCCTCGACTATGACAAGCTGACGATGACGGTGGAGACGGACGGTTCGGTGACGGCCGAAGATTCGGTTGCGCTGGCGGCGCGCATCCTGCAGGACCAGCTCGCGGTTTTCATCAACTTCGAGGAGCCGAAGAAGGCCATCGAGGATGCCGCCAAGCACCCCGAGCTCGCCTTCAACGCAGCCTTGCTCAAGAAGGTGGACGAACTCGAACTTTCGGTCCGCTCGGCCAACTGCCTGAAGAACGACAACATCGTCTACATCGGCGATCTGATCCAGAAGACCGAGGCGGAGATGCTGCGCACGCCAAACTTTGGGCGCAAGTCCCTCAACGAAATCAAGGAGGTGCTGGCCAGCATGGGCCTGCATCTCGGCATGGAGGTGCCGAATTGGCCGCCCGATAATATCGAAGATCTGGCCAAGCGGTTCGAGGATCAGTATTGAGTGCCGCTAAGCGGCGCTGGCCGATGAGCCCGCGCCGCTTCGCTTAATCAACGCGAGGCCGCAGAACCTCGCTTGCAAAGAACGAAGGACGAAACATGCGACACCGCAAGCTGGGGCGGCGGTTCAGCCGCGATAGCGGCCACCGCCAGGCCATGTTCTCGAACATGGCCGCCGCGCTTATCCGCCACGAACAGATCATCACGACCTTGGCCAAGGCCAAGGACTTGAAGCGGGTGATGGACAAGTACATCACGCTGGCCAAACGGGGAGACCTTAATTCCCGGCGTCTGGCCGCCTCACGTATGCGCGATGAGGCCATGGTCAAAAAGCTGTTCGATACGCTGGGGCCTCGTTATCGGGATCGGGCGGGGGGCTATACGCGGGTGCTCAAGGCCGGCTATCGCCACGGCGACTCGGCGGCCGTTGCCGTCATCGAACTCGTCGACCGCGATGAGTTGGTGAAAGGCAAAGAGGACAAGGAGCGCGCCGAGGCCATGAAGGCACAGGCGAGCCCCTGAGCGAGCGCCCGCGCGGTAGCTGCTGCGCGACCCAACGTTTGCCGCCGCCCAGCACCCGCCGCTACGGCGTCTGCGCACGGCCGCCCGAGGCCCACTTGCCTGCTCCACGCCGCCAAGTGGCCGCAGAATGGCGCTATAGGCCTGCGCTCGGGCGCTTCCAGGGCGGCCATGGGCGATCTTCAAAGGCCGCTGGCGCTGTTCTATATTTCCACGGGCGCCTCAGGCATGAAAAGGGAAGCCTTATGAGCGGTTTGGCGAACGTCCGGCGGGGCGTGCTGGTGGGCCTGCTGAGCCTCGCCATCCTGCCTTGGACCCCGGCGGCTGCCCAGCGGCGCGAACCGCCACCCTCGCGCGAGGCGGCGCAATATTCCTTTGCCCCCATCGTCAAGAAGGCTGCCCCGGCGGTCGTCAACGTCTACGTGCGCGCCCGCGTGCAGACCTTCGTGTCGCCCTTTGCGCAAGACCCCCTGTTCGGCCGCCTCTTCGGCGAGCGTTTTGGGCTGCCACAGGAGCGCATTCAAAATTCGCTGGGCTCAGGGGTGATCGTACACCCCGACGGCATCATCGTGACCAACACCCATGTGGTGAAGGTCGGCGGCACCGCCGAGATCAAGGTGGCGCTCGCCGATCGGCGCGAATTCGACGCCAAGGTCGTTCTGCAGGATGAAAAGTCCGACCTCGCCGTGCTCAAGATCGAGGGGGGCGACGGGCGCTTCCCCTACCTCGAGTTCGAGGATTCCGACCGCGCCGAAGTGGGCGATCTGGTGCTGGCCATCGGCAATCCCTTCGGCGTCGGCCAGACCGTGACCAGCGGCATCATATCCGCCCTTGGACGCACCGAGGTGACCCAGTCGGAAGCCCAAGTGTTCATCCAAACCGACGCGGCCATCAATCCCGGCAACTCCGGGGGTGCTCTGGTGGACATGGCCGGCCGCGTGCTGGGCATCAATACGGCCATTTTTTCCCGCTCGGGGGGATCGCACGGCATCGGCTTTGCCATACCCTCCAATCTCGTGAAGGTGATCGTCGACAGCGCGATTTCCGGGCGCAAGCTCGAGCGTCCCTGGCTTGGTGCCAAGCTCGACGCGGTCACGCGCGAGCTCGGCGAGGCCCTGGCGCTCGACCGCGTGGCCGGTGCCCTGGTGGTGAAGGTCTACGCGCCGAGCGCGGCGTCGGAGGCCGGCTTGCAGTCCGGCGACGTGATCGTCGGCGTGGACGGCTACGAGATTGCCGATCCGCGCGCCGTTTACTACCGCCTCACCACCCGCGGGATTGGCAACAAGTGCAGCCTGGACGTGGTCCGTAAGGGCCAGAAAATGACGGTGGCGCTGGCGGTGCGTGCCCCACCCAAAGCCGGGCGGGACGACGTGCGCAACCTCTCGGGCGCGCATCCCTTCGACGGTGCACGCGTTGCCAATATCTTGCCCGGCACGGCCGCCGAGCTTGGCGTTGAGGAGGAGGATGGCGTCGTGATCCTGTCGGTGCAGCCCTCGTCGCGCTCGGCGCGGCTCGGCTTTCGCACCGGGGACATTATTGTTCAGGTCGGGCGCGAGAAAATCGATAGCATCGGTGACCTGGAAACCCAGCTCAAAGAACGCCCGCGCGTGTGGCAGGTCGTGCTCAAACGCGGCAATCAGCTCCTGCAACTCCAGCTTTCCGGCTGAAGGTGGCCAATCTTTTTGAAGCAGCAGGCCTGGAGAAAGGTGCACCGCGGCCCCTGGCCGACCGGTTGCGTCCAAAAAAGCTGAGCGCGGTCATCGGCCAGGATCACCTCGTCGGGGCCGACGGCAGCTTGAGCCGGATGTTGGCCAGCGGGCGTCTGCAGAGCATGATCCTGTGGGGGCCGCCCGGCTCGGGCAAGACCACGGTGGCGCGTCTCCTCGCGGACGAGAGCCAGCTCGCCTTCGAGCAGCTCTCTGCCATTTTCTCCGGTGTGCAGGATCTGCGCAAAGCCTTCGAGCGTGCCCGCAGCCGACGCGAGACGGGTCAGGGCACCTTGCTCTTCATCGATGAGATCCACCGCTTCAACCGCTCGCAGCAGGACAGCTTTCTGCCCATCATGGAGGATGGCACGATCACGCTGGTGGGGGCCACCACGGAGAACCCGTCGTTCGAGCTCAATGGTGCGTTGCTGTCACGTTCCCTGGTGCTCGTCTTCCACCGTCTCGACGACGCCGCGCTCGAAGAGCTCCTGCGGCGCGCCGAGGCCGAAGCCGGCCGAGACCTGCCGCTCGATGGCGAGGCGCGCGCAACGCTGAAAGCGCTCGCCGACGGTGACGGCCGCACGGTGCTGAACATGGCCGAGGAGCTCATTGGGTCCACTGCCCCCGGGAGCGCGCCGCTGGACCGGGCGGCCTTGAGCAAGCTCTTGCAGCGCCGTGCGCCGCTCTACGACAAATCGCGCGATGGCCACTACAACCTGGTCAGCGCCTTGCACAAGGCCGTGCGTGGGTCCGACCCTGACGCCTCGCTCTATTGGCTCGCGCGCATGCTGGACGCCGGAGAGGACCGGCTGTTCATCGCCCGGCGCTTGGTGCGCATGGCCATCGAGGATATCGGTCTGGCCGATCCGCAGGCCGTGCTGCAGGCGCTCGCCGCTAAGGACGTGTTTGATTTTTTGGGCTCGCCGGAAGGCGAATTGGCGTTGGCACAAACCGTCATCTACCTGGCAACGGCGCCCAAATCCAACGCGGCCTATGTCGCCTTCGGCGCCGCCCTCGAGGCGGCCAAGGAGCACGGCAGCCTGGCGCCGCCCAAGCACATACTGAACGCGCCGACACGCCTGATGCGCCAAGAGGGGTACGGGGCCGGCTATCACTACGACCACGATGCGCCCGAGGCCTTTTCCGGACAGAACTACTTTCCCGATGGCCTGGCGCGCCAGCGCTTCTATGCCCCGGAGGGCCGAGGTTTCGAGGCCGAGCTCAGGCGGCGGCTGGAGCACTGGCAAAAGCTGCGGCGGGAGCGGCCCTAGCCATCGGCTTTGCCAGCGTTTGGCAGGCGCGGCGCCATTCGCCTATAGTCCTCACGCGGCTCGGATCGGCCGGCAGCCCGGCGCGTGCGGAGATCACCATGGTTGCGTTCAAGGACCTGTGGTACCGGCACCCGGCCAACAATTCCACGCAATACCCCTGCGTTGCCCCCCACGGCCTCACCAACCTTGAGGGTTCCTTCGTGGCGCCGGGCTTGCCGGTGTTCGGCAACCAATGCTCGATCCGCATGGGGGTGTGCCTGAAGCTGGCCGGCGTTGCCCCGGGGCTGCTACGCCATCCCACCTGTGGCGTGCATGCCGCCGAGGAAATGCACTATATCCGCGCCGCGGATCTGGCACGCGGGCTTGCCGGTGCGTCGATCCCAGGCGTCGGCAGGGTCGAGCGCATCACGGGCACGGAGGCATCCCACTTCTACGCCAAGATTTTCGGGCGCACAGGGATCATCTATATCCAAGACTACTGGAAGCGCCATGGCGAGACGACGGCCACCGGCGACCATATCGATGTTTGGAACGGCTATCGCTCGTCCACCAAGTGGTTGATGGAATGGTTCTCGTGGCTCGGCTACTACTCCAATTACGCGCAGGCCAAGGAAGTTTGGTTTTGGGAGGTGAAATAGGCGCAGGTTTACGTCCTGCAGCCGCGCCGGAGGGAGCATGCGTTATCTGATCG
>Ga0075433_10001191_pt1 | contig 18913 bp, 16 predicted proteins | sample RhiMethybrSRZTD2_FD_75299 | JGI IMG/M metagenome (GOLD analysis project Ga0075433, IMG submission 75299) | Populus rhizosphere microbial communities from Tennessee, USA - Rhizosphere MetaG P. TD hybrid SRZTD2 | ecosystem: Host-associated > Plants > Roots > Rhizosphere > Soil | place: USA... | reverse complement strand
GGCGTCCGCGTGGTCGACGTCGTCGAGGAGGGCGAGGAGATCCTCCACCTCCTCGAGCGGCCGGTCGAGGGAGACCAGGCCAGAGGCGTCGTCGATTGGGACCGCCGCACCGACCACCTCCAGCAGCACCACGGCCAGCATCTCCTCTCCGAGGCGTTCGTGCGCGTTTGCGGAGCGGAGACCGCGTCGTTTCACCTCGGGGCGGAGACCTGCTCGATCGACCTTTCGACCGACCGCGTCACGCCCGACGACGTCGCCTCGGCCGAGTCGATGGCGAATGACGTCGTCCTCGAGGACCGCGAAGTCGAGATCTCCTGGGTGACGCGCGAGGAAGTCGCGAAACTCCCGATGCGCAAGCCGCCGCAAGTGGAAGGCAAGATCCGCGTCGTGCGCGTCGCCGACTTCGACTGCTCCGCCTGCTGCGGGACCCATCCCGCGCGCACCGGCGAGGTGGGCCCGATCCTCGTGACGGGCCTCGAGCGCGGAAAATCGTCGCTGCGCGTCACCTTCGTCTGCGGACGGAGGGCGATCGCGTGGGCGCGGCGCGATCTCGCGATCCTGAAAGCCGCGGGGGGCAAGCTCTCGGCGGGGCGGGAGGAACTCGAAGCCGCCGTCGAGCGGGTTCTCGGCGAGCGCGCGGCGGCCCACAAGGCGCTGCAGGCGGCCGAGAAGGAACTCGCGTCCCACGCCGCGGCCGCGCTGGCGGCGGAGGGCGCGAAGGTCGTGTCGAAGATCTTCGAGAACCGCGGCCTCAAGTTCCTCCAGGCGGTGGCGAACGATCTCGTCGCGGCGCCCGGCCGCGTCGCGGTGCTCGGCGGCACGGGCGAGACCTCGTCGCTCGTCCTCGCGCGGAGCAAGGATGTCGCGCTCGATCTGAAACCGGTCGCGGCCGAGGCCTTCGCTCATGTACAGGGCCGCGGCGGGGGATCGCCCTTCTTCCAGCAGGGCGGAGGACCGGGGAAGGACGTCGCGGGGGCCGTTCGCCTGGCATTGTTGAAGCTTGCGTGATGAAGTCGCTCCTCGTCCTGCCCCTCCTGGTCGTCGCCGCCTGCGCGGCGCGTCCGACGCTTCCCACGTCCGGACCCTACGCGATCAAGATCGAAAGCTACTCCCCGGAGGACCAGGTCAAGCTCCACTCCGTCTTCGATGTGCCGACGGCGATGGTCGAGCTTCCCGAAACGCGCGTCGTCACCGACTCGAAGATTTACACGTTTCTCCTCGGCGACCTGCAATTCACGGCGGGAGTGCTGCGCGCCCGGGGCCGGGCCGCGTACAAGATCTGGCGGGAGGAGGGCGATCCGCCGGAGCAGGTGCGGTTCGACGATACGACCGGGATCCGGCAGGTCGTGCAACTTCTGCGAAGAGAACCGGGCCGCTGGGTGTTCTTTTCGAAAGGGACGTACGACCTCGGGCTCTTCACCGTGCTCGGCGAGACCGCGTTCGTCGTGATCTTCGAGGAACGGGAGGGCGCCCTCTGGACTCAGGCGCGCGTCTATGCGAAAGTGGAGGGCGTCGTCCTCGAGCAGGGGGCGCGGATCCTGGGACTGGTCGAGGGCCTGATCCGCCGGAAGGCGTTCGTGTTCATCGAGGCGGCGAGCTCGGTGGCGGCCGCGGCGGCCGCGGATCCGGGGGGCCTGTACGCGGAAATGAAGGGGTCGAAGGAAGTCGACCTGGCGACGCTGGAAGAATTCAAGCGGCGATTTTGCCGATAATTGGCGATCGGCAATCCGTAATCGAGTTCTTTAACAAACGGGCGATGTCGGCGCGGGGGCCGGGACGGTCGCGGAGTCGCTTCGGCGGCCCCGAGGAAAGTCCGGGCTCCGTAGGGCGGGATGGTTCCCAACGGGAACCCGGCGGGTCACACCGTCGAGGGAAAGTGCCACAGAGAACATACCGCCCCGAAGCAGGGCCGCCTGACGGCGGCACGCTTCAGGGTAAGGGTGAAAAGGTGCGGTAAGAGCGCACCGCGCCCCCGGCGACGGGGGCGGCAGGGTAAACCCCATCCGGAGAAAGTCCAAATAGATGTGCCTCGTCCCCGAAAGGGGAGGGCGGCCGGCCCGGCCGCGCGGTTCCTAACGGAGCCCGGGCGCATGGGTAGGACGTTCGAGGCCGCGCGCGAGCGCGGTCCCAGACAGATGACCGTCATCCGTCGAAAGACGGGGACAAGACCCGGCTTACAAGGCCCCCGCACCCGCATCGCCCCCTTGAGAACGCTATGAAACTTGCTTCGATCCTGATCCTGGTCGCCGCGGCCTCCCCGGCCCTCGCCCAGGAAGATCTCAAGACCCGGCTCAAGAAGCGCGTCGAGAGCGAGCTGCAGCAGGCGCTCGAGGAGACGCGCGAGAAAGTGCGGAGCCTGGCCCTGCGCGAGCTCGAGCGGGCGGGGAACCCGAAACTGCTCCAGTTCGACCTCAGTCTCAACCGGTTCATCGATCGGCTTCCGGACAACGGACTGGAGGGCCGGTTGAAGAAATTCCTCCGCACCGAGCGGGGGCACGAAATGGCGGAGGAACTCTTCGCGCAGTCGGGCAACGACACCTTCGAGGAGGCGGTCGCGCAGTACTTCGAAGCCGGCAAGGACGGCAAGCTCCGGATCCGCGAGGAGTTGGAGGCCCAACTCGAGCAGCTTCTCGAGCAGATGGCCCCCGAGGCGCCCAAGCCCGAGAAGCCGGCGCCGACGCCCGCCGCGAAGAAGGCGTTCCTCGGGTTCAAGCCCGACCCGCTCACCGAGGCGGAGCGGAAGACGCTCGGCATCGCCGAGCCGACGGGCGTCAAATCGTGGGAGATCGTGGACGGTTCCCCCGCGGACAAGGCGGGTCTCGAGACGGGCGACGTGCTTCTCTCGATCGGCGGGAAGGACCTGACGCTCGCGAACGTAGACGAAGTGATGGGGTCGTTCACGCCGGGCGCCGAGGTCGAAGTGGTCTATTTCCACGGGCGGGCGAAGCGCTCCGTGAAAGTCGTCCTGGGTTCGCGTTAGACCGGAGGATCGGATGAAGATCGCGGGATGGCTGACGGCGTTCGCGGCGCTGTTCCTGTCGGCGCTGCCGGCGCTGGCGCAGGACGACAAGGAAGAGCTGAAGAAGAAGATCCTCGCGGAGATCGACAAAAAACTCAAGGAGGAGGAGGCGAGGATCCTCCAGGAGATCTCGAAGCTCATCGATGAGGAGATCGCGAAGGCGCGGGCGAAGAAGCCCGACGCTCCCGCGCCGGCTCCCGCCCCCGCTCCCGCGTCGAAGCTCCCGTACCTCGGCGTCCAGCCCGACCAGGACCAGCCGGGCGACGAGGACTTCAAGGCGTGGAAGGTCGACGGCGGCGTCCGCATCAGCGTCCGCGACGACGGACCGGCGGGCAAGGCGGGCCTGCAGGACGGCGACGTCATCGTCGAGTTCGACGGCACGAAGGTGACGGAGATGGCGGAGCTCCAGCAGGCGATCCTCAAGAAGAAGGCCGGCGACAAGGTGAAGGTGAAGGTCATCCGCGGGAAGGATCCCAAGGAGATCGCGGTCACCCTCGGCATCCGGCCCGACGCCGCGACGCCGCCCCCCGCGCCCGAGCCGCCGAAGGAGAAGCCGAAGGAACCCAAGGAGCAGAAGGAAGAGGCGCGGCCGGGACTCCTGGGGATCCGCCCGGGCACGGCCACGGGCAAGGGGATGTCGATCGACAGCATCGTCGACGGGAGCCCCGCGGCGAAGGCGGGCCTGCGGGCCGGCGACGTCCTGACGAAGCTCGGCGACACGGCGATCTGGAAGGAAACGGACCTCGAGAACTTCATGAAGACATCCAAGGCGGGCCAGGAGATCGAGGTCAGCTACACGCGGAACGGCGAGGAAAAGAAGATCAAGGTCGTTCTGGCTGAGCGGTAGCTTCGAGCTTGAAGCTTCGGGCTCCGAGCGGCCACAGGCTCGAAGCTTGAAACTCGCCGCTCGGAGCTGCATTTCGGCGAACTTTCGTCCCGCCCCGGATACCCATCCGTAGTTGAGTTTTTGGTTACTTTCGCGCCCCCGTAGTCGTCTATCTAGAAGAAACCCCTAGATACAGGCGCGCCCCGATGCCGGATCCCCGGGAAGTGGAGCTCATCCAGCGCTGCCAGAAGGGCAGCGGGGATGCGTTCCGCGAACTCTTCGACCGCTACCAGCGGCGCACGTATTGGATCGCCCACAACATGCTCTCCAACTACGACGTCGCGCAGGACATCTCGCAGGAGGCGTTCCTCCGCGTCTTCCGGAACATCGGCCGGTTCGACACCAAGAAGAACTTCTACACCTGGCTCTACCAGATCGTCGTCAACCTCTGCATCGACCACATGCGGCGCGCGTCGCACAACCGCTCCACGGACCTCGATGAGGTGGGGGGGATCGCCGACGAGCGGCGCGATCCGCGCGAGACGACGGGCCGGACCGAGCTCCGCGCCCGCGTCCAGAAGTCGCTCGACCGCCTCCCGCCCAAGTACAAGGCGGTGCTGACGCTCCGCGACATCCAGGGATTCAACTGCGAGGAGATCGCGGAGATCGTCGGGGCGACCAACGCGACCGTGCGGTGGAGGCTGCACCGCGCCCGCAAGCTCTTCCGCGCCGCGTGGGACGGGAAGGCCCTCGAGGCCGTGCGCGATGACGAGGGCGACGAGTTGGTGTGAAGTCTGTTCCAATCACTCCCCCGGTGCTAACGTGAACAACCGCCATCCGTAGTATCTGTGCACTGGAGAATCACGGAATGAACTGCGAAGCGATCCGGGACCTGATTGCCGGCGGGGCGGGCGGCGAAGCGACCGACCACGAGCGGATCGCGATCGAGTCGCACGTGGCGGTCTGCGTCGAGTGCGCCCGCGATCTGGCCGAGGTCCGCGGTCTCCTGGGCAACCTGGCGCTCCTGCGCGAAGGGGACGCGCCGGCCGGCATCGCCGAGCGCATCTGGCAGGGCGTCCACGCCGCGGTTCCCACGCCGCGCCGCTCGACGATCCTCGCCTGGACCCTCCGCGCGGCCGCGCTCCTCGTCCTCGGCGTCTCGGTCGGATACTCGACCACCTCGATCCTGCGCCATCCGACTTCCCGGCCCATGACAACCGAAGATTCGATGGTCGACGAAATGAAGGCGACCTACGTGCCCAGGCCGCTGGAAGTGACGGCCGGCATGGAGTCCGCGCCCAAGTCGCCGGGACCCATGCTCGAGGTCGTTCCGGAAGGCAGCGTGTTCCAGGCGGGCACCGGGTACTACCTTCCCAAGGTCGACCAGGTGCTCGATTCGGACGAGATCAGGTTCTAATCCGGGTTTCGGAACGACATGAACTCCGCCATCATCCTTCTCCTCTTCTTCTTCCCGGGCCAGGCGCCCGAGACGACGTTGGAGAAAATCGAGAAAGAGGTCTCCGCGGTCGTCGAACGCACCAAGGCCTCTGTGGTCCAGGTCCAGGCACGTGTTGAAACGGAATACCAGCCCCGGGTCATCATCTCGCGAGTCCTTTACCTCTCCGGGCTGGTTGTCTCCGCCGACGGCGGGATCCTCACGGACCTCGGGGGAGTGGAGCAGGCCCGCGAATTGCGCGTGGCGCTCCCCGACGGGCGCCTGCTCGTGGCCGAGTTCGCGGGGGGCGACCGGCGCACGGCCGTGGCCTACCTGCGCATCAAGGCCGAAGGGCTCCAGCCGATTGAATTCGCCGACGGCGCTTCGATCCGGCAGGGGATGCTGGCGATCGCGGTGGCCAATCCCGCGGGCCTCAAAGGCTCCTGCTCGGTGGGATTCGTGAGCGGCCTCAACCGCACCGTGATGGTCCAGGGGATGCAATTCGATGACCTCATCCAGACGACGGCGCTGCTGCAGCCGGGCGACGCGGGCGGACTGCTCGCGAACTCCCGCGGCCAGGTCGTCGGCATGGTCCACTCGCGGTACGTCACGGACGGCTTTGACTCCGGCCCCGGTCAATTCTTCCGGGTCGTGCCGGGCGAAGGGCTCGACTTCCTTCCGGCGGGCGGCCAGTCCGTGGGATTCGCGACGCCCTCCACGACGCTCAAGTTTGTCGCCGAGCGGCTCATGAAGAGCGGCAAGGTCACCCGGGGGTGGGTGGGCGTCTCCGTGCGTCCCTTGGATGCGGTGGTCCGGACCCGGGCGAAGCTTGCCGAAGGCCAGGGGGCCTTGATCACGAACCTCGAAGACCGCGGCCCTGCTGCGCGCGCGGGTCTCCGCAAGGGCGACATTATTGTCGAATTTGACGGCCTGCCCGTCTCGGACCTTTCGACCTTGCGCCGGCGGGTGGTCGAATCTCCGGCTCCCAAGGTGGTCCGCGTTCGCGCCTGGCGGGCGGGCGCGACCGTCGACCTGGACCTCGCCATCGAGGAGGAGCGCCAGCCGTGAACCGCGGCCTCTCCACGCTGGCTCTCGTGGCGCTCCTGGGCGCCGGCATCGCGGGCGGCGTGGGGCTGGCGGCGCGTCTCGAGGGCGGCACGGGAGCCGATCCCCGGAGCCTGGACCCGGCGCTCGTGCTCCAGTCGGCCTTCAACCGCGCGGCGGCGGTCGCCACGCCGGCGGTGGTCCACATCATGACGACCGATGACCAGAACCTCGAAGGGAACAACGCCGGCGGCGGCACCACGGACAATGTGGGCTCGGGCGTGATCGTGTCGAGTCAAGGTCACCTGGTCACCAATCTCCATGTGGTGCATGGCGCGTCGGGCTGCCGGGTCCGGTTCGTGGATGGGTCGGAATACGCCGGCACGGTCATGGGTGGGGATGAGGAGAGCGACCTCGCCATCGTGAAGATCGACGCCGGCGGAAAGATGCTGACGCCGATCGTTTTCGCCGATTCCGATCACGCGCGGGTGGGGGACATGGTCTTCGCAATCGGGAGCCCGTTCGGGTACACGCACACCGTGACGTCGGGGATCGTGAGCGCGAAGCATCGGCGACTCGAGTTCGGCAGGGCCTATGAGGATTTCCTCCAAACGGATGCCGCGATCAATCCCGGCAATTCGGGCGGCGCGCTCGTCAACCTGAAGGGCGAGCTCGTGGGCCTGAACACGGCCATCGTCTCGCGCAATCGGGCGAGCGACGGGGTCGGCCTGGCGATCGCGTCGAATCTCGTGAAGTGGGTGCAGGAGCGACTGATCCGCGACGGCAAAGTCCGGCGGGGTTACCTGGGAATCAATCCGAGAGATATCGATCGGAAATTGCTGGAGGACGCCCGGAGGGTGCGCAATCCCGTCTTGGGGGGCGCGGAAACCCCGGAGGAGCTGGCGCAAACGTTGAAGGTTCCCAGCACTTCGGGGGTGGTGATCGTGGGGGTGATCAGGCCGTCTCCGGCGGTCGAGATCGGGCTCCGCATCTATGACGTGATCGTCGAGTTCGACGGCCGTCCCGTCCGGAACTGCCACGAGTTCTTCTTCCAGGTTGCCGAGCTTCCGCCGAAGAAAGCGATCCACCTGAAGTACTATCGCGAGGGGAAGGTGCTCGAATCGAACGTGGTGCTCGCCGAGCGGCCGCCCCTGAATTCGCGCTCCCTGCCCTTCCAGCCGGATCTGCCGAACAGGTAGGCGCCCGTCGGCTTTCAGATTGAACCTCGGCGGCATCCCTGCCTCGTGCGCCATCGGCACCGACGCTCTATTATGGACCGGCGTCGAGGGCCGATCCGATGGCCGATCCTGAATCCGGCAGCGAGCTCTACCGGTCGGTGATCGGCCGCTCGTGGGAGCGGCTGGATCCCGGCGTGCATCGCCTCCACGGGAAGAACGGAACCGTTCAACGAGGCCGGTTCAAGGTGCGGCGCGGCGGGAACTGGCTCGCCCGGGCGGTGGCGGCGATCCTCCGTCTGCCTCCGGAAGGCGACGCGGTCGAGTGCTCGCTCCTGATCGCGTCGCGGGGCGGGCGCGAGTCGTGGCGGCGCGTCTTCGGGAAATCGCCGTTGGTGACGGAGCAATACCGCGTCGCGGGCGGGATCCTGGTTGAGCGCGGGGGGCCGGTCGAGCTTCATTTCCGGCTCGAGATCGACCGGGGGGCGCTCGTCTTCAACCTGGTGGAGGCGCGCTTCTTCGGATTCCGCCTGCCGCTTCGCCTCCGGCCGCGGGTGAGCGGCCGTGAGTGGGGAATGATGCGGCCGTCCGTTTCGATCCGCGCCGAGGCGCCGATATTGGGACTCCTGGTGGCATACGAGGGGACCATGGAATGACGACGGTCCTGTGGCTGCTGGCGGTCCAGGGGGCGCTGGGGGCGTTCGACACGCTCTACTTCCACGAGTGGCGGGCGCGGCTCGTGGCGCGCGGGCCGTCGGTGCACGGCGAGCTCCGCCTTCACGCGTGGCGGTCGTTCATCTACGCCGCCCTCTTCGCGGGCCTCGCGATCTTTGCCTGGAAAGGCGCGTGGACCGGCGTGCTGGTGGCGCTCTTGCTCGCGGAGATCGTGATCACGCTGGCCGATTTCGTGATCGAGGATCGAGTCCGCAAGCCTCTCGGCGGCCTCTTCCCCGGGGAACGGATTACGCACGCCATCATGGGAATCATCTACGGCGCGATGCTGGCGTTCCTCATTCCCCAACTGGCGGCATGGTTCAACGAGCCCGCGGGTTTGGTTGCCGCGGTCGACGCGCCGGCGGGGCTGAAGGGAGTCGTCATCGCGATGGCCGTCGGCGTTTTCCTGTCCGCGCTCCGCGATCTCGCGGCGACGTTCGGCACGGCTTGGGCGCGATACCCGTGGCCTGAGGTGCGATCGGATGAACGGTGAAGCGGGGCTATTCCGCCACGAGCCGCTTGTAGCCCGGCATCAGCGATTTCGTGACCGGACCGGGCGCGCCGATTCGCCGGGACCCGACGCGGGAGACGGGGAGCACCTCGATCATCGCATTCGTCAGGAAGACCTCGTCCGCGCGTTCCAAGTCATGAGGCATCACGCGCCCTTCGGACGTTTCGATCTCCAATGACCGCGCGATCTCGAGCACCGCCGCGCGCGTCACGCCGGGAAGAATCCCCTCCAGCGCCGGAGTCCGGATCCGGCCGCCCTTCACGAGGAAGACGTTCGTGACGCATCCCTCGAGCACCCGCCCGTCGAGACCCTGGAAGAGGAGGTCCGCGAGTCCCTCCCGATGGGCCCGCTCCAGCGTGCGCACGTTCTCGAGATAGTTGAGCGTCTTGTGGCCGAAGAGCGGCGCCCGGGGATCGCGTCGCCATTCGGCGAACCCCACCGCCGCGCCGCGCCGATACCACGCCGCCGGCACCCGAGGCGGTGGCGTCGCCCGGATCATGAACGACCCGCCGGCCGTCTGCACAAGCCGGAGGTACGCGTCCTCGAGGCGGTTGGCTTTCAGAAGGGCCCGCGCCGCGCGATCGATCGCCGCGTCGCCGTATCCGATCCGCATTCCGAAGCGGCGCGCCGAGCGGCGCATCCGCGCGACATGGCGGTCGAGCAGGAAGGGTTCGCCGCCGTACGCCCGCATTACTTCGAATAGGCCAAATCCGATTTGTACCGCGGGGTCGAGAGCAGAGACAGTCGCCTTGTCCACCGTGACAATATTCCCGTTGATCCAGACGTTGGCCGGGTTCATGAGGGGAGATCGATCCCGAGGGCACGCACGATGCCGGTGGCCTTCACGATCGTCTCGTCGAACTCGCGCTCGGGCTCGCTGTCCGTGACGATGGCGCCGCCCGTCTGGAACCACAGGTCCTCGCCGCGCTTCTCGACGATGCGGATCGCGACCGAGAGCCCGACGCTCCCGTCGAAGCCGATCCAGCCGATCGCCCCCGTGTACGCGGCCCGGCGCGTCGGCTCGAGCTCGTCGATGATCTCCATCGCGCGGATCTTCGGCGCGCCCGTCACCGAGCCGCCGGGGAACGTCGCCCGCAGCAAATCGACCGGACCCGCGCCGCGCCGCAGCCGCCCCTCGACGGTCGCGACCAGGTGGTGGACGGTCGGATGAGATTCGAGCGCCTTGGGCTCCGACACCTTGACCGACCCGTACTCGCAGACGCGCCCGAGATCGTTCCGCTCGAGGTCGACGATCATCGCGAGCTCGGCGTCGTCTTTCGGGCTCGCCATCAGCTCCGCCTTCAGCCGCGCGTCCTCGTCGCCCGCCGCCCCCCGCGGCCGCGTCCCCTTGATCGGGCGCGTCACGACCCGATGTCCATCCGAATGCAGGAAGAGTTCGGGCGAGGAGCTCACCACCGACCGCGCGCCCATCCCGAGCAGGGCCGAGTAGGGCGCCGGACTCGACGTCCGGAGCCGCGTGTAGATCTCGAGCGGGTCGAGCGCGCACCGCGTGTGGAACCGCTGGGACAGGTTGACTTGGTAGATGTCGCCCGCGGCGATGTACTCGCGCGCCCGGGCCACCGCCTCGAGATACGCCGACCGCGTGAAGTTCGAAATGACCGGCCGGTCCGCGGTCCACGCCGAGAGCGGAGGCCGCGCCGCGAACTGGCTTTCGTAATCCTCCGGCGAGATCGCCCGTTCCTCGCCGCGCGGGGAAAGCTCAACGAGGTGCGCCGTCCCCGACGACCGGTCCATCGCCAGGACGCGATCGTGAAACGCGAGGACGAGATCCGGAAGCCCGCGATCGTCCTTCGATTCGCGCGGCAGCCGCTCGAGGCGCCCCCCGAGGTCGTACCCGAAGTACCCGACCGCGCCGCCCGCGAAGGGAATCCCGCCCGGGTCGGCGGACTCCGTCGCGCGTTCCTTGAGCGCCTGCTCCATCGCCGCGAAGGGGTCTCCATCGTGAGTCCGCGACTGCCCGGCGCGCCATTCGGTGACGCGCTCCCCCTTGGCGATCAACACCAGGACCGGGTTGGATCCCAGGAAGGTCCAGGCGCGATCGGGCCGCGCCGGGTCGGTCCAGTCGAGGAGGAAGGGGAAGGGCTCGCGGGCGATGGAAGCGAAGTGGGCCTCGGGGCTCCTCGGGACCGCGACCGGAGTCGCGACGGGGCGAGGCCTGGAAAGGAGCGCCATCTTCGCCCCCGGGCTCGGAGCTTACTTCTTGTTGCCCATTCTCGCCGGCATCCGCCGCTGCATGCCGCGGGGCATCATCGGCGCGGGCGGCGTCGGAAGGGCCACGCGCTCGCTGATCGTCTTCGCCTGCAGGAAGAGGAGCAGGTAGTCGCGTCCGCCCGCCTTCGAGTCGGTCCCGCTCATGTTGAAGCCGCCGAAGGGGTGGACGCCCACCATGGCGCCGGTGCACTTGCGGTTGACGTACAGGTTGCCGGCGTGGAACTCGCGCTCGGCCTTCTCGATCCGGTCCTTCTTGTTGCTGTAGACGGCGCCGGTGAGCCCGTAGTCGGTGTTGTTCGCGATCCGGAGCGCGTCGTCGAAGTCCTTCGCCTTGATGACGGCGAGGACCGGCCCGAAGATCTCCTCGCGCGCGATCCGCGCCTTGTCGGAGACGTTCGCGACGACGGTGGGCTGGATGAAGTACCCGGGGCCCGCCTCCTTCGCCGCCTTGCCGCCCGCCACGACCTTCCCCTCGCGCTTCGCGACGTCGAGGAAGCCGAGGATCTTCTTGTACGCGCTCTCGTCGACCACCGCGCCGACCGTGTTGTCGGGATTGCGGACGTCGCCCACCTTGAGCGCCTTCGTCTTCTTCACGACGAGGTCGAGGACCTTGTCGTAGTTCTTGGGCGTGACGATGAGGCGCGAGCAGGCGGAGCACTTCTGGCCCTGGAAGCCGTACGCGGCCTGGACCGCGCCCGTGGCGGCCTCCTCGAGGTCCGCGTCGTCGTCCACGATGATGGCGTCCTTGCCGCCCATCTCGGCCACGACGCGCTTGAGCCACTTCTGGCCGGGCTGGACCTTGGCGGCGCGCTCGTAGATCCGCACGCCGACGTCGCGCGAGCCGGTGAAGGCGATCCAGCGCGTCTGCGGGGAGTCGACGAGGAGGTCGCCCACCTCGGAGCCCGCGGCCGGGACGTAGTTGAGCGCGCCGTCGATCACCCCGGACGCCTTGAGGACTTCGAAGACCTTGAAGCCGATGAGCGGCGCCGAGCTCGCGGGCTTCATCACGACGGTGTTGCCCGTGACGAGCGCGGCGGAGACCATGCCAGTGAGGATCGCGTTCGGGAAATTCCAGGGCGCGATGACGACGCCCATGCCGAGCGGGATGTACTCGAGGCGGTTCTTCTCGCCCGGGATCTTGACGAGCGGATGCTCGCCGCCGTACCGGAGCATTTCGCGGCCGTAGAATTCGAGGAAGTCGATCGCCTCGCAGGTGTCGGCGTCCGCCTCGAGCCAGGACTTCGAGACCTCGAGGACGAGGGTGGCGTCGAGCTCGTACCGGCGGCGGCGCATGCCCTCGGCCGCCTTGAAAAGGACCGCGGCGCGGTCGGCGGCGGGGATGTTCTTCCAGGAGTCGTAGGCCTGCGTCGCGACCTTCAGCGCCTTCTCGGCGAGGCCCTTGTCGGCGCGGTAAACCGTCGCGAGCGTCTCCGCGGGGTTGCAGGGGTTGATCGAGGCGATCTTGTGCTTGGTCTTGATCCGTTCCCCGCCGATTACGACGGGGATTTCGCGGCTCGCTTCGCGCAGGACGCCCGCGATGGCGGCTTCCATGGACCGGCGGGTGTCCGGCTTGTTGAAGTCGAGAAGAGGTTCGTTTCGGAACTCTGAAACCATGGGACCTCCTTGGGGAAGGCATAGAGATAGCGTCGAAGAACCGATCGGTCAAGGGGAACCTCGGGAAGACGGAAACGCATCACCGACAAGGGATTACAGGGTAGGAATTAGGAATCAGGAATCAGGAATCAAGGGTCCAAAAGCGGGTCGCCGGAATCTCCATTCCTGATTCTTGATTCCTGATTCCGGGTTCTGGATTCCTGATGCCTTTTTCCATCAGGCTCCCTAGAATGCGCGGCCATGGTTCCCCGTCAACCGGTCATCACCCTCGACGGGCCCGCGGGGGCGGGGAAATCGACCGTCGCGCGCCGCCTGGCGAAGGAACTCGACCTCAAATTTCTCGACACGGGCTCCATGTACCGCGCCTTCACGTGGGCCGCCCTCGAACGGGGCGTCGATCTCCGCAACCCCGACGCGCTCGTACAGCTCATCCGCGGATCGCTCCTCGATTTCCAGGGGGGGCGGATCCTGCTCGACGGGTGGGACATCACCGACGAAATCCGCGCGGAACGCGTCACGAAGAACGCGGTCCACGTCGCCGATCCGCCCAACGTGCGCGGGGAGCTCGTGCGGTTGCAGCGTGAATTCGGGGAGGAGGGCGGACTCGTCACCGAGGGGCGCGACCAGGGCACGGTCGTCTTTCCCGACGCGGACTTCAAGTTCTACCTCGACGCCGCCATCGGCGTGCGAGCCAAACGGCGCGTGGAGGAGCTGAAGAAGCGGGGCGAGCCCGCGACGCTCGAGGAGATCTCCAGGGGCATCGCCGACCGCGACGAGCGCGACCGGCGCCGCAAAGTCGGCGCTCTTCGAGTCCCGGAGGGGGCGATCGTGGTCGACACGTCGGACAAGACGGTGGACCAGGTCGTCGCCGAGCTGTTGAGTCACATCCGGAAGTAGGCCGTCGGCAGTTTCACGTTCGCAGACCGGCTTGGAAACGGCCGAATGTAAACTAAAGGACACATGCGCCCTTTCACCCGGCGGGGATGGCGGCGTCTCGCGATCGTGGCCAGCCTGGTGGTCTCGGCCGCGACCACCGTCTGGCTCCTGCGCTGGCGCATCCTGGAGGAGCGCGTCCAGGGGGAGCTCAAGAAGATCGCCTCCGAGCTCTTCGACGCCGACGTGAACGTCCACGACCTCCGGGGGAGCCTCGTGACGTCGATCGCGGCGCGCGACGTGGTGCTGGCGCCAAGGCCCGACAGCCCTTTCCGCGAATTCACGATCCGCGATTTCGAGATCGGGTACGGCCTCTTCGGCGCGGGCTCGCTCGACATCCGGATGTCGGGCGCGCGGTTCGTCATGAATCCGCCCGTCGCGGGGGCTCCGCTCGACACGAACGCCTGGATCCAGACGGCCCGCGACGTTTCCAACTTCCGATTCCCGGGCCGCCTGCGCGTCACGAATTCGGATCTCGTCCTCCCGGACGGCCGGACCCTTCACATCACGGTCGGCGAAATCTCGTACGGCACCTGGCGCATCGCCGTCGCGCCCTTCTCGATCGAGGTGACGAAGGATGCGTCCGTCGCGTTCAACCGGATCGAGGCGGAGCTCGAACCCGGCCGGCTCTCGCTCATCGAGGACGGGGAGGCCGGCCTCGTCATGTCGGCGAAGTGGGGGCGGGAGGGGTCTAGGCTCGAGGTCCGTTGGGGCCAGGAAGACGGCGACCACCTCGCGTTCGAGGGGGAGTGGAAGGACGAACTGGACGTACGTCTTTCGACGCGGCTCCGGCGGCTCGACTCGCCCCTCGTGAAGGCGCTCATCGCGGGATTGCCGATCGACGGCGAGGTCGCGCTCGACGTCGTCCTCGAGGGTCCGCCGGAGACGCCCAAGGTGGACGGGCGGCTGGAGCTGATCGGGCTGAAAGTCGAGGGGGAGCGCACGGAGCGGATCGTCTTCCCGCTAAGGGCGGAGGAGGGCGTGCTCGTCCTCCCGCGCACGACCCAGCAGACGCCCGTGGGCCCCTTGACGCTCGAAGCGCGCATTCCCTTCCCATGGGCGAAACCCGGTCCGCCCACCGCGACGGTCGAGGTGGCCGGCGTCGAGGCGCTCCTGAAGCGGCTTCCCGAGGAAATCCGGCCCTGGATCCCGACGGGCCGCGTGGCCATCACGGGGGGATTCGAAGGGGACGCGTGGAAGCTCACGGCCCGATTCGACGGCGATCGCTACGACTTCCCCAGCCCGGTCGGCGAGCTAACCCACTATTTTGTCGAGGCCGAACTCGATTCGAAAGCGCTCCGCATCACGCGCCTCGAGGGGGAGCTCGGCGGCGGATCGATCCACGCGACGGGCGGCGTCGACCTGACCAAGCCCGGCGCGCCGCTCCTGCTCGACCTCAAGGGAAAGGACCTCCTCGTCGTGTCGTACGATCTCGCCCGGATCCGCGTCGATCCTGACGTGCACATCACGGTGACCGAGGGGCCGGAGGTCAAGATCGAAGGGCGCGTCGAGGTGCCGCTCGCCCTGTACTACACGGAGTTCGCGCCGGCCTCGGCGGGGCGCGACCGGAAGCGGGAGGCCGCGGCGCCGCTCGGACTGCGGCTCCTGCCCGTGGAGGGCGGAGGCTTCCGCATCCCGGGCCTCAAGGACCTCGAGCGCGTCACGCTCGACCTGCAGGTCGTCACGGCGGGGGAGTGCCGGATCGAGAACAGCACGATCGGCGTGCTCGTCGAGGGGAACCTCCACTTGACGGGGCGCGCGTCGCAACCGGCGGCGAGCGGCCACGTCCGGGCGATCAAGGGACAGGTCCGGCTCACGACGGGACTCTTCCTGAAGATTCTCCGGGGCGAGGCGGATCTGCCCTCCGAGGCGGGCGCCGAGCCGACGATCCACTTCGAGGGGAGCGTGGGACGGTTCGACCGCGAGATCCTCGTGACGATGACGGGATCGATGGCCCAGCCCGCGCTGCGGCTCCAGTCGAATCCGCCGCGGAGCGAGGAGGAGCTGCTGGCGATGCTCGCCTTCGGCCGCGTACCGGGACAGCTCGAGGGCACCGACGCGATCACGAGCTTCGCCACGAAGGTGATCGACATCTACGCCGACTCCTGGCCCGACGCGGACGCGGGGGACCGGATCGTCGACCGGCTGGGCATCGAGGTGCTGGCCGAATCCCAGGCGCAGCGCCCGGTCGCCCCGTGGGAGCTGCCGACGCGCGGGACGTCGCGCGGCACGACGGTGCGCACCGAGTACCTCATCAACGAGTACTTCTCGATCGTCGCCGAGTCCGACCGCGAGGCCAACCTCACCGGCGACCTGAAGCTGAGGCTCCGCTTCCGGTGATGGGAAAGCTTCGAGCTCCGAGCTTCAAGCTTCGAGCGGAGGACCCTGCGCTTAAAGCGGCTGGAAGCTCTTCTTGATTCTCATGCACTTCCTTGCGCTTCTGCTCGCTCTTGGAATGCAGGATTCCTCGTCGCTGGACGTCGTCTTCGAAGGCCGGAAGGCGTTCCCCGAAACCGAACTGCGGATGGCGATCGACCGCGACATCGAGCGGTACCGCCGCGATCCCAGCCCCGCCGCGCTCGACGACGCCGTCTTCCGGCTGACGCAGCATTACAAGTCCCGCGGGTACGCCTTCGTGAAGGTCGAGGCCGAGCGGAAGGGATCGAAGCTTGTCTTCACGATCATCGAGGCCGCGCTGGTGAAGCTCGGCACGCTCCGGTTCCAGGGCAACACCGTCTTCAGCCGCCGCGAACTCCGGGACCTGCTGGAAGGGACGGCGTCGGGCCGCCGACTGCTCTATTCCAAGAAGCTCCTCGCCCTTCACCTGGAGACGATCCTCGTGGCGTACGCCGCGAAGGGGTACATCGAGGCCACGGTCGGCTCCCCCGCGCTGCTCTACGACGTCGCCGAGGAGCGGATGGACATCACGTACACGATCACGGAGGGACGTCCCTTCCTGATCTCGGCCATCGGGCCCGCGCCCCCGGGATTCGAGAGCCGGTTCGCGGAGATGGTCGGACTCCCGTTCGACGTCACGACGCCCGCCGAGCTCGAGGCGACGATCCTCGACTACTACCGCGAGCAGGGATATCCGCACCCTGTGGCGGTGGCGACGCCCAAGATCGACCGCGAGGCGTGCCGCGTGGAGATCGAACTCGACATCCGCCCCGGGCGGGCGGGGAAAGTGTCGGCGATCGCGGTGACGGGCAATGAACTGACGCGAACCTCGTTCATCCTGGGCCGCGCGTCGCTCGTCCCCGGCCGGCCGTACCGCGCCTCCGAAGCGCGGGAGGGGGAGCGGCTGCTCCTCCGGACGGGGCTTTTCCGCCAGGTGCGGATCACGCCCGGCGAGGTCCAGGAGGGGACCGACCAGGTGCCGGTCACGATCTTCGTCGAGGAGATCAAGCCGGGCGAGGTTTCGGTTCGGGCGGGCACGGGCTCGCTCGACGGCCCCCGGGTCGGCGCGGACGTCGCGTACGTCAACCTGTTCGGCGGCGGCGAGCTGGTGCGCCTCGGCGGCACGGTGAGCCGGACGGGCGGGCGGTCCGACCTCGAAATCGGCTTCCCGTGGTTCCTGGGCACGGACTTCCGCCCGGGCCTGTCGTTCTACTACGAACAGCAGGAGCTGCCGAGCTTCGACGTGGTGTCGTACGGCCTCGCGCCCTCGATCCTCTATCCCTTCACGGACAAGCACTCGGTGACCTTCGGCGCGCGGTACGCGGCGATCCGGACGGACAACGTCGATCCCGGGGTGCCGCCCGGCGACCTGCTCGACTTCGAGTACAACGCGCTCTTCCTGGCGACGTCTCTCGATTTCCGGGACAGCGCGCTCCTCCCGACGAAGGGGGTGCGCGTGACGGGATCGGTCGAGTGGGCGCCCGCCTCGTTCGCGACGGACATCGAGTTCTTCAAGGCCTCGGGGCGCGGCGACTTCTACGTGCCGCTGCCGGCCGATTTCGTCTTCGCCGTTTCGGTGCAGGGCGGCGTGATCCGGCCGGTGGCGGGGACGGACGAGATCCCGATCTCGCTGAGGTTTTTCGCGGGCGGGACAAACACGGTGCGCGGGTTCAAGTACGGCACGATCGGGGAGCGGGTGGACGGCGAGCCGACGGGGGGCGACGTCTTCTTCTCGATCCAGTCCGAGCTGCGGTTCCGGATCTGGCAGGCGGTGCACGGGGCGCTTTTCACGGACCGCGGCGGGGTATGGCTCGACTCGAAGGACGCGGCGTTCGACGACACGCGGTGGTCGGTGGGGGCGGGGCTGAGGTACTACACGGCGGCGGGGGCGCTCGCGCTCGACGTCGCGTGGAACCCGTCGCGCGAGGAGGGGGAAGACTCGGTGGTGTTTCATATCAGTATTGGATTCCCGTTCTGAGTCTCGCGTCGCGGGTCGAGAGTCGACGGTCGCGGGTCGCCCTTGGTCCAGGACGGCCACAAAATCGGAGTGAGACATGGCCATCTTGTTGCGAGGAAAGACAGAGTGCGGCAATTGCCGGGAAGTCATAGGAAATGACCACCCTGTCGTCTGTTTCGGGCCCTTCGTGGGCAACCAGCTGGACCCGCTTCTGAAGTTTAGCGACGCGTGTTTCCACGAGAAGTGCTTCCGGACGGATCCCCTAGCGCGCCGAGCCCAGGCCAGGTGGGAGGCCTGCAAGGCCGTGTTCAAGAATCGAAGCTGCCTTCAATGCGGAAAAGTCCTGGACCGTCCGGACGACTCCTTCATTTTTGATTTCTTCAGCGAGAACGTAGCGGACCCGGCCTTTCGATTCAATCATCTGCAATTTCATGAGTCTTGCCTGCGAAACTGGGCGGGGCTTCGTGAGGCCTTGGAGGTGCTGACAAGTCTCAAGCGGTCCGGGAGGTGGCAAGGTCCATCAATCGACTCCATGCTTGAAGTACTGCAAAGGGTGCAAGGGGGAATGTGACCCCCGGCTGCGCGCGACTCGTGACTCGTGACCGTCGACCCGCGACTTCCTTTTTCGACTCTCGACTCCTGACTCTTGACTCGTGACTTCCGTGTGAATGCGGCTTGAACTGGTGTTTCCGTGTCGGTACACTCCTGCCCCTACTCAGGAGGGGCTTGATGCGGTCGTCGCGGGGCTTCTCATGAGGGGGTGGTGGTGGACGACGCTGTGCCTGGTCCGGGTCGTCGGGGCGGCCCTCTGGGGGCTGAGGACGGTCGGACAAGGCCGGGTGCCGAGGCGGGGCGGGGTGATCATCGCCTCGAACCACCAGAGCTATCTGGACCCGCCCTTCGTGGCGGCCAGCCTGCCGCGCGAGACGAGTTTCATGGCGCGGCGTTCGCTCTTTGAGATTCCGCTCCTGGGCCCGATCATCGTCGCCTGCAACGCTTTCCCGATCGAACGGAACACCGGCGACGTAAGGGGGGTGAAAAACGCCATCGACAGGC
>Ga0075433_10001189_pt1 | contig 18934 bp, 10 predicted proteins | sample RhiMethybrSRZTD2_FD_75299 | JGI IMG/M metagenome (GOLD analysis project Ga0075433, IMG submission 75299) | Populus rhizosphere microbial communities from Tennessee, USA - Rhizosphere MetaG P. TD hybrid SRZTD2 | ecosystem: Host-associated > Plants > Roots > Rhizosphere > Soil | place: USA... | reverse complement strand
ACGTTGGTCTTGCCGATCGGAATCACACCGGCACGTCGCAGTCGCTTCACCAGAACGGAGTCGGCCGCAGGGTAATCGTCCTTGAAGATCGTCGAGCCGCGCGTGAAGGGTAAGCCGACGGCCGGTTGCAGATCCTTGAAGGCGATCGGGAGTCCGTGCAGCGGTCCGATTGCGTCGCCTCGTGCGATACCGCGATCGGCCTCGTCTGCCAGCGCCAGACATGTGTCGTCCGGCAGCATCGAGACGATGGCATTGAGGCGCGGATTGAGACGATGAATCTGATCGAGATGCGCCTGCATCACCTCGCGCGCCGAGAGTTGGCGGGCGTGAATGAGGCGTGCGAGCTCGCGCGCGCTTTGAAAGCAAAGATCAGCCACAGTGTAGGCCGGGTCTTTGGGCCCGGCGTCGAAGTACGTTATTCCGGTACGGCGATCGGCTCATCTTCGGCGCGAAGGTTCGTCATCTCGGCCTCGAGCATCTGCTCGCCGGCACTCGCAGGAATCTTGCGCGGGAAGTGCACCGGCGGCAGAAACAGCGTCGACACGAACCCGGTTGCCGACACCAGCAGACCGGCCACGAACACGCGGTGCAGCCCGGCCGCGAAGATCTCGCGCACCGGCGCCGACAACGCCATCGTTCCCGCCGACGTCAACCCTTCGGCGCCGCCCGGCAGCGTCACGCCGGCGAGCGCGCGCGCCATGATGGCGCCCATGGCCGACACGCCGACCGCGGCGCCGACGCTCCGCGAGAACTGGTTGAGCGAGGTGGCGAGGCCGAGTCGCGATCGTTCGACGCCATTCTGCACGGCGAGCAGCAGCGAGAGCATCTGCGTGCCCATGCCGGCGCCAAGCACGAGGCAGCTTCCCAACAGCATCGTGCGCGACGAGTGCGCGTCCAGCAGCGTCAGGCCCACGAACCCCATCGTCATCAAGATGCTGCCGCCGATGGCAGCCACGCGGTATCCCATCCGGATCGTCGTGCGCGCACCGACGATCGACATGACGACCCAACCGAGAAAGAGCGGCGTGAGTACCTGGCCGGCCTGCGTCGCCGTGCCGCCCATCACGCTCTGCACGAACAGCGGAATGAACGCGATCGCGCCGAAGAGTGCCAGACCGACGAGGAACACCACGACCAGCGAGCGGTTCATCACCGGCAATCGAAACAGATCGACCGGCATGATCGGCTCGCTCACACGCCGCTCGACGTTCACGAACGCGCCGAGCAGAACGATCGATGCGCCAAGCCATAACCACGCGGATCCCGCCTCGCCGCCGAGCGCGATCAGCAGCGCACTCACGCCGGCGAAGAGCAGCGACGCGCCCAGCCAGTCGACGCGAACCGCCGTGGTGAGCCGCGACGGCGGATACGCGGTGGCGATCACCGCCATGCAGCAGAAGCCGAACGGCACGTTGAGATAGAAGACCCAGCGCCAGTTCCAGGCGTCGGTGATGTAGCCGCCGACCAGCGGACCGGCGATCGATGCCACGCCCCAGACGCCGCTGAAGAGCGCCTGCGTCCGCGCGCGCTCATGCAGCGTGTACAGCTCGCCGATGATCGTCATGCTGAGCGGGATGATCGCCCCTGCGCCAAGCCCCTGCACCGCACGCGCGGCGATCAGCTGCATCATGCCGCCGGCTGCGCCCGATGCGATCGATCCGACCAGGAACGTCGCGACTCCGATCAAATACATGCGTCGTCGCCCGTAGAGATCGGAGAGTCGTCCCCAGATCGGTACCGAGGCGGTCGACGTCAGCAGATACGCAGAAAACACCCAGCTGTAATGCGCCAAGCCGCCAAGCTGGGCGATCACCGTCGGCATCGCGGTGCTGACGACCGTGGCTTCGAGTGCCCCCAGCGACATGCCGAGCAGCAGGCCTGCGGTAATGGCGCGACGGCGGGGAAGGCTGATAGGAGGGTGGGCGCCCGACTCCGACATCTCTCAAGGGTACCACGCGGGCAAAAGTTCGAAGTTCGGCGTTCGAGGTTCGAGGTTCGATGTTCTGTGAATCCGGTTTACTTCGCTCTCAACCAAGGGAGTTACCATGTCGCATGCCGAAGATCACCTCGTCCCAGTCGCTGGTGATTCTGTTGGGCGTGCTGCTGCCCACGCGGGCGCTGGCCGCTCCGTGTGAACAGCTCATATCGTTGACGCTTCGCGGGGCGACGGTGACGATGGCGCAGACGGTGGCGGCGGGCGCATTCACGCCGCCGACCGGACGAACCGGTGGACCTGCGGGCGCGGCAAATCCATTTGCGAAGCTTGGTGCGTTCTGCCGCGTCGCTGCGACGTTGAAGCCAGGTGCGCAGTCCGACATCAAAGCCGAAGTGTGGCTGCCCGTGAATGGATGGAACGGCAAGCTGGAGGTCGTCGGCAACGGTGGCTTCGCCGGCACGATCAGCTACCCGGCGATGGCCAATGCGCTCGCCGCTGGTTACGCGACGGCCAGCACCGACACCGGCCACACCGGGCCATCGAGCAACACGTTTGCGACGAGCGATGCGCTGATCGATTTCGCGCATCGTGCGATCCATGAAACAACCGTTGCCGCGAAGGCGACGATCGATGCGTTCTACGGCGGTGCGCCGAAGCTCGCGTACTTCAATGGCTGCTCGACCGGCGGTCGTCAGGCGCTGACCGCCGCGCAGAAGTATCCCGAGGATTTCAACGGCATCATCGCCGGCGCGCCCGCCAGCCACACAACGACACAGGCGTTCGGCCAGATCTGGTTCTCGCAGGTGCTGAACGATCGCGCCTCGGCACTGCCGCGCGAGACGCTCGCGCTCGTGCACGACGCGGTGATGAACGCCTGCGACGCCCTCGACGGCGTGAAAGACGGCGTGCTCGAAAACCCGCTCGCCTGTAAGTTCGATCCGAAGACGCTCGTGTGCAAGGCGGGGGCGGACCCCGCGTCATGTCTCTCCCCATCGCAGGCCGACGGAGTGCAGCGCATTTACGAGGGGCCGTCGAATGCCCGCACCGGCGCGCACATCTTCAGCGGATTGGAGCGTGGCAGCGAGCTGGGATGGAATCCGGTGCCCGTCGGCTATGCTGTCGATTACTTCAAGTACATCGTGTTCAAGGATCCGAACTGGGATCCGAAGGCGCTCAACTACGACTCGGATGTGGAGCGCGCGAGCAAGGGCGACAACCGCGTCTTCGACGCCAACGATCCCGACATGAGCCGCTTCACGAGCCGAGGCGGCAAACTGATCCTCTATCAGGGTTGGGCCGAGCCAGGCATTCCTCCCGGCAATCTCGTTCGCTACTACGATCAGATTTCCAAGAAGACGAAGGCCGCGAAAGAGTCCGTCCGCGTGTTCATGGTGCCGGGCATGGGGCATTGCGGCGGCGGCAATGGCACCAGCACGTTCGATATGGTGCCCGCCCTCGACGCGTGGGTCGAGCACGGTCAGGCCCCTGCCCGCATCAACGCATCGCGCGTGCGCGATGGCAAGGTCGATCGCACGCGCCCCCTCTGTGCGTGGCCACAGGGCGCCCACTACACGGGATCCGGCAGCATCGACGACGAAGCGAACTTCGTGTGTAAATAAAGACGCCGATGCCCGTCATCTTCGGGTTCATCGGCGCAGCCATCGGGGCCGCTCTCGGAGAGTGGAGCGGGGCGGTCCTTGGCTTTGCGGTCGGCTTTCTCGCGAGCCGGTTGACGCGGCTCGATCACGCACACCTGCTGGTCAAGGAGCAGCTCGCAGATCTGCGCGATCGTCACCACGCGCTCGAACGCGAGCTCGGGAAGCTTCAACGAGACGCTGCTGCTGCTGCTCGACCAGCTGACGTCGAGAAACCGGCGGCCGAACCGGTTCGTCCCGTTCTACCCGCACGCGCCGAGCCACCGCGTACGGCTCCGGCGCCACCGCCCGTTCGATCCACCGAGCCGGAGCCGGTGTCGTCACTGCCGCCGCCAATTCCCCAGCCCGTGAGCGAACCCATCCCCGCGGCGCCCAATTGGCTCATCGAATTCTTCACCACTGGCAACGTCGTCGCCAAAGTGGGGATGGTGATCGTGTTCTTCGGCGTCGCGTTTCTGGTGCGCTACGCCGCCGATCGCGGACTGCTGCCGGTGGAGTTCCGATTGATGGCCGTCGCGGCCGGGTCGTTGGTTCTTCTCGGCATCGGCTGGTATTTGCGGACCTCGAGGCCTGACTACGCGATGGTGCTGCAGGGAGGCGCGGTCGGGCTGCTCTACCTGACGATCTTCGCGGCCTTCCGCCTGTATGGCCTGTTGCCAGGCGCATTCACGTTCGCGCTGCTGGTCATCGTCGTGATCCTCAGCGGCGTGCTGGCTGTGCTGCAGGATTCGATGGTGCTGGCGGCGATCGGTACGAGCGGCGGCTTTCTCGCGCCGATTCTGGCCTCGACCGGCGGAGGCAGTCACGTCGCGTTGTTCTCGTATTACGCCGTGCTCAATGCGGGCGTGCTGGGAATCGCGTGGTTCCGCGCCTGGCAGTTTCTCAACTGGCTCGCGTTCGTCTTCACCTTCGGCATCGGTCTGCTGTGGGGGCAGCAGTACTATCAGCCCGGCCTGTTCTCGACGACAGAGCCGTTCCTGATCTTCTTCTTCCTGTTGTTCCTCGCCGTTGCGGTGCTCTTCGCGCATCGACAGGCGCCGCAGCTGCGCGGATACATCGACGGCACGCTCGTGTTCGGCGCGCCCGTGATTGCGTTCACGATGCAGAGCGTGCTCGTACGCGACGTTCCGTTCGGACGCGCGTACTCGGCGGTGGTCGTGAGCGCGGTGTACATGGCCTTGACGCGTGCGCTGTGGGATCGCGATCGCGCCCTGCGTGCGTTGGCCGAAGCGTTTCTCGCGCTGGCGGTCGTCTTCCTGATCCTTGCTGTTCCGCTCGCATTTGCGGGGCATGCCACGGCGGCCGCATGGGCGCTCGAAGGAACGGGGCTCGTGTGGATCGGCGTGCGTCAGCACCGGTTGATGGCAAGGCTCTCGGGCGCGGCGCTGCTCGTCGGCGCCGGCATCGCGTTCGCGGTGATGGACACCTCGTCGATCGGTTTGCTTCCGGTGTTGAATGCGCGGTTCCTGGCGTGTGCGGCCATCGCCGCCGGCAGCCTCGTCGCCGGCCGGATTCTCTCGAACGCGCGATCGATGCTCACCGACTACGAGGTCTCGCTCGAATGGGGGCTTCTTGTCTGGGGACTGTGCTGGTGGTTCGGATCGGTGGCCTTCGAGGTGGATCGACACGTCAGCCGCTTTGAATTCGCGGTGCAACTGCTCGCGTGGGCGACGAGCATGACTGCCGTTGGTCTGCTCGCGCGCTGGTGGCAGTGGCGCGCGATGATGCTGTCGACCATTCCGATAGCACTGCCGATGTGGCTTGCGGTCGTTCCGTTCTTTGTCTTCGAATCGAACCTCGGACCACTGCGGGAGCTCGGCTGGCTGGCGTGGCCAGTGGTGATCGTCACGAGCTACTTGTTGATGTTCTGGTTCGAAGACGTGTGGCCAGCGGCGGCTGTCAAACTGTGGCACGCGGCGACCGCCTGGCTCGCGGTGTTCGTGGCGACCTGGGCCAGCGCCGTGGCGGTGAAGCAGGCCGTGCCGGATACGGCGACCTGGTCGTCGACCGTCTGGTGCCTCGTTCCTGCGTTGTTCGTGCTCGCGCTGCGCACGATCGGCCGATCGATCGCGTGGCCGGTTCAGCGCTTCTCCTCGTTCTATCGAGGCGTCGTGCCGCTCGCACCTGCGGCCGGCATCGTGCTTTGGGTGGTCTGGGCGTTCGGCCAGACCGGCTCGGCCGATCCGCTCCCTTACGTGCCGATCGTCAATCCGATCGAACTGGTGCAGGCGATTGGCCTGATCGCGATCTACGCCGGCTTGGACCTGCGCGAGACGATGACGCACGACCTCGAGCCGATGCGCCGCGGCGGACTTGTGGTCATCGCCGTGCTCGCGTTCATCGCGCTCAACGTCATCGTGGCGCGAGTGGTGCACTTTTACTGGGGCGTCCCCTTCGACCCCGACGCGCTGATCGATTCAGCGGTGTTCCAGACCGGGATCTCGATCCTGTGGGGGCTCACCGCCGGCCTGCTCATGACGATGGCGAGGATGCGCATCAACCGTGCGGTTTGGATGGTCGGCGCTTGCGTACTGGCGGCCCTGATCGTGAAGCTGTTCCTGGTCGACCTTGGCAACGTCGGCGGTGTGGCACGCATCGTCTCGTTCCTGGCGACCGGCGTGTTGATTCTCGCCATTGGCTACTTCGCGCCGTTGCCGCCGAAGGCGGAGGGGGCCGCATGAGGCGCGCGGGTTCGTCGCGCTTTCTGTGCCGATCTAGCGCGCGTCCTTGGTCCTTGGTGCTTAGTCCGTGGTCCGTCTTGTGGTCCTCGGTCCTTGGTCCGCAGATCGGCCACTACCGCGGTCGGACAAAAACAGAACTCCAGTCGCTCACAGGACAGGCGTGGACGAAGGACCAAGGACGGACCATGGACCAAGGACGGACCAAGTACCAAGGCCCACGGACGAAGGACACGACGGATCCAAAGGGTTTGCAACGCCACCGGCCCTTGGTTGCTACGGTGTTGCTCGGATTCTCCACCGTGCTCGCCGCGCAGGCGTCGCGAACGGATTTCGTGCGCGGTGTCGAGATTCATACCGACGCGGGCGGCAGCTTGTACAGCGTTCAGCTTCCCGACGACGTCTACGACACGTCGACGCGCGCCGATCTCGCCGACATGCGTGTGCTCAACGCTGCCGGCGACGCCGTGCCGCATACCCTGCGCCAGGTGCCGCGCACGCTGGCGCAAGCCGAATGGCGAAGTGTGCCGTCGTTCCCGATGACCGAAGCACAGTCGGGCCTGGCGGCGCGGACGCACGTGAAGATCGGTGCCGACGGCGCCGTGCTCGAGGTCACCAACGAGCGAGCGGCGGGGCACGCGACGACGGCGTATCTCATCGACGCCAGCGGCGTGAAGGAGCCGCTCAGCAAGCTGGGACTGACATGGGACGCGTCGCCCGGCGTGACGTTTCTCGTGCCCGTGAGCGTGACCGCCTCGGACGACTTGAGTAGGTGGCGCACCGTGGTGTCGTCGTCGGCGATCGCACTGCTTCAACGTGAGGCGTTCACGCTGACGCAGAACGAGATCGAGCTGCCAGGCGAGCGAGCGAAATATCTACGCGTATCGTGGCCGCGCGAGTTATCCGCGGTGACGCTCAAGTCAGTGCGGGTGCAGCCGCGGTCTGAAGCGGTGCAGCGTGAGATTCACTGGAGGACCCTGACCGCCGAGCGTGTCGAGCCGGCGGGTGCCGCGTTGTACGACACCAAGGCATTTCTGCCGATCGATTTCGTCGACCTCGAGTTCGCCGATCCCACTGATGCCGCGTCGGTCGCGATCCATTCGCGTTCGACGGCGGCATCGCCATGGACGACGCGGCACAGCGGATTGTTCTACGCGCTGCAAGAGGCGAGCGGATCGATTCACAGCTCATACGCGTCGATCGATCGGGTCAGCGATCGGTACTGGAATGTCGAGACGACACAAGAGGGCGGCTGGAAACCGAATCGCGCTCCTCGACTCAAAGTGGGATGGCATTCACACGAACTGCTGTTCGTGGCGCAGGGAGCCGCACCCTACACGCTGGCGTATGGGAGCGCGCGCGTGGGACCTTCGAACGCGCCGGTGGCTGAACTACTGGTCACGCTCAATCAGAACGGACGCGAGACGCAAGTGCGGCCGGCCACCCTCGGCGAGCCACGCACACTGGGCGGCGCTGATGCGTTGAAGCCGGCGCCGACGCCACTGCCGTGGAAGCGGATCGTGCTCTGGGCCGTACTGATCGTCGCGGTCGCGACCCTGGCCCTCGTGGCATCGCGCCTGTTCAACGACACAAAGCAAAAGCCCGCGTGAGCGACGTCAGCGCGGGCTTGAACCTCGAACGTCGAACCTCGAACCTCGAACCTCGAACCTCGAACCTCGAACCTCGAACCTCGAACCTCGAACTACTGCTTCGTCAGCGAAACGTTGAGTGGCATCGTCTCGCCGCGACGCACCGTCACGTCGGTGTTGTAGGTGCGGAAGCCCTCTTTGCGGATCTGCACGTTGTGCACCCCGCTCCCCAGTTGCACGATGAGATGCTCGTTGTCAGACGGGCCTTTCCAGTGCTCGCCGTCGATGGTGACGTCGGCATTACCCGGCTGCACGAGGAGCGCGAGCGTGCCGAATTCTGATGGTGACGCTGACACGCGATTCTGATCTTCATCGCGATCGCCGGGGCGCGCAGGAGCCGATCTCGCCGGCGGACGTCGCGAGGTTTGCGGCGGTCCATAGCCCTGCGACGGTGGCGGGGTCTGCGGGGTCGGCCTCACCGGCTCGGGATCGCCGGCAGCCAGCGCCGGCATCGCGTACCGCACGGTGAAGGTGTTCACCGGCTGCAGGTAGATCTTCTGCGAGTAGGTTCGATGACCGGGCAGGTACAACTGCAAATCGTGCTGGCCGGGTTCCAGGTAGAGACGCTGGAACGTGCCGTCGAATTGATCGACGATGCCTGCATAGTAGCCATCGATGTACACCTGGGTCTCGCGCGGTGTCACCTGCAGGCGTAACGACCCGCCCCCGTTGTAATAGCCGGAAGCGTAGGGCGGATACGGATACCCGCCGTAGCCGCCATAGTACGGGGCCGCATACGGATAGCCGTAGCCGTAATAGCCGTACGGATACCCGGCTCCGAATCCGATCCCGAACGAGAACGATCCGTAGAAGAACGGGTCGTAGTATGCGTACGGCCGGTAATAGTACGGCCGGTAGTAATTCGGTCGGTAGTACGGAGCGTAGTATCGACCGCCTTGGCGTGAGACCGCGGCCGACGATCGCGCCGGAGGCACGCGAACGACGGCTCGGCGCTGGGCTTCGGCGACGACAGGCGCCAGAAGAAGCGCCAAGAGCGCGGGTACGAGAATGGCAGTGCGAAGACCGGGTGTCACGATGACCTCCAGAACAATCCCAGAGGAGCGCACCCACTGTGCGCTCTTCTAAGCCACCTGCACGCAACGGTTGTGCCGGTAGCGATGGCGCCAGATCCGCGAAAACTTAAGTGATTCTATCGATTTCGGTCGGGCTGTGCGCGATTTTTCGGGGACAGCGCTGTCACGAACCGCGGACGCAATCGAACGAGTTCCCGAGTTCCTAAGTTCCCCGGGTTCCAAGAGTTCGTGCCACGACTGAGTTCCTGGAGTTCCGCAGTTCTAACAGACGCGTCGACGGCTGTCACGAACTCGACGCAACTGAACTCGAATCCGAACCTGGAACGCGGAACCTGATCGGAACTCCGGAACTTCGGAACTCGGGAACTCCTAGGCAGGTAGCCGTATTTCGAACACCGCTCCGCCATCGTTGCGTGCGGAAATTGTCCCACCGTGTCGCTCGACTATCGTCTTGACGATCGAGAGACCAAGCCCACTGCCGCCAGCGGCTTTTCGCGACGCGTCCGCCTTGTAGAAGCGATCGAAGATGAGCGGCAGGTGTTCGGGAGGAATGCCTGGTCCGGTATCGCACACCGAGAGAACGATCCCATCTGCCGTGGCCGCGCTCGACAGCGTGATCGCGCCCGCGTCCGGTGTATGCCGCAGGGCGTTCGCGGCCAGATTCTGCAGGGCCTGCTCGAGGCGATCGCGATCGCCGGTGACGGATTCGGCAGCCGGGTCGACATGTTGGACCAGCCTGATATTGCGCTGCGCCAGCTCCCGTTCGTGACGCGTCGACACGCGGGAGAAGAGCGCCGCCACGTCGACGCGATCGTGTCGGATGGTCGTGCCGCCGCCCTCGAGTCGTGCGAGGTCGAGCAGGTCGCCGATGATCTGCTCGAGCCGATGCGTCTCCTCGGTGACGATCCCGAGATAGCGCTCGCGCGTCTTGGTGTCGAGCTGCAGCTCGCTCATTGACAGCGTTTCGATGTAGCCGCGCATGGCGGTGAGCGGTGTCATCAACTCGTGGGATACATCGGCAAGCAATTGACGACGCGCGTTGTCCGAAGATTCGAGCGCTCGGGCGCGGATCGCGAGCTCTTCGGCCATCTTGTTGAACGCCCGCGCCAATGCCGCCACTTCGTCGCCGCCAGACTCGGGCGCACGCGCGCTCAGGTCGCCGCCGCCGAGCCGCTCCGTCGCCGTCTGCACGTCCTTCAACCGCCGGCGCGCCGGGCCGAACACGATGAACGCGATGAGCGCGGTGCCGACGATGAGAACGCCGCCCGCCACGGGAGCCATCCGCGGACCGAGCGTCTTCAACACGCGGGAGAACGGCGGACCGCCTGGAAGTACGACGACTCGACCGACGGGCATGCCGGCCACGAGAATCGGCGCGAACTCGCGGCCGCCGCGGCGCGCTCGAAACCCTCCACCCAGCGGACCCGGTCCGCCCCCGCGCAGATCGGGACCGCCCCCGCGCCCGTCCGGACCGCGGTCGAGAGGTGGTTCAGGCTGAGGAGCATTGGGATCGTCGCTGCGTGGCGACGCATTGCCCCATCGTCGGGCGAATCGCCTGGCACCCAAAGACTCGAGATACTCGATCTCCTCGCGCACCGCCTCGACGAGCGCGGCAGGGACATCGTCATGATTCGACAGCGTGCGACCATCGTCCATGATGATCACGAACGTCTGCAGCGCATCGCCGTACTGTTCGTGCAGGTACGGCTCGAGATCGAGATTGCGATTGGCGGCCAGCGCTGCGCCGACGTCAGAGGCGACGAGCACGGCGAGCCGTCGTGGAGAGCGGGCGGGAAACGAGCCCGCGATCTTATCGGTGAGCCAGAGGAAGAGTCCGGCCTCGGCCGCGAGCATCAACGCCAGAAAGGCGACGAGGCCGAGAGCGATACGCCAGTAGAGACTGCGATACCAGCGGGGATTACTCATCGCTGAAATTCAGAATGCACAATGCAGAATGCAGACACCGCATCGTTTCGCAGCGACGTTTCTGCATTCTGAATTCCGCATTCTGCATTACACGTCTGCGGCTTTATATCCCGCGCCCCATACGGTGAGGATCACTTTCGGGTTCGCCGGGTCCGCCTCGATCTTCTTGCGAAGACGTTTGACCAGGGTGTCGACGCTTCTCACCGTGACGAACGTCTGATCCTTCCACACTTTGCTCAGCAGCCCCTCGCGGCTGAAAACGATGCCGGGGTTCGAGATCAGCACGTAGAGCAGTTCGAATTCGTTGAAGGTGAGATCGACGTCGATGCTGCCGATTCGTACGCGCCGCCGCGCCGGATCGATCTCGATGTGCTTGTATTCGATCGGGCCCGCATGATTTCCGGACGCGACGCGGGCGCGAGTGGTTTCGCCGCGGCGAAGCAGCGCACGGATGCGCGCCAGCAGCTCGCGTATGCCGAACGGCTTGGTGAGGTAATCATCGGCGCCGCTGTCGAGCCCGAGCACCTTGTCCGACTCCTCGCGGCGCGCGGTCAGCATCAGGATCGGTGTGTCGGCGTTGGGTGAGTCGCGGCGAATGGCTCGGCACACCGTCACGCCGTCGAGGCCGGGGAGCATCAGGTCGAGGATGATGAGATCGAACTTCTGCGTTCGCGCCTGTGCAAGACCGCCGTCGCCGTCCGCGGCTTCGTTAGGGGCGAGCCCCTCGAGGCGCAAGTGCAACGCCACGAGCTCGCGGATATGCGTCTCGTCTTCGACAACCAGAACCGTCGGCCGTTCTGCCATCTTTCCATCTTCGATCGTATAGCGATGACGTGGGTGGGCTGTGATTCGCAAGTGACAAAACGATGGCAGGGTCGGGATGGTCCGGATGAAGCCGGACGGCCACGTACGCACGTCGAGTTGTCACACGGCTGTCGTGGGCGAAACACAAGAAACGTGGCTGAATAGGCGTGAATCGGGCCCGCGTGTGATTATGGTGCGGAGGATGTGACCGCGAAATCTCAACGGCAGCACGTGTTGCGACAGGTCGGCGCCGCATCGTTCGCGGTGATTGCGGGCACAACCACGTTCGTGCTCGCGCAGGTACCCCGACCGTCCGCGACGTGCGTAGTCACTGGTCGGGTGTCGAACGGGACGACGCCGTTGCCGGGAGTGTCGCTGATGGCGACGCGCGAGGGCGGCGTGGTGTCGGCCACGGCCACTGACCTCGCGGGCACATATCGTTTGCGGCTGCCGGCGGGCGACTACCGCATCACGGCGGATCTTCCTGCATTCGCGACCGTCGAGCAGAACGTGTCGGTGGCCGAATCCAATGCCTCGGAATCAGGAACCCCCGGAGAGTGCACGCGGACATTGAACCTGCAGTTGATCCTGCGATCGCGCGTGCAGTCGGCAGCGCCGGTCGCTGGCACCGCCGCATCGGCTCCCGCGGCAACTGCGCCGCGTCAAGAGGCGCGCGGTCGCGGTGCCGCACCCGGCGCGGGCGGCGCTCAAGCGCGGTTCTCTCAACTCCAAGTCGTACAGGCCGAGACGGCCGGCGCCGCAGAGACCGCGAGCACGACGATCGAAGAATCGGATCCGGCGACGCGTCTGCTGCCGCCGGGATTCTCCACCAACGCCGAGACGAATGTCGTTGCGGTGACTGGTGATGCCGCAAACCTCGATCGCGGACAGCTGCGCGATCGGCTCGATGCACTCGGGCGCGGCGAGTTCGATGCCGCGGGATCTCAGCGTCCCGACGGATTCGATACACAAGGTCGCGCCGGTGGCTTCGGTCAGTTCGGCGGCGGTGGCCTTGCGCAGGGTGGTCCCGGTGGGCCCGGAGCTGGCGGCGGTGGCGGACGCGGGTTTGGTGGTGGCGGACGTGGCGGTGGTGGTGGAGGCGGCGTGCCTGGTGGTGGACGCGGCGCGTTGCTTGGACGCGGTCGCGGACAGAATCCCGTGCAGGGATCGGCGACGTACACCTTCGGAGGATCTGCTCTCGACGCAGCGCCGTATCCGCTGCGCGCGAACGATCAATCGAATCCTGACTACACGCGGCAGCAGTTCGGCGCGACAGTGGGTGGTCCGCTGCGTCTGCCCAGGTACGACGGTTCGCGCACGACGTTCTTCTTCAACTACAACGGCGGCCGCTCGAGCAATCTGGTGGATCAATATGCGACGGTTCCAACAGCCGCTCTGCGTGCGGGCGATTTCGGAGCCGGCGCTGCCGTCGTCGATCCGAGCACTGGGCTGCCGTTTGCGAACGGCCGCGTCCCAACCGGTCGCATCGATCCTGGCGCGCTGGCGCTGCTGCAGTACATCCCGCTGCCCAATCTGCCTGGGACGGCGCAGAACTTTCGACGGACCACGACATCGCTCAACACCTCGGACGGGTTCAGCGCGCGCCTGACGCACAACTTCTCGAACGCGGCAGGGCAGCGCGGGGGCGGTCGCGGCGGCCGCGGGGGCTTCGGTGGATTCGGCGGACGTGGCGGCGGCGGGCGCGGACGCGGCGTCACCGGTACGACGGTCGTGTTGAACGCGCAGGTGCAGTACCGCCGCAACGACTCGGATGCGGTGAACGTGTTTCCCACGCTCGGCGGCACCAACAGCAATTCGAGCGTGTCGGTACCCGTGCAGGTGAACGTGCTGCACGGACGCGCGATCCACAACCTGCAGGCCACCGTCACGCGCACCTCGTCCGAGACGCGCAACGGCTTCGCCGGCGTGACGAACGCCGCAGCGCTGGCGGGAATCACCGGCGTGTCCACCGATCCATTTGATTGGGGCGTACCCAGTCTGTCGTTCTCGACCTTCACGGGCCTTCGCGATCTCACGCCCAGTCAGCGCCGCGATCGGCGCGTGCAACTGGGCTACACGATGACGCGGCCGTTCAATCGACACGCATTCCGGATCGGCGGTGATGTGCGCTTCGATACCTCGAGCGGTCGTACCGATGCCGACGCGCGCGGGTCGTTCGTATTCACCGGGCTCTACTCGGCGAACGGCGCTCAAGTGGCGCGCGGCACCGGCCTCGACTTCGCCGATTTCCTGTTGGGTCTCCCTCAGCAGGCGACGGTGCAATTCGGACCCGGCAACGTTGTCCTGCACGGGCAGTCCTACAGTCTGTTCGCGCAAGACGACTGGCGCGCGCGCAGCAATCTCACTTTCAATCTCGGCGTGCGCTACGAGATCGTGCGACCGTTCACCGAAGCCAACGGACACATGGTCAATCTCGATGTCACCAACGGCTTCACGGCAGCGGCGCCGGTGATATCAGGCGGGACGGGGCTCTTCACGGGCGCGTTCCCGCCCGCGCTCATCGACAACGATCTCAACAACGTGGCGCCGCGTGTGGGTGTGGCCTGGCGCGCATCGCAGCGGACGATCGTGCGCGGCGGCTACGGCATCAGCTTCAACAACGGCTCCTACGCGACCATTGCCCGTCAGCTCGTCGCGCAGCCGCCGTTCGCGTCCACCGACACGAGCATCGGCACGCTTGTCGCGCCGATCATCCTGGCCGATCCGTTTGCCAACATCGGATCGTCGACGACCACCAACAACTACGGCGTCGACAAGAACTATCAGCTCGGCGTGATTCACACCTGGAATGTCGACCTCACCCGCAGCGTCGGCCGGCTCTGGCAGCTGGGCGCGGGATACACCGGCACGCGCGGCGTTGACCTCGATGTGCTGCGCGCCCCGAACCGCGGTCCCGATGGTCTCCGCATACCCGGCGTCGAGCCATTCCTGTGGCAAAGTGCCGATGGCCACTCGATCCTCCATGCCGGCACGTTCCGTCTGCGACGGCAGCCGACGCGCGGCATCGGCGGCACGATCACCTACACGCTCGCGCGATCGATTGACGATGCCTCGAATATCGGCGGCGGCGCGCGCGTGGTGGCACAGGACGATCGGGATCTGGGGGCGGAACGTGGTCTCTCGAGCTTCGATCGACGTCATCAGTTCAGCGGCGACCTCACGTTCGAGCTGCCCTTTGGTCCGAATCGGCGATGGTTGAACACGGATGGGGCCGTGGCCGGTCTGCTGCGTGACTGGTCGATCTCGGCCAACTTCACCGCCCAATCGGGCACGCCATTCACCGCGAGACTGGTGGGCGCGGCATCCGACGTCGCCCGCGGCACCAACGGCACGCTGCGCGCCAATTACACCGGCGCCGATATCGCCGTGGCCAGTCCCACGCTCTTCAGGTTCTTCAACACCGATGCGTTCACGGTGCCGGCGCCGGGCACGTTCGGCGACGCGGGCCGCAACACGATCATCGGGCCGGGGCAGCAGCTGCTGAACGCGGCGATTGGTCGCGACGTGCGCCTGACGGGCAATCGCGTGGTGTCGATCCGCGTCGAGGCGAACAACGTTCTCAACACCGTGCGCTACGGGGCCATCGATACTGTGGTGAATTCACCGACGTTCGGCCAGGTGATCTCGGTGCAGCCGATGCGCAGCGTGCAATTGAATTTGAGATTCAGATACTGATGACAGCGCCCTTCGACTCGCTTCGCTCGTTCAGGGCAAGCGCGCGCACGCTCGCAGTGCTCACACTGATCGTCAGCCTGAACGCATCGCCGTTCGCGCAACAGGCTGCTTTTCGGACGAATGTCGATCTCGTCGTCGTCGACGTGGTGGTGCGAGATAAATCGGGCGCGCCGGTGCGCGGCTTGACGGCAAACGATTTCGAGATTCGCGAAGACAACCGTCCGCAGCAGATTGTGTCGTTCAACGTCGAAGAGATCACTACTACACCGCCGAAGGCGCAGCCCATTCCGCCCCTGCTCGTCGCGGGCACGCAAACGCCTGACAAGGCGGCACCCGCAGCCGATGTGGCCGCGACGCCGGTGCGACGCGAGGATCTCGCCGGCCGGCGGCTCATCGTGCTGCTGTTCGACTTGAGCTCGATGCAGCCCGAGGATCTCGAGCGCGCGGGCCGTGCGGCAGCGGACTACGTCGACACGCAGATGGTCGACGCCGATCTGGTTGCGGTGGCGACCATCGATACGACACTCAAGGTCGTCAGCGATTTCACCGCCGATCGCGAGCAGGTGAAGACCGCGCTGTCGCAGTTCTCTTCGGTGAGCGCCGTTGGCTTCGAGACTCCAGCGGCGGAGACGACGGCCACCGATGAGACCACCGCGTCGACTGGCGATGCGGTTACCGCCGACACCGGTGAATACGATCTGTTCAACAACGACGCGCGTCTGCGCGCGATTCGCACGCTGTCGGAGGAGCTGGCGCCGATCGAGCAGAAGAAATCGATCCTGTATTTCAGCGGCGGGATGACGCGCAGCGGCGGCGACAACCAGGTGGAGTTGCGTGCGGCGACCACTGCCGCCGTCCGCGCCAACGTGGCGCTTTATCCGGTGGACACGCGCGGCTTGCAGGCCGTGGTGCCCGGAGGCGATGCGTCGCGCGCCAGCGCTCGCGGCGTGAACGCGTTCTCGGGCCGCGGCGTCAACCAGCAGTTCGATCAGCTGTTCGCGTCGCAGGACACGCTCCAGACGCTGGCCGCCGATACCGGCGGCAAGGCGTTCACCGACTCCAACGACTTCGGCGCGGCTTTCACGCAGGTGCAGCGCGACACCTCGTCGTACTACTTGATCGGATACAGCAGCACGAACACACAGAAAGACGGACGGTTCAGGCGCATCTCGGTGCGCGTGAAGCGTGCCGATCTGCGCGTCGAGGCGCGGCCCGGCTACTACGCCGATCGCGACTTCGCTCACACCGGCAAGCAGGATCGCGACCGACAGCTCGAGGAGCAGATCAGCGCGCCCGTCTCCGCAACCGACCTGCCTGTCGTGGTGTCGGCGGGATGGTTCCGGCTCGCCGCCGATCGGTACTACGTCCCGCTGTCGGTGGCCGTGTCTGGTGGCGGTCTTCGCGATGCGCCGCAGAAGGGCACGCTCGACGTGCTCGGGTTGATTCGCGATGAACAGGGAAGGCCTGTCGGCCGCATGCGCGAAACGCTCGACATCCCGCCAGACGCTGGAGGCAATCGGTCGTCGAGACAGGTGCTGTATCAATCGGGGCTGACGCTGCCGCCCGGACGCTTCTCGGTGAAAGTGGTGGTGCGCGAGAACGCCGGCGGCGCGATGGGATCGTTTGAAACGGGCGTATTCGTGCCCGACCTGAAGCAGGCGCCCGTCAAGGTGAGCTCGGTCACGCTGAGCACCTTGGTCCGGCCGGTGAACGGGCGGCGACGATCGGAGAGCCCGCTCGTGCGCGAAGGCGTCGAGCTGCTGCCCAGCCTCTCGCACGTCGTCGATCGCGATGGAAAGATGTACTTCTACTACGAGGTGTACGACCCCGCTGCCACCGGCGGGCGTCCGCTCCTCAAAACGAGTTTGTCGTTCTATCGCGGCACCGTGAAAGTCTTCGAGACGCCACTCGTCGAGCGATCGGATCTCGACGCCGCCGATCGCAAGGCGGCGCTGTTCCAATTCGAAGTGCCCGCCTCGCAGTTCCAGCCCGGCCTCTACACGTGTCAGGTCAACATCGTTGACGACGTCGCGGGCACGTTCACGTTCCCGAGGCTGGCCGTGTACGTCCGATAGCGCCGACGCTCCATCGCAAGCGTTGAGCTTGCAGACTCGTGGCGTACCTGGCGACGATGATCGGGGGGGGAATCGTGAATCCAGCCGAGCCGCCCGTTCAGCCGTCGTCGGCCCCCGTCCATCGGCAGCGGATGTATGGCTTGCGGCGCCAGCTGACGGCGCTGTTGGCGCTGCGACTCCGAACGATCGCGGGGCTGCTCTACCGCGCGTATTCCGACTGGTCGTCGGATGGCGCTGCACGTTTAGGGGCGGCGCTCGCGTACTTCACGCTGTTTTCGGTGGCGCCAATGCTGGTGGTGATCACCGGTGTGGCGGGCCTGTTCATCGGGCGCGCCGCGGCGCGAGGTCAAGTGTCGCCGTGGTTGGAGCGGTTCCTGAGTCCTGAAGGTGCACAGGCAGCCGAACTGATGCTCAAGCAGGCGGCGACGCCCACTGGTGGAATCGTCGCGACAGTCGGAGGGCTCGTCACGCTCTTTCTTGGCGCCTCCTTCCTCGTCACCCAGCTGCGCGAGTCGTTGAATATCGTGTGGCGCGTCCAGGCGCCGTCGCAGGACACCGGGATCCTGGGGTCGGCGCGGGCGATGGTGAGCGACAGGTTCTATGCCTTTCTGATCGTCGTGGGCGCCGGCCTGCTCGTGTTCGTGTCGCTGCTCGTGAACACCGCCATTGCCGCTGTGGCGACCTACGTCGAGGGCGCGCTTCCGATACCCGCGGCGCTGTTACAGGCGGTGAACTTCGGCGTCGGTCTGGCGTTGACGACGGCCGTGTTCACGCTGGTGTACAAGTTCGTGCCTGATGCGCACGTCGCGTGGGGTGATGCATGCGTGGGCGCACTCGTGACGGCGTTGCTCTTCAATGTCGGCACTGTGACGATCTCGACGTTCGTGGGGATCGCCGGCGGGGCGTCTGTGTATGGCAGCGCCGCAAGTGTTCTGGCCTTGCTCGGCTGGGTGTACTACTCGGCGCAGGTGTTTTTCTTCGGTGCCGAAGTGACGCGTATTTTCGCCAACGAGTACGGCGCGCACATCGTGCCTCGTCACCGCGCGATTCGCCCGTTCTGGCGACACAAACCGGCGTCGTAGCGGCAAAATTTTGCGCTGATCGCCCGACTTCGCCGTAGAATGGACTGTCCGACCGTTCGGTAGGTCGGCTTGCGGGAGCGCTCATGAGAATCGCCAGCATCGGTGCCGTCGTCCTGATCATTCTTGCCAGTGCGTCATCCAGCGTGCAGACGCAGACGGCCAAGGCCGCCTCGCCGACGTTCACCAAGGACGTGGCGCCGATCCTCTACTCGAAGTGCGCCACCTGTCATCGCGCCGGCGAGATCGGCCCGATGGCGCTCATCACCTATCGCGACGTCCGTCCGTGGGCGGCGTCAATTAAAGACAAGGTATCGAATCGGGTGATGCCACCATGGCACGCGGATCCGCACGTCGGGGCGTTCCGCAACGATCGCAGCTTGAGCGATCGCGAGATCGACA
>Ga0075433_10001188_pt1 | contig 18942 bp, 16 predicted proteins | sample RhiMethybrSRZTD2_FD_75299 | JGI IMG/M metagenome (GOLD analysis project Ga0075433, IMG submission 75299) | Populus rhizosphere microbial communities from Tennessee, USA - Rhizosphere MetaG P. TD hybrid SRZTD2 | ecosystem: Host-associated > Plants > Roots > Rhizosphere > Soil | place: USA... | reverse complement strand
GTAAATCGGGTCTGGAGGCGCTGCGAGCGGCGTCGCCCGCGATTCGGCACTGGCGTACGGGCAAGCTGGTTGCTGGAACGATAATTGGCTGTCCGTCGCGTCATCCAAGGCGACGACGTCATCGGGAGCACCAGCGTCGGAAGGCCCGATTTTCCACGCCGTCGAACCGGAGCCGACCCCAGGCTCGCCCGGTGAGCCGCCGCTATGGAAATGCAGAAAACGGGCTACGGCCGGCTACTACGACTGCCATCGAGCGCGCGATCGGTTGACGGGCCGCCTGAAGGCGGCCCCTACGACAGAGCCTTGATCTCCGCCGGGGTGAGATGACGCCACTTGCCGATCGGCAGCTTGCCGATGGCGATTGGACCGATCCGCACACGCACCAGCTTCAGCACGCGCGCGCCCAGCGCCTCCACCATGCGTCGCACCTGACGATTGCGCCCCTCGGTCAGCGCGATCTCGAAATGGGTGTACTTCTCCGAGTCGCGCACGCGCCTGACGTCCGCCGGACGTGTGGGGCCGTCGGCGAGGTCGACCCCCGCGGCAAGCTGCTGCAATTGCCCGTCGGTGAACCGCGTCGACGCTTTCACCAGATACGTCTTCGGCACATGCGAATCGGGGTTGGTCACCCGTTCCGCGAATCGGTTGTCGTTGGTCATCAGCAGCAGGCCTGACGTATCGAGATCGAGCCGGCCGACCGGCGACACGAACGTACCGACGTCAGCGATCAGGTCGTAGACCGTCGGCCTGCCCTGAGGATCCTTGTAGCTGGTGATGTAACCCGTCGGCTTGTAGAGCAGCACGTAGACGCGTTCGCGCGCCACGAGCGGTCGATTGTCGACGCGGACGCGATCGCGCTTCAGGTCGATCCAGTGATCGGGATTGCGAACGAGAGTCCCGTTCACCTTCACCCGACCGTCGTGAATCCAGCGCCGGGCGTCGACACGCGAGCCGAGGCCGGCCTTCGACAGCACGCGCTCGAGCGTCTTCAGCGGGCGCTTGGTGTCGGTCGCGCGCTTGGCCAGATCGTCTGCGACTCCTGTGATTTGAAAATATATCTCCGAATGGGCCGCCTAAAGGGCCGCGTAAATGGGCCGCCTAAAGGCGGCCCCTACGTACGGCTATTTCTTGGGGATGGCCAGATCCAGATCGGAGCGGTCCATCGCGTTGTCGGAACCGCCGACCCGGAACCACCGCCATGCGTACGCGCTCATCGGCAGGTGATGCGTGCCGTCGTTCTGTTTCCGGCTGTGATGACCGTCGAACACTTCGACGAGGACGTCGTCTCGCGCGGAGTCGATCTTCACCTTCACGTTCTGCTTGGCGCTGCCGAAATTGTGCGCGGTCACCAGTGATGTGTCTCGCCAGTCGTAGCGTATGACCAGCACATCGGGGGCGTTCGTCCGCAGAATGGTGTAGTGCCCCCAGCTGATCTCGGGACACTCCTTGCGCGCGCGGAGCATGCGCTCGGTCCAATTCAGCAGCGACTGCGGATCGCGACGCTGCTCAGCCACATTGACCTTCTGGTAGCCGTACTCCCGATCGTCGATCACCGGCCGGACGATGCGGCGTGCGCGTGAGAAGCCGCCGTGACGGTCGCTCGTCCACTGCATCGGCGTGCGTGCGCACTCGCGCTCGGGAAGCCGCAGGTTGTCGCCGATGCCGATCTCGTCGCCGTACTGCATCATCGGCGTGCCGGGCAGCGAGAACAGCAGACTGAACGCGAGCTCGAGCTTCTTCCGATCGTTGCCGAGCATCGGCGTCAGCCGTCGGCGAATACCGCGGTCGTACAACTGCATCCGCTTGCCCGGTCCGAACGCCTCGAACACCTTCTGTCGCTGTTCCGGCGTGAGCCGTCCGAGATCCAGCTCGTCGTGGCTGCGGAGAAACTGCACCCACTGCGCGTTCTCCGGCCGCTGCCGCGTGTCTTCGAGCGCGCGCACCAGCGGATCGATATCAGCGGTGGCCAGCGCGTAGAAGAGGCGCTGATTCACCGGAAAGTTCAGCATCATCTGCAAGCGGTCGCCTTCCGCCCCGAAATACTGAAGGCTTTCCTCCGGCGGTACGTTCGCCTCGGCCAGCATGATCGCTTCGCCCGATCGCCACTGCAGGAAATCGCGCATCTCCTTGAGCAGGTTGAAGTCGACCTGATGCTCGATGCCGGCGCCCTTCTTCTCTATGAGAAAGGGCACCGCATCCATGCGGAACCCCGACACGCCGAGCTGCAGCCAGAAGCCCATGATCTTGTGGATCTCGGCGCGCACGTAGGGGTGCCACGTATTCAGATCGGGCTGGTGATTGTAGAAGCGATGGAAGTAGTACTGCCCCGCGCGGCGATCCTTCGTCCACGTCGTCGTCTGCTGGCCCGGAAAGACGATGCCGTCCTTGTGGTTCTTCGGACGGATGTCGGACCACACGTACCAGTCGCGGAAGAACGAGTGTCGATCGTCGCGCGCCTGCTGAAACCACAGCGAGTCCACCGATGTGTGATTGACAACAAGATCGACGATGACGCGGATGCCGAGCGCCTGGGCCTGCTGCATGAACGCGACGAAGTCGCCGAGCGACCCGTGCTTCTCGTGCACGCCGTAGTAGTCGGAGACGTCGTAGCCGTTGTCTCGATTGGGTGAGGGATAGAACGGCTGCAGCCACACGCATGTGACGCCCAGCCCCTGCAGGTACGGGAGGCGGCGCATCAGCCCTTCGAAATCGCCGATGCCATCACCGTTCGCGTCTTGGTACTTCTCGACGTCGAGGCAGTAGATGACGGCGTTCTTGTACCAAAGGTCAGCGATCGACACAGCTCGTCAACGACTCTATGCAAGACCAGTGACGGTCGCTGGTGCGGCGTCTGTCTAACGACGATTCGTCGAGCGCGCGGTGCGCGAGGTGAACTGTTTACACGGCGCTCGATTCCCATACGGCAGAAGTGCTCGGGGCGGGGCGCTCGCATCGGCACGCTTACTGCTCCTCGAAGGAAAGCTGGGGTTGACCGGCGGGTCCGTGACCGGCGGGTCTAAAGACCCGCCTCTACGTGAAGGCGATCGGATGTGCGCGTGGGTCAGCCCATCAAGAGAGGGGACCGTATGGCCACAGATATGGTTGCGTATGGCATCTATCCGGATCGAATGGCGTTCGAGCGCGTGCTCGAAGCACTTCGATCGGCAGGGTTTCGCAACAGCGACATCTCAGCGATTCTGCCGGATCGGGATAAGACCACGAAGGACTTCGCGCACGAGATCAACTCGAAGGCGCCGGAAGGCATCGCCGCGGGCGCCGGCACCGGCGCGGCGATCGGCGGCGTGCTCGGATGGCTGGTCGGTGTTGGCGCGATCGTGATTCCCGGTATTGGACCGCTTGTCGCCGCGGGGCCGATCGTTGCCGCGCTGGCCGGCGCGGGTGCGGCGGGCGCCACCGGCGGTCTGGTTGGTGGGTTGATTGGTGCTGGCATTCCGGAAGTCGAAGCCAAGCGCTACGCCGGGCGCATTCGCGAGGGTGCGTATCTGGTGTCAGTGCATTGCGACGACCGCAAGTGGGCCAAGCGCGCCGAGGAGATCATGGAAGCCACGGGCGGGCGCGATGTCGTGGCGACGTCCGAGAAATCGGCGGACTACCGTCCGTGAGATAGCAGCGAGCTCACGACACACCGAGGCACAGAGGCGCCTCTGTGTGTCGTGGGAAGGAGCGGAGGACTCTCGGCTATCGAACCGGCTCGTGATCGTGCGTCGAGTTGGAGTTGTTGGAACGCGCCAGATGGCGCACGATCGCCACGAGCTCGGCGGCATCAAACGGCTTCGCGAGATGGGATTGGAAGCCGGCGTGGAGCGACAGCTGGCGGTCGTGATCCCGCGCGAACGCACTGACGGCGATGGCCGGAGTATGCGCGATGCTTTCGTTGGCGTCGCGGCGCAGGCGCCTCATGAACGACAGGCCGTCTTCATTGGCCATGGCGATGTCGCAGACCGCCACGTGCGGCCGGGCACGCAGCAGTAACTCGTAGGCTTCGGCCGCCGACGCCGCTGTCGCCACTGTGGCACCCTGATCCTCCAGAATCCGCGCCATCACTTCTCGCGCATCGGGTTCGTCGTCGACGACGAGCACGTGCACACCCACGAGTTGATGCTGCGGAATCTCTGGCGCGCGCGACTCCGGGGGCGCATGGTCCGCGGACACCGGCAGTCGCACAGTAAACGTCGTCCCCTTCCCTTCCACGCTCGAGACGCCAACGGTGCCAGCATGCATCTCCACGAGATGGCGGACGATGGCGAGGCCGAGTCCCATGCCGCCGTGCTGACGTGTCTTGCCGCCGTCCTGCTGAGAGAAGCGGTCGAAGACGTGAGGGAGGAATTCGGGGCGAATTCCGGTTCCCGTGTCGGCAACGCCGAGCTCGATCATGGATCCCTGCCGCTGCGCCGTGATCGAAATGCGGCCGCCGGGCGGCGTGAACTTCACCGCATTCGACAGGAGGTTCCGCATCACTTGCTGCAGCCGGTCCGGATCGGCAGCGATCGGCTCGAGGTCGGCTGCCACCGTCGTCGTGACCTGCAGCTGCTTGATCTGCACCTCCTGGCGGACGGAGTCGACCGCCGCCTCCACCACGCGAGCCACATCGGTCGGCTGCACTTGCAGCGTGAGCGTGCCGGTCACGATGCGCGAGACGTCGACGAGATCGCCGATGAGACGCGTCAGCAGGTTCGTGTTCCGCTGAATGGCGTCGAGGCCGCGTTCGAGCCGCCCTTGATCGCGATTGAGCTCGAGAATCTGCAGCCATCCGACGATCGCGGTCAGAGGGGTGCGCAACTCGTGCGACAGCGTGGCCAGGAATTCATCCTTCAACCGCAGCGCTTCTTCGGCCGTGCGCAGCGCCGCCGTTTCACGTTCCCTCGCCTCTCGCTCGCGGCGAACGGTCTCCTCGAGTGTGGTGGCGTAGGTGCGCAGGGCCGTCAGATCGCGCGCGATCTTCGAGGCCCCGACAATGCGCCCGGCCCGATCGTAAATCGGCGACACGGTCAGCGAAATCGGAATCGTGGTGCCGTCTTTCCGCCGTCGCACGGTCTCGAAGTGATCGATCCGCTTGCCGCCACGAATGCGGCGCAGCACTTCGCCCTCTTCCACCAGCCGATCGTCGGGAATGACCAGCGTGATCGACTGCCCGATCGCTTCGCTGGCGGTATAGCCGAACATGCGCTCGGCGGCGCGGTTCCACGTCTGAATCACGCCGCTCAGATCCTTGCTGATGATCGCATCGTCGGAGGAGTCGACGATGGCGCCAAGCCGGCTGCGCTCGCGCTCGAGCGTCGATTGGATGCTGACGTCGCGCGCGATCTTCGAGGCGCCGACGATCCGGCCACGGCCGTCGCGTATGGGCGACACGGTCAATGAGATCGGGACCAGCGTGCCGTCCTTGCGACAACGGATGGTCTCGAAATGATCGATGCGCTCGCCGGCGCGCATGCGCCGGAGCACCTCGTCCTCTTCGTGCCAGCGGTCGGCGGGAATGATCAAACGAATGGACCGGCCGACGATGTCGGCGGCGGTGTATCCGAACATGCGCTCCGCCGCGGGATTCCACGTCCGGACGATGCCGTCGAGATCCTTGCTCGCAATCGCGTCATCGGACGACTGCACGAGCGCGGCGAGATGCAGCGCCTGCAGCTCGAGCTGCTTGCGTTCGCTCACATCGCGCAGCACGTGAACGAGGCCGACGATCGTGCCATCGGTGTCGCGCACGGGCAGCACGAGCAACGACACGTCACGCGGGGCTCCATCCTTCCCGACACGCAGGGAGAGTTCCTGCTTCCCTTGCCCGCCGGCCAGCGCCTCGCGGCGCGCCTGATCGGTGTCGTGACTCTTCTCGGACGTGACGATGGCGGCGATGGTCTTGCCGATCGCTTCAGCGGCGGTGTAGCCGAACATGCGTTCGGCGCTGCCACTCCACAGGATGATCCGACCATCGAGATCCTCGGCGATGACGGCCGCGTCGGACGCTTCGATGATCCCCTGTAGAAGAGCTGCGTGTGTGGCAGCGTTGCCCATTGTCATCACAGTCTAGTGGCAGTCGGCGGGCAACGGTATCGAGGAGACTTCGGAGGCTATCTCTGGAATACGGAAACCACTCGATTGACACCTCGAGCGGGCGTCGAAACAATCGCGTCGTGTTGCTATGACGAGGCGCCGCCAGGCGTTCCTCGAATTCGTCGATCGCAAGACGCGCGAAGCCGAGCGGGCGGCCATTCCCCAACTGCGCACGGACGTCGACGTCTCATCGAATTGGGTCAGCCACGCCATCGGAAACAACTGGTCGCGCCAGCACTACGATGGCGACTTCCATCTCTTGGATTCGTCGCCGGCGGTCCCTGCGGTCTCGCTGGTGTTCGTGCAGTCGCGCGATGGCAACACGGTGACGCCGAATCCCGAGCAGCTTGGTGGCGGCGCGGCGGACACACATCTGATTTACGAGGGCCTGACGCGAGTTGCGGCCGACGCGGTGCTTGCCGGAGCCGTCACTGCCGCCGGTCGCCACGCGTTCTTCTCGGTGTGGCATCCGGAGATGGTGTCGCTGAGACGCGAGCGCGGACTGCCGCGACATCCCCTCCAGATCGTCGTCTCTAACAATGGACGCGTGAACCTCGACGCACTGCTGTTCAACGTACCCGAGGTGCAGGTGATCCTGATCGCCGGTCCCGGTTGCCGCAACCAGTGCGGGACCGCAATCGCGGAGCGGCCATGGATCACGATGCTGCCGCTCGTCGAGAACGGACTGCGCGATGTGTTCGCACGACTACGGAATGAACACGGAGTGTCGAGGATCTCCGCGATCGGAGGCCCGCGCACGGCGTCGTCGCTCGTGGATGCCGGGCTGGTTCAGGATCTTCATTTGACGACCGCGGCACGGTCCGGCGACCTGGCACGCCGTGGTATGTTGGCCCGACGCGGCCCGAGTTGGAGACGCTCGTGCAGAAGCGCGATTCATCCGATCCGCGCGTGCTGTTCGAACATCTCGTCATCGCGTCGAGAACTTCGCGTCAAGGCGGTCCGTATCAGGCCACATGATCACCCGCTGCCTCCTCGCCTGCCTCGTGCTGTCGGTAACGCTGACGGCACAATCCCGCTCGGAATTCGAGGTCGCGTCGATCCGGCCCTCGTCAGACGAGGTCAATCAAGTCAATGCCGGCTTCCGGCTTGCGGGGTCAGAGGTCCGCGTCATCCGCATGTCCATCAAGGACTACATCGGCATGGCCTATCGGGTGAAACCGAATCAGATCGTCGGACCCGAGTGGCTGGCGCAGCAGCGCTTCGATGTCACGGCCAGGATTCCCGACGGTGTGCCCCCGGCGCAGCTCCCCGAGATGATGCAGACGCTGCTGGCCAGTCGGTTTCAGATGAAAGTGCATCGCGAGTCGAAAGAGTTCTCGGTCTATGCATTGGGCATCGCGAAGGGCGGTCTGAAAGCGCAGGAAGCGGCCGCGCTGCCGCCGCGGCCGACCGATAAGCCCGAACCATTCACCGTCGCCGCGAGCGGCGGGAACGGAGGCGCCCGCGTCGATCTCGGCGATGGATCGTCCTTCAGCTTTGGCAACAACACGCTCGAGGTCCATCGCATGACCATGGCAGCGATGGCCGAGGTGCTCACGCGGTTCCTCGATCGTCCGGTGCTCGACATGACGCAGACCGCGGGTCGATACGATGTGACGCTCGACATCCCGCCCGAAGACTTCACGCCGATGCTGATCCGATCGGCGATCAATGCTGGCGTCGTGCTGCCACCGCAGGCGCTGCGCATGCTCGACGGCGCATCACTCGATCCCCTTTCGGCACCGCTGCAGAAGGCGGGTCTCACGCTCGAACCGCGCAAAGCCCCGCTCGACGTCATCGTCGTCGACTCGTCGCTCAAGACGCCAACCGAGAACTGATTCAGTCGTGATGCGGTGAGTCGATCTCTGAGTGGCGCCATTCTGCTCGCCGTGATCGCCGGGGCGTGCGCAGCCCCACCTCACTCAGACCATGGCCGATGTGAGGTCGGTGCGGGCGTCACACTCGACCCGACTGTGAATAGCCCTGGCTTCGACGGCAGTCCAACGGTGTCGGCCGACGAAACCGAGTTGTTGTTCACGTCGGATCGCGGCGGCCAGCAAGACATCTTCGTCGCCAGGCGAGCACGGAAGACCGACGCGTGGTCGCCGCCTGTCAACATCGGCCCTCTCGTCAACGATCCGGCGGCCGACGACTTCTCGCTGCGGCTCTCGAACGATGGGTTGACGTTGTATTTTGCCTCGGTTCGTCCCGGTGGCTTCGGCGCTGCTGATATCTACGTCACGACACGCGCGTCGCGACAGCAATCCTGGACCACGGCGCAGAATGCAGGCGCCGAGATCAACACGGCGGCCTTCGAGGCATTTCCGACGCCGAACGCGGATGAGACGACACTGTACTTCGAGCGATCCACGACGGTGGGCAGCGACGACTCGGACATCTGGATGACGACCCGCACAAAACGGGAGGAGCGCTGGAGTGCGCCGGCGCGCGTTGATGCGCTCAATTCCAACAGCGCCGAGTTCTCGCCATCGATCTCGGCGGACGGCCGCACGATCTACTTCGCGACGGCCCGCCGCGGACGCGTCGACGTGTGGACATCGACGCGACCGCACGATGGTGATGCGTGGGCAGCGCCGCAGCCACTCGGCTCCGCTGTCAATGTGCCGCTTTCACTCACCCTGGCGCCGTTCATCTCGCGCGATCAGCGCGCGTTGTATTTCATGGCGGCGCGCAGCGCAGACGGCAACGCCTGCACGCCCCTCACCTGTATCAGTCGATTGGATCTCTATGTCGCGCCGGTCTCGTGCCGGTGACGACAACCACGCGTCGGTCGGTTTTGCGGAGCGACATACGGTCCCGCACAGCGTTCTTCCTAGGCGGTTCGTCGCTTCGACGGCCTGGCTGCCTTCCCCGCTGCTGGCGTGCGACGCGGCCGGGCAGTCTTTTTCGCCTTCGTCGCACGCGCTGGCGTCTTCCGTGACTGGGCCGGCTTGCGATCGCGTCGCGCGCTGAGCAACTCCGACTGTTCGTACGCCTCGCGCAGCCAGTCGGTAATCGGCGCCTCCACCTCGTCGCGGTGCTTCACGTGAATGAGGTGGGCGAACTTGGTCTTCGACGATTGATGGATGTGCCGGATCTGCGGCGCCTTGACGCGCCGCCCGAGAAACACGGCGATCTCGAGCACGCTCCGCTTCGGACGCACGAAGAAGTAGCACGCCTTCCGCGAGAACATGATCGAGTTGTGCGAGGCGTAGATTCGCTGATCGCCGAAGTCGGCCGCCGTCTCGCGCAGTCGTTCCCACGCGTCACGCAGATCTTCCGACAGATCCGCCGTCAGCGCCGATTCAGATGTCGTCCAGCAGTCGTGCGCCTGGCCGTCTTCCACCCACTGTTTGCAGTGAAAACACTCTCGACCTGCCATGGTGATCGTCCGTGCGCGCCGGGCCTTGAAAACCCGGCCCGGCCTACAGTGTCCATTACGCGAATCAGCGTAACCATTACGCTGATCAGCGTAACGCCTGTGCTTCGCCTCGAGCCGCCCCATTTTACGTGAGCCCGAGCAGAACCCAGCCGCCGATAGCGACGACGATGCCGAGCACTGAATCGACGACGTAGTGGTAGCGCCCCATCACGGTGGCGACGGCGATACTGATAGCGAGCACCAGAAACACCACGCCGGCGGCTGGCATGACGCTCGTCACCGCGAGCGCAGTTGCCATCGCCCCCGCGGCGTGGCCGCTCGGCAACGTGTTCACCTGAATGCTGGCACGGCCAAGGACGGCGAGATTGAAGCGTCGCAGAGATGAGGACGACACAACCGCGGGCAGCGCTTCAATCGCGCGCGGCGGACGTGTCTGCACCCATGGCAGCATGGCGTAACTGACGAACTCGGCGAGCAGCACCACCGACCAGAAACGCGGAACCGCATCGGCGTGACCACCAATCGCCAGCGTGATCGCACCGGCGGGTACGACGGCATACACCAGCACGTAAGCGAGCTCGAAGTAGTCGCGCAGCAGCCGCGGACAGTTGCCGCGCGAGAAACCGATGCGCTCGTCGACGCGAAGCAACCAGCGCTCGACGCGGGTCATGGCCGCCACGAAGAAGAGTCCCGAGAGCCAATAGCCCGCAAGAAGGCACGCAGCGGGCACCAGGATCTCGATCGACAGGGAACGTGGTGCGTGGCGTGTCATCGCCCACACGGTCCAGGCGGCGAATGCGATGGCGAGCGTCGGTCCGCGGGCGCGGCGAAAACGTCGCGCGCTCACGGCCACGACCGCGAGATAGGTGACGTATCCGAGCGCAATCGACTCCCAGCTCATTTGAAAACCAGCCGATCGCTCACCCAGAAATTGGCCATCGCCACGAGTGCGACGGCAACGGCGTTGCTCGCCACGAGCGGAAGTCCCGTCCCGTTCGCCACGACCATCGTGACGACAACATTGCCGACCACGGACAGAATCCCGTTCGACAGATGAAACGAGAGCCAGCGTCTGAATCGCGCGTCACGGGGCCGATCGGGCCATGTGAAGTGCTCGTGCCAGAAGAAGTTGTGCGACACGGCCGCAAGCACGGCCAGGATCACCGCGGCCGGCGTCGCGAGACCCGTCCACCGGACCAGCGCGAACAGCATCGTCGTCTGCAGGACGAACCCCATGACGCCAACGAGATTGAATCGAATCCATCGGACTGTGGCGATGCCCATCACTCCGGAAGGTGCCGGACGAGGAAAAACCGGCTCACGAGCTTCGGCGACGAGCCTGGGCCACCTAGAGCCTGGGCCACCTAAAGGTGGCCCCTACGTACGTACTAAAGGTGGCCCCTACGTACGTAGATGTCGATTTCGACGCGCGTCGTTCGACGTCAGGATAGAGGGAGGGACCGAGCCGTGAAATTCATGATCATCCGCAAGGCCGACACCAACACCGAGGCCGGCATCATGCCGAGCACCGAGCTCATCTCCGCCATGCTCAAGTACAACGAAGAAATGGCCAAAGCTGGTGTCTTTCTCGACGGCGAAGGCCTCCACCCGAGCTCGAGAGGCGTGCGGGTGAAGACGTCGGGCGGCACGCGGACGGTCATTGACGGCCCGTTCACCGAAACCAAGGAGCTCATCGCCGGCTTCACGATGATCCAGGTGCGATCGAAGGAAGAAGCGATCGAATGGGTGAAGCGGTGGCCGCTCGAGGACGGAAACGTCGAGCTCGAGATCCGGCAGGTGTTCGAAGCCGAGGACTTCGGGAAGGAGCTCACACCCGAGCTGCGCAACCAGGAAGAACGCCTCCGCGCGCGGACGTCGGGCGGACGGTAAAGCGACACGGCCATGGAAACAGCCATCTCACGGGACGGAACGCCGATCGCGTACTCGCGTGTCGGCAGGGGACCCTCACTAATCCTGGTGGACGGCGCGCTGTGCTATCGCGCGTCGGGACCAAGCGGGCCGCTGGCGGCGCAGCTTGCCGATCGCTTCACCGTGTTCACCTACGACCGACGGGGTCGTGGTGAGAGCGGCAACACCGCTGCGCCCGATTCGGTCGGACGCGAGGTCGAGGATCTCGGCGCAGTCATCACCGCCGCCGGAGGCAGCGCCTTCGTCTACGGCGTGTCATCGGGCGCGGCGCTTGCGCTCGAAGCGGCTCATCGCGGTCTTCCCATTACCAGGCTCGCGCTGTACGAACCGCCGTTTATCGTCGACAGTAGCCGCGAGCCGATCCCGCACGACTTCCTTGCGCGTCTGAATACCGCGCTCGAACAGCGGCGCCGCGGCGATGTCGTGAAGATGTTCATGAAGCTCGTCCAGGTGCCAGCAGTGTTCATCGTCTTGATGCGCTTCATGCCGGCATGGTCGAAACTCACGGCCGTGGCACACACGCTGCCGTACGACCTCGCGTTCGTGAAGGACTACCAAGTGGGCACGCCGCTTCCGCGATCCCGATGGACCGGCGCAACGGCGCCAACGCTGGTCATGGATGGTGGGAAGAGCCCGGCGTGGCTGCAGAATGCGGCGCAGGCGTTAGCGCAGGTTCTTCCGAACGCAACCCACCGGACGCTGCCGGGACAGACGCACATGATCAACGCCAAGGCACACGTGTCGCCTCTGGTGGAGTTCTTCCGTGACAATGAGGTCGCGCAGACTACTGTGGCCAGTTCGCTTTCGCGTCGAGGTTGATGATCGTCTGCGGCACGGTCCTGGGTATGGCCGGCCGCAAGTACGGCCGCCCCACCGCCTTGTGGCACGAGTAGCACGACTCGAGCGCGCTGCGGTAGGTCGTCTCGAACTGCTTGCCGTCTTTCTTGTCGATCGCAGCCTTGACGTCGGCAAACGTACTGGTATCGAGGCCGTCGAAGATGCCCTTGAGATCGACCGGCATCCCATCGGGCCCCTTCGGCGTCGGGTTGATGCGAATCATCCAGCGGATGTGGTTTCGCGCCTCGTTGAAATAGAACGTCGCCAACGGCCAGTTGCCCGCCTGTCCGGCGAACCACAGGTTCGACCAATGGAAGCCGACGTCGGCCATGGCAACCGATGCCGACGGCGCTTTTCCTTTCAACATTTCGATGTCTGCTTTGAGGGCTGCGATTTCCTTGCTTTCCTTGCTTTCGGTGGTGGCGGTGGGCGCCGGCGCCGCGGCCGGCGCCTGCTGACATGCCTCGAACGCCACCGCACCGACGATGATGATCAGGGTGATGAGAGCCGTTCGCATGATGACCTCTCTGAAATGGCGCGATCGTATGTCGATTTCGTCCCAGCTCGTTCGACTAATCCGTGGGGCCGCCGGGTCTCTAGAACAAGACCCGGCCTACACTGATGCTATGAACCTGAGGGCGCTATGAACCTTGCCGTCGATCTTCGCTTCGCGTTTCGGTCGCTGTGGAGAGCCAAGGGCCTCACTCTCACGGTGGTGCTGACCCTCGCCCTGGGCATCGGAGCCAACGCCGCCATCTTCAGCGTCGTTCGGGGCGTGCTCCTCAAGCCGCTCGTCAATCGCGACGAGGACCGGTTGATCTACATCCGCCAGAGCGCACCAGGTGTCGGCATCGAGAACGCGGGCTTCTCCGTGCCCGAGCTGCAGGATCTGCGCGAGCGGGTCAAGAGCGTCACCACGTTCGGCGACTTCTCCACCATCGGCTTCACGCTGATCGGTCTCGGCGAACCGCGGGTCGTCAGTGCCGGCGTCGTCGGCGGCTCGTACTTCGATGTGATGGGATTGCGTCCGGTGCTCGGGCGCCTCATTGGCCCGGGCGACGACGGCCCGAAGGCGTCTGGCGTGGTCGTGTTGACGCATCGCTTCTGGAGGGAATCGCTCAAGAGCGATCCGTCGGTCATTGGCAAGGTGGTGAGATTGGACGCGCGGGTCGCGACCATCATCGGCGTGCTCGAGCCGTCGGTGCCGTATCCCGCGCAAACCGAGATCATCGCCAACGTCGTGACCAGCCCGCATCACCTGTCGGCGACGATGGTCACCGGCCGAGTGCACCGGATGACGGAGCTCTTCGGCCGGCTCGCTCCCGGCGCCACGCTCGAATCGGCGCGCGCCGAGCTTCAAAGCGTGCACATCGGGACCGTCCGCGAGCACCCCGAAGCGTATTCGGCGAAGTCGAAGTTCGCCATCAACACCGTGCTCCTGCGCGATCAAATCACCTCGGGTGCTCGCACGGTGCTGCTGGTGCTGCTGGCGTCGGCCGCCCTGGTCTTCATCATCGCGTGCTCGAACGTGGCCAATCTGATCCTCGCGCGATCGGTGCGACGCGAAGGCGAGCTCGGTATTCGTGCGGCGCTCGGCGCCAAGACGTGGGCGCTGCGTCGCACGCTGCTGGCCGAGAGTCTGGTGCTGTGCGGCGTGGGCGCTGTGCTTGGCGTGGCGATGGCGCGGCCGATGGTTGCGGTGCTGTCCCGCTACGCGGCGCGGTTCTCGGTGCGCGCGCTCGACGTCAGCGTGGATGCCAGCCTGTTGTGGGTTGGCGTGGGCCTCGCGCTGGTCGCCGCCGTGCTGCTGGCGTTCGTGCCGAAGCTGCCATCAGCCGAGGCGGCCCACGGTTTCGGACTCTCGAACGGCTCCACCCGTACGACACCCGGCACCAATCGCCGGCTTCGCGTCTTCGCGGTCACCCAGATCGCCGCGTCGTTCGTGCTGCTGGCCGGCGCCGGCATGCTGCTCACCACGCTGATCTCGCTGCGGTCGGTCACCACCGGATTCGACATGCGCAATGTGCTCGCCGTGCAGGTGCCGGTCGTCACCGAAGGGCGCACTCCGGAACAGATCACCGGCTTCTACCGCGAAGCGATGCGACAGATTGGCGAACTGCCTGGTGTGGAGCGCGTCGCCGTCGGCACCATCATTCCGTGGCGCGATGGCGGCGTCTTCGGACCGGGCTTTCAGTTCTCCGCGCCAGGATACGCGCGCGCCGACGGCGAAGAGGATCCGCGCGCGCGCCTGCGCACGATCTCGCCTGGATTCTTCTCGTCGCTTGGCGTGCCGCTGATCGCCGGACGCGACTTCAACGACGCCGATCGCAACGGCAGCGAGCGCGTCGTCATCGTCAGCCAGAGTCTCGCGCAGCGTATGTTCCCGAATCAGGATGCGGTGAACCGCAGCGTGATGTGGACCGATCCGGTCATGAAGTTCATCAACATGAGTCCCGAACCGCGGCGCATTGTCGGTGTGGCGGTCGATGTCGACGACGAGAACGTGGTGCCGGGGCCGGCGGCAACGATCTATCACCCGCTCGGGCAGGCGGTCGGGGGTGGGCGGCTGTTCGTACATTCGCGCACCGATCCGTACGCGCTCGTGCCATCGATCACGAAGATCATCCGCACGCTCTCGGCCGATCAGCCCGTCGAGCGGGCGGCCACGCTCGAGGACGTGCGCGCCGAGGTGCTTGCGCCGCAGCGTCTCAACGCGCTGGTGTTTGGCGGATTCGCATCGGTGGCGCTGATGATCGCCATCGTCGGCGTCGCCGGCGTGCTCGCGTTCTCGGTGAGCGCGCGGACGCGTGAGTTCGGCATTCGGCTGGCGATCGGGTCGGCGCCGCAACATCTGCTCACCGGTGTGCTTCGTGAGGGCGCCACCATCGCGGGCATCGGAGTGGTCGTTGGAGCGATCGGCGGCTATGCGCTCGCGCGATTTGCCGGCGGATTCATCGCCGACGTGCGGCTGCCGGGCGTGTCGACGATGATCGGTGCCGCCGTCTTTCTCGTCGTCGCCGCGCTCCTGGCGTCGCTCGTGCCGGCGGCGCGCGCGGCGCGAGTCGATGTCATCGATGCGTTGAGACCGGAGTGATCGGGGCCGCCCACAAGGCCACCTAAAGGTGGCCTCTACGTACGCTGCCTACGCGGCGGACTCGGTTCGCTGGGGATCTCGCCAGCGGAACTCCAATGCCAGTCCGCCGATCGTGAGCACGTCGCCTTCCTGCAGGAGATGCCCCTTGGTCAGCGGCTCGTGATTGAGCGAGGGCTTTCCACCCATCGGCGTCACGAGATAGCCGTCGCTGCTGCGCGTAATCGCCGCCGCGATCGCGGGCTTGAACCATCCGCGTAGACGGACGTGCGCGCTGCTCGAGCGGCCAATCAACGACGTCTGCGCCGTGAGATCGTACTCGTCGGTATCGGCATCGCCGGCGATCACGTGCAGGACGCCGGCGCGAGCGGTCGCCTTCGTCACCGCACGCTCTTTCGCCATTCGCTCGGCCTGCACACGCGCGTCCTCGAGCGTCGCACGCAGGGCGCGATGCTCTTTGGTGTCGAGGTAGACGGTGTCGCCGAGGCTTTGAATCGGCACCTGCGGGTCGGCGGTCGCACGTTGATCGAACACGAGATGGTGCTTGCCGATCAGCACCACATCTCCGTGCGCGAGCGCGTGGCGTGTCACCTGCTGCGTGTTCACCCACGTGCCGTTGGTGCTGTGCAGATCTTCCAGCACGATGTGATCGCCTTCGCACACCACGCGGGCGTGATGGCCCGAGACGGCCGGGTTGTCGATGATGACGGCGTTGTCGGGGAGACGTCCGATGGTGAGCCCCCCGCCGACGACGTAGTCCTTCAACTGCCGCCCTTCAAACTGCAAAGTAAGCTTCGACATCCTGGCCTCGTCCTTCCGGCCTCCGCCGGCGATCGATCAAGCGGCGCCACCAGTGGTCCGCCACTTCCACCACCACCACCGTAATGTTGTCGGCTCCGCCGTTGCCGTTGGCGGCGGTGATCAAGTAATCGCAGATGCGCTGCGGCTCTCGCTGCTCGCGGAACGCCTTGGCCATCACTGCTTCCGGCACCATCCGCGTCAGCCCGTCGCTGCACAGCAGCATGTAATCGCCCGGCTGCACCGGCACTTCGCTGACATCGACGTCGACGTCGGGCTCGCGTCCGAGCACCCGCACGAGCACGTTGTGCTGCGCGGGCGGAACATCGATCTCCTCGTCGGCAAGACCCACCGCGCGATGCGCTTCGACCAGCGAGTGATCGCGTGTCAGCGCTTCGAGTCGATGGCCACGACAGAGATATGCACGGCTGTCGCCCACATGCGCCACGCTCGCGATGTGCTCGCGAATCCACGCACCCACAACGGTCGTCCCCATTCCCGACTGCCGCGGATCTTTCTGGGCCTGGTCGTAGATGAACGCATTCGACCAGCGCACCGCGGCCGCAAGCTTCCTCGTCTGCGGCAGGTAGTCACGACACTCGGCTGCCGACTCGCTCGCGGATGATCCCTTCGCGTGCAACTGCCGCCCGATCGCGTCGACGGCCATCTGACTTGCCACTTCGCCCGCCGGCGCACCGCCCATGCCGTCGCACACAAGGAAGAGTCCCTCCTTGGCACGCAGCATGTACGCGTCTTCGTTCATCGTGCGCACACGACCGCGGTCCGACCCCGCACCCACGCGCAGATGCATCAACAGGTGATCTCTTCAAGGAATGCGCCGCGGGTGTCACGCTTTGACACTCAGGACACGTGACGACAAGTGGTTGGTCGCCGACGAGATACGGCGGTGGTGCAACGACATGCACCGGTCTCCACGAGACAGGCGTTTCGTTTTCGTGGGCCGATTACGAAAACACGCCGTGCAGATTGCTGCACTAGTCGCGCGGCTCTTCCACCAGTTCGGGCTTGCGACCGGTTCGTTCCTCGAGTGCAAGGAGCACACGCTGCTCGAGCACCTTGTCGAATCGCAGCGCGACGAACTGCTCTTCGGTGGTGGTGCGCAACGCGATCCAGTTGCGTTCAACCGTGATGCCGAAACGTCCGAGCGTACCGCCGCCGCGCGCCACGGGCGTTGGGCCTTGCGGCGAATTCCACAGTGGATCGCGACCGTGCGAATAACTGATCGACACGACGCGTCCGTACGGAACCTCGTAGAGCCTCGACGCCGTCTCGTCGTTGGCGACAACGGTGATCCTGCCGTCGCCAAACAGCAGCCGCGCGCTGTACTCCCTCGGCTTCTTCGTACCCACCAGCACGCGCGCGTCGAAGGTGAGTGCCGCGTCAACCAGAGTTGGGCGCGTTGCAATGGTGTGCTCCACCGCAACCGGTTCCGGCTTCGAAATCGTCTCGACGTGTCGAGGCGCGGGTGCGGACACGATCGGCGTCCGACGCGCGTCGACGCGCGCTGCCGCCGGCGCGGACGCGGGCTCACCCTTCTCGGCAGCGAGCTCGGGCAGGTTGTCGACGGCCTTCGCGGGCAGCGCGTCGGCCGCCGGCACGGTCGGCGACTGCGGCGGCGCGGGCGCCTGGATCGCGGCCTCGCTGTCGGTGCCACGAGCAATCACGTACCCCGTGAACGCGACGGCAATCGCCAGCACCGTCACCAGCGAATACGCCATCGCAAACCCGCTCGGCCGCTTGCGTCGCCCGGCGACCACCGGTGCGGCGGCATCGACCAGCGCCTCGTCGCGCGACAGATCGATCGTGTCCGTGGGCCCGGGCGCCGACGGCGTCACCATGGCAAACGTCTTCGCGAGATCGGCGAGCGCCAGCGGACCGGTGGCGCGGGCGAGCGCGTCGCGAAACTCCTCGGCGGATTGAAAGCGATCGGCCGGCGCCTTCATCAGCGCACGCTGCACGATCTGCTCGCACCATTCGGGCAGCTCGGGCCGCTGCAGATGCAGCGAGATGGGTTCGTCGCGAATCTGCCGCTGCAGCATGGCGAGCGCGGAGTCGGCCTTGAACGGCAGCGTGCCGCTGAGGAGTCGATACAACAACACGCCGACCGAATACAGATCGGCGCGGCCGTCGACTTCCTCGCCCAGCACCTGCTCGGGCGGCATGTACGCGGGCGTGCCCATCAAGCGGCCGTCGACGGTCTTCTGTTCGGCGCCGAGCACGCGAGCGATGCCGAAGTCCATGATCTTGATGCCGCCCTCGTCGGTGACCATCACATTGGCCGGCTTCACGTCGCGGTGCACGACGCCGGCGCGATGGGCATGCTCGAGTGCCGAGAGAATGTGATCGATCACGTAGGCGGCGCGCTCGGGGTCGATTGGGCCGAGACGTTCGGTCAGCTTGTCGAGGGTTTCGCCGCGCACGAACTCCATCACCATCAGCAGATCGGCGTCGGCGCGGAACAGCTCGTAGATGGTGGCGATCTGTGGATGATTGAGACGGGCGAGGATGGTGGCCTCGGCGCGGAAGCGCGTCATCACTTCGGTGTCGGCGAGATCGGGATTCAGCATCTTCACCGCGACGTCGCGCCCGAGCGTCTCGTCGACGGCTTTGTAGACGATGCCGGCTCCGCCCCGTCCGAGCTGGCCGACGATCCGGTACTTCCCGAGGGTCCTGCCAATCATCGCTCTTGCTGCCTCTGGGGGGTAGGCTAACGGCGCGGAAGTGCACGCGCAGACCCGCGACGGCACACCTCCGCCGGAGATCCTCACTTGAGCTTTCGGCGGCATGCGCGCGGGGCGTTAGGCGCGCG
>Ga0075433_10001187_pt1 | contig 18948 bp, 16 predicted proteins | sample RhiMethybrSRZTD2_FD_75299 | JGI IMG/M metagenome (GOLD analysis project Ga0075433, IMG submission 75299) | Populus rhizosphere microbial communities from Tennessee, USA - Rhizosphere MetaG P. TD hybrid SRZTD2 | ecosystem: Host-associated > Plants > Roots > Rhizosphere > Soil | place: USA... | reverse complement strand
CGCATCGATGAGAATTTTAATCGATCTGAAAACAGCGGCAACGCATTGGATCTCGCAATGGTAAGGCGGCGTAGCTAGACGTTGAAGCGGAAGTGAATGATGTCGCCGTCGGCGACGGCGTAGTCCTTGCCTTCGAGCCTGAGCTTCCCGGCCTCGCGGCACTTCGCCTCGGTGCCGTAGCGGATGAAGTCTTCATAGGCGACGACCTCGGCGCGGATGAAGCCGCGCTCGATGTCGCTGTGGATTTTTCCCGCGGCTTTCCGCGCCGGCGTCCCCTGCTCGATCGTCCACGCCTTCACCTCGTCTTCCCCCGAAGTGAAGAAGCTGATGAGATCGAGCAGTTTGTACGAGGCGCGAATGAAGCGATCGCGCGCCGGCTCTGCGATGCCGAGCTCGGTCAAAAAGGCCTGGCGGTCTTTCTCGTCGAGCTGCGCGACTTCCATCTCGACTTTCGCGGAAAGCACAAGCCCCGGGATGTGGAGCCGGTCGAGCTCCGCTCGATAGCCTTCGGGCAGCTCTTTCCCCGCACGCTCTTCGCTCACGTTGAACAGCGCGATGACCGATTTCCGGCTCAAAAAGCCGAAGCCCGCGAGCAGCGACTCCTCATCGGGCGTGAATTCGAGGCTTCTCAAGCTCTCCTCGGCCTCGAGGGTCTTCAAACAGCGCGCCAGCACCTCGCCCTCGCGCTCCTTGCCTTTTTCTTTCTTGAGCTTGACGAGACGGTTTTCGACGACGCCGAGATCGGCGAGAATCATCTCGGCCAGGAGATCGCGCAGCTCTTTGACGGGGTCCGTCGCGCCGTCGAAATCGTTCAGCACGAGCGCCATCGCGTCGACGTCGCGCATCTGCGCGATCAGCGCCGCGTTCGCCTTCTCCTTCGCCTGCTGGGCGGGGAAATCGGTGAAGCGGATCTCCGCGTAAGTCGTTTTTCTGGGCTTGAAAATTTCCGACAGCCGGTCGACGCGCGCGTCCGGCACTTTGGTGACGCCGAGATGGCTCTCCATCTTCTCGCCGCCGCCTTCGGTACGAAGTCCGGTGAGTGCGCCGAAGATCGTGGTCTTGCCGGAGCCCTGCCGGCCGATGAGTCCTACTTTCACGGTATTCTCCTCGAAAAGTGAATTTTAACAGATAACAAACGGAGTGAGAAAAAGCGAGGCGGAAAATTTCTCCGAGTTGCCTGCGACGACATCGCATTGTATCGTCGAGACTCGAACGTGACACGGAAAGTAAGACTCCTAGCGATCGTCTTCGCCGCGCTGCTGCTCTCTCTTTACGCCGCCGTTTACCTGATCGTCGGAAGCGAAGAGTTCCGGCGCCGGGTCGAGTCCGAGCTGAGCGCGCGGACGGGCTATACGATTAAAATCGAAGCGCTCCGGCCGACGCCGTGGCTGGGCTTCGTAGTTTCCGGCGTCGCCGTTTCCCGCGACGGGGTGGTTCTATTCGAGGGACAGCGCGTCAGCGCATCGCTCTGGCCGCACGAGCTCTACTTTCGCAGAATCCGGCGTCTGGCTCTGGAACGGCCCGTGCTCCACGTATCGCTGCAGGAGCTTTTCCGTCCGTCCGCGAAGCCATCGACCGGTTTTTCCATCGGCGCGCTCGCGATCGAAAACGGCGAGCTGGTGTTCGACACGGGCCATGGCGCGATGCGCTTGAACGGGATTTCCGCGGACGCGACGAACTTGAGCCTCGGCGGGGAGACCGGCCTGCGGCTCAGCGCCGAGGTGCCGGCGCTCGAAGGCAGCGCCGTCGTTTCCATCTCCGGCGGCGCGGCGGAGCGACACGCGGAGATAACCATCCACCAGGGCGAAAAATCAGCGGCGGCCCCAGCCGAGCGTAAAAAAGTTTTTAGCGGCGCCCTCCGGCTGACGAGCAAAGCCGGCGATGGCTATGAAGCGGCGGCGACGGGCGAGATGCGCGCGCTGCGCTGGGGCGCGGAGACGATGAGCGGAAACTTGAGCGCTCGTTTCGACATCGGTCCGCGGTTCGAGACCGTCCTGCTGACGCTTCGAGCCGACACGCCGGAGTTTCCGGCCGAACTGCTGCCCGCGACCCTGCCCGTCGCTCCCGGGCCGGCGCGCGCATCGCTCGAAGGCGATTATTCCGCCGCGCGAAAAACGATGACGGTTAAAAAAATAGCTATTTCCTCCGCGCTCGGCATGATCGCCGGCGGAGGAAGCATCTCGTTCGCCGAAAACCCCGCGCGGCTCTCTACGACGCTGACATTGAGCGATGCGCCGCTCGACGGTCTGAAGCCGCTTCTCCCCGGCGCCCTCGCCGCGCTTCGCTACAACGGCAAGCTCGCCGCGAAGGTGAGCGTCTCGGGCCCGTACAACGCGCCGGCCCTGACCGGAACGGCATGGACCGACGACGGAGCCGTTCGCGGTGAGCGGCTCTCCCTCGCGCGCTTCGCGCTCAAGATTCCGTTTCGCTGGGACGGCTCGTTGGAAGCGAGAAAGGGCGAGTTCCAGGCGACCGATCTCAACTTCGGCGGCAAAGGCGAAACGAACTTCAAAATCGCGCGCGCGCGGCTCGCCGCCGATATTGTGAAGCAGCAGCAAGCGCTCGCGATCAGCGGAGGCTTCGACCTCGCGGGCGGCGGATTTTCCACGCCCGATCAAAGCAAGATCGGCGAGCATTGGAACGCTAAAGGCCGCTTCGCCTGCCGCGACTGCGCCGGCGACGCCGCGTTTCAAGTCGACGCGCAGACCGAGAGCCTGGAGCTTCTCTGGAATAAATTTTTCGGGGATTTCAAAGCGCGCAAGCCCGCCGTTCGGATCGACGGCCGCTACCGCAAGGCGGCCGGGGCGGTCGATCTCGGCCGCATGACCGTCGCGCTGGAATCGATCGGCCGCATCGACATCGCTGGATCCATCGAGCGGCTTTCCGCCGATCCGATATTCGCCCTGGAGATCAAGAGCGAAGACTTTCGCCCCGGCGGTTTCTACGAATTTTTCATCCGCGACGCCTTCAAGACGGCCTATCCCGCACTGGCGGAGATCGCGGCCGACGGCAGAAGCGCGCTGGCGCTGCGCGCGCGCGGTACGCGCGAGCTTTTCACCGTCGAAGGAAAGCTGCGGTTGGAGCAGGCCAACATTCAAGAGCGCTCCGGCCGCTGGCGCGCCGGTCCGATCAATCTCGATTTGCCGCTCAGGCTCGGCTATCCCGCGGCGCCGCAGGGAAGCGGCCCGGCCGCTCCCCAGGCCGGCAGGCTTTCCGTCGCCGAGATCAAAAGCGCGAGCGTTGCGATTCCGCAAATCAGCGCGCCGGCGATCCTGTGGAACAATACGCTCAGCTTTCCCGAGCCGATCAGCGTATCGCTTTTCGGCGGACGCGGCACGATTTCCGGCCTGGCCTGGAAGGACATCGTCGCGGCGCCCGCCGATCTCGCCTTCGCGCTCGAGCTCAAGGATTTGAAATTGGACCAAGTTACGAATGCCTTGGGATGGCACCGCTTCGGGGGATCGCTTTCAGGGTCGATCCCGCGCGTCCGTTGGGCGGGAGACTCGCTGACGAGCGATGGAACGATGATGCTCGATCTCTTCGGCGGCCGGGCCGAGATTCACGGGCTCGCGGTCGAAAAGCCGTTTTCCGCCTCGCGCGCCGTCAGACTCGACACGCGGCTCGACGCGCTCGACCTCGAGCAGGCCTCCAGCACGTTTGAATTCGGGCATATCTCCGGAGCCGTCTCCGGCACGATCGGCGGTCTCGTTCTCACGCATGGGCAGCCGGAGGAGTTCCGCGCCGAAATTTATACGGTCGACAAGCCGGGGGCGAGCCGCTGGATCAGCGTCGAGGCGCTGAACAAGATCACGGTCGTCAGCTCGGGTAACGAGGCCGGGTCGATCTACGGCGGCCTTGCGAGCCTGTTCGATTCTTATCGCTACAGCAAACTCGGCTTTAAAGCGGTCCTGAAAAACGATACACTCACGCTGCGCGGCATCGAGAGCAAGGACGGCCGCGAATATCTCGTCGTCGGCACGCTCCTGCCGCCGACGGTCAACATCGTGAGCCATACGCAGGAGATCGCCTTCAGCGAGCTGATGGCCCGCCTGGAGCGGGTGAAAAACAGCGGCGGCAAATAGCCGCGCGCGATTCAGAGGAGGCCCATGGTTAAAAAATTGTCCATGCTGTTGGCGTTTTTCGTGAGCGCGTGCGTCACCGTCAACATCTATTTCCCGGCGGCCGCGGTGCAGCGCGCCGCCGACGCGATCGTCAACGAGACCTGGGGCGGACCGGGAAAAGAAGAGCCCCGGCCCGGACCCAAGCCGGCGCCCGGCGACCGCGGCTCGCTCGAACCAAAAATATTCGCCTTCGCCTTCGCCGCCGACGCGTACGCGCAAGAGCCCGACATCAATGTCTCGAATCCGTCGATTCGCGCCTTGAAGGATTCGATCCGGGCGCGCAGCGAAGCGATCAAGCCGTTCATGGACAAAGGGAACGTCGGCATCAACCGCGACGGACTTCTCACCGTGCGCACGACCGACGGCCTCAATCTCAAGGAGCGCGCCGAAGTTCAGCAGCTGGTCGAGGCGGAAAATCGCGACCGCGAGGCGCTCTACGCCGAGATCGCCAAGGCGAATAATATCCCGCGCGAAAAAATTCCCGACATCAAGCGCATCTTCGCCAAGAGCTGGATCGACCAGGCGAGATCCGGCTGGTGGATCCAGAACGCCGACGGAAGTTGGACGAAAAAGTAGCCCTCAGGGCGACCGTGACCGCCCACCGATTCCATAGCATTTCGCGATGACCGAGCCAGAACCCGCCGGCGCCGTGCCGCCGCGCCCGAACGTCGCGCGCAATGCCGGCGTCGTCAGCGCGGCGATCATGGCGAGCCGCGTGCTCGGGCTGGTGCGCGATCAGGTCTTCGCCGCGCTGTTCGGCGCGGGGCTGCAATACGACGCGTTTTTGACCGCCTTCCGCATCCCCAATCTGCTGCGCGATCTTTTCGCCGAAGGGGCGCTCTCGGCCGCCTTCGTAACGACTTTTTCCCAGGTGCTCACGAAAAAAGGCGAAGCCGAGGCGTTTCGCCTGTCGAACCGCGTCGCGACGCTGCTCATCCTGCTGCTCGGCGCGGTCTCGCTCGCGGGCTGGTTCGCCGCGCCGGCGATCGTCGAGCTGCTCGCGCCGGGCTTCTTCGACGTGCCGGGCAAGGCCGGCCTCACGATCCATCTGACGCGCATCATGATCCCGTTTTTGATCTTCATCGCGCTGGCGGCGCAGGCGATGGGGATTTTAAACGCGCTGCACCGCTTCGGCGTTCCCGCCATGGCGTCGGCGTTTTTCAATGTCGGATCGATTTTAGGCGGACTTTTTTTCGGCTTCGCCGCCGGGCCGGTGATCGGCTTGAGTCCGATCGAAGGCATGGCCTACGGCACGCTGCTCGGAGGATGTTTGCAGTACGCAGTCCAGTGGCCGAGTTTGCGGCGCGCCGGTTTCCGCTACCGGCCGATGCTGAGCTTCAGCGATCCGGGCGTGCGCCAGATCATGGCTTTGATGGGTCCCGCGATCATCGGCGCCGCCGCGGTCCAGATCAACATCTTCGTCAACAGCAATTTCGCCTCGTCGATCATCGATCCGGCGACCGGCCGCGTCGGCAACGGCCCGGTCTCCTGGCTCAACTACGCCTTTCGCTTCGTACAGTTCCCGATCGGCGCCTTCGGCGTGGCGATCTCGACGGCGACGCTGCCGCTTATCTCCGCGGCGGCGGCGCGGAAAGAGACAGTCGAGTTTCGCCGCACCCTCACCCATTCTCTGGGGCTCATCTTTCTCCTCTGTATCCCCTCCGCCGCGGGCCTTATCGTGCTCCGCGAGCCGATCGTCGGCGCCATCTTCGAGCACGGCCGCTTCACCGCCTTCGACACGGCGCAGACCGCGGCCGCGCTCGCCGCCTATTCGATCGGTCTCGCGGGATATGGAGGCGTAAAAGTTCTGGCGCCGGCGTTTTACGCGCTCGACGACGCGCTGACGCCGATGCTCGTGAGCTTGGGATCGGTGGTCGTCAATTACATCATCAATTATCTGCTGGTCGGCCCTTTGGGGCACGTGGGGCTCGCCTGCTCGACCTCGACGGTGGCGCTCGTGAACTTCGCCCTGCTGCTCGCTTTAATGCGCCGCAGACTCGGGCGCCTCGAGGGGCGGCGGCTCGCCTCGAGCTTTCTTAGAATTTCTCTTGCGACGCTCGCGATGGCTGCCGCCGTCTGGCTTGTCGCGGTGGCGCCGGCCGCGCACCTTCCATTTAGCGGTTTCAGACTTTACCTGGCGCAGGTCGCGATCGGCATCGCGGCGGCGGCGGCGGTATTCTACGCGGCGTGCCGCGCGGTCGGAGTGGAGGAATTGGACGAGGCGCTCGCCGCGATCGGCGGCCGCTTCAGAAAAAAAACCACGGCGTCATTTGGCCCATAGGTTCTTTATGAAGCCTTCGCGCGCAAGCTCGCCGACGATCGTTCCGTCGATGAAATCGGCCGGGCGCGCTTGCGCCGCCTTGGGGTCGCTCTTGGCGAGCTCGGCGAGCATGACCTGAATGCCGGATTCCGTCGGGCTCCCCTCTTTTTCGATCGCCTGATACGCCTCGTCGTACGTCGCGGAGAGCACCTGCGGATCGCTGATGCGGGTATATTTACTCAAAACTCTCATCGACTCTTCTTTGCTGCGGTAGGTCTCGCGCACGCCTTCGAGATAGCCTTTGGCGAACGCCTTGACGGTGGCGCGCTGGTTTTTGAGCGTCGCTTCCATGACGTCGCCCGCCTGATGCTGGAAAGTCACGCCGAGCTTGACGATCTCGCTCGCGGGAATCAGCACCTTCATCCCCGCGTTGCGGGCGATGACGCTCTCCGGCGCCGACAGCGTCGTTCCCTGGATCAATCCCTTGGTCAGAGCCGTCAGCCGGTTTTGCGTGCTGCCGAGCTGCATGATCGTGTAGTCCTTGCTCTCGTCCAGCCCGAGTTTTTTGAGCAGCATGATCGTCGCCGTGTAAGACGACGAGCCGATGCGCGTGACCGCGATCTTCTTTCCTTTCAGGTCCGCCGGGCTCTTGATCTCCGGCGTGGAGAAAAACGGGTTCGGGTAGTAGTTCACCATCCCGAGAAAGATTTTTACCGGCGCGCCGCGGAGCCGCGCGTTGATCGCCGAGCTGCCGTCCGCGACGAGGATCTTGGTCTCGCCGCCGAGCAGCGCCTGCATGCCGAGCGTGCCGCTCGGAATGTAAACCGTCTCGACATCGAGACCGTATTTCAAAAAATAACCCTTCTCTTTCGCCATCCATACCGGCGAGCTGAGAAGATTCAGCGCGCTGTGCACGATGAGCATCTTCTCGGCGGCCGGCGCGGCGGACGGGAGAAGCGGCAGGGAGAGTGAAAAAACAACGGCGAAGATTAATTTTGCAGCTCGCGGCATACAGCCTCCAACGGCGCTTTCGTTCTTGGATAGATACGCCGCTCAACCCCCGTCGTCAACCGGCGCGTGGAGCGATTTTGCTCCCGCCGGTTGATATGATAGGGGGTATGCGATGAAAAGACCTGCGGCGACCTTTTTGGCGGCGGGACTGATGCTTTTGACCCTCGCGATGCCGGCCCGAGGCGCCGAAGCGCCGGCGAAAACCGTCATCCTGTCGACGACCACGAGCACGCAGGACTCGGGCCTCCTCGACGTTCTCGTGCCGCTGTTCGAAAAGCAAAGCGGCTACACTGTGAAGACGGTCTCGGTCGGCACCGGCCAGGCGCTGGCGCTCGCGGCGAAGGGCGAAGCCGACGTGGTGCTCGTCCACGCGCCCGAAATGGAGAAGCAATACGTCGCCGAGGGGAAACTCTTGAACCGCCGCCTCGTCATGTACAACGACTTCGTCATCGTCGGGCCGAAGGACGATCCGGCGGACATCAAGCCGGCCAAGAAAGCGGTCGAGGCGATGAAGCGCATTGCGGTGCGGCGCTCCCCGTTCGTCTCGCGCGGCGACAACTCCGGCACGCATGCGCTCGAAAAAGCGCTATGGAAGCGCGCCGGCGTCGAGCCGAAGGGCGCGTGGTATATGGAATCCGGCCAAGGCATGGGAGCGACCCTCAACATCGCCAACGAGCGGAACGCCTATACGCTCTCCGACCGCGCGACTTATCTCGCCTTCGCCAACCGCGTTACGCTCGCCGTGCTGCTCGAAGGCGACGGCGCGCTGTTCAATATTTATTCGGTTATGGAGGTGAATCCCGCCAACGGACCGAGAATCAATGTCACGGGCGGAAAGGCGTTCGCCGACTTCATGCTCGCCGCGGCAACGCAGGAAGTCATCAAGAATTTCGGCATGGAAAAATTCGGCCGGTCGCTTTTCGTTCCCGCCGCGCGCATGCGCGAAGCCGATTTGAACTAAAGTGAGCCTCATCTGGAATGGCATCGTCACGGCCTTCGCGCTCGTCTTCGGCGGCGACCCGGAGGTCTGGGCGATCACCTGGCTTTCGCTCGAAGTCTCCGGGGCCGCGACGATCATCTCGCTGCTGCTCGGAATGCCGCTCGGCATTCTGCTCGCGATGAGCCGCTTTCCCGGGCGCGCGCTCGCGGTCGCGCTGGTCAATACCGGCATGGGGCTGCCGCCGGTCGTCGTCGGCCTGTTCGTCTCGATCTTCCTCTGGCGCAGCGGGCCGCTCGGCTTCCTGGATTTGATCTACTCGCCGGCGGCGATCGTGATCGCGCAGGTGGTTATCGCCTTTCCCATCGTCGCCGGCCTCACCCTCACGAGTTTCCAGACACTCAATCCACATCTCGGGCTCCAGCTCGCCGGCATCGGCGCCTCGAAGCCGCAGGTTCTCTGGCTTTTGTGTAAAGAGGCGCGCCTGCCGCTGCTCGCCGCCGTAATGGCCGGCTTCGGCGGCGTCATTTCGGAAGTCGGCGCCTCGATGATGGTCGGCGGCAATATCCGCGGCCAGACGCGCGTGCTCACGACCGCGACGGTCCTGGAGGCGGGGAAAGGCAACTTCGACGTCGCCATCGCGCTCGGCCTCGTTTTGCTCGCGCTTAGCTTCACGGTCAATTTCGTCTTGACCCATATCCAGCAACGGGAGCTGATCCGATGGCCGAAGCCCTCCTGACGCTGGAAGAAATTCTAGTCCGCCACGGGAGCGCGACGGTCCTCGACATCGCGCGGCTCGAAATTCATCCGGGCGAGACGCTCGCGTTGATCGGCCCCAACGGCGCGGGAAAATCGACGCTGCTGCGCGTGATGGGACTGCTCCAGCCGCCGAGCGCCGGCGCGGTTTTTTTTCGCGGCGAGCGCGCCAACGGAGAAAACACGCTCAGCATGCGGCGGCGGATGGCGAGCATCTTCCAGGAGCCGCTGCTGTTGAACGCCTCGCTCTACGATAATGCCGCGCTGGGCCTGAAGATCCGTCATCTGTCGAAAGCCGAGATTCGCCGGCGCGTGCTTCCTTGGCTCGAGCGTCTCGGCATCGCCGGCCTCGCCGCGCGCCGCGCGCGCACGCTCTCGGGCGGCGAATTACAGCGTACGAGCCTCGCCCGCGCGCTCGCGCTCGAACCCGAGCTGCTGTTTCTGGACGAACCGTTCTCGTCTCTCGATCCACCGACGCGCGAATCGCTGCTGATCGATTTGCGCGATATTCTCAGCCAGACCGGCGTCACCGCCGTCTTCGTCACGCACGACCGGCACGAGGCGTTCATGCTCGGGAGCCGCATCGGCGTCTTAAACGGGGGAAAACTGCTGCAATTGGGCGCCGGCCGGGACGTCTTCGCGCGGCCGGCGGATGAAAAAGTCGCCGACATCGTCGGCGCCGATACGAGAATTCATGCGGTGGTAGAACGATGCAGCGAGGGCGTGGCGCGACTCCGTTTCGACGGCGGCGCAGTGGAGGCGGCCGGCGACTTTCAGGCCGGCGCCGCGGTCGTAGTCTGCCTGCGTCCCGAAGATATCCGCCTGAGCCGGCCCGAGAGCCCAGCGTGCGGCTCGGGAATCAATCATCTCTCCGTCCGGGTCGTCAAAGTGATCCCGTCAACGCCGCACTACCGCCTGCTGCTCGAATCCGGCACCGGCCCTTTGACCGCGCTTCTCCCGCGCGCGGCGTTCGAGGCGCTCGCCGTCCGGGAAGGCGACGCGCTGAGCGCGTCGTTCGATCCGGCGGCCCTTCATATTATTGTGCGATAGGAAGACCTGAAAATCTTAAGGCCGTTCGCCTGCCGTCTGTCCGAGAATCGCGCCCTGGCGCAGGAGCTCCTCCTGCACTTCGGCGACCGGCACGGCGCGCGGCGGCTTTTCCCGGCGCACCGCGAGCGCCGCGCACACGCCGGCGGCCTGGCCCGTAGCCATCGAGACCGGCATCACGCGATAGGACGAGTGCGCCTCGTGTGTGCCCGAAATGCAGCGCCCCGCGACGAGGAGATTCTCGACGTTCTGCGGCAGCAGACAGCGGAGCGGAATGTCGTACGCCTCGCCGGGCGGCAGGCGCTTGAGCGTCGTCCCTGACCCTTCGGGATTATGAATGTCCACGGGATAGCTGCTGCGCGCGACCACGTCCGGAAATTTTCGCGCGTTGAGAATATCGTCGACATTGAGCTCGTAATCGCCGTGAATCCGCCTCGTCTCGCGCACCCCCACATGGACGCCGCTTTGCACGACGTAGGACTTCTCGAAGCCGGGCACGTACTCGCGCAGGAACGCAGCGATCTCGCGCATCTGGCGGCGGCTCTCCCACTCGGCGCACGACCAATCCCAAACGTCCGTGCCGAGCACGCGGTTGGCCCGCGTGCTGTTGACGCTCACCTCGCGCTCGTGCGGCGTGGCGAAGAAGAGTATGTCTTCCCGCGGGAGCTGCAGCTTCCCCTCGGCCGTAGCCTTGCGCACGAGATCCCATAAACCGTGCACGCCGCGCCATTCCTGGGGATGCGCTTTGACATAAGCATCGAAACCCGCGCGCTCGAATTCCGTCATACGGAACATGAGCGTCATCGGCTGCACCAGACCGTCTTCCTCGCGTCCGATCGTATACGGCGCGCCGGCCAGCGCGGCGATATCGCCGTCGCCGGTCGCGTCGACGAGCGCGCGCGCGCGGATCACCACCGGCCCCGACTTCGTCTCGAAGACGACGGCCTTGAGCGCGCGATCGCCGACGACGTCGCTCGCGAAGGCGTGAAAGAGAAAGCGCACGCCCGCCTCATCTAAAAGTTCCAGCGCGACGAGCTTGAAAATCTCGGGATCGAACGGGACGACGTAGCCGGTCTTCATCGACGGCGCAATCGCGCCGCCGGCCTTGACGAGGCGGTCGAGGAGCTTCGTCAGCGCGCCGGCGATCACCGGGTCGCCGCGGCCGTGATCCGTCGGAAACAGCGTGGTGGAGCCCTTTTTCTCGGCGCGCGGATGCTGCGTGTGAAACGACATGAGCGGCATCACGAGGGCCGCGGTCGCGTTGCCGCCTAAAAACCCGTAACGCTCGACGAGGATGACGCGCGCGCCGGCCTCTGCCGCGCCCAGCGCCGCGCCGAGTCCGGCCGGCCCGCCGCCGACGACGAGCACGTCGGTGTCAGCCGCCAGTTGGGCGCGGCGCGGAGGCAAATCGACGATCGTTGCGGTTTGCGGTTTGGCGAGCGGCGGCATAGGAAACCCGGGCGCCCGCGGAGGCCGAAGGCGCGCCGGTTATTGCCGGCTGCCCTCCGCTTTCTCCGCCTCGGGCTCTGTTTCGGCGATCGGCTCCGGCTTGAGCGACTGTAAAAGATCGCAGAGGATGCGGTTCGTCCGCTTGGCGCGCTCCTGAAGCGGCGGCACCTTCTCTTCCAGCCGCTTTTTAAGCTGATGGCGTAAATCCCACGAGCGGTCGAGAAAGGCGCAGAGCTTGCCGACATTCAGCGCCGTGATCGGCGGCATCGGCATTTCCAAGTCGGAGAGATAACCGGACACTTTCGAGGCGTAGGGCAGCGGCACGAACGGGACCTTTTGAATCCCGGCGAAGATGAGGAAATGGAGGCGCATGCCGACGGCGAACGACATGTGCTTCATCAAGCCTAGCACCTCGCCCGAGGTGTATTCGCCCTTCAGCACATTGGCGCGCTTGGTGTTCGCCATTTTCGAGATGACGGCGTGCGAGTGCTGCGGATCTTTATTCTCGCCGCCCTCCATCGGAACGAACAGAACCTGGGCGTCGAAGCGCTCGACCATGTAATCCGCGGCGTTGGCGAGCATCGCGTGGTACTGCTCGATATTCAAATCGGGCGCGGCCGGACCCGGCTCGCGCACGGAAAACCCGACGAGCGGGCTGTCGGGATTAATCCCCTCTTTCTTGAGCATGTCTTTCGTGAAATTCTGCGGCTTCAGCAGGAGCGCCGGGTCGCTCGTGATCTCGATATCCTGATCGACGCCGAGGTCGGTCAGTACCCGCTTCGCCTCGCCTTCACGCACCGTGATCTTGTCGACTTTATTCAGCACTTGATGGACGAGCTGCTTCGATTCCGTCGTCTTGATCGGCCCGGCGCTGATCGCGTAAATCATTACGGGCACGTCGAGCTCTTTGGCCCAGATCACGTCGCGGAGAAAACCCTCGATGACTTCGTCATAGAGAATGCCGCCACCGCCCAGGACAAAGAGATCGAGATTGCGCAGCTCTTCGAGGACTTCGTTTTTATGCAGCTCGCGGATCGGAACCGCCCGGACTTTATGTCTCTGTTCGGTGTCTTTCGCGTTCTGCGAGAAAACGGTCACATCGGCGTCGACCGTAGCCCGCAGCTCGCGCAAAATGACCTCGAGAATCGCCTCATCGCCGAGATTCATTCCACCGTAAGAGCCCGATATCGCTACGCGGTATTTCATCGCGTTATTTTTCTCACTCTCCTTGGGTCAATAGCCGGGTATTTCCCCCTAAAGCTCCTACCAGGGTAGCAGCCGAAGGGCTTTACGCAATAAGGTAAACACCGTATGCGCTTCATCCCAGCGCATTGTTTAGGCGAGCTTATTCTAGTAAAAATCCTTGTTAGGAAGCGCACATGGGCGAATAAGTAGGACGAGCGGGAGAAGGCGCTGGAGGATGAATACTTTGTTAAAAAAGAGAAAGAGCTGATCGAGAAGCTCAAGGGGAAATAACTTCCATTTCTTCACGGAGGTTCTATGGCCCAAGCGCAAAAGATCCGCGATGCGTTGAAAGAAAAAGGCGTGCTGGTGATGCCGGGCGTGTACGATTGTCTGAGCGCCAAGATCGCCTCGCGCGCGGGCTTCGAGGTGATCTTCATCACCGGCTACAGCGTCTCGGCGACCTATCTCGGCGAGCCCGACTTCGGCCTGCTCACCCAGACCGAGCTGCTCTCCGCCTCACAGCGCATCTGCTCGGTCACGCCGCTCCCGGTCATCGTCGATGCCGACACGGGCTACGGCAACGCGGTCAACGTGATCCGCACGGTGAGAGAGCTCATCCGCGGCGGCGCGGCGGGGATGTTCCTCGAAGACCAGATCTGGCCGAAGCGCTGCGGCCACATGAAGGGGAAGCAGGTGGTTCCGCTGGAGGAATATTTGAGCAAGCTCCGCGCCGCCGTCGACGCGCGCGGCAAAGACGATTTTTACATCGTCGCGCGCACCGACGCGCGCCAGGCTTTGGGGCTCGAAGAGGCGATCCGGCGGGGCAAGGCTTTCAAGGAAGCCGGGGCCGATGCGGTCTTTATCGAGGCGCCGAACACTAAGGAGGAGATGCACGAGATCGGCCGCAATGTCCCCGGACCGCTGGTCGCGAATATGATCGAGCGCGGTGTAACGCCGCTCATGGGACCCGAAGAGCTTAAGAAGTTGGGCTTTCAGTTGATCGTCTGGCCGTTGGGGCCGCTCTACGCCTCGGCGCGGGCGCTGCAAGACGTCTACTCCACGCTCCGCAGCGCGGGGACGACGCATGCGATCATGGACCGGCTGATTCCGTTCGAAGAGTTCCACGATATCATCGGACTTAAAGAAAAGTACGCGCTCGACGAGAAATATAAGGGCTAAACGGACGGGAGAGGCGGCACGCGCCGCCTCTCCCCAGGATATTTGTTAGTTGGCGATCTTGAGCGCAATACCGAGCGGCAGCGTCTGGACGCCGCTGCTCACCGCGGTGCCCAACCGGGAGACCTCCCAGGTGGGAACGGCCTCCTTCGAGAAGCCTTCCTGATTCGCTTCAGGCGCGCCGCCCGCTGGCGGTGCTTTCACTAGATATTTAACATTGCTGCCGTCGCGGAGCGTTAACGACAGAACGAGGTCTTTTCCTTCAGCCACCGGGACAGTTTGCAGCGTGGCGATCTGGTTCCATCCCGCCGCCTTGGTCACCGTATCCGCATACATCCACCAAAACGCCCCGATGAAAGCGGCGAGCACGAGCCAGGCGTACTGGCCGACCCTTTTCTGGCGCGTTACCGCCTGTTTTCTCTGTTGGTCGAAGAAGCGGCGGTAGGTCAGCCGTTCGGCGTCCCAGCGCTTGGCGGGGTCCTGCTCGGTCGAACTCTCCGGCTGGTCGAAAGACAGCCCCACATTGTTTAATACCATTCCGATGATCACGAGCGCCAAAGGGATGGCGAGCACCCAAAGAGGATTCATGCTTCTCTCCTTCCGAATCAAAGGCCTCGGCCTTTGAGCTTTTGGAAGAGGGCGGGTCGGCCGTGGAATCGAGCAATCGCTGCGACCCGGAGGTGAAGACCATTAAAAGCCGCGAGCCGGGCTTTTCTCCTCTTGCGCGCCGTTAAGAAAATGTCGGAGTACGACTCACTTCCCAAGGCTTATCCTATAAGAGTAGAGGCTTGGCGGCAAGGCAAAATTTTAATCGTGCGCCTCACTCCCAAAGCAGCCAGCGGCGCTTGAAGCGGGGCGCCTTGTAGCTCAGGCCGAAGCGGCCGAGCGCGATTTCGGTGATCGCCTCGACCGCCTCTTCGGGAGAGTCGGTGACGACGATGCGCTCGGTGTCGTGGGGATCGATCGTCTGTTCTTTGAGGAGCCGTTCGCGCATGAACTCGAGCAGCGGCCGCCAGTACTCGCGCCCCATGAGAACGAGCGGAAACTCCTTGATCTTGCCGGTCTGGATCAGCACGGCGGTCTCGAAGATCTCGTCCAGCGTGCCGAAGCCGCCGGGGAGCGCGACGAAGGCGTAGGAATATTTCACGAGCATGACTTTCCGCACATAGAAGTGGCGGAACGTGATCCATTTATCGAGATAGGGATTGGGTTTCTGCTCCTCCGGCAGCTCGATGTTGCAGCCGATCGAGCGCCCGCCGGCCTCTTTGGCGCCGCGATTCGCCGCCTCCATAATGCCCGGCCCGCCGCCGGTCATAACCGTAAAACCCGCGCGCGCGAGCCGGCCGCCGACGTCGCGCGCCATGCGGTAATACGGGTGATCGTCTCGGAAGCGCGCGGAGCCGAAGACGGTCACGCACGGCCCGGCGAAGTGGAGCGTGCGAAAGCCGCGCATGAACTCGAAGAAGATTTTGATCGCGCGGAGAAGCTCGCGGCTCCGCTCCTGCGGGCCGTAGAGAAAGCGAATTTCCTCGTCGGCGCCCGGCGTCTTGCCCCAGCGTGTTCGGGAAACTTTCTTTTTGTCTTCGGGTTCGGGCATCGCGTAAGCGCGAACGATCGAAGCGATTCTTCGTTTATTCAAGCTCGCGGCGCTCGTCCTGGCGCGGGAGCGAGACCGCGAAGCCGAGCTTGTCTTTGATGGACTGTTGGAAGACGGTCCTCGCCTTGTCCTCGCCGTGAACGAGAAACACTTCGCGCGGCTTCTCCGGTATTTCCGAGAGCCATTCGAGAAGTTCCTTGGCATCGGCGTGCGCGGAGAGCGCCGAGATCTCTTCGATCTCGGCCGCGACGCGCACCGTCTGCCCCAGAACTTGCACCTCTTTGGCGCCTTCGAGGATGCTCCGGCCGAGCGTTCCTTCCGCCTGGTAGCCGACAAAGAGCAGCACCGTGCCCGGGTCCGGAAGGCGGTGAATGAGATGATGCAGAATGCGCCCGCCGTTGAGCATGCCCGAGGCGGAGAGAATGACCGCCGGCCCGCGGATCTGGTTCAGCCGCTTGGAATCGTCCGAAGAGCGCGTGAACTGGACCGACGGTCCTTCGATCGGGCAGCCTTCCAGGTTTCTCAGCTCTTCCATCTCGAAATCGTGCTCGGGAGTGAAGTCGCAGTAGAGATCGACCGTCGAAATCGCCATCGGGCTATCGACGTAGATCGGCAGTTTGGGCGAGAGGCGTCCTTCCCGCTGGAGCGCGCGCAGATGGTAAAGCACCTCCTGCGTGCGCCCGACGGCGAAGGCGGGAATCAAGAGGATCGCCTTACGCTGCACGATCCGCTCGCAGACGCGCGCGAGCGCTTCTTTTGGGTCCTCGGCGCCGTGCAGACGATCGCCGTAGGTCGATTCGAGCAGCACGTAATCGGCGCCGGCGATCGGCTCGGGATCTTTGAGGATCGGAATACTTTTCCGCCCGACGTCGCCTGAGAAAACGATACGGGTCTTGCCGCCGCTCGGATTTTTCGTCTCGATCAGGATGAAGGCCGCGCCGAGAATATGACCCACGCGGTGAAACGTGAAGGAAAAACCCGGAGCCGCCTCGATCGCCTCGCCGAACGGCGCGCGCCGCACCATGGGAAGCGTCCGACGCGCGTCCTCTTCGGTAAAGAGCGCGAGCGCAGGATTGTGGCGCGAGTAACCCGCCTGATTGACGAAACGCGCCTCTTCCTCCTGCAGCCGGCCCGCGTCGGGCAGCATGATGTCGAGCAGCGCTTTCGTCGGCGCCGATGCGAAGACCGGCCCGCCGAAGCCCTGCTTCACGAGCCGGGGCAGATAGCCGGTATGGTCGATGTGCGCGTGCGTGAGAATGATCGCGTCGAGCGACTTGGGATCGACCCCGGGCGGTCCCCAGTTTTTTTGCCTAAGCTCCGATTTGCCTTGAAACAGCCCGCAGTCGATGAGGATGCGGCGGCCGTCGGTCTCGACGAGATAGCGCGAGCCGGTGACCGTCCCGGCGGCGCCGAGAAAAGCTAGGCTCGCCACAGCATCTCGCGGCCGAAACATTTGAGATGAGCGCTAGCCATGCATCATTAATCGCATGATCGCGGCGAAATGTCTAATTTCAGCTTGCAAAGGCGTCGAATTCAGGGCCAAACTAGCTCATGCGAATCCTCATCGCCGCCGCCGTTCTCCTTCTGTTTCCCGCTTTCGCTCACGTTCAAGAAACCGCTCGAAGGCCGCGCGTCCCCTCGATCACCGTGAGCGCCGAAGCACTGGTGTCCGTCGAGCCGGATCAGGCCGAGATCGACATCGGCGTCGTCGCGGAGGCAAAGACCGCCGCGCAGGCGGCGAAGGACAACGCCGCCAGGCTCGCCGCGGTGATCGCCGAGGTCAAAAAAATCATCAAGGCCGGCGATCAGACGAAGACCGTCGGTTACTCGGTGACGCCAACCTACCGCTATCCGAAGGACGGCAAACCCGAGATCGTGGGCTACACGGCTACAAACGTCGTGCAGGTGAAAATGGCGTCGATTCAGGACGTCGGCCGGTTAATCGACGCCACCACGGCGGCAGGCGCCAATCGCGTTCAGCGCTTGGTTTTTACGCTTAAGGACCAAGACGCAGCGCAACGCGAAGCGCTCCGCAACGCGACGACGAAGGCGAAACAGAAAGCCGAAGACGTCGCCAAAGCGCTGGGCGTAAAGATCGTGCGCGTCATGTCCGTAACGGAGAACGAGCGCTCCGTTCAGCCGATCATGCGCAGCATGCGCGCCGGCGCCGATACGCTCGGACAGGCGCCGACGCCGATCGAGAGCGGCAGCGTCGACGTGCGCTCGTCGGTGACGCTGGTGGCGGAAGTAACGGGACAGTAAAAAAATTATCCCAGCGCCGCGATTAACCACGCGGGGACGAGCGCAATCCAACCCACGAGCCAGGCGAAAACCACCGTCGGTCTCGATTCAGCTTTTCTCAGCCAATAATCCGTCGCAATCACGCCGAGCAAGCCGGCGCCGGAAGACAGCAGCGCGCGCGGCGGCAGCGGCACGTCGACCGCGCTGCGCGAAGCGGGATCGACGAGGGTGAGAAACGCGACGAGCCATGCGGGAAATATCGCGGCGAGCCCCAGCATCCACGCTTGCCTCGCGTCTTTGGCAGCATACGCAGCCGCGATGGCGCTCGCGAGCACTCCGGCGCCGGCGATAATCAGCGACGCCAGGTTCACGGCAGGATGGTAAATTCGACGCGCCCGTCGCCCTCGACGCTCGGCGGCGCGGGCTTTTCTTCCGATTCCAGCCGCTGCGCTTCCGTGCCGGTCGAGGTCAAGCGGTCGCGCACCGCCTCGACGCGGCGCGCCGCGAGCCTTTTAGCCGCCTCGTCGGGCGCCGGCTCGATGTCGCGGAGCACGGCGACGATGCCCTCGACGTTTTCCGGCGGCTTGATGTTCGCGAAGCGCTGGCGGAAAAACCGCTGCGCAGCCGAATTGAGGTCGCCAATGTTCTGCTCGCGCTGGTAGCGCTGAATGCGCGCGGTGACCTCCTGCGTCTTCAAAGCCGCTATGTCCGGATCGCTGACGACACCCGACAAGCCGAGGCGGACGCCCGGCGAGCCACGCATGAATTCGCCCATTTGCTTGAGTTGGCCGTCGGCCTTCTGTCCGATCGCGACGCTCCCCGGATCGAAGGGAATGGGATCGACGGAGAAGCCGGTGATCTTGTCGCCGGAGGTGAACATGCGGCCGATCAGCTTGAAGGGCGCGGCGAGGACATTTACCAGCACGTTTTTTACCGCGGTCCAGATCGCCTCGCTCAAACTAAACTGCGGCGAGCTCAGGCTTCCCGAAACGGGCACGTTGACGCGGATCTCGCCGCGCGAATCCTTCATCAGCGCGACGATGAGTCCCAGCGGCAGGCCGATCTTGTCCTTGACCTGATCGTCCTCCCTCGCTTTCACGAGATCGAGGCGGCCGACGACGATCTCGCTTTTCGCGTCGAGCTTGTCGCCGTCGAGGCGGAAGTGAAG
>Ga0075433_10001184_pt1 | contig 18962 bp, 12 predicted proteins | sample RhiMethybrSRZTD2_FD_75299 | JGI IMG/M metagenome (GOLD analysis project Ga0075433, IMG submission 75299) | Populus rhizosphere microbial communities from Tennessee, USA - Rhizosphere MetaG P. TD hybrid SRZTD2 | ecosystem: Host-associated > Plants > Roots > Rhizosphere > Soil | place: USA... | reverse complement strand
GGTATAAGTCACCTGGATAGTTTTGATCCTAAACCTCAGGCTCCCAGCAAATACCGTGGCACTTTCAAACCGATTGCAACGAATGTCTCAGGGATTCAAATAAGTGAGCATCTTCCCTTGATGGCGCAGCGGGCCGATAAGTACGTCATCATCCGGTCGATGATCTCAAAGCAATCGGCGCACGAACCTGCTTCCGCATACATGCTCAGCGGGCACATGCCGCTTTCCACGATTCAGTTCAGCTCAGTCGGTTCGGTGATTTGCAAAGAGCTGGGTCCCAGGAATGAGATGCCTCCCTTCGTCTCTGTGCCCGGCGCCACGGGCGTTTGGGAACAGTCAGGCTTTCTGGGTCCAAAGTACAATCCCTTCAACACTGGAGATCCGAACCGGGAAAACTTCAAGGTTCAGGACTTGGATTTGCCCATGGGGGTCGATTGGAGCCGCATGAACCGCCGGAATTCTCTGCTGGCCTTGGTGAATGAACGCTTTCGAAGGCTAGATTCGAGCGGCGCCATGGATACTCTTCTCTCCCATCAGCAAGCAGCGCTGAATCTAATGAGTTCCCCACTTGCCAAGAGAGCCTTCAATCTGGAAGAGGAACCAGAAAAACTTCGAGAAGCCTATGGTCGGACGTCCCTAGGCCAGGGCTGCTTATTGGCCAGACGGTTGATAGAAGCGGGAGTCCGAATTGTTAGCGTCTCGCGGGGATTCAATACTTGGGATCATCACAAAGATGTTTTCAATGCCCTTCAGAGTACCTTTCTTCCCGAGTTGGACCGTGCGGCAGCCACGCTCCTTGAAGATCTTTCTCAACGCGGATTGCTCGACTCGACTTTAGTGTTGATCACCGGTGAGTTTGGACGAACTCCGGAGATTAATGTTGATGCTGGACGAGACCATTGGCCGAACGCCTTTTCAGCTTGCGTCGCCGGCGCTGGTATTCTAGGAGGAAGAGTCTGGGGGGCGACTGATGAAAACGGAATGTACGTCAGAGACAATCCAGTCGAAGCCCCCGACCTTATCGCGACCGTATATAGCAAGCTGGGAATCGACTACACGAAAGAGTATCTGAGCAATATTGGACGTCCGGTCAAAATCCTGGATGAAAAGGCCAAGCCGCTCTCCTTCCTTGCGTGAGAGCTTCTGAGCCCTCTCGGCAACACGCAGTCAGTTCACCACCCTCTTTTTCAGTTCTCTTCTCTGCCCTGGAGACAAACCATGATGTTCACAAGAGTAAGTCGTGCTTCCTTATCAGGCTGGCAGGTGGGAGCTCGCCTGGTTATGGTTCTAGGATTCATAGGTGTTTTGACGAGTCCCTCGTTAATCGCTCAAGAACTGCCCAAGGTCAAGAAGGTAGAACTGCAGCCGCTGGTAGCACAGGTGAGGCGGTTGATTGAAGCCACGGACTATTTGGGAGTTCCTTTGAAGACCAGTGACAAACAAGCCTTGGAGAAGGCTATGAGCCAGACGGAGGCGAACCAGGCAGTTGCAGAAATCCAAACGGTGCTCGACTCCTATTGTCTCTTCGACGTCCACATCAATCCAGAAAGTCGCGTTAAGGTTGCGCCAGGGCCAGCCAAAGCTGAGCTTCAGGAATTGGGTTGGCGATCCTTTCTGGTGAAAGTTCGCAACGAGGCCGGCGTGACCGCCCAGCTCAAAGCGGAAAGTCCGAACGCTTTGCCGGTTTACACGCGCTCGAAAGGCGACCCAAGCCCTCAGGAGACGGTGAAGCCCAGCGATGTTGTCCACCGCTGGCTCGACCTGGCTACCTTCGATCAGGCACCTCTGAAACCGCAACTCTCAGGCTTGGAACTCGAGTACCGGATCATTCAACTTTACAGTCGTGATGCCGGAAAGCGCGAAGCTAAGATCAGCTTCAACGTCGGGCAAGGGACGCAGGACATCGGCTTCCGCAACGACGTGGACATGCTCTTCAATTGCCTGCCTTCTGCCGAAGTGACTCTCCACGTCCTGGATGAGAAGGGAAAGCCTGCAACGGGCTCGTTCATAATTCGCGACGGCCAGGCTCACGTCTATCCTTCGCAAGTGAAGCGCCTGGCGCCGGATTTTGGTTTCCACCCTCAGATTTATCGTTCAGATGGCGAGAAGCTGAAGCTTGCGGCCGGCAGTTACAACGTCGAATTCTCCCGAGGACCGGAATATCTGGTCAAGAGCCAGAACATCAAAGTTGTTGAAGGCCAGCCTCAGACGTTCACCTTTCTCCTGGAACGATGGATTGATCCGGCCAAGATGAATTGGTACTCGGGCGACCATCACATTCATGCCGCAGGATGTCTCCATTACGAAAACCCCACACAGGGAGTTTTTCCTGAGGACATGATGCGTCATATCCTGGGTGAAGCCTTGAATGTGGGATGTGTCTTGACCTGGGGCCCTTGCTACTATTTTCAGAAACAGTTCTTTGAAGGGAAAGTACACAAGCTTTCGACCGCCGACAACCTAATGCGCTACGATCTTGAGGTCTCCGGCTTCCCGTCCAGTCATGCGGGCCACCTGGTTTTCCTGCGGCTCAAAGAGCAGGACTACCCCGGTACCAAAAAAATAGAAGACTGGCCGACCTGGGACTTGCCTGTTCTTAAATGGGCCAAGGAGCAAGGCGCTGTCGTCGGCTTTGCCCACTCTGGTTGGGGCCTGGATCTCAAAACCAATGAACTCCCTACCTATGAGATACCTCCGTTCAATGGGATCGGAGCCAACGAATACATCGTAGACGTGGTGCACGATGCCGTCGATTTCATTTCAACGGTGGACACGCCATCAATTTGGGAATTGAACATCTGGTATCACACGCTCAACAGCGGATTCCGTACCCGCATCAGTGGTGAGACGGACTTCCCTTGTATCTATGGAGAACGCGTTGGCCTCGGCCGTGTCTATGTCAAGCTCAAAGATCAGTTGGACTATGAGGCCTGGGTTACTGGCGTACGCGACGGGCGCTCTTACGTCTCGGATGGCAAGAGTCACTTGATGGACTTCAACGTCAACGGCGTGATGGTTGGGACCAATGGAAGTGAAAGCCAGTTGAACCAGCCGGGAAGTGTTCGTGTTAATGCCAAAGTTGCCGCGCGCTTGGACGAACAGCCGAACGAAACTCTTCGAGCACGGCCTTACGACCAGAAGCCTTATTGGGACATCGAACGTGCCCGTCTCGGGGTTTCACGGGAGGTGGCCGTCGAAGTCGTGGTGAACGGCAAAGCCGTGGCCAAGAAGAATGTCGTTGCCGATGGGAAAGTGCGAGACGTAACGTTTGACGTGCCCCTCACTCAAAGTAGCTGGGTCGCTCTGCGAATTCTGCCTTCATCCCATACGAATCCTGTCTTCGTCGTTATAGGTCACAAGCCGATTCGAGCTTCCCGTAAAAGCACCGAATGGTGCCTAAAAGCGGTAGATCAGTGCTGGAGTCAGAAAGTGGCCAAAATCTCTGCCCAAGAGCGTGGCGAGGCTGAGAAGGCCTACGAACGCGCTCGCAAAGCTTACCGTCAGATCCTGGCTGAAAGCCAAGTGGACTAGAGTGAGCTGTGGGAACACACTGAAAGGGCAACCTAGGAATCATCGGAATTCAACCGTAGAGGAGAGCGAAGAGGGTGGGATTCCCCCTTTGAGTGGGAGTGTAGGGGAAGTCCCTCCTTCACGTTTCCGGTTGTGTGTTCCGGCCCTATGCGTGTTTCTGTGGCTGATGTGAAATCATCATGCTATCTCATCAACTGCGACGAATGACGGACGGCGACATCGATTTTGGCATAAGGCTCAAAGCTGCCGCCGGCTGGAACCAACTTCCCGCGGATTGGAAACGGCTCATGCGCCTGGAACCGGAGGGTTGTTTTGTACTAGAGAGCGACGGTGTGCCGGTGGGCACCGTAACCACGACGTTGTACGAAAAACGCCTGGCCTGGATTGGGATGGTGTTAGTCTCTCCCGAGGAACGCCGCAAGGGTTATGGAACCGAGCTTTTGAAGGCAGCCATGGACTATTGTGAAACACAGCGCGTCGAAGTCATCAAGCTCGACGCCACTCCATTGGGAAAGAAGCTTTACGACACACTGGGATATGTCGATGAGTATAGGCTCAAAAGAATGCAGGGTTCGGCCAGCCGCCAAATTTCTGAGAGTGTACGCAGGATGCGACCGGTGGATCTATGGGAAGTGGTTCAACTCGACATCGGCTTCTTCGGCGTCAGCCGTCAGGGGCTGTTGGAGAGGCTCTTCGAAGAGAACCCTTCGTTGAGTTTTGTCGCCAACAAGTCCGGCTCGTCGGAAATCGTTGGGTACCTTTTCGCGCGACCGGGTCAGATGGCCTTTCAAATCGGGCCGTGGATCGCCAAAGAGCCTTCCGCCGCAGAAGAGCTCTTCAAGGCCGCTCTGAATGCGTTGGCCGGCCAGTCTTTGTTCCTGGACGTTTTGCAGCAGGTTAACCCTCACGCTGAAGCAATGGTGGCGAAATACGGATTTACGACGCAACGCGAATTCATTCGGATGTTTTATGGTAAGAATCTTTTTCCCGGAAAGCCGGCCGAGATCTATGCCATCTGCGGAGTGGAGAAGGGATGAGGAGATTGCGGATTGCAGATTTCGAATTGTCGATTGCCGATTACGGCTTCCTTAAGAACCTCAGGCCTGTTAGCAGCAGAAGACTTTGGGCTCTGCTCGTTCCGGTATTTTGCAACCCTCTCTTGTGACGAAGAGTACTCATTTTGTGAAACGTGTCTAGCGACCTAAGCGTCCGAACTGCAGTTCAATCCGCAATCCGCAATCCGCAATGGGTTTACGCTCCCAATATCGATACCGCGAGGACGTCCTGAGAGAACTCGCCGGGCACGGCCTCCGCCCCACCAAAGCAACTCCTCCTGAAACCGTTCGCGAAGCCCTCGTGACGCTTTACCTCTACGAGATTCGCCGACTCCGAGATCAGCTAAAGTGGCGTGAATTCCCGAAATCTGAATATGCCCAGCGAGTCGACGCTCTTCGCCGCCGCTATCCCGTGCTTGGAATTCCGATTCAGACCTGGGCTCTTCCTCTCCCTACGGACTAAGTCACTCCTGACTTTCATCGAGCTGCAGGCTTAATTTTTCGAATCCAGTGGTCGGCAAAATCTGAGTGCTTCATGAGTGGCACGCGAGGCATGTGGCAGGTAACGCAATCCTTGCTGGACACGGGGCAGCGACTTCCCATTGAGCGACTCCCGGCATGGCAGGATTGGCACTTTTGATCATAATAAGCGGGGGATTCTTGTAGGTTTTCGTGCGGGTTATGGCAGGTCGTACATTTCAGTTTCCCATCGCTTTCATCGTAGCAGAGGCTGAGAACCAGTCGCTGGGCCGGGAAACGAATCGTTCGGCTGTCAGGAACAGCCTCCGAGAGATTGGCCAGCGGGGCTCGATGGCAAACTCCACAGAATTCGAGTTGCTCGGCAGCCCCAAACTTGCCTGGATTTCGAATGGCCAACCCTTGTTGTGTTTTTCCCAGAGTGATGGCTTCGACATGTTTTTGCCCCGGGCCATGGCAGCGCTCGCACTGGACTCCTGCATTACTCTCCTCAATCAGTTCAGGCAGAGCTTCAGCCTGACGGGTCACATGACATCCGAAACATTCTTCTCGCTCCTTCTGGGACAGCCACTGGCCTAATGCGTCATGAGCGACCCTAACAGGCTCTTGATCCCCGCCGGTGGTGATGTCAAGCGCATTGATTCTTTCGTACCAGCTCACCCGACCTTGGCCATACTCCCCAGACGAACTTCGGCCTACAAAAGTCATCCCTTTTCTCCCAGCTCCGAAAGCCCAAATGAGTTGAAGCCTTTCGGTTGACCCATCTTTAGACGCGACCAAGTCCAGCCCTGACGCGTCCAGAGTAGACTTCTCAAGTCGGTATTCGACGGCTTTTGCTCTGTCCGAAAAATGCAACGGTAACGCCTTGAGTAACTCTGGAACCGCTTTCATTTTGCGGAGGGTCCGGGCGTGCTCACTCGTTAACTGCACAGAGGCAATGTCGCTATGGCAGGAGGCGCACTTCTGCGAACCCAGGAACTCGTCGTTCGCAAACAAGTGAGCGCCGCGTCCAAGATAGGCTTCAATCAACAACATAGTTGCGAAGAGAATCCAAGCCGCCTTGCGGGACATACCAAGAGGTTCGAAAAATTCGGTACAACGCCCTTAACTTTGGTGATTATCCTTCATGTCGCCAATGTAACCAGTTTGACATAGCAGCTGGCTTGCAACAAGTCCAGGTAGAGCAGAAATCAAGCGTTCAAAACCACGCTAGGGGAAACAACGAACTGGTAGCCGAGTGAGGACTCCACGAAGCTGCCCGGTAGCGCATTAGTGTCTTCTCTTCGAGCGCTAAGCTCCGGTCAACGAGTTCTCGAGACCAGCTGATCCTCTGAGAACTGTGGTATCCTTGCCTTCGTGAACAACTTTCGACGCGGTTTTCTCAAAATTTTCCTGACCAGCTTCATACTAGCTGGGTTCTGGCTTGCCCAACCATGGGCCAATTCGCAGAAATCGCTTTTTGAAGAAATTCCATCGGCCCGGAGCGGCATCACCTGGGCACATGACAATGCACGCTCCGAGAAACGCTACTTGCCGGAAACCTTGGGGCCTGGAGCAGCATTTCTGGACTATGACAATGATGGTTGGATGGATATCTATTTCGTGAACTACGGTCCCAGCGACTTTTTCAAGCCGCCAAAGCCTCTGCACAGCGCGCTCTATCGGAACAATCGAGACGGTACGTTTGCTGACGTAACCGAAAAAGCCGGAGTCGCAGCCGACATTTTTGGCATGGGAGCTGTGGTGGGTGATTACGACAATGATGGCTGGTCCGATTTACTCGTAACTGCGTACGATCACAACCCCATTCTCTACCGCAACAATGGCGACGGCACTTTCAGTGATGCCAGCAGCAAAGCAGGTATTCTCACGCATAGCTGGACCACAAGCGGCGTCTGGCTGGATTACGATAATGACGGACACCTCGATCTCTTCCTTTGCAGTTTTGTGGAGTACGGCTTAAGCCGCCACATATTCTGCGGAGATAACAAACTGGGCCGAGCCTACTACTGTATTCCTCGTGTCTTTAACCCCACTCCGAGCTACCTTTTTCACAGCAACGGCGACGGCACCTTCACTGACGTCAGCAAGGCCAGTGGAATCTCGAAGGCTTTGGGCAAATCTCTGGGTGTGGTAGCCACGGACATTAACAACGATGGATGGATGGATCTTTTTGTCGCTAATGACACGGTTCAGAATTTCCTGTTTGTGAATCGGGGTGAGGGGAAGTTTGAGGAGATCGGACTAATGGCGGAGGTCGCATACAGCGAGGACGGTCGGCCCCGCTCAGGAATGGGTGTGGACTCAGCCGATTTTAACGGCGACGGATGGGCTGATCTGTTTGTAGCCAATGTCGACCAAGAAAAGTTTTCCATTTATCAAAATAATCGGGACGAAACTTTTCGCGACCAAGCCATGGTCACAGGAATCGGCCAGGCGACTCTCTTACTGAGCGGCTGGGGACTGAAATTCTTCGATTTCGATAACGACGGTCAGATGGACCTCTTCCTGGCCAATGGCCATCCGGACGATATGGTTGAGATCAATATGACCAAGGTGACCTACAAGGAACCGCTCCTTCTATTCCGGCAAGAAAACAAGAAGTTTCGCAATATTTCCGCGGAAGCTGGTCCTGCCTTTACCCGCCACGTTCCAGCTCGAGGCCTGGCTCTGGGTGATTACGACAATGACGGGGCCCTGGACGTTCTAGTCGCAAATAACGGCGAACCGCCTCTGCTACTGCATAATCGAGCGGCAGGGACCAACCACTGGGTTGGGCTGCGCCTGGTCGGATCTGCCTGCAATCGCGATGGGCTCGGAGCCCGGCTGACCTGGTCCGTGGGAGGCGTGAAATCGACCCGCTTGAAGAACTCAGGTGGGAGTTATCTCTCCTCCCACGACCCGCGGGATATTCTCGGTTTGGGTTCCGCAACCAGACTGGATTGGCTCGAAATCAAGTGGCCTGGGCCCAGCGGAAAAGTGGAGCGTTTCACGGACATTCCAGTCGACCGCTATACCGTTGTCATTGAAGGCCAAGGAACGAAGTGATTGGAGATTGCCGATTGTCGATTTCCATCAACAGCATCACGTCACTTGCTGCCCACCCCCAATCGGCAATCTGCAATTGTCAATTCCTCTCCTTCCACGTTTTTGATCGGTAGGTTCGAACGCCATTCCCTGTAGACTCCACGAATAGGGCCGCTACGTTCTTCAGCGAGTCGACAAGCTCCAAGCCCCGGGACGAACCCATTACAGAGACCGCCGTGGCCAGGCTGTCCGAGGTGATGCCATTGGGTGCAACCACTGTCACGACCTGGTGCCCCACCAAACCAACGCCGGTTCTTGGGTCGACGATATGAGAGTAGCGCTTGCCCTGGACTTCCACGAACTGCTCAGCATCTCCCGACGTTGAAACAGCCGCTTCCTTAAGGAGCAAATGTCTCATTTGATTGTCAGTCGCATCAAGCGGGCTGATTGCAACTGTCCAACCGTCACTGTCAGGTGGCGGGCTGGCTACGGCAATATCTCCACCGGCGGCGACCAACGAACTACTCATCCCGGACCGCACCAAAACCTTCAAGGCTTCGTCGGCCGCGTAACCCTTGGCTATACCGCCAAGATCCAGAACCATTCCAGACTCAGAAAGCTGGACGCTATGAGTTGCCTCGTCCAGCTGGAGCTTCCTGAAACCGATACGCTCCAAGGCCTGAGTCAGACGGTCCGACTTTGGTAATTCATGCTGGCGACGGGCACGACGCCAAAGTCTCACGATCGGTCCTACCGTCACGTCAAAAGCCCCGTCGGTCATTCTGGCCATCTGCTGGGCTTTGCAGAGGACGTAGAACAAATCGGGGCTTACTTCTTGAGGCGGGCCGCCTGCCCCCTGGCTAAGCCGCGTCAATTCGCTGGTCGGACTATAGTCGCTCATGATATCATCCAACTCTGCAATGCGAGAGAAAGCGGCGTTGGCAGCTGATCTGGCAATGTTGACCTCCCCCGCGTAACAGACAATCCGGAAGAGCGTCCCCATGTGCGGCTCCGTAAACTCGAAGCGTGTTAGAGGTCCATTTCGGGAACCGCTCTGGCTTATTGGTGCTTGCAGTAGAACTAAGAGGGCCGCAACGAAGAACCTGACAGACCGGGATGTGCCAGTTGCGTGGTAACGATTTGGTTGTCTTTGCCGTCTCATGACTGCATTATTTCACGACGGCTCTGCTTTGTAGGTTGAAATTCTGAAAGCAAGAGGGCAGATTGGCAAAACAAATCTCGTCCCGATGGCTCATTTCCGCTGGCTTCATATCAGTGCTGATAGCGTTCTCTACATCTTTGTGGGGCGAAAGCACTCAGGGCGCTATGGCCGAGATGAAGTCATATACGGAGACGATTCCGGGAACCGAAGTCCAGTTTGAGATGTTGCCTATTCCGGGAGGGACTTACACCATGGGCAGTCCTTCCAGTGAATCTAAGCGTTCCGAGGACGAAGGTCCCCAACATAAGGTTACGCTGCGTCCGTTCTGGATGGCTAAAACGGAGGTCACCTGGGACGAGTATGATCTCTTCGCTTTTGGGAAAGAGATTCCACAGAAGGAGGCCAGTAGCGAGCAGAAGTCCGGGGGGCAGACTGCTGATGCAGTCACCCGTCCGACGCCGCCCTACGCGGACCCGACTTTCGGCTTAGGACGCCACAAACAGCCGGTGATCTGCATCACCCATCACGCTGCGATGGAGTATTGCCGTTGGCTCTCAGCCAGGACCGGGAAGGTCTACCGCCTGCCCACTGAAGCGGAGTGGGAGTACGCTTGCCGCGCCGGGTCCAAGACCGCCTACTCTTTCGGCGATGATCTCAAGCTACTCGGAGACTATGCCTGGTACGTCGATAATTCAGACGGCAAACCCCATCCCGTAGCTCAGAAGAAACCGAATGCCTGGGGTTTATGTGACATGCATGGGAATGCAGCCGAATGGTGTCTCGACCATTATGATAAGACCTTCTACTCGAGCTTCAACAGCGGTACCCCGGCTCTGTTTCCAGTCCTACTCCCGACAGAGCGAAAATATCCGCACGTGGTTCGGGGGGGGTCTTGGGATGACGACGCACCCTTGTTGCGTAGTGCGGCTCGCCGGAGCTCAGAAGAAGACTGGAGCATGCTTGACCCTCAACAACCCAAGAGCATCTGGTGGCATACCAATGCAACCTTCGTGGGCTTCCGCATCGTCCGTGCCTTGGAGGAGCAAGAGAACCTCAGAGGACTGAAGTCAAAGGTCGTTAAGAGGTAGTTGGAGAGGAATCCTGTTGACAGAATTGATGAACAATTTTCCGAACCCATTTGAAATTTTCGATCTGCATGATTCACGCTTGAATCAACCTCAAACACTAAACATGGAAGGAGATCAGTATGAAAAAAACAGACTCAAAGGAATCGATTTCCACTCGTCGTAACTTTCTAAAGACCTCTACTGCCGCGGCTTTTGCCAGTACGGTCGTCTCGCGCCTCGGGAATGTTCCCTACGTGCACGCCGCCGGCAGCGACATGATCAAGGTTGGCCTGATAGGATGCGGGGCACGTGGTTCCGGGGCTGCGGAGCAGGCGCTCAGGGGAGCACCCAACGTGAAACTGATTGCCATGGGGGACGCCTTCAAGGACCGGCTGGATGAAAGCAGGGAGGGACTCATTAAACAGCACGGGAATAAGGTTGATGTTCCTCCGGATCGTTGCTTTGTCGGATTTGATGCCTGCCAGAAGGTCCTGAGCAGCGATGTCAATTATGTGATCTTAGCTACCCCACCTGGATTTCGGCCCACCCACCTCAAGGCGGCCGTTGCCGCCGGCAAGAACATCTTCACCGAAAAGCCTGTAGCCGTTGACGGCCCGGGTATCAGAACCTGTTTTGCGGTTTACGAAGAAGCCAAGGCCAAGGGACTTTTCATTGGTGCCGGCACTCAGCGTCACCACCAGACGGGATACCTGGAGACTCTCAAGCAGATTCATGATGGCGCCATTGGGCAGATTGTAGCTGCGCGAGCCTACTGGAACCAGGGTCCAATCTGGGTGAAAAAACGCCAGCCTGAGTGGAGCGACATGGAATACCAGATGCGCAATTGGTATTACTTCACCTGGCTTTGCGGCGATCATATCGTCGAGCAGCATGTTCACAACCTCGATGTGGTCAACTGGGCAATGAACTCCCATCCGATCCGAGCTGTCGGTGTGGGTGGCCGTCAGGTTCGGACCGGCCCTGAGTACGGCAACATTTATGACCATTTCGGAATCGACTACGAGTATGAGAATGATGTCCACATGATGAGCATGGCTCGCCAGATGGAACATTGCGAAAACAACGTCTCCGAAGCGTTGGTGGGTACCAAGGGATTCTGTCAGGTGAACCGCTATAACATTAAAGGGGAGAGATCGTGGCGATTCAAAGGCAAAGACAATGACCCGTACCTTCAGGAGCACACAGACCTGATCGAATCCATTCGCAGCGGCAAGCCCGTTAATGAGCTGAAGGCGATTGCTGAGTCAACCTTGACGGCGATTATGGGACGGATGGCAGCCTATACCGGCCAGGCCGTCACTTGGGAGCAGGCCTTGAACTCTCTGCAGGACTTAATGCCCACACAGCTGAGCTGGAAAGGCAACCTGCCGACGGTTCCTGTGGCAATGCCGGGACAAACCGCCTTAGCTTGAGATAGGCTAACGGTAACAGGAGCACGGCCACGACCCGTTGGATGTTGTGATTCGTGGTGGCTAACGTGCGAAAAGCGTTCTCAGAACGGCGATCAGTCTAGATGCGAGTCTCGCGGAGTTAAAATTTGTGCTGATCGCCGCGCGGAGCGCGCCGCCCACAGTCTTAGCTTGACTCTTGTGCGGCGTGGCGACGCAGCTCCTAGTTGCAATGAACTTGCCGATACCCTTCAGGCCTTCAATCCCGCCTCAGTAAGATACTCGTGAATGACTTTCGCGAAGTGAGGAATGGCGATTTCAGGCTCGTCGATCTCCGGCTGCCACAACTTTTCCCACTCAAAGTTGTAGTACCCCTTGTAGCCCCCGGCCACAAGCACTCGTACGGTCTCGCGAACCGGCACGGTGCCGGTTCCCGTCAGGACGTATTGTTCCTTCCCACCGATGGATTTCGAATCCTTCAGATGGGTATGTCGAACGTACGAGCCTAACTGCTTAAATGTCGTTTCTGGAGATTCTTTGCCTGCGGTGCAAGTGTGGTACGCATCCCAAAGCAGAGCCACTGTCGGCATCTCTGCTCCTTTCATCACCTGCAGCAGTGTTGGTGAATCATAGAAGTCGCCGTGAGATTCCAGGATGACCGTCACCTGGCTGCCCTTCGCATACTCGCCCAATTCTCTCAACCCCGCCACCACCTGGGCAATGGTGTCCTGTTTAGGACGGTCAACTGCAATCTTGTCCCCAAAAACGCGAACATAAGGACATTTTAGTTGATGAGCCAAATCAATGAATCGTTTTGCTTCGTCCAGCTGTTCCTTGCGTTTCATCGCATCAAATTCGTGAAGTCGAGTAGAGGCTCCGAGGTCAGAGAGGTGCAGATCGAGCGCTTTCAGATCGCGCAGGCTCTGTTTCAGGCGCGAACCGCTGAACTCAGGACGCTTGGTCAGGTCCAGTTCGCCTAGTATTCCTCGCAATTCGACGGCTGCATAGCCCCACTGGGAGGCATTCTTCAGAATCGTGTTCCAGTCCCATTTGGGACATCCCAGGGTCGAGAATGAGATCGGCATCCGCTTTTCCTTCTTGGAAGCCAGTAACGCTGAGGGAGCAGTCACGGTCGCGGTAAGAGATTTGATAAAGACTCTTCTGTTCATCTTAGACATAAATCCTTCCCTTATCAAAGTTCAGGCAGCTGAGCATACGTCACCGTGAATATCGTATCCGTCAACCACTTTCGGAACGATGGGTTGTCGCTGAATTGTTTGAAGAGTTCTGTATGATCTGAAAGCAGGTCCGTCATCACGCGCTGCAGAGCCTTGTCGTGCTCGATGCGGGCGTTCTGTTGGTCAGAATACTTTTTGGCATTCTGGTAGGCCTTGTCGGCCGCAACCTTGGCGGGTATCTCCTCGCTGATGACTTTCCGTATCTTATCCACGTCCTTCCACTCGATATTTCCAAACTGATCGTTAAACACCTTGACGATGTTGCTGAGGAGATCCAATTCTGGCTCGGGCATTCGGCCACCGCCACTCGTTGGCACCGGGCCAATCTCCCCATCTTGATCGGCTAACGCGATGGATAGTGAGGCCTTCACCTCGGCGCGATAGCTGTCCATGTCGATCGCTTCGAGGACGCCCTTTGAGAGATCCTCATCCTTGGGAGCCGGCAGTTTCGGGATAAGGAAGTTCAGAAAAATCGAGAGCTTTTCCCATTGAGCAATTGAGTACGGCAGGATGGAAGCCAGAAAGTTGTAGGTTCTCACGAAAGTCTTGGCCTTCCCCTTGAAGTCAACCTGGCGGTCTTCGTCGAGTTCCTGGGCGTATGTGGCGACACAGGCATCAAGGATTGGGTCCAGCCGATTTCGTTCTGCTCCGGTTACGTACAACTCAGCTAATTGCTCCACTTGCTCCCATGCATAGACCTGATAACCGTCCAGGTCTGCCTTCAGGTCATGAAGCTTGTTTGGATCAGTCTCCTCGCTGAGGATCGTTGTCCGATAGTACGGTTCAAATGCTTTCTGAATCGTGTCCGCATCGTTCATGAAGTCCAGCACGAAAGTATCGTGCTTCTGAGGATGTGCCCGGTTGAGTCTGGAAAGCGTCTGTACGGCCTTGATACCCGCAAGCTGCTTGTCCACATACATGGTGTGTAACAGGGGTTCGTCATAGCCGGTCTGAAACTTCTCGGCCACAATCAGAAATCGGTAGGGGTCCTCCTTAAACCTATCTGGGATAAGGCTGCTGGGGAACCCGTTCAGGGAGGCTTCAGTGACCTTCTTTCCGCCGTACTCGTGCTCCCCTGAAAAGGCCACAATGGCCTTAAACGGGCTCTTCCGCTCCCGAAGATAGTCAACAAAGGCATGGAAGTATTGAATGGCACGCTCAATTCCGCTTGTCACCACCATAGCCCTAGCTTTGCCACCGATTTTCTGGCGGGCAATCACCTGTTCGTGAAAGTGATCGACCATAATCTCGGCCTTCTCACGGATGGCATGTTCGTGGCATTCGACATAGCGACGCAGCTTCTTTCTGGCTTTGTTGGTGTCGAACTCAGGATCATCCTCAACCGTCTTCATCAGACGATAGTAGCTCGAAACAGGCGTGTAGCTCTTCAGAACATCCAGTATGAACCCTTCCTGAATGGCCTGTTTCATGGTGTAACTATGAAACGGGCGATGCTTGACCTTGTCCCCTTCGGGGTAGGGTTCGCCGAAAATCTCAAGCGTCTTGTTCTTGGGTGTGGCAGTGAAGGCGAAATAGCTGGCATTAGGCAGCATCTTGCGCGACTCCATGATTCGGTTGATGGCATCTTCGACGGTTTCCTCCTCTTCTTCACCTCCGTGCTCAGAGAGTGCGATATTCATCTTGGCCGATGTGCGACCGCCCTGGCTGGAGTGCGCCTCGTCCAGGATGATGGCAAATCTGCTTCCGCGATGTTGGTCTCCGATTTCGTCGAGAATGATTGGAAATTTCTGGACCGTTGTAATAATGATCTTCTTGCCTTCTTCCAGGAACCGACGCAAATCGGCCGAATGCTCCGCATGTCCCACTGTGGCTGAGACCTGGGCAAATTGCTTGACTGTATCGCGAATCTGCCTGTCAAGGATTCGCCGGTCGGTGACGACGACGATGGAGTCGAAGACCGGCTTCCCGTTTTTCTTCAGGCCGATGAGCTGATGCGAAAGCCAGGCGATGGAGTTGGACTTCCCACTTCCGGCCGAGTGCTGGATCAGATATCTCCTTCCTACCTCTTTGGCAGCTGCATCTGCCAGCAGCTTATGGACAACATCCAGTTGGTGGAAGCGCGGGAAGACTTGGTCTTTCTTCTTCCTGCCAGTCTTCTCATCTTTCGACTCGACAATTTGAGCATAGTTCTCCAGGATGTCGGTGAGCCCTTCACGCGTAAGCATTTCCTGCCAGAGGTAGTCCGTCTTCAGACCTTGAGCATTGGGCGGATTACCGGCTCCGTCACTCCACCCCTTGTTGAACGGCAGAAACCAGGAATCTTTGCCTTTCAAGTGGGTGCACATGCGGACTTCCTGGTCGTCCACGGCAAAGTGGACAACGCAGCGTCCAAACTGAAACAGCAGCTCCTTGGCATCGCGGTCGCGTTTGTACTGCTGGACTGCATCCTCCACCGTCTGTTTGGTAAGCCGATTTTTCAACTCGAACGTGGCAACGGGCAGGCCGTTTATGAAGAGACAAAGATCAAGGGCAAGCTGAGTCTCGTCTCGGCTGTAACAAAGCTGCCGGGTGGCGCTAGAAATGTTCGAACGATAGAGCTCCTCAGCCTTCTTGTTTCCGGGGCTGGGAGTTCCGAAGAAGAGGGAGACGGTGGCGGGCCCTTGCTTAATGCCATGGCGAAGAACGTGAACCACACCAAACTTCGCAATCTCGCCTTCCAAGCGGGCCAGGAATTGGCGCCGTTTGGAACCATCCTGGCCGATCGCAAGTGTTTCGACGGTTTCGGGCTGGATATCCTCCAAAAAGGACAGTAGCTTCACCAAGTCGACCGCATGATTCCGGTCGTAGTCACGAGGGTCACCCTGAACGTAACCGGCACCTCCATACCCTCGAGCCTGATAGCGAACTTTGTCTGGCTCGGGAGCCGATTCATCATCGTGTCCCGTCAGTGCAGCGACAATGAGACTCTCAAGTCCCTTTTCGCTGGTGTCAGTCTTCATACTTCCGTTCGACTTTCGAGGTATCGAGCCAGCCCTTGCTTGCCAGCAAGTCAAACGCGAGACCGATCTGACGGCGGGAGAAGCGTTTCTTCCGTTCGTTCCATGTGTACATGCGTTCGATTGTGGTCTCGACTTGAGTTGCTCCTTCATGGGCTGCAACCCAGTGAACAGACGACAGCAGTTCGAGGCCGAATGGCGACTCGAAACCCTCCACTAGATCAGCGACGCGATCGAAGCGTGCACGAGTGGTAACGTCGTTCTTCAAGAACGCTTCTGCATCCGCGACGGCGCCTGGCACCAGCTCGAGTTGCCTGTTAGGTGCATCGCCCCCGTTTGCATAGCCGGAGACGAGATAGCCTTCGACCGCATGGAGCACGTGTCGAAGGTTCTCTGCGTAGGGTCCGTAAGGCGCCTTTTTGTAACGCAGTCGTAGGGGCTGACCAGCCTCCTGCATAAAGTACAGGAGCTTGTGCACCTCGAGTAGGGTGACAAATGGATCCATGAGGCCGGCTAGATATCGACGCATGAGCAGCACGAGCCCCGCGCGGCCAGTAGTAATCTTCGGTACCTTGCCCGAACGCCACGTCTTGTGCCGATTAGTGCCGCCATTCGGTTCGAACACAATGACCTGAACGTCATCGAGGTTCTGCAGGGCGGCCTCGATCTTCTCTCGTACCTCACGCCAGTCAAGGCCGCCAAGACCACTGCCCAAAGGTGGGATCGCGATCTGGCGAATTCGGCGCTTGCGGATTTCAGTCAGTAGTGCCTCAAGACCGGCCTCGATGTCCTCGATCCGGCTTTTACCGCGCCAATGCCGCTTTGTAGGGAAATTGATGATGTATTTGGGCTTCGTCACATAACCAGTTTCGAAGACCAGCATCCGACCTGGCTGCACCTCCCCACGGGCACATGCCACTTCGTAGGCCTTGAAGTTTTCGGGAAAAGCATTCTTGAACTGGAGCGCGATCCCGCGCCCCATGATACCGACACAGTTAACCGTGTTGACCAAGGCTTCTGCGTCAGTCTTGAGGATATCCCCGGTTCTGAACTCGATCATCCCCGTGTCCTCCTTCTTCTCTAATAATACCAATCAACCTTAATTTCGATCCTCGGTCGGTGTGCTGCTCTACTCATGATACTCGCGGCCTGCTGCGCGATCCCGTGTGAAAGAACGCCGATGCGCTCGACTAGGCTCCAAGGAAAGCGTCCTTCAAGCAAAAACTCCGCTTGTTTCCCTTCTTTGATCAACGTCGAAATTCCTGGGCCAGACCATTTAGTAGCACCGACCGCGTCCCAGTTGATTTCGTGTAATTGGCCGAGGTCACACCGCTCCTCGAAGTAACGCGCACCTGCATTCGAGAGGGTAAATGCCCATCGCTTTCCCTTCTGCTGTGCCCAATCAACAGCCGCTCGTAGATCGGCCTCCAGGTGAATGATCGGTTCCTGCCCGCCAAGATATGCCAGGTCTGGGTGATTGGCACAGTCAATCAGAAACAACATGACCGAGCGAGGGCAGAAGTAGAACGGGACGCATTCGCCAACATGAAGCCCAGGATGACACTTGATCTCCAAAGTTAGACGTCGTTCTTTGATGATGCTCATCCCAATCGTGGTACCCGCGTTCGCGCGCTTCGCCATCGCGGCGTCACAGGATAAGAAGCCATCCGCGACAATCGAGGCCAACCTGTCGACGTGCACAATGTGATAGATCTTAGGCTGAGCGGGAGGCTGCGCCATCCTCAGGCCTCAACCTCTCCAGCATTGATTGTCACATCGTCCACATCGGATTCCTCGCCGTTCTCGGTCAACGCCTCTGCTTGTTCCAGCGACTCCATCTCATGTGGTTCGTCGGGCAGGTTTGGCGCTGCCTCACGTACATCCAGCTTACCTGTCACCACGTCGGCGATCAGGCGGGTGCGGTATTCACGGAGAAGGGAGATCTCCTGGTGGGCTGCCGCGATCGCCCTATCGAGATCAGAAGTCTCTGACTTCAGATATTGAAGGATCCCTCGCTGCTCTTCGAGAGGAGGTAAAGAAACTTGCAGTCTTCCATATCTCGTCGGATTGAGATTCGACTGGTGAAGGCTCGGGATCGCTTCGCGACGAGCTATTGATAGCACTGATACATCATTGAGGATGGCATTCAGGTATTCCGGGTCATGCTCGCGGCGCGGACGCAGCCGAACCAGATAGGAAGCGAAAGTCACAGGCAAGTCCGCCCCGGTATACAATCCAACTTTGCCAACGAGTTCGGAGCTGTTCGTCCGATTGAACAAGAGGTCACCAACCTCGAGGAGAAACGATGCATCGACCGCAGCGACACCGCCCGTCTCCGGGATCGTTACTCGCCCATCGTTGATGTTCCCCATAGTCAGAAGTCGGATTGTGCCGGCGTCGATAGCGGACTCTGAAATTCCGTAGTCCATCGAGACGAATGCTCGTTTGATCGGCAGCACCCTCCAATGTTCCGGCACTTCCCCCAGCCATTCGATGCCGGAAGGCTTGAGGCGGACGTTGGGGTCGAGGCCGCGGGTGACAGCGCGGTGGATAATGACCTGCTTCTGCTCCTCCAGCAGCTTGATCAACTTCTGCTTGGCACCGATGTAGCGCCGGATCCGCCGGTCCACGTGGTCGAGGAAGCGGACGATAGCGGATTGCTCGGGGAGGGGTGGGAGCGGTACAAGCTGCGATGCAAAGCCATCGAACCGAAAGTCGGTTGACCGCTCTCGAATGCCCTTAGCGAGCGCCAAGATCCATTGGCTCCTGGCCATCTCGCGAACGGTATAAGCGTAATAGTGGGAGTTCGTGCCTGTTGCGGGCTCGCACACGGAGTAAACCGGTGTGCCCTTGCCGTCAGAGTCAGCAACACCAACTGCGCCGGCGAACGCATCCATCGCGTGAATCACCAGGTCGCCGCGCCGAATGCCTTGATAGCCAATCTCCTTGAGCGATTCGGTGAAGCCACGAACACGCCGGTTCCTCCTAAGAGTGACGACACCATCACGGAAGCATGTAACTACTTCGTCGATGTCTCGA
>Ga0075433_10001180_pt1 | contig 18992 bp, 16 predicted proteins | sample RhiMethybrSRZTD2_FD_75299 | JGI IMG/M metagenome (GOLD analysis project Ga0075433, IMG submission 75299) | Populus rhizosphere microbial communities from Tennessee, USA - Rhizosphere MetaG P. TD hybrid SRZTD2 | ecosystem: Host-associated > Plants > Roots > Rhizosphere > Soil | place: USA... | reverse complement strand
GCGGTATGGTGATGCGATACGAGGCTTCCATCGCTTTATAGCGCATCGTGAGGTCAGCAGTCCGGGGGGCATTCGCGCGGAGCGTTGAGCCGGCCACCGACACAATGCGGGGATCGGACGAACTCCATTGAACAGCGTTAGGGTCGAGAGTGGTATGAGTACTGCCGCCCGTGACGACCCACGCGCTGTAGGAGATCTCGTGGCCTGCTGCAGGGGGTACGAGGCCCGCTTCCATCGATAACGGACGGAAACTCGCGACCATGACCGGCGTTCCGTTCAGCAAGTCGACTACGGAGCCGAACCCACGTCCGAACTGCAGGTCGACTCGGGGCGCGGGCGGCGTAGACGCGAGCGGAGACTTCGCGTCGCACGACGCGGCGAGGATTGCCGCGAGCAGGAAAGCAACAGGCCGCCCCTGCATACCCACCAGGATCCTAAACGATAACTGGCGGCATCGATCGAATCGGCCCGTGTCCGGCGTAGAGAACCCTTGCTCCGCGTGCGAGCAGGGTGCGCCAACTGCTCAGCACGAGGTCCGGGTTTTCTTCTCCGATCATTCTGGGATCGGTCAGATCGCCCGTGAAGACTTCCCCGCTGTCGAGGAGCAGCGAGATGCTGTCGTCGGAGTGGCCAGGTGTGTGAATCAGCTCGCCGGCGATCCCGAGCGTCGCGAGCAGTGCGCGGCTGTCGGCGCACGCGACCTCGAGATTGTCGTGGGTGTCGATTGCCGTGAACGGCTCGCCCGGTTTGATCCAGCGCGCCATGTTCGGAATGGCTGCGATCTGTTCCGGTGCGACGATGAGGCGCATGCCGGCGTTCTTGAGATCCTGCGCGCAGCCGCCGTGATCGATGTGGTAGTGCGTCGCGAAGCCGTGCGTGATCTCGTCCAGCGGAACGCTCTTGCGCCGCAGCTCGGCTTGGAGGGCGCCGAACATGCCGGCCCATCCCAAATCGACGAGCAGACGCGCTCGCCCTGCGCTCACCACCCAGAAGTTCGTCGAGCGGTACCCGACGTTGACGATCGTGACCGCGTGCATTAGCGCTCTCGAGCGGAGGCGGTCGTCGAGTGTGGCAAACGCGATGGAACAAACCGGTCATACCGGGTGCGAGCAAAGAGGATCGCCACAATCGCCGCGAGAATGGCGACCGCGGCGTAGGTGACGAGGGGGCGCCTCCAATATCGAGCCGCGCTCGCCGGCCGAGCCTCGATCCGCGTCGTCACAGGTTCGATGAACCGATAACCCCTCCTCGGCACCGTCTCGATATAGCGAGGGCTTGGGCCTCTGTCGCCGAGCACCGTTCTGAGGCGACTGACCACGACGTCAAGGCTGTGGTCGAAGGCCACGGTCCTGTCGGGCCACAGGCGATGCTCTATCTGCTCGCGAGTGATCAACTCGCCGGGCTGGTCGAGGAGCAGACACAGCAGCTCGAGGGTTTGTCCGCTGATCCTGACCGGCTTCCCATGTGCGCAGAGGCGCCTGCGCCGATCATCGAATTCAAATTCTGCGAACGTCTTCACCACAGTAGAACTGCACTCCCGAGCCGGTTGCGGCTCGATCCTACATGGATGACATCTTGTGAGGAAGCAATTGAGCGTTTGTGAGTTGAATCGGACTCGGCTCGATGGTCCGATGCCCGCACCGAATCGCGCGCGCCAGCGCGATCTCGCTCGGAAGGGCCACATGAATGATCACGCGTCGCACGATCGCGGTATGGGTGAGCGCCGTCCTCTTGGCGATCGGATTTGTCTCGATCGGAGTCTCGAAACTGGTGGGCGCTTCGGAAATGCGATGGGCCGAGCGGTTCGAGCACTGGGGCTACCCCGCGAACGCTCACTACGTTGTAGGCGTCCTGGAGATTCTCGGCGGCATCGGTGTATTGGTTCCACGATGGAGAGCACCGGCTGCGCTGATGCTCGCTGGCCTCATGATCGGCGCGTTCGGCACGCACATCGTGAACGGCGAATTCCCGCGCGTGATTCCACCGCTCGTCCTCGGCGGACTGGCGTTCTTCGCGTATTGGTCGCACCGGCGTAGCCGAGGACAGCCGTAGACCCTCGATCGACGTGACGCGGTACAGTAGGCGCGATCGTGGATCGAACGGTTGCGCGAGTGCTGAACGCCGCCGGCATCGCCGGCCCACTGTTGTGGCTGGCGGCACTCGTCTACCTCGGGAGCCTGCGTCCCGAATACAGCCACTATCGCCACTACATCAGCGAGCTCGCAGCGCGCGGCACGCCGACGCAACATCCGATGCAAATCGCGGGATTCATCCTGCCGGGCCTGATGGTGGTCGCGTTCGGCGTGCTCGTCGGGCTCGTGTCCCACACGAAGCGCGCGGGTGCGGGCGCGGCGTTGCTCATCGTCAGCGGCATCGCGCGTGTCGCGGCGGGCGTGTTCCCGCCCGATCCCTGTTGTGCACCGATCGTTCCCTCGTTCAGTGAACGCATGCACAACGCCGCAGGGCTTGCCTTTGTGCTGGCGATTGCCGCGGCAGTGTTGATCTGGAGCGCGGTGACCGAGCCGACGTTCAGGACCCGCGCGCAGTGGTTCCGTTGGTATTCGCTCGCCACGTTCGTGGCGGCAGTCACGATGCCGTTGTTGCTGATTCGGTTCGGCAGCGGCTCCGCGAACGTCGGTCTGATGCAGCGCGTGTCATTTAGCGCCTTCAACGTCTGGGTCCTGGTGTTTGCTGTGGTCGTCTGGTCGCGGTTGAACACGCACACTCCGACCACATAGTTCATGCGCGCTAAGCGACGGCGCCCTCGTCTTCGTCGTCAACCCATCCGCCGCCTTCTTCGCCACAGTCCTCAGGCGTCAATGCCAGCGCTTCGGGTTCGATCGCGGCCAAGATGTCGTCCAGTGACGATGCGTCGGCTTCGCCGAGATCGATCTCCACCGACTCACTGTTCTCGCTGCCGTCGCAGCACGTCACGGTGATGTCCGCGGAGACCCGCACAGATCGATTGCCAGGCCCGTACAGTTGCTGCGTGACGTTCGAGATCTCGAGCTTCGGGCAATCCTTCTCCTCTTTCACGGGCACGCTTTGGCACTGACAGTTTTCATGCTGCGGTCCGATGGGTGCGTCGGAAACCGTACCGTTGAGTGCTGCACAGATTTCGCAGGCGTCTGCCCCGGCCTCGAATACGTATTGCTTCGCCATGGAAGTCCTCCGCGATCACACGGTGCGTAGTGTGCGCGTGCGCTTGATGAATTCTTTGATCGCTTTCTTGAGCTGCGACGGCTTGGATCCGCCGGCTCTCTTCATTCCGGCCGCTACCTGGCGCGCGACGCGCAACCTGGCCAGCTGAAACGCCGTGACCGCGACCGGAGTCAGGCCGTCGGCGGTGACGCGCCAGCTCGTTCTCGTCGCGGCGTCCTGCGGCAGCGTATCGGCGGGAAGCCGCCACACCGGGACGATCACTTTGCCGTCCTGCGTCTCTCTGAAATACGAAGACAGCTTCACGTCGCCGCCTTGCAGCCGCTCGAAGAAATACAGCACGTCGCCCACTCGGAGCGGTCGATTCTTGACTTCCACGGAGCGGACGCGGCTGCTGGAAAGAGGAACGATGTCGCCGTCGAATTCCGAGAGGCGTTTCGACGAAGGCTTGGCGGGTGTGCCGCGCTTCATCGAGAAGCGGTATCCCTGGAGCACATCCGGGCCCCACAGTTGCGCGACCTGGTTCCTCAACGTGGCATAACCCTGCTTTTCGACGGTGACTCCGATTGGCAGCGAGAGGGGCAGGCGAAGCAGCCGAACGCGTCCATGCGCGTCGGTCTTGGCTTCGATCGAACCGCAACGGACCAGGGCGCCACTCAGCGCGCGGCGTTTCGCATCTCGAACCGTCGCGTTCAGTACTCCGCCCAGATGGATCCGTGCGGAGTCGACCATCATGGCCGCAAGCGCGTCGGCATCGGGCGCATCCACGATGTCCCCGCGCTGCCGTGCCTGATCGAAGAGCGTTGTTACGGTGCCGAAGCGCTGGTGCGCCAGATCGCGGGCGGCGATGTTGCGTTGCGTACCGAGCACACGTGCCCACGGCAGCGTCATGCCCTCGATCTCGAGCAGCGAGCAGATCCGCTGCCATTGCGCGACGTCGGCGAGATTCACCTGATCAGACGCGAGCTGTTTCGCAAGCCTGACCGTTGAGGCTCGCAGAAGGTCGGCCGACGTTCCGAGACCGTGTCGGCGCAGCTTGTTGCGAACCGGCTGTGAAATGAACGTGAGTTCCGATAGTTGGACCGGTTCGCTCAGGGGTCACCTCGTATGTGGCGGGCGAGCCACTCTGACACGTACTAACGCTGTCGGTCGCGATTCCGAACGGGCTGCGACAAAGTGGTCGTGCTGGGAACGAGCCGCGAGGGTCCAAAGGGCAGCGGCAGGCTCGTCGATTTCCGATGGGTGCATGTGTTCACGTTCCGAAGCGGCAGGATCGTTGCGTTCGAAGAGCCAGCCGACGTCAGCGCACTGGTTGCAGAGTTCCGTCGCTCGCAGGCACAGGCGCAGTTCATCAAGATGTGATGTTGTGCCAACGGTTCACTAACCGGAAATTGCATACATGGTTTCACTGACAAGGAGCGCACGAGCATGACACCAAAGAACACGATCTGCCTGTGGTTCGACAAGGACGCGGAGGAAGCGGCGCGTTTCTACGCTGCAACTTTTCCGGACAGTAAAGTAACCGCTGTGCGCAGGGCGCCGAGCGACTATCCCGGCGGCAAGAAGGGTGACGTCCTCACGGTGGAGTTCACGGTTCTAGGCATTCCGTGTCTTGGTCTCAACGGTGGTCCCGAGTTCAAGCACAGCGAGGCGTTCTCATTCCAGATCGCGACCGACACTCAGCAAGAGACGGATCGCTACTGGAACGCGATCGTCGGTAATGGCGGCCAGGAAAGCCAGTGTGGCTGGTGCAAGGATCGCTGGGGATTGTCCTGGCAGATCACGCCGCGCGTGCTGACCGATGCGCTTGCTGCCGGAGGTGACGAGGCACGACGTGCGTTCGAAGCGATGATGCCGATGAGGAAGATCGACATCGCCACGATCGAGGCGGCGCGACGAGGTGATCTGAAAACAGTCGGTAAGACGTAACTCTCGAAACTCCGCTCCCCCTAATTTGTCTTGAGTGCGACCGCGGGTTCGACTGAGATCGCTCGCCGCGCTGGAATCAACGTCGCTGCGAGCGCCGAGAGCAGTAGCGTCGCGATCACACCCGAGAGCACCAGCGGGTCCTTCGGACTCGGGATCGACCATCGCGCGAGGACCGACCCGAGCGCGAGACTCAACGCCACGCCGATGACCAGGCCGGCGGCAACCGCCACCGCCAGCGACTGCATGGCCGAACGCAGCACGGCGCGAGGCGCCGCGCCGAGGGTGATGCGGATGCCGAACTCGCGAGTGCGATAGGCGATCGAATAGCACGCCACGCTGAAGAGACCGAACGAGGCCAAGAGCAACGCGACTCCGCCGAAGCCGAGTAACACGACCGTCACGAACTCCCCCTGTTGGTAGCCCAGGAACGTCTCGGGCGTGATGAAACGAATAATCGGCAGGCTGGCGTCCGCCCTGCTGACGGCCGTTCGCAGCTCGCGCTCGGCGGCCAGCGGATTTCCCCGCGTTCGGACCAGCAGCACCGCGACATCGCTGAGCGCCGCCGTGTAAGGAAAGTACATCGCCGGCGCAATCGGTTCGCGGATTCCGCGATTCGGGGCATCGCGCACCACGCCGATGACCTCGAACCAGCCGTCGCGGCCTGGCGCGTTGAGTACCCACGGCGCGTTCTGGCGCTCCGCGAACGACCGGTCTCGCACGCGCTTGCCGATCGGATCCTCGTTCGGCCACAGCTGCCGGCCCATGGTCTCGTTGATCACCGTCACGCCTTCAGCGCGCGCGTCGTCCGACGCCGACCACGCTCGCCCGCGAGCCAGCGGCATCTTCAACGTGGCGAAGTAGTCCGAGGCAACCGACAGCGTCAGCACCTCGCGATTGGCATCGCGCAGGCCTTGCGCGTCGATCCGCGTCGTGATGCCGCTCAATGGTGGCGGACCTGCGGGGATCAGGCTCATCGACGAGCGTTCGACGACAGTCTCGCGCGACACCTCGGCACGCAGACGCTCGTAGAACGCCACTCGCTCCGGCCAGCTGGTGTAGCGATTGGTCGGAAGATGAATCTGCGCGATCGTGACCCGCATCGGGTCGTATCCAGTTGGCGCGCGATACAGATCCACGAGCGCGCGCATCGCCGCGCCTGTTCCGGCCAGGAGGAGGACGACGATCGCCACCTGCGCGGCGATCAGCACACCAGACCCAACGCTTCCGACACTCGAACCTCTTGCCGCGGACGCCCTGCGAACGGCGTCACCACCCCATCGTGAGACGACGACTGCCGGCCACACGCCAGATATCACGGTGACGACTGCCGCCAATGACGCCGCGAAGACGATCGCGGCTGGACCGATGACGCTGCGGCTAGCCCGCTGCGCAATCACGACCGGCACGAGCTCGAGTAGCGACGGCAGCAGGTATCGCGCCGCGATCACGGCAGCGACGGTCGCGGCGAGCGTGACCAGCAGCGCTTCGCAGAGCAGCAGTCGGACGATGCGCGAACGTGTGGCGCCGAGGGCGTGACGGATAGCGATTTCGTGCACGCGAGTTCTGCCCCGCGCGAGCAGGAGAATCGTGACGTTCGCGCATCCGATCAGGAGCAGCAACGCAGCCGCCGCGAAGAGCGTTGTCAGAATCGGGACGTGCGATGCGCCTCTCTCCTCGTCGACGAGCAGGCGCAGCCGGACACGGAAGGTGCGCGGAAGGGCGTTCTCACGGCTCCGGGCGAACTGCTCGAACAGCGTTTGCAGCTCCGCCTCGGCGACGGCAATCGAGGTTCCCGTCCTCACGCGCACCAGCGCCGGCCACGTGGCGCCGTTGCCGACGGTCATCGGCAGTGGCACGACGACATCGGTCCCCGGCGAATACTCCGCCGGGACGACACCGATCACCGAGAACGGCTCGCCATCGAGCTGCAGGGTCTGGCCGATGACGCTAGGCTTCCCGGCGAAGTGACGCTGCCAGAACCCGTACGTCAGCACCGCGACGCGCCGCGGGTCGGGGCCGATGGGTGCATCCGCTTCGGTGAACACGCGACCGATGGCCGGTTGCACGCCAAGCAGCGCGAGCGCATTACCCGTGAGACTCTCCGTCCACACCGATTCGGGGAACGCGCTCCCGCCGAGCGTCTTTGTGAAGCCCTCGCTGCTGTAGACGCCGTCGAGCGTCGATGCCTGGCGCAACGCGCGGAACTCGTCGGCGGTCACCGATGCCCGGCGCACCGGGCCCGATGGCGGTAGCAGTTGCACGCGCGCGAGGCGATCGGCGCCGGCATACGGGAACGGGTGCAGCACCATCGCATCGACGACCGCGAAGAGGCTCGTGCTGGCGGCGATGCCGATGGCCAGGATCGCGATCGCGGATGCGGCAAAGCCTCGACTGCGCCAAAGGTTGCGCGCGGCATCGCGCAGATCGTGCGTCAACATGACGAGCATCCGGACGCGTGGCTGGATAGACACGTGATGAAGAGAAGCTCTCTAGAAGCCTACACCGATCGCATGGCGACCATCGGCTGCACCGACGCGGCGCGCCGTGCATGGGCGAGGCTGGCGAGGACCGCGACGAGTACCGCAATCGCGGCGCCGGCGACGTAAGCCAGCGGCTCCGCGTGGGTCAGCCGGATGCCCAGGTTGTCCCCGTTGAGGCGAACGATGGCGGCCGCGATCAGGAGTCCGAAGATCACGCCAGGCATCGCGAGCTTCACGACGTCGAACAGGATCATGCCCATCACGCTTCGGCGCGAGGCGCCCAGCGCGGCCCGCACCGCAATCTCACGAGTGCGCGTTGCGACCATCAATCCGACGACTCCGTAGATTCCGAGCGCAGCCAACGTCAGGATCACGCTGCCGGCGCCGCCCGTGACGGCCGACCGCACCAGGAAGCCGCGGACGCTGTTTTGCCGGAGCCAGACTCCGGTGACGATCCTCGAATAGGAAAGGCCGCCCGCATCTGTGAGGGTGCGGTCGACATCCGGACCGAGATCGCGGACCGTGTTCTCAATGGCGGCGGTCAACTTCATCGGCTGTGCGCCGGCCGTGCTGCGTGCGATCAGAAACACCTCGGCCGACGGGTGCTGGGTCAGCGGTAACAGCAACTGGGCTCGCTCCGTGCTCATCTGCGCAGTGGGAAAGTCGCCGGTGACGCCGACGATGGTGAGAGTCTGTTGCGTCTTCCCTTCAGGCCCGAACGTCAAACGCTTGCCAATGACGGCGGCGGGGTCGTTCGGGGCGAGTTGGTCGGCGAGCGCTTTCGAGATGACGGTCACCATCTCGCTGCCGGCGCTGTCGTCATGGGTGACGCCGCGGCCAACCAACAGCGGGATACCCAATGTGGCCAGATAACTGTCGCCGACACGTGTCGTGTGGGCGATGACGATCCTCGGGGCGCTGTTCTTGTCCACCTCCATCGATACCCTTGCGCTGCGCGATCGGAAATCCATCGGCAGGCCATCGGCCACAGTAACGGATGCGACACCGCTCGCCTTCTCGAGATTGTCGCGGGCGCTTCTCAGTCGCAACTCGACGCTCTCATTCGCGACACCGTCGAATTTCAATGGCGCCGCGTACAGCGCATCGGATTCGAATCCGAGATTACCTGTTGCTGTGACACGGACGAGATCCAGCGCGATGGCGCTCAGGACGATCAACGGTACCGCGATGGCAACCTGCAGCGCGGCTGTGAAGCGATGCACGCGCCCCGCCTGGAACCCGCCGACGCCGGCGTCATCTTTCAGAGACGAGATGATCACCGGACGACTGAAACGGGTGGCCGGCAATAGTCCGAATATGAGACTGGTCGCCAGGCACAGCCCGGCGCAGATCCCGACGATCGTTGGATCGAGTCGCAACGCTTCTTGCACTTCGAACGGGAGGGGGCGCCCGTCCCACCAGGCAAACAACCTTGGCGCGGTGAAGATGACGACGGAGGCGAGGACGGCGCTCAGCCCCGCCAGCACGATCGCTTCGGACAACAGATAACGCACCAGGCGTCTGCGGCTCGCGCCGATTGCGTGACGGATCGAAAGTTCGCGCTCACGCAGCGCGCCGCGCACCAGCATCATGCCTGAGATATTGAGACACACCACCACCAGCACCGCTCCGGTCAGCGTGAAAAAAAGAGTCTCCACGATCCGGAATTCGTTGTAGTAGCCGAGCGGGTCGTACGGCACGACCATGCCGGCCTTGAGTTGATTCGTCGCCGGATAGTCCGTGGCCAGCCGTGCGGTCACGGCAGCAACCGCCGCGCTCGCCTGACCAATGCCGACGCCGGGCGACAGACGGCCGTGGATGTTCAGCCACTCGTTGGCCCGGTCGAAACGAACCTTCGTATCGGCCCGCAGCGGCGCGTACCGTCCGAGCGGGAGAAAGAGCTGTCTTTCCTGATAACCCATGTGACCGGAAAAATGCTCGGGCGCCACGCCGACGACGACATGAGGGATGCCGTCGAGGGTGAGCGTCTTTCCGAGGATGTCCGGATCGGCGCCCATCTGCTTCTGCCAGTAGCCGTAGGCCACGATCACGACGGGTTCAGCTGTCAGCGGGTTGTCACCGGTCGCGTCGAATCCGGCGCCTCGAGCCAGCGGCACGCCGAGCGTCTTGAAATAGTTCGTGGAGACGAAGATGGTCGCGAGCGACTCCGTGCGTACTCCGGTCGTCGTGTCAATCGCGATCGTGCTCGCCCCTCCTGTCCAACCGAACATCGCCACTCCGGTATTGGACTCGCGCAAGGTCTCGAAATCCGGATAGGACCACGGCTCGCCGTCCTCGCGACGCTGCGTCGTTACCAGTTCGACGAAACCGTCCGTGTTCACGCCGTGAGGCGGCATCTTCAATATGCGCGCCCAGTAGGGAATGGCGATGACCGGCACCATGCCGATTCCCAGCGATACGACGCAGACGATCGTGAACGCGCGAGCCTTCGTCAGCGAGCGGGCGGCATGAACCAGATCACGCCAGATGCCTTCGATCATGTCGACGATTTAAGCACGGCTTACTTTGAGATGCAAAGGACTCTGTGTTGCGACGACCGGGCGTTTCCGCGCGAGCTCGCGAATGCGGCGCGAGCGATCCTCTGGAGGGCAACGGGATGCGATCCGGATGATCCAGCCACCTGGACGCTGCCCGTGATCCGACTGGGGACGTTCACCCAGTCTCCGTTCATCGAGGCGGCGAACACGCCGCGGCTGCACGCCGCGTTCAATCAGTTAGTCGGAAGGGGGTCGCTGGCGTCGACCTGAGGCGATGGGCACCTTCCCCGTGCGGTTCCCGTCTTCCGTCTGCTGATGTTGTTCCTGTTCTCCGATGTCGGGACGCACGACGCGCCGACCACAGGCGACGACGGTTGAACGCGCGGTTGACTCGCACGATCCGAGACATGTGGGACTTCCTACTCGATCGTCCAAAGAGTGAGGGTCGATACGTCCTTCACGAAGATCCTGTTCCCCGAAATCGCCGGCTGCGACCACGTCTCCTGGTCGGCCACTTTGTAGCGCTTGACGACGTCGAACGCCGTCTTGCTCTCGCGGGCCACCACCAGCTCACCCTCCGATTCCAGGATGAAGATCAGGTGGCCGGCGCGCTGCAGCGCAGCCTTGGCCGCCTGGCGGCCTTCGGACGTCCACAGCAGCCTTCCGCTCGCCAGGTCGGCGCCGTAATACTGCCCGCTGTTACGCTGCGACAGGCCGACGAGCACGTCGCCGGCAAGCACCTGGTCGGTGAAGAATGGACGGATGTCGGCGTTCTCCCAGAGCGTCTCGGTACTCCACTGCGTGCCGGTGCGGCCAATCGCGAAGGCCACCAATGGCAAGCCACCGCCGGAGAGGATGACGGTGGCACCCTGCGCCACAGGCGTCCCCGAATTGACCTTGTTCGAGGATACAAACGGCCGCTCCCAGAGCAGCGCGCCGGTACCCGCATCGAGTCCGACCACCTTGCTCTGTGTAATCGTCACCAGGTGCCGCGTCCCGGCCACCTCGGTAATGATCGGCGATCCGTAGCCCGGACCGTCGCCGGTCCACTTCCACTTCTCGGCGCCGCTGACCAGGTCGAACGCGGTGATCGCCCCGTTGCTGTCGCCGCCCAGATGGAAGATGACGGTGCCACGCTCGACGATCGGCGAGAACGAGTGGGTGGTGTACAGCGGAACGTTCTTGGGATCGCCCGGCTTCTGCCACAGCTGTCTGCCGCTGACCGCATCCCAGGCGGTCACGGTGCCGGTCATGCCGATCGAATAGAGCCGGTTGTCGAAGAAGATCGGCGTTGCCTTCGGGCCCGGTCCGTGGGCCTCGGTGGCCTTCAGCATTGTGAACGGGGCGGGATACCCGCCCTGCCACAGTTGCTTGCCATTGGCGGCGTCGAACGCCGTCATCGTCTCGTTCTCGCCGATGCGCGAGAATTGATAGACGCGGTCGCCGACGACGATCGGCGTGGCATAGCCGGTGCCGATCTCGACGTTCCAGCGCTTGACGAGCGCATCCGGCCAGGTTGGCGGGGGCGTAAACGACGCGATGACCCCGTCGCGCGCGGGTCCGCGCCACTGCGTCCAGTCGGTGGGACCCTGAGCTTCAACGATCGCACTCAATCCCGCAATGATTACGGCAACGTACAAGCTTCGGCGCATACGACCCCTCATCGATTCATCAGTCCCACAGTGCGTTCGTGGTTCCGTTTGCGAATCGAGATCCCTAGTCGGATCGAAACGCCTGTAACACGTCGATACGGGACGCGCGCATGGCCGGCATGATGGACGCGACGGCCGCCGCGCCGATGAGCACGAGTGCTGCACCTATCAGGGAAAGCGCGCCGGGCAGTTGCACCGTCCCCCAAACGCCCGCCGCGATGCGCACGACCGCGTAGCTGCCGGCCGCGCCGGCGGCGATCCCGAACGCCGCAATCCGCACGCCGTCCCAGAGCACTTCGGTCCGCAGATCCCGCGGCGTGGAGCCGACGGCCAGTCGTACTCCGAACTCACGCATGCGCCCGCCCACCGAGAACGCCAAGACGCCCGCGACGCCAACCACTGCGATGAGCAGCGCGATGCCACCCAATGCCGAGAACACGAACGTGTTCAAGCGTTCCGGCGTCAACACGTCGGCGCGCACATCGTCGAGCGTCGCCGGTCGCTCCACCGCCTGGTCGGCGGAGATCTCGCGGATGATGCGTGTCACCGGCGGGACGAGCATGTAGGGATCTCCCGCGGCACGGATAAACAGGCGGTTGGCCAAGCCTCCCACCAGCCCGCCGCGAATCGGTTCGTAGACGGTCAGCGTCGGCCCTTGCACGATGTTCTGGTCATCGAGGTCCGCAACGACGCCAATGATGCGGCGAGGCTTCGCAGTTCCGAGCGTGGAGTGCAAACGTCGATCGATCGCGTCGGCGTTCGGGAACAGGCGCTTCGCTACACTCTGACTGACGATGGCCACAGGGTCGGTGTCGCTACGGTCCTCGTCCGTAAAGTCCCGTCCCGCGAGAATCGGAACCCCCATCACCTTGAAGAATCCAGCCGAGACAGCCCGCAACTGAGCTGTCGGGCGCTCTTCGCCGTCAGCCGGCTGATAGCCCTCGGCTGCAAGCCGGACACCAATGGCACTCACGCTCGAGCCGCGATCGCGCCAGGGTACGACGACTCCAGCCGCGACACCCTGCACGCCTGGGAGCTCGCCGATCCGCCGAGTGGCTTCCGGAAAGAACGCGGATCGTGTCGCGTCGACAACGGCTGTCGCCGAAGGTGGCACGTCGATCGCCAAGACCTGTCGCATGTCATAGCCGGTGTTCGCCGTCTGCAACGCTGTGAGCGTCGCGATCAACATGCCGGCGCCCGCCAGCAGGACGAACGAACAGGCGATCTGAATCGTGGCGAAGATCCGCAGGCGGCGATTCGTGCCTGCCGTCACGCGGACGCTGCCGCCGGCGAGCCCCACACTGGCCGTGCGATCGGATGACGGCAGCCGTGGAACGAAGGCGAGCAGCACCGCTGCGATGACAGCCAGGCCGGCACCGAGCCAGAGGACACTGGCATCCACCGTCGCGTCGAGCGCGCGAACGGAAAAGCGCGCGGCATAACGCGATGCGACGGTCACGAGCGGCTGCGCCAACACCAAGCCGAGGATCGCGCCACCCGTACACATGACCAGGCTTTCGGCGAGGAGGGTTCGTCTGAGCGCGACCCGGCCCGCGCCAAGGGCGGCGCGCACCGCCAGCTCACCTTCGCGGCGGACTGATCGCGCCAGAATCAGGTTGGCCACGTTCGAGCACGCGATGACGAACACCACCGCCGTCGCCGTCAGGAGCACGAGGAGGATCGTCTGTGCGGGCGCGGTGAGTTGATCGCGGAGTGTGCTGATCTGCAGTTGCACGTGAGCGCGCGCGGAGTACGCCTGCGGATACTCGCGCACGATCGACGCATGCACGCTCGAGAGTTCCGCGCGTGCTGCCTCCAGTGTGGCGCCTGGCGCCAGCCGGCCGAACAGCTCGGTCATACGGTGCGTGCGGGCGGTCTTCATCATCGCCAGAGAGTGGTGCGGACTCGTCACCACGTTTGCGATGAGCTGCGTTTCCTCCGGATAGGGCACGGATGGTTCGAGGACGCCGACGACCGTGGCTGGCCGCGGACCGAGACGGATGGTCTGGCCAATTACCGACGGATCGCTGTGGAGCGCTGTCGTCCAAAACCGGTGCGTGAGCACCACCGCGCCTGCCGCCGCGGGTCCATCATCCGCGGCGTGCAACAGGCGGCCGAGCACGGGACGAAGTCCCATGACTTCGAAAAACGAACCGTTGACGACACCAGCCTTCACCAGGCGAGGTTTCTGGCCGAAGCCGATCACGGTGAAGTCGACAGTAGAAAAATCACCGAACGCGGCGATCGTCGTCGCGCGCGACTTGAAGTCATTGATTTCCGGGACCGAGAAGGTGAGGTTCTCGGTCCCAATGCCCCGGGCCGTCTGGCGGATATAAATCAGCCGATCCGCGTCCCGATTGACGAGCGGACGGAGCAGCACGCTTCGAACCACACTGAAAATCGCCGTGTTGGCGCCGATGCCCAACGCCAGCGTCACCACCATCGTGACGGTCAGGGCCTTGGCGCGGGTAAGGGAGCGCAAAGCGAAGCGGACATCTCGCGCGAGCGCTTCAGTCTGATCGTACCAACGGCTATACCAGACGCGTCGCATCTCATCGCGCACGGCAGGCGCGTAGCCGAACTCCATCAGCGCGGCGCGGCGCGCGCTCACCGGATCCTCTCCCCGATCAATTCGCTCCTTGATGTCGATCGCCAAGTGGCCGCGGATTTCCTCGTTGAGGTCGCTTTCGTCGGGTCGCATGCCGCGCTCCTTGTGCTCGCTACTTGCCTGGGGCCGGATTCATGATTCGACCGATGGCGTGGACGAGCCGAGACCAACGGTCCTGCTCGCGGACGAGCTGCGCCTTGCCCGCCGCGGTCAGCCGGTAATACTTCGCCCGCTGGTTGGCCTCGCTCACGCCCCATTCCGCCTTCAACCAGCCGCGCTTCACCAACCGATGCAGCGCGGGATAGAGCGAGCCGGTTTCGACCTTGAGGAGATCATCGGACTGCGTGCGGATCGCCTGGCCAATGCCGTGGCCGTGCCGGGGTCCCCACTGGAGGGTGCGGAGAATGAGCATGTCGAGGGTGCCCTGGAGGAGTTCCAGGCGCTGGTCGTCAGCGTGTGTCGCCATAGTCGTAGACAGTCTACGGCCTTAGACGTAGGCTGTCTACGACTCGTTGCCGTGGGCGACCGAGCTCGCCCCTCTCGTCGGACTCTCTCGGCTGTTCGCCGATATCGTGAAGCGAGTCCAGGTGCCTGTCGATGTGTCGGATTCGATCGCCGAAGCGCTGCGCGAAAGTCAGAGCGACAAGGAGCGCTACCAGCGAACGGCGCTGATGCAGCTGCAGCCTAACGACCTGCCGCTCAGCCGCGAGCCGCGCGAGATCGACCTGCCGATTTACCTCGCCTGCGCGCGCGGCTCGTCGGCTGCAGCGGCTTGTTAGCCGGTCGCTGTCGTGCCGCCCGCCAACGTCGCAGCGATGCGGCACTCTCGTTGGACGCCTGCCCGAGCAAGACCGCTTCGACTGAGATGTCCTCATCGAGATCGGGCCAGTGCATTCCGATCCCAGGACCGATTAACTCCCAGCGACGCCGTTCGGCGGCTGTGCCTTCCGCTAGTCTCGGATACCACTCCAGTGGGACCGACACAACGCGGCCATCCTCGAGTTCCACGATGAGAGCCTCGTTGGTCACACGAACCTGACGTGCCGCTGCCACTTCAGCGACCGGACTTGAAGTATTCATGCCATGCCTTCACGATTTCAGCCTCGTGCTCGCGCACCAAGGCGGTCACTCGACTGAGTTCCGTCGACGCAAATCCGCGGTTGTATTCCAGACGGACCGGCTCCAGCCAGAACTTGGCAGCTTTGCGCTCGCGTGCCACGTGGACATGCGCCGGCTCCCCACGATCGCTCGAGAAGAAGAACAACCGATGGGCCCTGCCTGGAGTACGGTCGGACTCACGCTTCGATTGTCTCAGGATTGATCGACAACGACCATCTCGCCGATCCGGCTAACGCATTGCCGGTCACCTGCGGCACGCGTGTGTCACGATACTACCGAGCGCGAGGGGCACGCGCCAGCGGGCCCAGGTGCCGTCAGGTGCAGCGGCCGGTTAGACAGCGTGGGTGGACAGAGTGCACCGGGTAGCACTAGGCGTTGCTTTCCGTCCGCGCTTCGGATCCAAAAGATCCACCTCTTGAGAAGAGCCTCGTTTGCTGCCAGTAATATCGACAGCCCTTCGGCGCGTTCAGTGCGTTCAGCCGTTCAACCTCGGCTCGTGCCTCGTCCTCGGTCAAGACAATTTCCTTGATCGTTATGTCGACAGGGCCGGCTCCAATGTTTGGACCATTGCCCTCGCGAAATCCGCGAGCCGGCTCATGAAACCAATCGAGTCGCACGACTGCGAAGGCGGGAGCGGATGTCCCTCGTGTGGTCATTCGAAATACCGATCTAGAAATCCAGCTGTCTAACTTCGCCGCTTCAGCCGCGGCGGCTCAGCATCGCACCGGCCGCCGTCGGCTGCAAGCGATGGAATGGACTCCTCCTGCCGTGCGGCATCATCGTGCCAACGGTGTACGGCCTCTTGAGGCCAAGGCAAGGAGGAGTCCACATGGAGCATACGACCATCGCTGTGGATCTCGCAAAATCGGTGTTTCAAGTTGCGGTCTCGCATCGGCCGGGTCATCTCGACAAAGAACGCAGGCTTTCGCGCGATCGGTTCTTAGCGTTCTTCGCACAGCGGCCACCGGCGACGATCGTGCTCGAGGCCTGCGGGTCCGCTCACTACGGGGCCCGACAACTCCAACCATTGGGACACGCGGTGCGGCTGCTCCCGGTGCATGATGTGCGACCGTACGTGCGGCGCAACGCGACCGACCGCACCGACGCGAAAGGGCTTCTCGAGGCCAATCGAAACGAGGAGATTCATCCGGTGCCCGTCAAATCGATCGAGCACCAAGCCATTGCCTCCTTGCATCGCCTTCGGTCGACCTGGGTCGCCACCAGAACCGCGCGAGTGAACACGCTCCGCGGTCTCCGACGCGAATTCGGGATCTTCATCCCGACCGGGTCGCGGCGGGTCGTCCCTCGCGTGCGGGCGCTACACGAGGACCCCGCGGTGCCCTCGCTGCTGCACGCGACGCTCGCCGCGGCCTGCGACGAGATTGAGATGCTCGAGGTCAACAGGCGTGCTGTGGAACGGCAGCTCACGGCGCTCGCAGACGACATGCCGGATGTGCAGCTATTGCAAACTATTCCCGGCGTGGGTCTCATTACCGCGACCGCGCTCGTCGCCCTCGTGACCGACATCCGACGCTTTCCCTCGGGGCGGCACGTTGCGAGCTTTCTCGGCCTGACGCCCCGCGAAGACTCCAGCGCGCTGCGGCGGCGACTCGGGGCCATCAGCAAACAGGGCGACGTCTATGTGCGCATGCTCCTGACCCACGGCGCCCGCTCACTCGTCTGGCACGCGAAGGCGGCGGGACGGCCCACGTCGCTGCAACAGTGGGCGATGCAGACCGAGTTGCGGCGGGGACGGAATGTCGCCGCCGTGGCCATGGCGAACAAACTCGCTCGAATCGTCTGGGCGGTGTGGGTGCAGCAACGCCCCTTCGCGGCCGATCACCGGCTCGGGTCATAACGTCGACTGTCGCTCACCCGAGGACTGCACCGAGCGCACCGCATCAGGGCGCACCGGTCGGACCGGCGCGGGGGTTACGCCGATAACTCGGCTCGCCATGAAGGGTCGTGCAAGCGATTGGCACCCGCGCGCGGATGTCCATGATGGCCCGGAGTCGAACGACTCCTCGTACGAGGCCGAAGATACGACTGCCGTCCGACCCTCGTGGACAGCTCTGGGACGACAACAGCCACGGCGCTCCACGCGCGTCAAGGCCTTGCGGCCGCCTTCGGCGGTGCGCTGCGCGCAGCCTTGACCCGTCTCCCGCCGTGACGTGAGTACAAACTACGCGACGCAGGAAGACCTTCGTCGCTATCCTCGACGGGAGGACTTAGCGGATCGCCTTACTCGACGCTTTCTACTTGACGGAGGAGTCCAGATACGCTGGTTAGCCGGCCTTGCGGAATTCGTATCCGAGTCCCTGATCTGGATCGCCGAACCGGACAACCAGTTTTCGCGGCGACTTTTGGCCAAGCACCATCAGGCAACCCGCGCAGCCCCAATCACCACGGCGAAGCTCCAGCCCCCACCAACTGTCCTGATGCCTGTATAGCTTCCAGGTTCCGACAAACGTTTCGAGCTTCCCCGCACCGTCACCAAAGTCGGCTCGCCACGTGTCGGGAATATCGTTCATTCGGATTGAACCGTCTTCCGACACATCGATCGTTGGCCGTGCCTTGCCGTATGGCCCTGAAGCGAGATTCTGAAGAGTGTCGTCGGTCGCCATCCAATGTCCCGTGATTTCCCGCGAATTGGGCTTCGACGTGGCGTAGGAGAGAGTGTATGGATCGTACTGGCAGGCGCAAAGGGTCAGGAGCACAACAACCAGACCCAGAGCTCTCACGAGTATGACGGCTGCGGTGCGCGTGCTCACGCCCGGTCTCGTCTTGGTCTTATCCGGCTAACGTCCGCGTTTCAGCCGCGGCGGCTCATGATCGCACCGGCCGCCGACGGCTGCAAACGCTCGTTAGCCGGCGCGGTTGTGACAAGTTACTCGATTTGAGTGCCTGTGGCGCGGTGCCTCAGACGCCGAGATGCAGGAGGAACAGCGCACCAGCCGACTCGGCCACCCGACGGCAGTCCTCGGCTATTTGATCGAGTGTGGACACGAGCGGATCCCGCGAGACGGTCACGCGTGAATAATGACCTTGGCCTGAGATTCTTCTGTTTCGCACCATGCTCCGGTGAGCACGAGAGTCTCGGGGCCGAGGCGGAACAGATCCGCACACGTACGAAAGATTTGTGCGGCCAACTAAGCACCCTCGGTTGAAATCGCCGTCGGCCCATACAGATTCAGCCCGTAACCGTCCCCATTCCGTCTTGCAGGGTTAATGGTGTGGACCCATTGGAGGGAATCGCCCATGTAACGAACGAGGTCATCGTGCACACGACTTCCTTGTGACGCTCCAGCAAACAGTAAGTGGTCCTCTAGCTTGTGCTCGGCGGCTTTCAAGAGAATGAAGCGGTGGTCCAGTGACATCGTCGCGTTGGGTCGCACGCGTGTCGTCGTTGAGCGATGGACGCAAATCGTCCGGCTAACGCGATGCCGCTCAGCCGCGAGGGACGTTCACGCGTCTGTCGACTCGGCTCGCACAGGCCGCTCGTCGGCTGCAGCGGCACGTTAGACGGCGTAGCGACCCGCGGGGCACC
>Ga0075433_10001179_pt1 | contig 18994 bp, 12 predicted proteins | sample RhiMethybrSRZTD2_FD_75299 | JGI IMG/M metagenome (GOLD analysis project Ga0075433, IMG submission 75299) | Populus rhizosphere microbial communities from Tennessee, USA - Rhizosphere MetaG P. TD hybrid SRZTD2 | ecosystem: Host-associated > Plants > Roots > Rhizosphere > Soil | place: USA... | reverse complement strand
ATTGCGGTCCCGCTGTGACGCGTCCATCAATCCACTGCGCCTGATCGAGCAAGCGTCGGGCTTCGGCGACTTGTTCGGCGGTCAGTACGTCGGGAATCTGCAGCAGCATGAAGCTCTCTAGAACCGCACGTCCAGGTTCAAGAGCACCTGGCGGCGGGGACCTGGAATGTAGTGGCCGCCCCCCACACGATCGACGTACTGCGTATCAGCCAGGTTCTGGCCGTTGAGGCGCAGCGTGAGCTTCTCGTTGACCGCATACGACGCGAGGCCGTTGACCAACCAATAACTCGGCACGACAGTCGCACTCGTGGTGTTTCTGAAGACGGCATCCATGTACTGGACGCCGCCGCCGACCGTCACTTCCCATGGCAATGCAAACGAAGTCCAGAGGTTGAATGTGTTCTCTGGCGTCAGAGCGAGGTTCATGCCCTCCTCCGCCGCGTTCGCAGAGGCGTCGATGCGACTGTGCATGAAGGCGTAGGCGGCGAGCACCGACCAGCGATTGGTGATGTTTCCGGATGCCCCGAGCTCGACGCCGGCGACGCGCTGCCTGCCGTTCAACACGAACGGGTCGCCCGTTGCATTTCGCGTGCGCGCGTTGATCTTTTCCGTCCGGAACACGGCTCCAGTCAGCGACAGTCGATTGCCGAGGAGATCCCACTTCGTGCCGGCCTCGTAGTTGTGCGTCTCTTCCGGCGCCAGGTTGGGATTGTTGGCAGCGGTCGCCGACGTGCTGAGCGCGGCGCCGGTCGCAGCCGCATCGACCGACGGGTTGAAGGACGTGCCGTAGCCAAGGTAGACGCTGCTCATCGGACGAGGCTTGTAGACGACGCCGCCCCTCCAGCTGATCATCGAATCGGTGTTGCGGATCGTCGACACCTCACCAGTGGCGAGAGTTGTCAGGGCGTAGTCCACATCGACGACATCCATGCGGGCACCGCCGGTGAACTGCCATCGCGCGCCGATGTTGACCGTGTCGAACGCATACGCGCCTGCCTGATGGAGCAGAGTCTCACTGGGGTTGCCGGTGTTGGCCGGCATTGGTCCGAATGGACGATCGCCGGGATTGGGATCGGTCATGCTGACCTGTGGCTGGTTCGTCGTCTGCGACGAATTCTGATTCGACGTCGTCTCGCGCGAGAGATCGATGCCGGCGGCCACCTCGTGACGGATCGATCCAGTAGCAAGCGAGGAGGTGAGGTTCGTCTGATTGGCTAGCGTGTCGTTGCCCATCGTCCGCCGCTGCAGCTGGCGATTCGGCGGGCGCGGCGACGTAATCGCAGAGTCGCGATCCGTCTTGCTGTAGCGGGTCAGGTTGCGGAGCGTCAGAGCGCCGTTGAAGCGATGCAACACTTCACCGGTGGCGACATCGCTCGCGATGTTCTCGAAATCGTAGTCGCGCAGGCCGTAGAAATTGCTTTGATCGATCGGCGGTGTCGATCGGAAGGCGCCGGTCGGAAAGCCGGGCGAGCTGCCCCACGGCAGACCGTAGTCGGGCACGTTGTCCTGGCTCAGATGCTGATACTTCACGACCATCTGCGTCGGCGAACCGAGGCCGGCCGCGACCGACGGCGCGATGCCCCAACCGCGGTTCTCGACGACATCGCGCCCCGGCACGCCGGAATCGGTGAACATCGCGTTCAACCGGAACGCGGTTCCGATCGTGGGCGCGCCAAACGGCCGGTTCACATCGAGCGTCGCGCGACGATGATCCGCGCTGCCGACGCCGATCGACGCACTTCCCTCCGACTGTCGATTCGGCGATTTGGTTACCTGGTTGACCGCTCCACCGGTGGTGCCGCGGCCGGCTATCGAAGAGGACGGCCCCTTCGCCACCTCGACCTGCTCGAGATTGAACGCGTCGCGCGTGTAGCCGCCCGGATCGCGTACGCCGTCGATGAACATGTCGTTGCTCGCGCTGAAACCGCGCAGCGTGAAGCTGTCGCCTGGCAACCCGCCGCCGCCCTCGCCGGCCTGAAACGTAATACCGGGGACGTTGCGCAGCACATCGCGCAGCGTGGTCGCGCCTTGCGCCTGAATCGTCTCCTTCGGAATGATGGCAATCGTTTGCGGGATATCGCGCAGCGGCTGCGTGAACTTCGGTGATGTCACCGTCGGTCCGTGTCCTTCGACGCTCACGAATTCCGATGTGCGAATGTCGAGCGCGACCGTCACGGCATCGGTGAAGACGAACCCGACGCCCGTACCCGCGAGCCATCGCTCGAGCGCTTGAGCCGCCGTCATCGTCCCGACAACGCCCGCCGATGGCAGATCGCCGATATCCGTTGCCAGCACGACTCGAATGCCGGTGATCGTCTGAAAGCGACCGGCCACGCTCGCGATCGTTCCTGGCGCGATGTCAAAGCGGCGCAACTGGTCGCCGCTTGACTGATTCGCGCGAGCGTCCGATTCGCGAGCGATCTGTTGTGCGTAGACCGGCGACACTCGACCCACGACCGTCGAAGCCACGACAGCGGTGCTCAATACGAACAACCGCGCCACACCGCGCCGGCGACGACGTGGTCGACGAGACGTCAGTTCGTCGACGATCGATTTGTTCTTCATCAGGCCGCTGACTCCTCGGCAACGTCGGCGCGCTCCCTTCGCCTTCGCACGAATGCGATGCCACGACGCAGCGCGAGCGAGACGCCAGTCCACACCAGACATACCGCGCCGCCGCTGGCGACGCCGGCGAGGGTCTGACCCGGAAGGCCGAAGATTTCGCCGGTGTGTGCGAACCGCGCGATGCTGCGCAGCCGGCGGCCGCGCGTCTGATCGGCAAACGATTCGAAGCTGACGAGATTCCCGGCGCGATCGAGCGTGAGCGTGGATCGGCTCTGCGGCTGGCCGCCATCGCCGGCGTCGATTGCGAACGCCACGGGCGCGCTAGACGAACCGGGGATACTCACGTTGATCGTCCGCCACCCAGGAACCCGCGCCTGCGCGCGCGCGAGCAGATCGTCTACGCCGGCGAGCGCGTCTTCGCCGCGATGCGCGCCGCCGTCGCGTGTTCGCGCCCCACCACCTTCACGGCCACCGCGCGCGCCAGCCGCCGGCGGCTCCTCACCGACCGCTCGATACAGAAGGTTGTTGGCCCATGGAAACGACATCGGCAGCGCCGTCAATACAACGATGAACAGCGGCAGCGCCGACCAGACGCCGATCGTATTGTGCCAGTTGAAGTCGCGAGCGCGGCTCGTGGCGGTCTTGTTGAACCAGATCACCTGACGAACGCGCTGCCAGGTCCATCGACGCGGGAACCACAAATACGCACCGGATATCACGATGAACAGAAACAGGAGGTTCGACCAGCCGGTCACCGCGCGCGCGAGCGATCGTCTCTCTCCGCTCACACCGAGCCATCGATGCCATGCACGCAGCGAGGTCATGAAGCGACGGATCGATTGATTGCCCTCACCGATCAACCGGCCAGTGTGTGGGTCCGCATAGAGCGTCCGCTGAGCCGCGCTGATCGCCACAGATGCCTCGCGATCGGCGCTGACGATCACTGCAGTCGGCGTGACGTTGGGGATCTCACGACCGATGCGCTGAACGATCTCGCCGAGCGGCAGTCGCGATGCATCGACAGCTGGCGGCGCCGAACGCACGCCGCGATCCGCCCAGGCGATGATCTGTCGCTCGTACATCAAGACAACGCCGGTGAACGACATCAGGAGGATGACGGCGCCAGCCAGGACACCGGCGGCGAGATGAGGCCAGAACAGGAGCGTACGCAGCTTCATTGCGGCTCGCGAGAGAGGTGGGGTGAACAGAACGAAGACATGCGACTCCTCGCGCGACATTCCACTCGCGAAGGAGCCCGGACGCGTCGGTTTGCGACGGAACGAACCGTCGGCTAGACTGCGGCAGAACGTCGCGATCGGGCTCGGGCCAACCGTGAACCGTGCGGCGCTCACCGCCCGCCAGGTGCCATCAACACCCGGCGGGCTTTTTTTCTTGCGCCGGCAGAGCTCAAAAGTGAGACTTAATCTCACTTTGGTCCCAATGCTAATGAGCCGAACACGGACCTGTCAAGTCGCCATTAGGCCGTTCGCTGCCAAAACGCCTCGACGAACGGTATGAACCGGCGATCACGATGGTGCGGCGCGGCCCTCGCGATCACTCTCACCTGCTGGCGACCGGCGTCGGCTGCGCAAACCGCCTCGGACACCGAAACTCGACCGCGGCAAACCGGCGAACAGCTTTACGAATCCGCGTGCACCGCGTGTCATGGCCCTGATGGCAAGGGTATGCCTCGGAGCGTTGTTGGATTCGACACGCCACTGCCTGACTTCAGTGATTGTGAATTCTCGACGTCAGAGGCAGATCGCCATTGGCGAGCGACGATCCATCTCGGCGGACACGCACGGGCGCTGGATCGGAGGATGCCAGCGTTCGGCGATGCATTCACCGACGATGAGATCGATCGCGTGATCGACTACGTGCATCGATTCTGTCGGGATCGCGCCTGGCCGCGCGGCGATCTGAATCTTCCGCGCGCGCTGCTCACGGAGAAAGCGTTTCCCGAAAACGAGGCGTTCGTCATCAGCGCAGTTCCGACCCGCTACACGAATCGCGTCGACACGCAGTTCGTCTACGAGCATCGTCTGGGCGCACGCGCGCAATACGAAGTGACCGTGCCGTTCAACGTGGCGCACGCCGGCGACACGTGGAATCGCGGCCTTGGCGACGTCGCATTTGCATTCAAGCACGCGGTCTTCGACAGCCCGCGTCGTGGATCGCTCTTCGCTGCCGGCGGCGAGGTGACCTTCCCCACTGGCAAGGAACGCGAGTTCCTCGGCAACCGGCTCACGATCCTGGAGCCGTTCGGCACCTTCAGTCAGTTGCTTCCGCATGAGTCGTTCGTGCACGCGCACGTCGGCCTCGAGGTTCCCATCAATATCTCGACCGAGAACAACGAACTGTTCTGGCGCGTGGCCACCGGGAAGACGTTCGCGCACGGACGATGGGGCCGCGCCTGGTCGCCGATGGTCGAGGTGCTGGGCGATCGAGAGATGGCCTTCGACGAACCGGTGTTGTGGGATGTCCTCCCGCAGTTACACGTGACGCTCAGCCGGCGGCAACACGTCAGGATGACCGCTGGCGTGCGTGTGCCCGTGAATCTGAGGCCGCGCAGTTCGACTGCGCTGGTGTCGTTGCTCTGGGATTGGTACGAAGGCAGTCTGTTTTCGGGCTGGTAGATTCGAGGCGCACTCAGTGTCCGAGGGCCTCGGCGAAGTAGCCGCGGCGCGCCCGCGTCAGGTAGTCGCCATGGCGCACGCGCACACGAAGCGGACGCCAGGCGCCATCCGGGGGCTTCGACGAGCTGAAGCCGAGCATGTACTGCTTGTTCAACTCTTCGGCGATGCGCGCCGTGGCGGGACCGAGGTCGGCCGCCGATCGAACGACTTCGGTGTAGCCACCGGTGAGCCCGGTGATCTCACGCAGCGTTTCCGGATTCACGCGCGTCGACGCTTTCGCATCCGGCGGATCGATCGCGAGTGCGTACACGAACGCATCGCTGCGCCGCACGACCTCGATCGCTTGATACAACGACCGGTCGCTGGCGGTATCCGCACCATCTGAGATCACGACGGTGGCCGCTCGCACGTGCATGCGCTTCTCGAACAGCGTCGATGTCTCGGCGATTGCGTCGTAGATCGCCGTGCCGCCCGACGGCTTGAGCCCGGCGAGCACATTGCGCAGCGTATTTGGCGGCGTCGTCCACCGTGAAGCGAGACGCGGACGATGGTTGAACGTGGCGACGAACACTTCATCGCTGGGCAGGAGCAGCTCGCCGACGAAACGATCGACCGCGACCCGCGCGTCCGCCACCGCTTGACCGCGCATGCTGTCGCTCGCATCGAGGAGCAGACCAAGACTCACGGGCACGCGTTGATCGGTGAACTGCGTGATCTTCTGCTCGACACCGTCTTCGAAGACTTGAAAATCGTCTTTGGTGAGGCCGGTGACGAGTCGTCCGTTGGAATCGATGACGGAGACGGTGACTTCGACGATGTCGATGCGGGCGCGAAACGGCGCGGTCTGCTGAGCGAGCACCGCACCCGCCCCAGCCAGGCAGAGCGCTGTTGCAAGGCTGGCCGCGGTGAGTCGTTCGCCGCTCATGGCATCCGCCTCTACTTCAGAGGCGCCTCCGCCGCGACGCCGCCGTAGTAATCCTGCAGCGAGCACACCGTCAGCGTCTGGCGGCGCAGCGCACCAATCGCGCTCACCGCCGCGGATGCGCCGGTCAGGGTCGTAATACACGGCACCTGCGCCATCGTCGCCGCTCGCCGCACCGCACGATCGTCGAAGAACGATTCGCGGCCGAGCGGGGTGTTGATGACGAGATCGATGCTGCGGTTGACGAGATGATCGGCCACGTTCGGACGGCCTTCGTTCACCTTGTACATGACCTCGACGTCGAGGCCGTGTGCTCGCAGGAACGCCGCCGTGCCACGAGTGGCTGCCAGGGTGAATCCCAGCTGCGAGAGATCGCGTGCAATCGGCAGCACACCCTGCTTGTCGCTGTTGTTCACGCTGATGAACACACAGCCTTTCTCGGGCAGCCGCTGCCCCGCGCCCATCATGGCCTTACCGAACGCCGATCCGAAGTTGTCGGACCCGCCCATGACTTCGCCGGTGGACTTCATCTCCGGGCCGAGGATCGTGTCGACGCCGGGGAATCGTACAAAGGGAAACACCGGACTTTTGACGAAGACGCCGGCTGCCTCGAGGTCGTCGACGATCCCAAGATCCGAGAGCATGCGGCCGGCCGCCACTCGTGCGGCCATCTTGGCCATCGGCACTCCGGTCGCCTTCGAGATGTATGGCACCGTGCGTGACGATCGCGGGTTGACCTCGAGCACATACACGCGGTCGTCCTTGATCGCGTACTGAATGTTCATCAGACCAACGACCTTGAGGGCCCGGGCGATACGGCGCGTGTACTCGCGGATGGTTGCCAGGTGGCGCTCGGCGACCATGAAAGGCGGCACCACGCAGGAGCTGTCGCCCGAGTGGATGCCAGCCTCCTCGATGTGCTCCATGATGCCGCCGATGACCACAGCGCCGCTGGCGTCGGCCACGGCATCGACGTCGAACTCGAAGGCGTCCTCGAGAAACCGATCGATCAGCACCGGGCGATCGTGCGACACATCGACTGCTTCGGTCATGTAGCGATCGAGCGCGCCCGAGTCGAATACGATGGCCATGCCGCGGCCGCCGAGCACGTACGACGGCCGCACGACAATCGGATAGCCGACGCGCTCGGCCACCTCACGCGCCTCATCGCGCGACACCGCGGTGCCGCTTTCCGGCTGCGGGACGCCCAGTTCCCAGAGCAGCTGCGAGAACCGCCGACGATCTTCGGCGAGATCGATCGAGTCCGGCGACGTGCCGAGAATCGTGACGCCCGCTTCGAGCAGTGGCAGCGCGAGCTTGAGCGGCGTCTGGCCGCCGAACTGCACCACGCACGACACGTCCCCGCCACCAGTGCGCTCGCGTTCGATCACCGCCATGACGTCTTCGAAGGTGAGCGGCTCGAAATAGAGGCGATCGGCAGTGTCGTAGTCGGTGGAGACCGTCTCGGGGTTGCAGTTGATCATCACCGTCTCGAAGCCTTCCTCGCGGAAGCCGAACACAGCATGACAGCAGCAGTAATCGAACTCGATCCCCTGCCCGATCCGGTTGGGGCCGCTGCCGAGAATCACCACTTTCTTCTTGGGCGTCGGATCGGCCTCGTCCACCTGCTCGTACGTCCCGTACATATACGGGGTGAACGACTCGAACTCGGCGGCACACGTGTCGATGCGCTTGTAAGCTGACACCAGGCCAGTCTCGAGACGTCGTTGGCGCACGACGTCCTCGCCGATGCCGTACACGCCGGCGATATCGGCGTCGCTGAATCCGCTCCGCTTCAGCGTGCGCAGGAGATCGGTGGACATCTCGCGGAACTCGCCGAGGTCGGCCATCCGGTGCAGTTCGACGATATCGGCGAACTGTTGCAGGAACCAGGGGTCGATCTTCGTGAGCTCGTACAGCGTCTCGGGGGTCCAGCCGCGGCGCAGCGCGCGGAAGACGGCCCACATGCGTCGATCGCTGGGCACCACGAGGCGCTTGCGCAACGCGCTTTCGTCCTCTTCCTCGATCTGCGCGAGGCTGTCGCCAAACAGACTACCGCCCTTACCGAGCTCCAGCGAACGGACCGCCTTGAGGAACGCCTCTTTGAACGTGCGGCCGATGGCCATCGCCTCGCCCACCGACTTCATCTGCGTGGTCAGCGTGCGGTCGGCCTGCGGGAACTTCTCGAAGTTCCACCGCGGGTACTTGACGACGATGTAGTCGATGGTCGGCTCGAACGAGGCCGGCGTCAGACGAGTGATGTCGTTTGGAATCTCATCGAGGTGATACCCGAGCGCCAGCTTGGCCGCGATCTTCGCGATCGGGAACCCCGTCGCCTTCGAGGCCAAGGCCGACGAGCGCGACACACGGGGGTTCATCTCGATGGCCACGATGCGGCCGTCGGTCGGATCGATCGCGAACTGGATGTTCGATCCGCCGGTCTCGACGCCGACGCGCCGGATGATGCGCCGCCCCATGTCGCGCATCCGCTGGTATTCTTTGTCGGTGAGTGTCAACGCCGGCGCGACCGTGATCGAGTCGCCGGTATGCACGCCCATCGGATCGATGTTCTCGATCGAGCAGATGACGACGTAGTTGTCGGCGGCGTCGCGCATCACCTCGAGCTCGAATTCCTTCCATCCAATCACCGACTGCTCGACCAGGATCTCGTGGACCGGGCTGAGGTCGAGACCGCGGCCGGCGAGCTCGCGAAACTCCTCGATGTTGTAGGCGATGCCGCCGCCGACACCGCCGAGCGTGAACGATGGACGGATGATCGCGGGAAACCCGACCTCCTCGACGATGACGAGCGCTTCTTCGAGATTGCGCGCGACGCCGCTTCGCGGCACCTCGATGCCGATCTCGCGCATCGCGTTGCGGAACAGCAGCCGATCTTCTGCCACCTTGATCGCGTCGATCTGCGCGCCGATCAACTTCACGTCGTACTTGGCGAGCACGCCGCGCTCGTGAAGCGCGACCGCGAGGTTGAGCGCCGTCTGCCCGCCAACGGTCGGCAGCACGGCGTCGGGCCGCTCTTTCTCGATGATCGCTTCGACGATCTCGGGCGTCAGCGGCTCGATGTAGGTGGCATCGGCCAGCTCGGGATCGGTCATGATCGTGGCCGGGTTGCTGTTGACCAGCACGACCTCGAGCCCTTCACTTCGCAGCGCCTTGCACGCCTGCGTCCCCGAGTAATCGAACTCGGCGGCTTGTCCAATGACGATCGGCCCCGAGCCGATGACCAAGACGCGTTTCAGATCAGTGCGTCTCGGCATCAGAAACGCGTCCTCGCTAACTCAAAACTCAAAACGCAAAACTCAAAAGAAGAGCGCGCGGTCATCTCTTCTCCATCGCATCCAGGAACTCGCGGAACAGGTAGTCGGCGTCGTGCGGGCCGGGAGACGCCTCGGGATGATACTGCACCGAGAAGATCGGCTTGGTGTTGTGGCGGAAGCCTTCGACGGTGCCGTCGTAGAGGTTCAGATGTGTCACGGTGGTATCGGATGGCAGCGAGTCGGGGTCGACGGCAAAGCCGTGATTCTGCGATGTGATTTCCACCTTCCCCGACTGCAGTTCCTTGACGGGATGATTCGCGCCGCGATGCCCGAACTTCAGCTTGTACGTCGACGCGCCGACGGCAAGGCCCATGATCTGATGTCCGAGGCAGATGCCAAACATCGGCACGTCGCCGTTGGCCAGCGTGCGAACGTTGTCGATCGCATACGAGAGCACTGCCGGATCGCCCGGGCCGTTGCTCAGAAAGATGCCGTCCGGCTCGATGGCGAGCAGCTCCGACGCGGGAGCCGTCGCCGGAAAGATATGCACGTCGCAGCCATACGTACTGAGCCTTCGCAGGATGTTGTATTTGACGCCGAAGTCGTACGCCGCCACGCGCAGGCGGCGTGAGGATCGCCGTTCGGGCGAGATGCCGAACTCGGCGTGATCGTCCTCGCCCCAATCACGCGCGCGATCGCGCCATTCGAAGGGGCTGCCGCAGGTGACGCCTTTCACGAGATCGGCGCCCTCCATTTTCGGAATGCTGCGCGCCTTCTCGACGAGCGCGGCCGGATCCGGAGATCCCGTCGCAATCACTCCGCGCATGACACCGGCCGAACGCAAGACTCGCGTGAGCGCGCGCGTGTCGATGTCAGCGATGGCGACGATGCCATTGCGCACCAGGTACTCGCGAAGCGTGCCATCCGCCCGCCAGTTGCTGGCGATGGGCGACGATTCGCGCATGACAAAACCAGCGACACGCGGTATGAACGACTCTGCATCGCCCGACGCGACGCCGTAGTTCCCAATCTGCGGCGCGGTCATCGTGACGATCTGCCCGGCGTACGAGGGATCGGTCAGCACTTCCTGGTAGCCAGTCATGCTGGTGTTGAACACGACTTCACCCGACGTCTCACCAGACGCGCCCGCAGCGACACCGCGATACCAGGTTCCGTCTTCCAGTGCGAGGATGGCATTCATAGGCGGTCTTGCGATCGTAACATTCGCGGCTCAGTTTTCTTGATATCCCTTTCTTGACACTGCGCTTCAGGCTCTGCAACAGTACGAGAGTTGCAGTCCCACTCAGGCCTCTCCGACAAGGCATCGCAGGACGCGCGCCCGCGAGCAGACGCGGCTCCGGGAACCAGGCTTCCTATTGACATCCGCCGATTCCCCTGGATTCGAAGGCTGGCCTCCGACTACGTGTTCGATCACGCTCGCGTCGCCGATTTCTTCGCCGGCGATCCGGCCGATCCGTCAGCGTGGCGGGATGCGATCGCGCGCGCGCAGCACCACGCGCGTCCGCGCGCCGCGGTCGTCGATCTGCTGCACGCACAACAGCACACGCGCGGATCGCATCCGGCAGCCATCGCTGCCACGAGCCAGCTCGCCGATCCGACCTCAGTCGCCATCGTCACGGGCCAACAAGCCGGACTGTTTGGCGGACCGCTGTTCACGTTGTTGAAAGCGTTGACCGCCGTCCATCTTGCCGAGCGCGTGCGTGCGGAGCATGGCGTGCCCGCGGTCGCGATCTTCTGGATCGATGCCGAGGACCACGACTGGAACGAGGTCAAGGCCTGCCGCGTGCTCGATGCCGAGTTGAAGCTGCTGTCGATCGCCGCCGGCGATCCGCCGGGCTCGCACGATGGACCGGTGGCACGCGTTCGTCTCGACGATTCGGTGGCTGCAGCGCTCGATGCGCTTCAACGCGCGCTCCCGCCCACTGAATTCACGACTGCGCTCGTCGACAACCTCCGCACGGCGTACTGTCCCGGCACCGGAATGGCCGACGCCTTCGGGCGATGGCTCGATCAGGTCCTCGGGTCGCATGGGCTGGTCGTGTTCGATGCCTCGGACCGAGCCGCCAAGCCGCTGGTCAGTCAACTGTTTGCGCAGGAGCTCGAGCACGCGGGACGCACCGCAAGACTGGCCGCGGCAGCCGGGGAGGCTCTCGCCGCTCGCGACTATCACGTGCAGGTGAGTCCCCAGGACGGCAGCGTCGCGTTGTTCCATCTGAACAGCGGACGAGATCCGATCAAGTCGCACGTCCAAGGATTCCAGGTCGGGAGCGAGATCGTGCCCGCCCCTGCGCTCCTCAAGCAAGCGATCGAGTCGCCCGAGTCGTTCAGCCCGAACGTCCTGCTGCGACCGCTCGTGCAGGACACGCTGTTTCCGACGGCATGCTATGTCGCTGGTCCAAACGAGCTCGCGTATCTGGCACAACTGCGGCAGGTGTACGACGCCTTCGGCGTGCCGATGCCGCTGATACAGCCGCGCGCGTCAGCGACCATCCTCGACGCCAATGCGATCCGGTTTCTCGGCCGATACGACATCCCCATGGAATCGCTCCGTGCGCAGGACGAAGGCGTGCTCAACGAGGTCCTCGAGGCGCAGCTTCCACCCTCGGTCGAAGCGTCGATGGAAGAAGCGGTCAACGCCGTGAAAGAGCGCATGGACCGCGTCGCCACCGAAGTCCTGCTGATCGACCCGACACTCGAAGGCGCCACGCGATCCACATTGGCCCGCATGCAGGATGATCTGAAGAAGCTCAACGGCAAGATCATTCAGGCCGCCAAACGCAAAGATGAAACCTTGCGACGACAATTCCGTCATGCGAAAGGGCAGGCCTTTCCCGAGGGAGAGCCGCAGGAGCGGGTCGTCGGTTTCGTATACTTTTTGAATAAGTACGGTCCTGCACTCGTCGATCGATTGAGTCGCGAACTCCCGCCCGATGCGGGAACGCACTGGGTCGTGACGATCTGAGCACGCGCTGAACACCGAATTCCATCCAGGTGGCCACACCACGTAAGCCGCCCGCCGCCGCCCGACTGAGGCGATCAGCCGCGTCCGTGCGACTCGTGTTGCCAAGACAGGCGTGGCTCCGCTACGTCATCTACGCCTGCGGCACCGCCGCGGTCATCGGTGGAATCGGGCTCGCGTATGCGTACGTCTCGTTTTCCCACATGATCGACGAGCGTCTGCACGGCGAGCGCGAACGCACACTGCCTCGTGTCTACGCGCGCCCGTTCGAGTTCCGTCGCAATCAGATGTTGTCGCAGCAGGACCTCGTCGTGCGATTGAACGATCTCGGATACGCCGAACGTGCGGCCGCCCAGCAACCTGGCGAGTTTGCCGTCGCCAGCAACACGGTGACGCTGGTCCCGCGTGGCGGCGAGCTCGCCGGCAAGGCCGTTCGTCTGACGTTCCCGAAGCGGGCGCCGAAAAGCACAGTGATCCCGCGCGGCATTCAACTGATCGAGGTCGGCAAAACCCGGCCTGATGTCGTCCAGCTGGATCCGCCGCTCGTGACGGCGCTCATGGCATCGGGCGTGCGCGAGAAGCGCCGTCACGTTCCGTTGTCGACGATCCCGAAGCGCATGCAGCAGGCCGTGCTCGCGATCGAGGATCAGAGCTTCTACTCGCATCCCGGCATCAACCCGTTCCGCACGATCGGCGCCGCGATCGGCAGCGTGTTCAGCAAAGGGCGGCCGCGCGGCGCCAGCACGGTAACGCAGCAGCTAGCGCGGATGTTCTTCCTCGAAGACGAATTCAACGAGGAGCTCCAGACCAACACCGTCTCGCCGTTGAGAAAAGCCCGCGAGATTCTGATGTCGCTGGTGCTCGAGCGCCGTGCGTCGAAAGACGAAATCCTCGAGCTGTATCTCAACGACGTCTATCTCGGACAGCGCGGGTCGTTCGCCATTCACGGCGTCGCCGAAGCCTCGCGCATCTTCTTCGGCAAGGACGTCGCCAACGTCAGCGTGAGCGAGGCGGCGACGATCGCGGGCGTCATTCAGAGTCCCGCGTCACGCTCGCCCTTCACCAACGCGAAGCGGGCGGTCGAACGGCGCAACGTCGTGCTGCGTGCGATGCAAGAAGAAGAGTACATCTCGGACGCCGATGCCGAGCGGGCGATCCGGGAACCACTACAAGTGCTGCAGCGAGGTGTCGACAACGAAGCGCCATACTTCGTCGACCTCGTCAGCCAGCAGGTCGCGTCGCTCTTCCCCGGCGTCACCACGCAGCCCGGTTCGGTGGACGTCTACACGACGCTCGATCTCAACCTGCAGCGCGCGGCACTCGACGCGATGCGTACGGGTCTCGACAAAGTCGACGACCTGCTCTCCAAGCGGCGACGCAAAGTCCCAGGCAAGGTGCAGGGTGCGCTGCTCGCGATCGATCCGCGTACCGGCGAGGTGCTGGCGCTGGTCGGCGGACGGTCGTACAACCAGTCGCAGTACAACCGCGTGATGGACGCGCGGCGTCAACCGGGATCGGTGTTCAAACCGTTCGTGTATCTCGCCGCGTTCGAATACGCGGCAGAACAGGGTTTGACCGATCTCACGCCGGCGTCGATGACCAACGACGAACCCGAGGTCTTCCAGTTCGACGATCAGGTGTGGGAGCCGAAGAACTACGACGAGTACGACGGCGAGATCACGCTGCGGCGCGCGCTGGCGATGTCGCGCAATCTGGGCACGATTCACGTCGGCGCGCGCGTGGGCTTCGACAAAGTGGCCGCGCTGTGGCGCAAGGTCGGCGTCGGCACGCCGCCGAAAGGCTATCCGTCGATCACACTCGGTGTGTTCGAGCTCACACCCGCTGAAGTGGCGCAGGCCTACACGATCTTCATGAACGACGGGTCCGTGCGCCCGCTCCAGGCGATTGATCACGTCCTCGAGAACACGCGTACGTTGAGGCCGACTCCGCCAAAGCTCAAACGCGTGGCGAGACCCGACACCACATTCCTCGTGACCAACATGATGCGCAGCGTGCTCAACGAGGGAACCGGTGCCCCGGCGCGAGCCGCTGGATTCTCGCTCGATGCTGCGGGTAAGAGCGGGACGACCAACGATCTTCGCGATGCCTGGTTCGTCGGCTTCACGCCGGAGCTGCTCACTGTCGTGTGGGTGGGCTTCGACGAGAATCAGCCGGTCGGCTTGAGCGGATCGCAGGCGGCGCTGCCGATCTGGACCGACTTCATGAAGGCCGCAACCGCCGGACGTGCCAGCCGCGAGTTCGACGTCCCCGAAGGTGTGACCTTCGTCGAGATCGACCGCGACAACGGTAAGCTCGCCGCGCCGTCGTGCCCGCGCAAGTTCACCGAGTCGTTCCTCGTCGGCACCGAGCCGGTCGAATTGTGCGACCTGCACCGATGACGGCGGGTCTAAAGACCCGCCCGACACTGAACTTCGCTCAGCTCGGATTCGTCGATTAGAGCGGATGTTCAGACACCACCAGCGTCGTAGTCCGTTCGCCCCCTACATCAACTGGACCGACTATCGATGGGATCCCGCCCCTCGGATGGGTGGTGGACCCGTGCGTGGGCCCTGGGGTGGGGCATCAGGTCGACCTCGGCGTCACAGCCTTCCGCAGGTCATCCTCGCCGGACTTGCCGTGCTGCTCGGCATCAAAGTCTTCTCTGCCTATCGAAACCACCGCGGATCCTGGCTTGGGAAGGCGGTCCTTGGCGGCCTTGTCCTGCTCCTCATCGCCGCCGTGTCATCGCGCCGATCCCGCGGTTACAACTGGTAAACCTTTGGTCCTCGGAGGCCAAAGCCTCCGCTCTACGGGCGATATAATCGAGATGTGAACCAAGAGGTCTTTGCGGCGCTGGCCGAGGCGCTCGCACGCGGCGAGGAAGTGGCTCTCGTGACAATCGTCGCCGCGACCGGGTCGACACCACAGCGAGTCGGCGCCAAGATGCTGGTCTTTCCGGATGGCCGGACCGTCGGCACGATCGGCGGCGGCTGTTACGAAAACGACGCGTTCTGGAAAGCGCGCGAAGCGATCACCGCCCGACGGCCGCTCAACATCAAGTACGAGCTCAACGACGATTTCGCTCAGGAGACCGGCCTCGTCTGCGGCGGGCAGATGGAAGTGTTCATCGAGCCGGTCGAAGCCTCGCCCGATGTCTACGTCTTCGGTGCCGGCCACGTCGGGTACTTCGTCGCCAAGATGGCCCGTGAGGTCGGCTTCCGCGTGCATGTCATCGATGATCGCGAGAAGTTCGCCAACACCGAACGCTTCGGCGAGGGGATCGACGTCATCGTCGATAACATTCCGGCCTGGCTCGGATCGCACACGCTTCCGTCCACGGCCTACGCCGTCATCGTGACGCGCGGCCACACCCACGATCTCGACGCGCTCCGAGCGCTCAGCTCGCATCCGCTGCGCTATCTCGGGCTCATCGGCAGCAAGGCGAAAGTGAAGCGGATCTTCGATGCGCTGCGTGAGGAGGGCACGGCCGACGATGCGCTGCGCGATGTTCATGCCCCGATCGGCCTCGATATCGGTGCGATCACTCCTCAGGAAATCGCCGTCAGCATCGTCGCCGAGCTGATCGCGGTCAAGCACGGTAAGATCGCCCAGCCCAACGTAGCGGCAGTGACGATGCGGTGGGAGGGCGCGCTCAGCAAATAGACCATGGGTTCCTTCCACCTGTCGCAACGATCGCAGCGTCTGCTGGCCACACTCGTTCGCGAGTACATCGAGAGTGGCGAGCCGGTGTCGTCTCTGGTCCTCGCCCGAAAGAGCGGGCTCGGCGTGTCATCGGCGACCGTGCGCAACATGCTCGTCCAGCTGGACGAGGGCGGCTACGTTCATCAGCCGCACACGTCCGCCGGACGCGTGCCGACCGATCGCGGATACCGGGTGTTCGTCGACCTGCTGTTGCAGACACGTCGATCGACTCGTGTTCCACTCGACGTCGAAATCCAGCTTCGCCGCCATGCCGGTCAGTCGCCGTTGATGGACGACCTGCTGGCGAGCGTGTCGCACGTCATGTCGAAGGCCGCCGGTCACGTCGCGTTCGCATTGGCGGAAACCGAAGCCGCAACGCTCCAGCGCATCGAGTTCGTGCCGCTTGGCGGTATGCGCGTGCTCGTCGTGGTGGTGTCGCACGCCAATCAAGTGACCCAGAAGGTCGTCGCCAGCGAAGAAGAGCTGCATCACGACGATCTCGTGCACGCTGCGAACTATCTGAATACGGAATTCGCGGGACTGCCGCTCGTCGAGGTGCGAGCCGCAGTGATGGCTCGGCTCGAGCAGGAACGCACGTTGTACGACCGCCTGCTCGCACGGGCGCTGCGCCTCGCTAAATCGACTCTGGAAGAATGGCCGAAGCAGCAGACGTTCCACGTCGAAGGCGCGGCCTCGCTGCTCGACGGTGGACCACACGAGCATGTCTCGATGGCGACGCTCCGTGCGCTCCTCGACATGATGGAAGAGAAAGAGCGGCTCGTGCACCTGCTCAACGAATACATCGACGGCCCCGGACTCACTGTGGTCATCGGTACCGAACATGCCGCGCCCGATCTCAAGCGCTTCAGCCTGATCGCCAGCACGGCAGTCGATGGCCGGACCACGCGAACGGTCGGCGTAATCGGACCGACCCGCATGCATTACTCCAGGGCCATCACGCTGGTGGATACTACGACGCAGGCCGTGGCGCGCGTGCTCCGCGACGTACACTGATACTGAACCAGGATGGCCGAAACACTGAACGAACAGGATCCGCAGCAGGCGGACGCACAACCTGCCGAGACGCCGTCTGCCGATGCCGTCGATGAACTACGACGCGAGAAGGAGGCGCTTCAGGATCGCCTTCTGCGTACCGCGGCGGAATTCGACAACTATCGAAAGCGCGTCGATCGCGAGCGCCGCGATCTGGCCGAGTACACCGCCGCTGACGTGTTGACCGAACTGCTGCCGATTATCGATAACCTCGAACGCGCATTGGCGGCAGCGGCCGAGGCCGATCCGCTTCGCAAAGGGGTCGAGCTGATCCACAAGCAGATGCTGGATCTCATGCGCAAGCGCGGCGTCAAAGCGATCGAGGCACTCGGTGCGGACTTCGATCCCAATTTCCATCAAGCGGTGATTCACGAACCCAGCGGCGAGCATCGAGAAGGCGAAGTGATCGCAGAGCTGCAGCGCGGCTATCTGCTCGGCGATCGGCTGCTTCGCCCGGCCATGGTCAAGGTGGCCAAGGGCGCGTGAGCAAACGAGACTATTACGAAGTGCTCGGCGTCGCGCGCACCGCGACCGAGGTCGAGATCAAGAGCGCGTACCGGAAGCTCGCGCTCAAATTCCATCCCGATCGCAATCCGGGCGACAAGACCGCCGAAGAGAGCTTCAAGGAAGCGGCCGAGGCGTACTCCATACTCGCCGACACCGACAAGCGGCACATGTACGATCGCTTCGGTCACGCGGGGCTCGGCGGCGCGGCGACCGGCGGCTTCGATCCCACTGTCTTCACCGGATTCGAAGACATCCTCGGTGGACTCGGCGACATCTTCGGTTTCGGCGATGTCTTCGGAGGCGGTCGACGGCGGGGCGGCCCGCAGCGCGGTGCGGACCTGCGCTACGACCTCGAGATCGCATTCGAGGAAGCGGCCAAAGGCACCGAGGCCTCGATCCAGGTTCCGCGACAGGAGACGTGCGAGACCTGCGGCGGCAGCGGCGCTGCGCCGGGATCCACAGCAACCACGTGTCCGCAGTGTCACGGTCGGGGCCAGCTTCGATATCAGCAAGGATTCTTCACCGTCGCGCGCACGTGCGGTCAGTGCCGGGGCTCGGGATCGATCATCACCAAGCCGTGTGCGACATGCCGAGGCGCCGGGCGCGTACAGCAGGAAAAGAAGCTCAACGTACGCATTCCGGCCGGTATCGCTACCGGTCAGCGACTGCGACTGTCAGCCGAGGGCGAAGCCGGTCCAGGCGGCGGCCCCTCGGGTGATCTCTACGTGGTCATCCACGTGCAAGAGCATCCGTTCTTCCAGCGCGATGGCAACGATCTCTACTGCGAGATCCCGGTCAGCTTCCCGACGTTTGCGCTGGGCGGCGAGATCCAGATTCCGACGCTCGATGGCAAAGAGCCATTCACCATCCCGGCGGGCACTCAAACAGGCGCTACGTTCCGCGTGCGCGGCCGCGGCATGCCCGACGTCTCGGGGCGCGGCCGGGGCGATCTGCTGGTGACCGTGAAAGTGTCCACGCCGAAGAAGCTCTCGAAGGAACAGAAGAAGCTCCTCGAGCAGCTTGCCGAGACGCTTCCGAAAGAACAGTACGAACCGACGCCGATTGGCGACCAGGAAGACAAAGGCCTGCTCGACCGCGTCAAAGACATTTTTGGATAGCGTCCGAACATGGCCGGCGCTCGACGCCGACGTGGGCGCGGCCTCCGACCGCATCGATCTGTTTCAAGCCGCGCTCGCCGATTACACCGTCACGGCGATTAACGAAGATGCACGATCGTGGCGGGTGTTCTTCCACACACCTGCCGAGCGCGATCGCGCCGTCGAGATGCTGCGAGGATCATTCAGCGATCTCGACATCCGGCCGGTCGATGTGCCCGACGAGAACTGGGCCGCGC
>Ga0075433_10001174_pt1 | contig 19047 bp, 19 predicted proteins | sample RhiMethybrSRZTD2_FD_75299 | JGI IMG/M metagenome (GOLD analysis project Ga0075433, IMG submission 75299) | Populus rhizosphere microbial communities from Tennessee, USA - Rhizosphere MetaG P. TD hybrid SRZTD2 | ecosystem: Host-associated > Plants > Roots > Rhizosphere > Soil | place: USA... | reverse complement strand
GTGCAGATCGTGCGCTTTCTGCGGGCCGCGAAAAAGAACGCCTTCACGGGCGCCATGTATAATGCCATGTCGGCGGCGCTGATCGAGGCCGAGGCCAACGAGGCCATCGCCGTCCATCTCTTCATCGGCTCCGGCGGCGTCTTCTCCGCGGGCAACGACATTAACGACTTCCTGCGGCGCGCGGAGGCGAGCGGGCCCGCCGGTCAGGGCGGCATTCCCGCGCCCTCGCTCGATTTCATCCGCTGCCTGCCAAAGGTAACGAAACCGATGATCGCCGCCGTCGACGGGCTTGCCGTCGGCATCGGCACCACCTTGCTGTTCCACTGCGATCTCGTCTATGCCACCCCGAGCGCCAGCCTGCGCACGCCGTTCCTCGATCTGGGCCTGGTGCAAGAGGCGGGCTCGAGCATTTTGGCGCCCGAACGCCTGGGCTACCCGCGCGCCTTCGAGCTCATCTGCCTGGGCGAGCCGTTCTCCGCCGAACGCGCGCTCGCGGCGGGTCTGATCAACGCCATCGTGCCCGCCGCCGAGCTCGAGGCCAGGGCGCTCAGCGCCGCGGCGCGGCTCGTCGCCAAGCCGCGCCAGGCACTGTTGACAGCGCGCCAACTGATGCGCCGTCGTCAGGGGGAGATCAGCAGCATGATCGATGCGGAGGCCCGCTGCTACGCCGAGCTGATGGCCGCACCCGAGGCGCGCGAGGCGTTCACCGCCTTCCTGGAAAAGCGCCCGGCCGATTTCGCCAAGCTGCGCAAGCCGCGCGCGTGAGGCCTGAGCGCAGGTTTAAGGCAGCGCAAGACGAAGGACGCCACCGCCGTGGAACGAGCCGAGGCCGATCGTGCCGGGGCGCCCGCCCCTACCTCGGACGCCATTATCATCGGCGCCGGCATGTCGGGCCTCTATATGCTCTACCGCCTGCGCGCGGCGGACCTCAAGGCCAGCGTGTTCGAGGCCGGCACGGGGGTCGGCGGCACCTGGTACTGGAACCGCTATCCCGGCGCGCGCTTCGATTCGGAGAGCTATTCCTACGGCTATTCCTTCTCGCCGGAACTGCTGCAGGACTGGAGCTGGTCGGAGCATTTTGCCGCCCAGCCCGAGACGCTGCGCTATCTCAACTATGTGGCCGATAAGTTCGACCTCAAGCGCGACATCCACTTCAACAGCCGCGTCGCCTCGGCGCACTACCAGGCGGCCAGCGGCACCTGGGAGGTGAGGTTGGCGGACGGCGCATGCCACCGGGCCCGCTTTCTGATTACCGCAATCGGCCTGCTATCGGCGCCGACCCTGCCGCGCCTCGCCGGCCTCGACAGCTTCCGCGGCCAATCCTTCCACACCGCCGCCTGGCCGCACACGCCGGTGAGCTTTGCGGGCAAGCGCGTCGCCGTCCTCGGCACCGGCGCTACCGGGGTGCAGACAATCCAAGAGGTGGCCAAGACCGCCGGCCACTTGAGCGTGCTGCAGCGTACGCCCAATTGGTGCGCGCCCCTCCACAACAGCAAGATCGACGCCGCCAGCCAACGCCAGATCAAGGCCAGCTATCCTGAGATCTTTGCGCGCTGCCGCGAGACCTTCGCCTGCTTCCTGCACACGCCCGACCCACGCGCCACCTTCGCGGTGAGTGCCGCGGAGCGCGAGGCCTTTTTCGAAAAGCTCTATGCCGAACGCGGCTTCGGCATCTGGCAGGGCAACTTTCGCGATATCCTGACCGACCGGGCGGCGAATGCCGCCATCTCGGCCTTTGTGGCCGGCAAGATCCGCGCGCGGGTGCACGACGCGGAGGTGGCCGACAAGCTCATTCCCAAAGACCATGGCTTCGGCACCCGGCGTGTGCCGCTCGAGACCTCCTACTACGAGGTCTATAACCAGCCCAACGTGCGCCTCGTGGACTTGCGGCAAACGCCGATCGAGCGCATCACCCCCGACGGGGTCAAGACCAGCGCGGCCACGCACGCCTTTGACATCATCATTTATGCCACGGGCTTCGATGCCATCACCGGCAGCTTCGATCGCATCGATATTCGGGGACGCAACGGCCATCCCCTGAAGGCCAAGTGGTCGGACGGACCCAAGACCTTCCTTGGCGTGCACGTCGAGGGCTTCCCCAACATGTTCATGCTGATGGGACCGCATACCGCGCTCGGCAACATTCCCCGCAGCATCGAATTCAACGTCGAATGGGTGGCAAACCTGATCGGCTATATGCGGCAGCGGCGTTTGACCCGGGCGGATGCCTCGCCGCAGGCGGTGGCGAACTGGACCGACTTCGTCCTCGAAATGGGGCGCGGCCTCCTGTCCAACGAGGTCGATTCCTGGATGACCGGCGTCAATTCCAACGTCGAGGGCAAGCAAACCCGCATTGTCGCGCGCTATAGCGGCAGCGCACCGGCCTATCGCCAGCGCTGCGAAGAGGTGGCCGCGCAGGGCTACCGGGAACTGGCGTTGAGCTAGCGGGAGCCGCAGGGGCATTCGACCGCACGCCGCCCCGTGCGGTCATGCTTCGTCCAAAATGCTGCGATATGCTCGCGCCATGGTTATCTCCCAACCGCATTCCCACGGACCCCCGCCGCGACGGCGGCAATGGCGGCGCGCGCGCGCGGGGCTGCTGGCGCCATTGGGGCTCCTGTGCGCGCTGCTGCTCGCGCCGTCGAGGGTCGAGGCCGATTGGCTGGGCACGCTGGTGGGGACGGCATCGAAGTGGGTCGCATCAGCGCCGCAAAGCGCGGGCAGCGGCTTGCGCACGACGCGCGCGCTCGACGCCGCCGCCGCCCACATCAAGCGCCTGCCGCCCAAGCCGGAGGCGACGCTGCTGGCCGCGGAATCGACCCAGGAGGGCCACTGGCGCTTCGTCAACAGGGCCGGCGAAACCATCACCGCCGGCACGCCGGAGGAAATGAAGCGGGTCGTCTCCCTGCTCGTCCCCGACGCCAAGGCCGAGGCGCGGCTGACGCTCTACCTGACCGAGGACAGTGTCTTCACGCGGCGCGCCACCCTCAAGGACCTGCCGAGAGGCAGCGAGCTCAATCTCTGCGCGGGCGATGAAAGCTATCGCCTCGTGCGCCGCAGCGAGGTTTCGAGCGATCGTCTGTTCGCGGAAATTCGCTCCAACCTGGTAGTCGAGTTGACCGATGCCAAAGACTTCGCCGAGGCCGCCTGGCAACTCGCCCGCCCCTTGGACAAGGCGAGCATCCGCGTGCTGGCGCTCGAAGCGGGCAGTGCAACGCGGCTTGCGTCCTCCCCGCGCATCGATCCTGTCAGCAAGAAAGCCTTGATTGACAGCATCGATCCGCCAAGTTTGGCCGCGGCGCTCGGCGCCGTGCGCGGCCAAACCGTGCTTGTGGCGGGCCGTGTGCAGGGAGAGCTCTTGTACTTCAAGGCTGCGAGCGGGCCCGAGCGCAGCCTGCTCATCAGGGATCTCTTCGGCGCGGCCGAGCAGGCCGACGTCAACCTCATCATGCTGCATGCCAGTTCGACGCCGCGTCAGCCCGGGGGTCGCAACTGGCTTTGGCAAAAGGTCGAAGTCAAAGGCCTGGAGGAGGCGCTGCAGCGCGCCCGCGTGGCCGACTTCTATAACGCCCTCGCCACACCCACCAGCCGCTATCTGGTGACGGCAAAACCGTTGAGCGCGCAGCGTACGCTGCTGCAGGTCTCCCCGATTGCCGACCTGCCGCGCGTCGTCGCCTCGCGGCCGCTGAGCGACATCTTAGGCGATGCGGCCGCCTCGCTTACGGGACGGGTCATCATGGCCGGCGTGGAGGCCAATATTCGCAGCGCCGAGCAGCAGCGCGATGTCGATTGGCGTCTGCTCCCCGGCGTGCCGGCGACGCTGCAATTGGGCTATCTCGCGCTGATGCTGCTCGGGCTGCTGGGCGCGCCCCTCGCGCGCGCCTGGTGGGAGCAGGTGTGGCCGCGCGAGGACCCGGCCGAGTATGCCGGCCGCAGCGGCTATTGGGCGGCACGGCTCGTGCGCGACAGCCTATTCGTCCTTCTGTTTTTGCCGCTGACGGCGGCCTGCAGCGGCCCTCTCAATCTCGGCCGCCAGATCCGCGATGCGCTGCTGGCCCCGATCCGCGCCTGGCGCTGGCTGCGGGGAGGCTGGCGCCGCAGCCCGCACGGCGCGGCCGCCGGATCGGGGGACGCGGATATCGGCGCAGCGGGGACGCTTGGGGCTCCTTTGCGGCCGGAAGGGGCGGCCGAGGCCGCGAGCCTCGGCCACTACCGGCCGAGCCGGTAAGGCTCGCGCGCGCCGCGCGCGCGCTCTTCGCCGCGTGCCCAGTATCGCCTGGAACCCGGCGCAGGGCGCGGCCCTGCTGCGGCCCCTCCCACCCCTAGCCGGGGGGCGTCGGCCCGGCTATGACAGCACAACTGACGGAGGACGAGATGGCAACCCTTGCCGGCAAGACGCTGTTCATCACCGGCGCCAGTCGGGGCATTGGCCTCGCCATTGCGCTCAGAGCCGCGCGCGATGGCGCCAACATCGCCATTGCCTCCAAGACGACCGAAGCCCATCCAAAACTCGAGGGCACGATTTACTCGGCGGCGGACGCCATCGAGAAGGCGGGCGGCAAAGCCCTGCCGCTCAAATGTGACATTCGCTTCGAGGATGAGGTTGCGGCCGCCGTCGCTCAGACGGCCAAGACCTTCGGCGGCATCGACATTTGCGTCAACAACGCCAGCGCCATATCGCTCACCGGAGCGCAGGCCACGGATATGAAGCGCTACGACCTGATGCACGGCATCAACGCGCGCGGCACCTTCGTCGTTTCCAAAGCCTGCATCGGCCATTTGAAGCAAGCCGCCAACCCACACATCCTTATGTTGTCGCCGCCGCTTGACATGAATGTCAAATGGTTCGCGCCGCACGTTGCCTACTCGATGGCCAAGTTCAACATGAGCATCATCGCCCTGGGCCTGGCCGGGGAGCTCAAGGGCGACGGCATTGCCGTCAACACCTTGTGGCCGCGCACGACCATTGCCACCGCGGCAGTCAAGAACCTCTTGGGCGGCGATGCCTTGATACGCCGCAGCCGCACGCCGGACATCATGGCGGATGCGGCCCACCTCGTGCTGACGCAAGATGCCAAGTCCTTCACGGGGCAGTTCTTGATCGACGATACCCTGCTCTACGCGCACGGGGTCACGGATTTCGAGCGCTACCGCGTCGATAAGGACGTCGAGTTGGCGCCGGACTTTTTCGTGCCCAACTCCATACCACCGCCGCCCGGCGTCACGCTCGCCGAGCGTCTGCGCTAGCGGGCGGCGCCGCCGAGCTCAGGTGGGCGTGTTGCGCCGCCTTAGCGGCCGCCGACAGCTCTTTGCGACGTAAAGATCGGAAACGCGCTACTCGAGGAGGCCCGACATGACCCCTGAGATCGAGATTACCGGCATGCGCGTGCGCCCCGTGCGCGTGCCGCTGCGGCGAACGCTCAACACCCGCGTTGGACGTTTCACACACGGCCCTTTTCTCCTGATCGATCTAGAGTTGAAGGGCGGCGGCGTCGGCCGCGTCGCCGGCTTTACCTTCATTCCTTTGGGCCAGAAGATCGTGCCGATCCTGCTCGATGAGCTCGGTGCCTCGGTGAAGGGGCGCAAGATCGGCCTCGCGGAGGTGCCGCAGGTGCACGATGCCTGCCAGCGCCGGCTCTCGCATCTGGGACACGAGGGCCTGGCGCAGATGGCGATCTCCATGTTCGACATGGCGCTCCACGACGCGCTGGCCCGTGAGGCTTCCCTGCCGCTCTATCGATTGCTTGGCGGCAGCAAAGCGCCGCTGCCGACCTACCACAGCTGCGGACTGGGCATCGCCGAGCCGCTCGACGCGGCCCGCGAGGCGCGTGAGATGCGCCATGAACACGGCGGCTTCACGCACCTGAAACTGCGCCTGGGACGCGAGCGCGCCGCCGATGACGTCGCGGCCGTCAAGGCGGTCTTAAGCGCGCTCGGGCCCGAGGTGACGATTTCGGTCGACTTCAATCAGGGCTTGCCGGTGGCGCGCGCGCTCGAGACTTGCCGGGCGATCGACAATTTTGGCCTTGCCTGGATCGAGGAGCCTGTCGCCTACGACGATTACGACACCCAGGCGCGGTTAGCGCGGAAGCTCGCGACCCCGCTCCAGGTCGGCGAAAACTGGTGGAGTTGGCGCGTCGGCAAGACCGCCATCGAACAAGGGGCCACAGACTACGTGATGCCCGATCTCCTCCGCATCGGCGGCGTCACGGGGTGGCTGCGGCTTGCCCGCGTCGCGGAGGCCCACAGCGTGCCGTTCTCCTCGCACCTCTCGCCTGATTTTTCCGCCCACGTCCTGGCCGCCACGCCAACCAAGCACTGGCTGGAGTTCATGGACTGGGGGCAAGACCTGATGCTGGATCCGCTCCTGCCGGTTGCCGGCTTCACGACCCCGCCCGATCGTCCCGGCACCGGCGTGGAATGGAACGAGCCGGCGATCGCGCGCTGCCTCATCTAGCGGCGTCGCGTGGCGCCCGGCGGCGCCGCCCCGTCCCCCGGCCGCCCGGCACAGGGGACCATTATCTTCGCGAAGAGCAATAGCGGGCTCACCGGCTCCGCCCAGCGCCACCTTGCGCCGGAGGTGCGCTTACAGGCCCTGGGGCGCTCTGGCGCCTGGACACCTCTGTCCTCTGACGATCTCGACAAGCCCGGGCGACCTATGCCAAGTTCACCGGCGCGGGACGTCGGGGGAGTAGTGCGTCATGACGGTAGTCGGCTCCGTATTCACGTGGATCGACAGTTGGACCGCGCCGTATGAAGTGATGATCCTCGCCGCCACGGTTGCCATCATTTTAAGCTGGACGCTGCGCACCTCGCGTTAGTCGCCCCCGCGCTTCGCCCGGCATAGCCCTCCTCTTGGTTTCTTCCGCGCCCCCTCTTTTGCTGGGCTCGGCGCCGGCGCGCGCTCCCCCTGAGCTTGACCGCCAAGCGCCCCGGCGTTTATCGAGCGCCAAGCGCGGTATAATCCCCGCGCGGATCCTGGGTCAGGCCACGAGGACAGGGCTCCCCTGCGACGCCCGCCTCCCCTGGCCCCTGCAGTGAGGAGCCCCGAGCCGCCATGAGCGAGGCAGCCCCAGCCGCCGACGACGGCGCCGCCCGACATCTACGGCGTGGCCGGCGCATGCCCGAGCTCAGCCTGCCGGCGACCAGCGGCGGCGCCGTGAACCTCGCCCAGCTTGAAGGCCGCGTCATTCTCTACTGCTATCCCTGGACCGGCCGGCCGGGCCTGCCCAACCCCGAGGGTTGGGACGATATCCCGGGGGCCCACGGATCGACCCCGGAGACAGAAGGCTTTCGCGACCTCTATGCCGGCTTCCGCCAAGTCGGCGCCGAGGTTTTCGGGCTCTCGACCCAGGCGAGCGCTTACCAGCGCGAAATGGCCGAGCGCTTGCGCCTTCCCTTCGCCCTTCTGAGCGATGCCAACTTCGCCCTGCAGGGCGCGCTCGCGCTGCCGACCTTCAGGACCGGCGGCGTGACCTATCTCAAGCGGCTCACCCTGGCCCTCAAGGATGGCGCCATCGAGCGCGTCTACTATCCCGTGTATCCGCCGGCCGCGCACGCCCGTGAAGTCTGCGCCTGGCTCGGCATGATCGACCGCACCCATTGAGCCGGGCGGGCCGCGCGCGCCCCCCGCGCGCCGGCGGGCCCAGCTTTCAGCCCAGATGGGTCTTGATGGCCTCGAACACGGCAGCAAACATCTCGTTCGTCAGCCGGCCCGTGTTGGTGTTGTAGCGCGAGCAGTGATAGCTATCGAACAGGCGCACGCCGTCGCCGGCCTGATGCTGGGCGCCGTGCCGAAAGGGAAAGGCTGATTTGCGCGCGCCGAGCGCCTCCAGCGTGCTGTCGTGGGCAATGCGGCCCAGCGCCAGGATGGCTGAGAGCCGAGGGAGGTTGGCGATGCGGCCGGCCAGGAAGCGACGACAGGTCGTGATCTCCGCCGGCGTCGGCTTGTTCTCGGGGGGCACGCAGCGCACCGCATTGGTGATCATGCAGTCGACGAGGGCGAGCCCATCGTCGGGTCTGGCGCCATAGCTGCCGCGCGCCCAGCCGAACGCCAGCAAGCTCGCATAGAGCAGATCGCCGGCATAATCGCCCGTGAACGGACGGCCCGTGCGGTTGGCGCCGCGCAGACCGGGGGCCAAGCCGACGATCAAGAGGCGGGCGTCGGCCGGGCCGAACGACGGCACCGCGCCATTAAACCAGCCCGGCTCCGCGTTTTGATTGCGGCCGCGAAAGGCGACGAGACGCGGACAGAGCGGGCAATCGGCTTGGGCCTCGGCCGGTCGGTCCAGCATCGCCGCCCCACCGCCTCGGCTCTACCTCAAGGGCGCTCGTCATCCTCCTCGTCGGGATAGTTGAGCGTTGCCGGCGCCGGTGCCTGACGCCGCGCCGGGCTCGGGCGGGAACCACCCTCGCGCGGCTCGCGCATGGGCCGGGAGGCCGGATCGCGGCAAACCTGATCCTCTAGATCGGCGAGGTCGATGAACTGATCCGCCTGCCGGCGCAATTCGTCCGCCACCATCGGAGGCTGCGTCTGCAGGGTCGAGACGACGCTGACGCGGCGCCCCTGTTGCTGCAAGGCCGCCACCAGGGCGCGAAAATCGCCATCCCCGGTGAAGAGGACGATGTGATCCAAGCGGTCGACCAGGCGCATGGCATCGACGGTCAGTTCGATATCCATGTTGCCCTTGATCTTGCGGCGGCCCAAGGCGTCGGTGAACTCCTTGGTCGGCTTGGTCACCATGGTGTAGCCGTTGTAGTCGAGCCAATCGACCAGCGGGCGGATGGAGGAATACTCTTGGTCCTCGGCAAGCGCGGTGTAGTAGAGCGCCCGCACGAGTTGACCTTTGGTGCGAAACATCGCCAACAAGCGCTTGTAATCGATGTCGAAACCAAGCGCCTTGGCTGTGGCATAGAGGTTGGCGCCGTCAATGAACAGGGCAATACGCTCAGTCTCGTAAAAATGCATTGAATGCATTTGGGTTAGTCCTCTGAAAAATCCCGCCGGTCGCTAGGCGCGCTAACGTCGGCGCGAGCAGCCTGATTGAAGAGGTGTGAGGTAAGCGCATTCAGCAGCAATGCCAAGGCGACAAATAGCCATGATCAAGAATACCCCAAATGTCTACTTGCATAGACTTAAATTTTCGCAATCAGCGCCGAGCTGTGGATCAAATTGCCTATTTTTAGGGCTCGGCGCCAACATTGCCGGTCGTTGGGGCGGCCCCCGGCAAACCCTGGCGCGCGCGTTGGCGGCCCTGGCGCGGGCGGGCCTCCGCCCCCTTGTGTGCTCGCGCCTTCTGCGCACCAAGCCCATCGGCGGTGGCCACCAGCCCGACTTTCTCAATGCCGTGGTGCAGACCCGGGCCAGTCTGGCGCCCATGGCCCTATTGCGCTTGCTGAAAGGCCTGGAACGGCAAGCCGGCCGCCGCCCGGGCCGGCGCGCCGGGCCGCGCCCCCTCGACATCGACATCTTGGACTATGGCGGCCGGCGCCTCGGCTGGCCCGGCGCCCAGCGCGGCCGCGCCCGCCTGATCCTGCCGCACCCCGAGCTCGCCCGGCGCGCCTTTGTGCTCGTTCCCTTGGCCGAGCTCGCGCCCCACTGGCGCCATCCAGTGCTGGGCACCACCGCCCGCCAGTTGCTGCAGCGCCTGGACGCCAGGGTGGCCGAGGGGCCGGCCAAGCCCTTGATTTCGTGCCCCCCGCATGCGAAAAGCCGGGCCAGATGAGGTATGGCTGCGGAACCACGGGTTCCCGGCCCGATTGCACTTGAGCCCACTTGAGCCCAGAGAGATCATCGCATGGCGCGTGTGACCGTCGAAGACTGCGTCGATAAAGTTCCCAACCGGTTCGAGCTGGTCCTGTTGGCCTCGCACCGGGCCCGAGCCATCGCCAATGGCTCGCACATTACGGTCGAGACCGAGAACGACAAAAACCCGGTGATCGCCTTGCGCGAGATCGCCGACAAGACGATCCCCGCCGACGACATGCGCGAAGGCCTGATCCACTCCATCCAGCGCAATGTGGAAGTCGACGAACCCGAACCCGGCGCCGCCCCCACGCTGCCGCAGGAGCGCCGGCCCATTCTCGGCCGCGACGATCAGTCGACCGACACCCAGGTCGACGTCATCACCGAGGAACAGCTGTTGCGCGGCATGGAGAGCCTCACCCCCACCGAGCCGTCGGCCAACGGCGGCGGCTCCTCGGGTGGCGGCTCTGGGCGCGGCCTGTAACGTGCCGCGCCGCTGAGGCGGCCGCGTCGATTGTGGCGGGCTTCGGCTTTTCAGAGGAGTAAGGTTAGGCCTGCCGGAGGAGCAGGTGCGCGAGGCGTGGCATGATGCGCCAATACGAGCTGGTGGAGCGGGTCCAAAAATATGACCCAGATGCCAACGAGGCGTTGCTCAATCGTGCCTACGTCTATGCCATGCGCGCGCACGGCCACCAGAAGCGCCTATCGGGTGATCCCTACTTCTCCCATCCTCTCGAGGTCGCCGCCATTCTGACGGAGCTGCGGCTCGACGATGCGACCATTGCCGCGGCGCTGCTGCACGACGTCATTGAGGATACCGACGTCACCCGCACCGAGATCGACCAGAAGTTCGGCAAGGAGATCGGCGCCCTCGTCGATGGGCTCACCAAAATCAAGAAGCTCGATCTCGTCACCAAGAAAGCCGAGCAGGCCGAGAACTTCCGCAAGCTGCTGGTTGCCATTTCCAGCGACATCCGTGTCCTGCTCATAAAGCTCGCCGACCGTTTGCACAACATGCGCACGCTCGAGCACATGCGGCCCGAGCGGCGCCGGCAGATGTCGGAGGAGACGCTGGAGATCTACGCGCCGCTGGCGGGCCGCATGGGCATGCAGGGCATGCGCGACGAGCTGGAGGAGTTGGCCTTCAAGTGGGGCTACCCCGAGGCGCATCAGGCCGTGGTCGGCAAGCTCGTCGAGCTCAGGGCCCGTAACCAGGGCCTGGTCGAGGAAATCAGCGCCGCGTTGAAGGCGCGCCTTGCCGGCGCCGGTCTCGAGGCGGAGGTCTATGGGCGGGAGAAGAAGCCGTTCTCGATCTGGCGCAAGATGGAGAACCGCGGCATCTCGCTCGAACAGCTCTCCGACATCTATGGCTTCCGCGTGGTGTTGGCCAGCGTCGATGCCTGCTACCGCGCGCTGGGCGTCATTCACTCGGCCTGGCGTGCCGTGCCGGACCGCTTCAAGGACTACATCTCCACACCCAAGCAGAACAACTATCAGTCGATCCACACCACCATCGTTGGTCCGCGCCACCAGCGCGTCGAGCTGCAGATCCGCACCGCCGACATGCATCACGTCGCCGAATACGGCGTGGCCGCGCACGCGCTCTATAAGGACGGCATCGCCGGCGCCGAAAGCCGCGCCGGCGGCAACGGCGCCCAGCCGCGCGAGAACCCATACATGTGGCTGCGCCGCCTGGTGGACACCCTGCTCGAAGGCGACAACCCGGAGGAGTTCCTCGAACACACCAAGCTCGAGCTGTTTCAGGACCAGGTCTTTTGCTTCACCCCGAAGGGCCGCCTCATCGCGCTGCCGCGCGGGGCGACGCCGATCGACTTCGCCTATGCGGTCCACACCGACATCGGCAATGCCTGCACCGGCGCCGTCATCAACGGCCGGCATCTGCCCTTGACCACGCAGCTGAAGAATGGCGATGAGGTCGAGGTCTTGGTCTCCAAGGGCCAAACCCCGCCGGCCGCCTGGGAAAAGATCGCCATCACCGGCAAGGCGAAAAGTGCGATTAGGCGCGCCGCGCGCGACGCGCTGAGACGCCAGTACTCCGAGCTCGGACGGCACCTCTTGATCACCGCCTTTGAGCGTGCCGGCTACGACTACTCCGACGACAAGCTGAAGAAGGCCCTGATGCGCTTGTCGCAGAAATCGGTCGAGGAGGTGCACGCCACCGTCGGGCGCGGCGAATTGCCCGTGCGCGACGTCATCCACGCCGTCGTTCCGGACGCGGACTTGGCCTCAGAGCCCCTGCCAAAAAAGCGCAACCGCCGCGAGCGCGGTCAGGGCGAGGAAGGCTGGTTCAACCTCTCCAAGGTCTTCAACTTGAAATTCCGCTGGCCGGGCAGCGGCGGCGGCGAAGCCAAGCAGCCGCAGGTGCTGCCGATCCGCGGTCTCAGGAACGACGTGCCGGTCACCTTCCAGGAAGGCGGTGCCGTGCCCGGCGATCGCATCGTCGGGGTGCTCTCGGAGGGCGAGGGCATCCGCATCTTTCAGATCCATTCGCCGAAGCTCAAGGAGTACGAGAACGAGCGCTGGATCGATGTCACCTGGGATGTCGATCCCGAGCGCCCGGAGCGCTTCCCGGCCAAGATCCTGGTGACGGCGCTGAACGAGCCGGGCACGCTTGCCCAGATCGCCCAGGTGATCGGTGAGGCGGGCGGCAATATCGACAACGTGCGCATGATCAGACGCGCCAAGGATTTCACGGAAATGCTGATCGAAGTGGAAGTCTGGGACCTCGACCACCTCACCCACATTATGAACGGCGTCAAAGGCAAGCCGGCGGTGAGCAGCGTCGAGCGAATCTTTGTCTGAGGAGCGCTGGCAGCGGAGCTGATTTGGGCGCGCCTGCGCGCTATATCCAAAGGCGCGGCAGCACCTCGCCCCAGCCTTTGCGCGAGGCCCACGCCAGGGACAAATAGAGCCTTGACCAGCTTGACCAGAAAGAGCACCCCCCTGCCATGACGCGCACCCCCGATCAGCCATTAAGCTTCGCGCCGGCGCCGGCGGCCCACCTGCGCCTCGGCGTCAACATCGATCACGTCGCCACCATCCGCAACGCCCGCGGCGGCCGGCACCCCGATCCCCTGCGCGCGGCCCATCTCGCCGTCGCGGCGGGCGCGGACGGCATCACCGCACACCTGCGCGAGGACCGCCGGCATATTTCCGATCCCGACATCGCCCGGCTCAAGCAGGAGCTCACCTTGCCGCTCAACCTGGAGATGGCCTCAACCGAGGAGATGCTGGCGATCGCGCTGCGGCACGTGCCACACGCCTGCTGCCTGGTGCCGGAAAAGCGCGAGGAGCGCACCACCGAAGGTGGTCTCAACGTGGAGAGCGGCTCCAATCACTTGCGCCGCACGGTCGACGCCCTGAAAGCCGCGGGCATCCGCGTGTCGCTCTTTATCGAGCCCGAGCCCGGCGCGGTGGCGGCGGCGGCGCGCCTCAGCGCCGATATCGTGGAGCTGCACACGGGCGCCTATTGCGAGCGCGCACTCCAGGATGACCCGGCCGGCCTGCGGCACGAACTGGAGCGGCTGCAGCGCGCCGCCGTCGAGGCGGCCGCGGCGGGCCTCGAAGTGCACGCGGGCCATGGCCTCACCTTCAATACGGTGGCCGCCGTCGCCCGCCTGCCGCAGGTGGTGGAACTCAACATCGGCCACTTCCTGGTGGGTGAGGCGATTTTCAGCGGGCTCGGCCCGGCGATTCGCCGCATGCGCACTTTGATGGATGAGGCCCGCCATGGCGTGGCGTTGCCAGCGGCCGCCGCCACGCCATGATTTTGGGCCTCGGCAACGATATCATCGACATAAGGCGTATCGAGCGCACGCTGCACCGCTATGGCGAGCGCTTCCTTGCCCGTGTCTTTACCGACACGGAACGGCTGAAATCCGAGGCGCGGGCGAACCGGGCGGCCTCCTATGCCAAGCGCTTTGCCGCCAAGGAGGCGTGCGCCAAGGCCCTGGGAACGGGCCTGAGAAACGGGGTGTTCTGGCGCGACATGGGCGTCGTCAATTTGCGCTCGGGCCGGCCGACCATGGTCCTGACCGGGGGTGCCGCAGCGCAGCTCAAGCGCATCACCCCGGCCGGCTTCACGGCGCGCATCGACGTGACGTTGACCGACGACTTTCCCCAGGCCCAAGCCGTGGTCTTGATCTCTGGCGTGCCCAGCAAAGGCGGCGAAAATGACGCGGGATGAGGGATGTGCCGCTAGCCAGTCCGTGAATTGCCGGGTGCCCCACAAACGGCTATACGGGTCCGGAAAGAGGGGACCGGCAGGCTTCTTCGGCTAGCGGCAAGAAGCAGCAGAAAGAGAGCGCATGAGTTCCGAGACCGAGGCTGGCAAGGTGAGGGAATCCGGCTGGCGCGAAACGATCAAAATCGTGGTTCACGCCCTGATTTTGGCGATGATCGTGCGGATTTTCTTTTATCAGCCCTTCAACATTCCGTCTGGTTCCATGAAGCAGACGTTGCTGGTGGGCGATTATTTATTCGTCTCCAAGCTGGCCTACGGCTACAGCCGTTATTCCTTTCCTTGGGGCATCGTGCCCATTAACGGGCGCATTTTCGGGACTGAGCCCAAGCGCGGCGATGTCGCGGTCTTTAAGCTTCCCCGCGACAATTCCACAGATTTTATCAAGCGCGTGATTGGGCTGCCCGGCGATGAAATTTCGGTGCGCAGCGGCGTCCTTTATATCAATGGGCAGGCCGTGCCGAAGGTGCGCAAAGGCGACTTCATTGCCCCGGAGGAGGACCGGCCAATCCCGCGCTATGAGGAAACGCTTCCCAACGGCGTCAAATACTTCGTGCTCGATGCTACGCCTAATGGCCAATTCGACAATGTCGGGCCCTATAAGGTGCCGGCCGGCCATTATTTCATGATGGGCGACAATCGCGACAACTCCACGGATAGCCGCGAGCAATCGCCGCGCTTCGGCGTCGGCTATGTGCCCTTCGAGAACCTGGTCGGACGCGCGGAGATCATTTTCTTTTCCGCCGCCGTCGACGATCCCAACGCGTTCCGGCTGACACAGCCCTGGCACTGGCCCATGGACATTCGCTGGAGCCGGATTTTTAGCCTCGTACGCTAGGGCCGTGGCGCCGGTCCGCAAGCTCAAGGATCTGGAAACGCGCGTCGGCTACCATTTCAAGGATCGCGCCCTGCTACGGCGCGCACTGACGCATGCCAGCGTGCGGCAGGCCTCGGCGAAACGGCGCGATAACGAACGCCTCGAATTCCTGGGCGACCGCGTCTTGGGGCTAGCCGTGGCCGAGCTCCTGAACGAAACCTATCCCATCGCCAGCGAAGGCGAGCTTGCCCGCCTCTATAACCGGCTGGTGCGCGGGGGAACCTGTGCCGAGATCGCGCGCGAGCTCAACCTTGGCCAAGCCTTGGTCTTGAGCGAGTCGGAGGAGGGCAGCGGCGGCCGCGACAAGGAAACCATCCTGGCCGATGCCTGCGAGGCCCTGCTCGGCGCCATCTTCTTGGAGGCGGGCTTCGAAAAGGTGCGCAACGTGGTGCGCGTGCATTGGAGCACGCGCTTGGCCACGGCCCCCGCCGAGGTCGGCGATGCCAAATCGGCGCTGCAGGAATGGGCGCAAGGCCAGGGCCTCGACTTGCCGCGGTATGTCGAGGTGGAACGGCTTGGCCCCGACCATGCTCCACGCTTCACCGCCGAGGTGTCCATCAAAGGCCGAAAGGCGGCGCGCGGCGAGGGCGCCAGCAAGCGCGCGGCCGAGCAGGCCGCCGCCGCCGCGCTGCTCTCACGCGAGGGCGTCTGGAGGCCCGCCAAGTGAGCGAGCCCGCGCCAGACGCAGAAACCCGCTGCGGCTTTATTGCCATTATCGGCGCCCCCAACGCCGGCAAGTCGACGCTCGTCAACGCGCTGGTGGGCAGCAAGGTCTCGATCGTCAGCCATAAGGTGCAGACCACGCGCGTGCCCTTGCGCGGCATCGCCATTGCCGGAGCAAGTCAGCTCGTCTTCATCGACACGCCGGGGCTGTTCCAGCCGCGCCGGCGCCTGGAGCGCGCCATGGTGGAGGCGGCCTGGACCGGCGCGGCCGACGCCGACCTCGTTGTCCTGATGCTCGATGCCGCGCTGGGCCTCGACGCTGGAGCGCAACGCATTCTGGACACGCTCAAGGCCAAGCGCGTGGCCCCTATTCTGGTGCTCAATAAAATCGATCGCGTGCCCAAGCCGCGTCTGCTCAGCCTGGCGGCCGAGGCCAACGCGCGCCTGACCTTCGCCGCCACCTTTATGCTCTCGGCGCTCGGTGGCAGCGGCGTGGACGACCTCAAGACCTATCTCGCCCGCCAGGTGCCGCCCGGCCCCTGGCATTTTCCCGAGGATGAGGTCTCAGATGCGCCGCTGCGCCTGTTGGCCGCCGAGATCACGCGCGAGAAAATCTACGCCCGCCTGCACGACGAACTCCCCTACCGCACGGCGGTGGAAACCACGGCCTGGCAGGAGAAAAAAAACGGCGTGCGCATCGAGCAGACCATTTTCGTGGAGCGGGACAGCCAAAAGCGCATCGTGCTCGGCAAGGGCGGCCAGATGATCAAGCAGCTCTCCAGCGAGTCCCGCCAGGAACTGGCCCAAATTCTCGAACAACCGGTGCATCTCTTCCTGTTCGTCAAGGTGCGCCAAGACTGGGAAGACGATCCGGAACGCTACCGGCAGATGGGTTTGAGTTTTCCCAAAAACTAAGGCCGCCGCGCCGAAGCCCCGCGCCGGCAGCATGACGCGCTCACAAAGTTCCGCCAGGATGCACCAGGTCGCCCGCATTCTCCCCCCAATCCCGCGCCAGCGGCCCGTCGCCTCGCCGCGGCAAGGCTGCCGCGGCAGCGCTCGGCCCCGGGGCTAAGCTCGCCATGGAATGGTCAGACGAAGGCATGATCCTCAGCGTGCGGCCGCACGGGGAGACCAGCGCCGTGCTTGAGCTCTTTACGCGCCACAACGGGCGCCACCTGGGCCTCGTGCACGGCGGCCGCTCGCGCAAGCTGAGGCCCATCCTGCAGATCGGCAATCACGTCGAGGCCAGCTGGAAGGCGCGCATTGCCGACAACCTCGGCCACTTCGCCTTGGAGTTGCGCAAAGGCTATGCCGCGCTCGTGCTCGACGATGCCGCCGCGCTCGCGGCCTTGAGCTCGATTGCCGCGCTCGCCCGGCTGCTGCCGGAGCGCGACCCCCACCCCAATCTGTTCGAGGTCACGCTGTTTGTGCTCGGCTACTTGGACGAGCCCGCGGTGTGGCCCGCGCTGCTGGTGCGCTGGGAGCTGGCACTCCTCGAGGAGCTGGGCTTCGGCCTCGATCTGTCAGCCTGCGCCGCAACCGGGGCAAGGCAGGACCTCATCTATGTGTCGCCCAAGTCGGGGCGGGCGGTCTCGGCGGCGGCCGGCGAGCCCTACAAGGAGCGGCTACTGGCCTTGCCGCCGTTCCTGATCGGCAGCCCGCAGGCGGGCGTCACCGCGACCGACGTGGTGCTCGGCCTCGCGCTGACCGAGCATTTCCTGCTGGCGCGCGTGCTGCGGCCGCGCGATCTCACCATGCCGGAGGCAAGAAACCGCTTGTTGTCTTACCTTCGGCCGAATGTGTAGTTATCGACGTCGCAGTCGCTTCCGCCCCGCGCAAGGACCATGAAACCCGTGCCGTTGCTCAAATCCTGGCGTGACTACCCGGCGCTCGTGTTGGCGAGCCTCGGCCTCGTCTCGGGCATCCTGTCCGCCGTCGTCGGCTTCGAGGTGCGCGTCGACGTCTTGGACTGGCCCGGAAGCCTGTTCTTCCTCTCCGCCGAAATGATGCCGATCGGCTTGTTCTTCGCCGCCGTCATGGCCTTTGCCATCGCGGCCTGGGAGAGTCCCGCCTGGGCCCCCATCATCACCTTCGTCGGTACGCTCTATGCCTGGAGTGCTGCCATCCAGACCGCGCTGTTCATGCACAAAATCGGCGGCGGCGATGCCAGCCATGCCGGGCCGCTGCTGGGCGGCGTGTGCGCCGGCTTTGTCGGCGCGGCGCTCACCCACCTGTCGGTGGCGCTTTTTGCCCACGAGCTCTTCGATCGCACCCATGCCGCGCGCACCTGCCTGGTCGGCGCCATTGCCGGCATTTTGTTCTATTTCGGTAGCCGCAATCTGATCGACGCGCGCATTCTGTTTCTGGTCTGGCAACCGGCCGTGGCCTACGCCATCGGCCTCGGACTCGCCGCCAAACCCGCAACCCAGGCCCTCTAGGCGGCTTCCCCGCGCGTCCTCCTCGCCGTGAGGCTACGGCGAGGTGCGCCCGCGCTCGACCTTGATGGACCCCGCCGGTCCTGGGCTCAAGACGAAGGTCTCGCCGTTGCGGGGCTCGAGCCCCGCCGCCGGCGCCGCCGTCTCGATCACGAGCGGACCGGCCGCGCAGCTCGTGTGGCTGACGCTCGCGCGCGCCGGCACCCAATCGCTCTCCTCGCCGAACCGGTAGTGGACGGCGGCCCCCGTGCGGTTCTCGATGGAAAAATTGACCTGCAGCGAGGCCGGCCGGCCCAACACCTCGACGGAAATGAATTTCGGCTGGCGGTCCGTGGCGCGGGCCACGCCGACGCCGATCTCGGTGGCGCTCTTTTCCAGCAAGTTGGCGCGATGCGGGGGTGACCTTTTCCAACCCTCGACCACGTCGCGCGCCAGTTGCGCGCTCGCAAAGCCGCGACTGTCGAGATTGAAGGCCAGGTTTTCGGCGATCAGGCAATGGCGATAACCCTGTGCCTCGGCGCGCTCGTGGGGCTCGCGGCCATCGGCCGCGTGCGCGAATTTCCCGGTTTTGCCGAGATAGGCGGCAAAGGCCCGCGCCGCCGCCGTCAACGCCGCATTGGGCTTGAGCGCGCCCAGGTTGTGCTCTTTGCGAAAGGCGTTCGTGCCCTCGATAATGGCGATCTCCGTCTGGGGCAGGTCGGGCAGCACGGGCATCCCAAAACCTCCGCGGCGCAAGCGCCGGCGTGCTGGCCGCGCCGGCAGCTAGCCAACACCGGGCAAAACACACATAAAGCCTGCAGCCGCGTAAAGCCTGCAGCCGCGCCAACCCGGCCACGCCGACGCTGAGCCAAGACGGCCCAACGCCTGCTGCGGACGCTCCGGTCCCGCAAACCGCCCCGGCTGGGGCCTGCGGCTGCCGGCGCCGAGCCACGGCCACACGCCCAACGCCCCGGCGCAAGGCGCAACCCCGGGGCGCCAGGTGATTCCCTTGAGCCGCCGGGCGTCCTGGGCTAACCCAGGCCGCATGAGCAAAACCACGATTCTCGCCCCCCCTCCACCCATCGAG